>Ga0181594_10002262_pt1 | contig 17770 bp, 24 predicted proteins | sample 071ome_18_FD_145603 | JGI IMG/M metagenome (GOLD analysis project Ga0181594, IMG submission 145603) | Coastal salt marsh microbial communities from the Groves Creek Marsh, Skidaway Island, Georgia - 071413BT metaG (spades assembly) | ecosystem: Environmental > Aquatic > Marine > Intertidal zone... | reverse complement strand
GATTTGGATTGATCTACAATTACGGTGCCACGTCCGTAAATCCCCAAACTCTTGACTTCAGCCGAAGCGGACGGAAGTCGAGGACACCCGATAGGGCGTCCCCAAATCCGCCAACCCCTACCCCCGCGCCCCGAACAGCGCGGTGCCGACCCGCACGTCAGGGAGTTCCGGGGACAGTATATCTAATTCTCATCACCCCATCCCCACCATCCCTCGCTCCAACACCTGCAGGAACCGCGAGCGATCCGCTGTGCTGAACGGCGGCGGGGCCACCACCGACCCCATCCATCCCGGCGCGCAGGTCTTCCGTGATCGCGCGCAGCGGCGCTAGCCAGCGCCATCCAATGCGCCCATAGCGCCCCATGGCCGATCTCTATCGCAAGAACCTCGAATCCGAACGCCGCAAATTGTGGGGCGAATGCCGTCTCAAGGGATTGAAGCGCGATACGCCGCAGCGTTTGCGGATTGCCGAGATCGACCGGCTGCTGTCGGCGCATGCGGAGAAACAGTAGCAGTCGCCGGTCGACGAGGCGTAGGGCCGGGTCCCCTTACGAGTTGCGCATATTCTCCAGCCCCTTGATTCCGCCGGGCTTGGTGCTGGGGTTCGACGCATTCTGCTTGGGGGGTTGTTCCTTCTTGGGTTTGCGTTTTTCGCGGCTCTTCTTCTGCTGGCCTTTGGCCATGGTCTTTTCCAATCGGGGCGGAATGCCCCGCTGCGGCACTACACCGGATCGGCAGGCGACCCTGTATGAATTCGGCAGCGTGGCCCTAGCGCGTCAACCCCACCATCACCCGGTCGAGCGCCTGCAGGGAATTACCATGGGAATTACCGTGACACGTGCGATAACCCCCAAACTTCCCCGGCCTTGCCCTACGCCTCGCTCTTCGTTATAACCTTCGTATGAACGCCACGCTCAAGATTACGAAGATCGGCAATAGCGCCGGGGTCATCCTGCCCAAGGAGGTTCTCGCGCGGCTTCGCGTCGGGCTGGGGGACCAGCTGTATCTCACTGAGGCGCCCGACGGGGTTCGGCTGACCGCGCAGGACCCAGATTTTGCCGAGGACATGAAATTGGCCGAGGAGATCATGCGGGAGGATCGCAATATCCTTCGCGCGCTGGCCAAGTAGGTGCCAAAAAGCGCAGACGACCGGCAGGAACCGCGGTGGGTCGGCACGCCTGGCGTGCTGGCGCTGCACGACCGGCAACTGGCCGAGCATGGCGGGCCAGCAGGCCTGCGCGACGAGGGCATGCTCGCATCCGTGCTGGCGCGCCCGCTCAACCAATGGGCCTATGGCGAGGACGATCTGTGCGCGCTCGCTGCCGCCTACGCCTTCGGCATCGCGCGAAATCATCCTTTTGCCGACGGCAACAAGCGCACGGCCTGGGTCGTGGCCCGCCTTTTCCTCCGCAAGAACGGCCTGGCTTTGAAGTATGGCGAACGGGAGGCCATCGCCACCGTCCTCGCCCTCGCCGCCGGAGAACTCCCAGAGGACGAGCTCGCCGACTGGATTCGTACGCATCTCGCCTAAATCCCCTTCCATCCCGCCCGATTCTCCCCATCTCGGGTGAAGCACACCAACCACACCCCCAAAGGAACATCCCCTCATGCAGATCCAGTTTAATTCCGACAACTCCGTCATGGGTACGGCCGATGTCGCCGAGCGGATTGAAACGCAAGTGCGCGACAGGCTGGCGCGGTTCGAGGATCGGCTGACCCGGCTCGAGATCCACGTCAGCGACGAGAATGCGCGCAAGGGCGGGGCGGACGACAAGGCCTGCACGATCGAGGCGCGGCCGCGCGGTGGGAGGGCAATCGGCGTCACCGAACATGCCGGCGATGTCGACAGCGCCGCGCGCAAGGCGGCCGCCACGCTTGCCCAAAGGCTCGACCGGCACTTCGGCAAGGTCCAGCGCCACAGCCACGATCCCCGGCCCGACAAGGTGTAATAAGTTTGGCGCGCCCATCCGGGCACGCCTCCTCGCTGCTGTTCCCTCCCCCCGGAACAAGTCTGGGGTGCGGGGCACCTGCGGGCGCGCAGTCGCGCTTGCGGGCCGCTGGTCGCGGCCCGGTGCCTAGCTAGGCTCTGCCGCTTCCGCTTCAAGCGGACAGACTCTAACGCCCCAGCTTTACCAGCAGCTTGTCCAGCTCCTGCAGGAAGCGCGAGCGGTCGGCCTTCGAGAACGGCGGCGGGCCTCCCGTAATCCCATCCGCTCCGGCGCGCAGGTCGGCCAAGATCGCGCGGTTGGCGATGGCAGCACCAATATTGGCGGCGTCGAACGGCTTGCCGTTGTGGGCGAGGACCGTCGCGCCGGCCTTGAGGCAGCGCTCGGCGAGCAGGATGTCGGCGGTGATGACCACAGTTCGTGATCCGGCGTTGTCGGCGATCCAGTCGTCTGCCGCGTCGAAGCTGTCGCTCACCATGACCCGGCGGATGAGGTCATGGCGCGGAATGCGGAACGGCGAATTGCTGACAACCGCGACGGGCACCTTGTGGCGCAGCGCGACCTTGTAGATTTCCTCCTTCACCGGGCAGGCATCGGCATCGACGAGGATTTGCAAGGTGGTTGCCTCGGCCAAGTTCAATCCTCTTCCGCGATCAGCCCGGCAGCCGTGGTCGAGCCGGTGATAGTGACGCCGCCGTCGACAGCAAGGCATTGGCCGGTGACGAAGCGCGCTTCGTCGCTCACCAGGAAGAGCGCTGCATGGGCGATGTCCCAGGCATCGCCTTCCACGCCCAGCGGCCCGGCCTTGCGCCGTGCGGCACGCAATTCGTCAGGCAGGATGCCGGAGACCATCGGCGTGTAGATATGGCCGGGCGCGATGGCGTTGACGCGGATGCCCGCGCGGCCATGGGCGACGGCAAGGTCGCGGGTCAGCTGGACCAGCCCGGCCTTCGATGCGCCATAGGCCAGCGCGCCATAGCCGATCATGCCGGCAATCGAGACGATGTTGACGATCGCACCGCCGCCGGCCTCGCGCATCCTCGGCACGGCGGCCTTGGCCATCAGCAGTGCGCTCTTGAGATTGGTGTCGAGCACATGGTCCCAATCGGCGACTTCGAGCTCTTCGAGTTGAGACATCTCGCCGGTGATGCCGACATTGTTGACGAGGATGTCCGGCCCGCCGAAGCGCTCTGCACATTCTGATGCGAAACGCGCGCAATCGGATTCCCTCGTTACGTCGCCGGTCGTGGCGAAGCCTTCGCCGCCTGCTTCCTCGATCAGCCGCAGCGTGACGTCGGCTGCCGCCTGGTCACGGTCGACGACGCAGATTTTCGCACCTTCGCCACCGAACAGCACGGCCATGGCACGCCCTGTGCCGAACTCCTCACCCCTGGCCCCGGCACCGGTGACGATGGCTGTCTTGCCCCGGAGCCTTCCGAGGAACGCCGTGGGAATCCTGCTCATTGTCCGCCCTCCCGCCTGGATCCGCAGTCTATGCGTTCGATGGCCTGTTCATCAAGCCGCACTGGATTGCCGGGCATGCGCCAATGTGCGAAACTCCCCGTCAGTCATTCCACCGCAAGGACAAGAAGATCATGGCCGAAGACAACGCCAATCCCGCCGCCATGCGCGACGCCGCCAAACGCTACTGGAGCGAAGACGCCCATATGCCGGGCGGAACGATCAAACAGGCCGACTACGAACGGCACCTGAAAGGTGTCCACCCGCTGCTCGAAGGCATCAAGGTGGTCGATTGCGACACGCACTTTACGGAGCCGCCCGACCTGTTCACGTCGCGCGCGCCGGCCCATCTCAAGGACAAGGTGCCGTATCAGAAGGTCGCCGACGGCATCACCCGCTGGTTTGTCGAGGGGGAGGACTTCGGCATCGTCGGCGGCAATGTCATCCGGCCGGACAAGAAGAAGCTGCTCTGCCGCCTGTCATTCCCGACGCTGGAAGACGGCACCGATGCCGCCTGGCAGGTCAAGCCCCGTCTGACGGCGATGGACGAGCTCGGCATCCATGCACAGATTTGCTACCAGAATTCTGGCGTAACCCAGGCCGGGTCGCTGATGCATCTCGACAACGGGCTCGGAATCAAGCTGCTGCAATATTATAACGACGCGGCGGTCGAGCGCATGGAAGAGAGCGGCCAGCGCATCTTCACGCTCGCGCATCTGCCGTTGTGGGACAAGGCGGCCATGGACGCCGAGGCGCGCCGCTGCATCGACATGGGGATCAAGGGCTTCGTCCTGCCCGATACGCCCGAGAGCTTCGGCACGCCCAGCTTCGACGAGCCCTATTGGGCGGACTTCCTGCAATTGGTCAGCGACACAAATACGCCGATCAATTTCCACCTCAACGCCGCGATCGATCCGACCCGGCTGTGCTGGAAGAGCTTCGGCTTCGAGAAGAACCTCGCAGTGGTCAGCCAGATGTTCTACATCGGCAACCTTGCCACCATGGGCAACTGGATGGTTTCGGGCCTGCTCGACCGTTACACCGGCCTCAGGATCGGCCTCATCGAAAGCGGCATGGGCTGGATTCCCTTCGGGCTTGAGGCGATCGAATGGCAGTTCGACGAGATGCTGGCGGACCCCAGCCTCGCCCCGCAACGCCGTCCGTGGGAATACTGGCGCGAACACTTCTGGTGCACCTACTGGTTCGAGAAGGTCGGACCGACCAAGCTGCTCGAGACGATCGGCACCGACAAGGTCCTGTTCGAGACCGACTTCCCGCACCCCACCGCGCTCTATCCCAATGTTCAGGAGCATATCGTCGAAACGCTCGGCGGCTACGGCCACGAGGTTCGCAAGCAGGTGCTCGAGAGCAATGCGGTGAAGCTCTACAAGCTGCCGTTCTGAGCCAGACGGCGGGCAGTGCGGCCTTCGACGGGCAGCGCGATCGGGCAGGCGGGATCGCCGCGGCGATCGCGCCTGCCCAGGACTGCCTTAACCTCTTACCTTCTGAATGGCTGGCAGCAGCATGCCGATGAGAATCGAAATGGGGTTCACCTGAAAGCCCAGGTCGTCGATGGAACCGGCCTGCGGGGGGGCGGTCGCGCCGAGGCAGAGGGCTGCGGCGATGGCGGGGGCAAGAATTTTCTTTGTCATGGTAGGTCTCCTTCGTCGTCGTCTTGACGACCGTGGATATGGCGCAGCGCGCGCGCGCCGCGCTGTGACGAATCACACATGTGGCAAAGTTCACATTCAAGACAGGCACGCTGCAAGGGGATTGCCGTAGGCAGCAGGCGCGTTCATTGTGCACAACGGGCCGGCGATAATGACGGCTCGCAAGGAGACGATGCCCGATGCAGAACATGATCATCGCCCAATTCACCGCAGCTCCCGGAAAATTGGACGAGCTGCTCGGCTTCCTTGCTGAGGCGTTGCCGGACACGCGAAAGTTCGAAGGCAGCATTTCGCTTGAGGTTTCCGTCGACCGCTCGACCGGGACGGTGGTGATGATCGAGGACTGGCGCAGCCACGAGGACTACGACCGTTATCTCGCTTGGCGCATGGAAACCGGCATGGTCGAGGCGGTCGGCGGCTTGCTTGAAGGCGGCGCGGAAGGCATGTCGATCCACAAGCTCGAACCGCTTGATATCTAGCCGGCGAAGGGAGAGGCAGACATGGAAACCAAGGAACAGGCACTCGCCAAGGCGCACGGACCCAATTCGCGCCGCACGCTCGAATATTCGTACACGATGAAGGGCATTCTCGACGACGCCAAGCAGCCCGGTTTCACCGACGATCAATGGGCTCCGCTGGCCGCGCTTGTCGACATCGAGCGCTTCGAACGCGTCGGAAATTTCATGGAAGTCGTGCGGTGGGACGACCAGTACGTCCCGCTGCTGAGTGCCTGGGCAAAGACCACGGGCTGGACCTTCGACGTCCGCCGCATCACCGAAGGCGACAACTACGCGATCCTCGAACTCCACGAATATGCGGAATATCCCGACCGCTACGAGGCCTACAACTCGGTTTCGGTCTATCAGTTCGGAGACGACGGCAAGCTCGTCCATCTCGACATTTACCTGCAGATGAAGGCGCCGCCCGAAGCCAACCTTGCGCATCAGTGGCAGCTGGAAGATGTCGGCGCGTTGCCAAAATAGGCCTGCTGCCATGCGCTACCTTGCCCTTCTTGCATTGACACTCGCCGCCTGCAATCCGGGCGGCGGTTCGCAGGTGCCGGGCGACAAGTCCGACAAGCAGCCCTTTGCAGGCATTGGCGCGGATGAAGTCCTGCAGCTGACCGGGACCGAGCCGTTCTGGGGCGGGACAGTTTCCGGCAACTCACTCACTTATACGACGCCGGAGAATCCCGAGGGTTCGGTAGCCGGTGTCGAACGTTTTGCTGGAAGGGGTGGCCTGTCCTTCGGTGGCGAACTGGAAGGTGCGCGGCTTGACCTGATGGTGACGCCGGGCACATGTTCGGATGGTATGTCGGACAGAACCTACCCGTTCACCGCGACGCTGAAGCTGGGCGAGGAAACGCGTACCGGCTGTGCATGGTTGGCACAGCATCCTTTCAGCGGAGATGAAAACCCCTGAGACTGGTGGAGGCAAGCCATGCCCAATATCGCGATCCCCGAAGAGCACATCGCCAACCCGATCGGCTACGCCATCGGCAACCTCGCGCCGGAACAGACCGGGTCGATGTATGATTTCTCGACCGCGGTCTACAAGCACTCGTGCCTGCCGCTGCGCGAATTCGAGGCCGCCCGCACGGCGATCGCGCTGATCAACGGCTGCCGCATCTGCCAGACGTTCCGATCCGCACAGGATGTCCCGACCTATCTCGAAGGGCTGGGCGAGGACCCGCTGCGCGGGGTTCACCGCAACGGCGAGGCGCCGGACGAGGCATTCTATCGCAACATCGGCAACTGGCGGGAATCTGCCATCTATTCGCAGCGGGAGAGGCTGGCGATCGAATTTGCCGAACGCTTCTCGCTGGAGCCCGATGCACTGGGGCATGATGCCGCTTTCTGGACGACGCTGAAATCGGCGTTTTCCGAAGCGGAGATCTATGAGCTCACCGTTGCCTGCGCCTGCCTGGTTGCGGCGGGGCGCTTCGTCCATGTGCTCGGCTTCGACGAGGGCGCCGTGTGCGACATACGCGCCGAGGCAGCTGAGTGACGGCTGACACTGTTGCGTCGCTCACCTGCCGGGCGGTCACCGCGGACGAAGTCGCGCGTTACGACGAGCATGGCTGGGCGAAGCTGCCGGGCCTGGTCCTGCCGCAAACCGCGCAGGCGCTGCTCGCCATGGCAAAGGTGCGGATGGGCGAAGATGGACAGGGCAATGAAGTCAGCCCGATGGCCCAGCCCTTCTTCAATCCCGAAGTCAGCGACGGCCCCTCGAGCCCGGTGCTGCGCCCGCTGATGGAGAAGCTCGGCGCAAATGCCAGGGCGCTGATGCAGCGGCGCGAGGGTGTCGGCGTGCGCTATTTCGGCGATCTCTTCGCGCCCAAGCTGCCCGCCGCTGCCAGCACGCGTCACCCCGGGGCAGGTGCTACCTATTACCACCAGGACTTCATCAACTGGGCGCTCGACCGCTCGGGCGGGCTGACCTTCTGGATCGCGCTGGAAGACCTTCGGCCGGAATCGGGCACCATGAGCTTCTTTAGCGGCTCGCACCGGATGGGCGCCATGGGCCATTACCGCAGCTACGAAGGCGCGAGCGACATCCGCGACGACTACCCGGAACTCGCCACCCGCTGCAGCGAGACCGGCCCGATGACCTACCGGGCTGGAGACGCGACGGTGCATCACAACCTCATGGTGCATGGCGCAGCGGAAAACCTTACGGACCGTCCGCGTTGGGCCTGGCTGCTGATCGCCAACCCGGAAGACGCCCGCTGGACCGGCGCACCGCCCGAGGCCTATGCGACCGAAGGCATGGAGCATCTGGATTGGCTTGACGACGACACACGTTTCCCGCTCATTGGGTAAAAGGGGCCGACATAGGGGGCAGGCGATGGATTTTGTGAGGGTTGCAGGCAGGGGAGACCTGTCAGAGGGGCAGATCGTGCCGATCAAAGCCGGCGGGCAGAAGCTGCTGCTGACGCAGGTCGATGGCGAATACCGGGCCGCGGCACGCAAATGCCCGCACCTCGGCTTCAACCTGTGCCGCGGCAGGATCGAGGATGGCGCCGTGGTCTGCCCGCTGCACAAGGCCAAGTTCGACCTCGTCACCGGCAAGATCGAGCGCGACCCCAAGCTGCTGTTCATCGGCATGAAGGCGAAAAACGACCTCGCCGTCTATCCGGTGAAGGTCGAGGGGGAGGACATTCTTGTCGGAGTCTGAAACACGGCCCGGCTGGAGCGATGCGGCGTGCGACATGTGCGGCATCCTTGCCGACGCGCCCTGGGTAATCGGGCTGCGGCTTCGGCGCCTGGCCCGGGGCGGCGCGGCGGCGGGCGACGAACTGGGACTGATGGTCGCGGAGAAGTGGTACGCCAATAAAGGTGTCGCCAGTGCAATTGCGACCGGCCGGATGGGACGCTCACCGCGGGAAATCGCCGCGAATGTGATTGGGTTTTACGGCCAATGGGTGAGCGACAACCGCAGGCGGCTTTCGGCAGGAGAGCGAGCCGGCGGAATTGCCGGTGAATCATCTTGAAGGCTGCCGCTTTTTCCCTATCCTCCAAGTAATTCGTCTAGAAAAGACGGAGCATGGGATGCGGTTATTGGTTTTTGCCACAATGCTACTGATACCGTCGGTGGCCCAGGCCGAATGGCTTGAAGCGTCGAGCGACCATTTTGTTGTCTACGCCGACGATAGCGAGAAGGACATCCGGTTCTTCTCGGACCAGCTCGAGCGATACCATGCGGCAATGGCGTTGCTGACGGGCAAGCAATTGCCGGCACCGAGCCCCTCAAACCGGGTGACCGTCTATGTCGTGCGAAACGATAGGGAAGTACGAAAACTGTATGACGGCAACGACAAGTACGTTGCTGGTTTCTATCTACCCCGCGCGGGCGGATCGCTTGCGATCGTGCCGCGTGTTCAAGCCGGTAGCGGCGAAGTCGAGTTCTCGATGGTTGTGCTGCTGCACGAATATGCGCACCATTTCATGTATTCGACGAGTAGCTTTCCTGTGCCCCGGTGGTTGTCGGAAGGTACCGCTGAATTCTTCGCCTCGGCCAGCTTCGAGAGGGACGGCACTGTCTGGGTGGGGCGCCCGGCGCAGCACCGGGCCGCAGAAATCTTTCTTGCCGACGACGTAACGGCCGAGGAACTGCTTGATCCTGACGCATACGACAACGAGGCGCGCAAGCATTACGATGCCTATTACGGAAAGGCCTGGCTGCTCTATCACTTTCTGACATTCGACGAGGCACGCAAAGGGCAGTTGGGGCGCTATATCGATGGGCTTGTTGCGGGGAAGGCGTCGCGGGAAGCGGCGCTCGCGGCATTTGGCGAATTCAAGCAAATCGACAAGGATCTCAGGGCCTATTTGCGCAAGCGTAGGGTACTCGCATTCGAACTTGGGCCCAAGTTGATCAAGTCTGGTCCGGTCGCCATCCGCAGGCTCACGGCAGGCGAAGAGGCGATGATGCCGGTGAGAATTCAATCGCGGGTCGGGGTTGATGCTGAGCAGGCGGATGCGCTGGTTGTCGACGCCCGAGAGATCGCTGCGCAATATCCCGGCAATGCCGCAGTGCTGGCGTCGCTTGCCGAAGCCGAGTTCGATTCCGGAAACCCTGAAGCAGCGCTCAAGGCTGCCGATGCCGCGCTGGCCATCGATCCGAAGCGCGTCAACGCATGGGTCCAGAAGGGCTATGCAATGTTTGAGTTGGCCGCAGGTGCCGACGACCCGGTCAAGGCTTTCGAACAGGCGCGCGACCCGTTCCTGGCGCTGAACAAGCTGGAATACGACCATCCGATTCCACTGATCTATTTCTATCGCACATTCGCGGAAATGGGCCGGGCGCCAACACAGAATGCGAAGGACGGGCTTGAGTGGGGGTCCCAGCTTGCGCCTTTCGATCTGGGTTTGCGGATGAATGTAGCGCAAATGATGATGCGCGATGGGCGGTACAAGGCAGCGCGTTTCAACCTTACCCCGATTGCCTATAATCCGCATGGCGGCGGGCTTGCCGAGACTGCGAGGGCACTTCTCGCCTCGATCGAAGGCGAGCCCGATCGGGAATCCCAGCACGACGAATAGGCCGACCATCGCCGCGTTCAGGTCAGGGCCATCACTCTGGCGCTATGCTTCCTGCGATGAGGGGAAATAAAGGAGACCGTCCGATGATGGGACGTACCATTGCCATTGCGGCTGCTTCGATGCTGGCGGCGTCATGTGCGCCGCAGGCTGGCAGCCCTTCAAGCGCAGCGGCACCGCAAGGCGAGCGTGAGTGCTTCTTCCTTTCGCAGGTCTCGGGCTACACCCATGCCGGCCGCAACAAGATCCGCGTCAGCACGGGGCCGAGCAAGGTCTATGAATTCGAGACGCTGGGAAACTGTCCCGAGCTCGACCACGCCGAAACCATGGGCTTCGATCAGGCAGGCGGTGGTTCGATTTGCCAGGGGATCGATGTCGACCTGATCGTGCCGACCTCGATCGGCCCGCGCCGTTGCGCGGTGTCGATGATCCGCCGGGTCGAGAAGGAAGAAAGGCCGAATTAGACGCCCGCGCGCCACGCCCTCACCGCATCCGCGGTGCGGGCGGCAGCATTGTCGGGCGCCATCGCCAGCAATTCCTCGCTGAAGACTTCCAGTTCGATGGTGACGTCCGGGTTGTTGGCGAGCGCCGCTGCGATGGTGTCCGCCAGCGGCAATTCGCCCTCGCCGGGCAGCTTGCGTCCGCTCATCGGCACGTAAGGTTCGCCGGGCTCGGGCTCTGTCCGGTCGGAGAGCTGGAAGGCGCGGATCATGCCCGGCGGCAGCGCCTTGACATCGGCGATGGACCCGCCGGAGCGCGCGAGGTGCCAGGTATCGAGCAGGATGCCGCAATTGGTCTCGCCGCAGGTCTCGGCAAGAAAGCGAGCCGCATGGATCGAGGGAATGCCGCTGTCGGGCACGAATTCCAGCGCGACCGACCTGCCGCGCTCTCCCGCCTTGCGGCAGACATCGCCTAGTGCTTCGGCCAGCACCGGCAGCTCGACGGGGTTGCCACGGTAATGCGTGAGGTTGAGCACCGGGGCCTCCAGCGCCTCGGCGACCGCCAGGCAGGTCTCGACCGTGTCCCGCCGCATTGGCTGGCCGCGGAACTCGGTGGCGGCGTCGTCGAGGCCGGGCAGGCCGGCGGTGATGCAGTCGATCACCTGAACGCGCACGCCGGCGTCGCTCAACTGGCGACGCAGCCCTGCGTCGTTCAGCCCCGCCTCGCGCGCGGCGAAATAGACGAAGGGCGACACTTCCAGTGTCGGGAAACCGTGCCGCGCGGCGATCTCGATGGTTTCTGTCAAGCTCGCGCGGTGGATCATCGCCCAGCAAAGCCCGACTGCGGGTATAGACATGCATCCCTCTCCCATCCGACGATCGCGCTGGACTCGGCGCAGCGGCTGTTTCATCTCTGGCCATGGTGAAGATCAACCGGGAGGGATGCAAGATGAGCGAACGCAACAAGCAGGTGGCGGTGCAATTCGTCGAGGCGATGGGTCAGAACGATCCGGAACGTGCGGCGGAAACGCTTGCTCCCGACGCATTGGCGATTGCCATGGGCACGACCAACTTTGCCGGCAAGCGCAACCGCGACATGATCGTCGGCGGGATCGAGGAGTTCAAGCACCTCCTGCCCGAAGGGCTGCAATTCACCATCACCAGCGTGACGGGCGAAGGCGACAGGGTGGCGGTGGAAGCGCTGGGCAACGGCACCACCTCGCAAGGCTCGCAGTATCACAACAACTATGTCTTCATAATCACCTTGCGCGACGGGCTGATCGTCGAGGCGAAGGAGTATTTTTGCACCAAGCTGGCCGACGAGGTGCTCTGGCCGATCGTTGCGGGCGCAGGCAATCTCGGCCACACGCTGGATTAGCTTGGCGCCCAACCCTCGGGCGCGAGTTCGAAGCCCGAGAATTCGAAACCGGGCGAGACGACGCAGCTCACCAGTGTCCAGCCGCCGGTCGGTTTGGCTGATTGCCAGTGACCGGCGGGGACCAGGATTTGCGGCTTCTGGCCAGCGAGGACGTCCGGGCCGAGCGTGCTGGTGGATACGGGTCCGGTATCCCCGGAAGCCATCGACAGCGCCAGCGGGCCGCCAGCATGCCACAGCCACAGCTCAGCCGCATCGACGCGGTGCCAGTGCGAGCGCTGGCCTTCTTCCAGCAGGAAATGAATCGCGGTCGACGTGGCCCGTTCGCCGGGCAAGGCGTCGGCCCGCCAGGTTTCGCGGAACCAGCCACCTTCCGGGTGCGCTTCGAGCCCAAGCCTGTTGATGATCGCGGCGGCAGTTGCGGATCGCATGGCATCTTCCTCCTATCGTGAGGCGTTCCCATCGGGCCGCGAATGTGTCAACGCTGTACACCAAGAACAGGCGAAACGGGAAGGGTAATGCATGACGCATCATCTGCGCGAACTCGTGTCCTATGACGACATCATCGTGCTGGCGCAGCGCGAGAGCGGGGCGCACGAGATCGGCGACGAGCGGCTGCTGCAGCGTGTCCGGGCGAATGTCGACTGGATCAACGAAAAGGGTCCCTATACGCCCGAGCAGGTCGAAGCGATGAGCCGCCAGCTGCAGAACCTGCTGGCGAGGCGGTTGAAGATGATGCTCGACCGCGAGCGCTTCCCGGGTATCGCCGAACAGGTGATCGAACGTCCGGTCTTCATCGTTGGCTACCCGCGCGCGGGCACGACGCTGCTGCATTCGCTGCTCGCCGAGGACCCTGAGGTGCTGGCGCTGCTTGGCTGGCACATGTACTCGCCTTCGCCGCCGCCGGGTGCCGGGCCGGTGGTGCAGGCACGTCTCGACTATGCGCAGCGCCAGGTCGAAGCCTGGATGGATTTCTGCCCGGTCCAGGCGCCGATGCATCCCTATATCGACAAGGGCGCCTTCCAGCTGATCGAGGACGACGAGGCCGCCGCGCTCGATTTCCGCAACACCTATTGCTACCATTTCTACCGCGTGCCGACGATGGACTACCCCTTCTTCGCCGAGAAGGACGAGGTCGACAATTTCCGCTGGCATAAGCAGTTTCTCCAGCATTTCCAGTGGAACACCGGCAAGTCGCGCTGGGTCTGCAAGGGACCGGGGCACCAGGGTAAGCTCAAGCAGATATTCGAAGTCTATCCCGACGCGCTGTGCATCTGGACGCATCGCCCGATCGGCGAGATATTTGCCTCGATCGTCAGCCTGTCCGCCTCGATCTTCGATACCATCACCAACCGCCCGACCGACATCAGGACCAATGCCAGGCTTCACCTGGAAATGTTCGCGCCGGGGCTTGAGGCGGTGATGAACCAGGAGCTGGTCGACGATCCGCGCGTCAAGCATCTCGACTTCAGGGCGCTCACGGCAGATCCGATGCATTGCATTCGCGAGATATACGATGACCTCGGCATTGCGGTTTCCGGCGAGTTTTCCGCCCGGGTCGGGGCCTGGCTCGAAGCACCGGAAAACCAGGTCGACCGCTATGGCCGTTACCCCTATTCTTACGAGGCATTGGGACTCGACCGGGCGGAAGTGGAAGAGGTCTTCGCGCCTTACAGCAAGAGATTCGGGCTCGATTGAAGGAGAGGACGATGGAGAAGGACGGCTATTTCCTGTCGGCGGTGAACCCCGTCGCCAACACCGACCAGCGCGAGATGGAAGACCGCGCCCAGCGGCTGATGGCGCGGCCGGAGATTGAGAAGGCGGCGCAGGTTGCGAAATTCCTGTTCCGCCAGGTCTATGAGCATACTGCCGGTCCGCAGATGCACCGTTTCGACGAGGCCATGGAGGAATATGTCTTCCACTATGCGATGCGCGCGGTGGGCCGCGACGGGCAGTATCCCGGCATCGTCCGCTTCATGACGCCGGCGCACCACTGGTTCGGCCGTGATGTGCCCGGATCGCGCTGGGGCATGGACAGCCCGGATTTCTGCTATCGCATCGTCTCGATCGACCACGGCAGCAACTATGTGCTGCGCGGGCAATCGACCTGCGAGGAACCGGTCACGTCCTTCTATTCGCTGATGGGCGAGAACAACGCCGCGCCGACGATCCTGAGCCTGCTCGACGGGCTCGATGTGCCGAGGGCGGCGGACGGCCGTTTCGAGATCACCATCGGCCCTGATGCCGCCAACGGGCGGCCCAACCACATCCAGACGCTGCCGGGCACCATGCAGATATGGAACCGCGATGCGATAGCAGACTGGAATAACCAGACCCCGAACGCGATGCGGATCGAGCTGGTCGATGGACCTGCCCGCGATCCGCTCAGCGACGACGAGCTGGTGGCGTGGCTGGCGCCTGCGATCACCGACGGCGTCTATTACGAATACTACATGGCAGCGACGCTGATGGTGCGGCCGCCTAACGTCATCAAGCCGCCCGCCTCGTCCGGCCCGTTCGGCGGCATGGCGAGCCAGGCCACTACGGCCGCCCATATCGTGCTGGAGGACGACGAGGCGCTGATCGTCACCACCAACAAGGCGGGTGCGGAATTCCGCAATTCGGTGCTCGGCGACGTGCTGTTCAATTCGCTGAACTACTGGGATCACACCAGCTGCCTCAACTCCGCGCAGATGGCCGCCGACGAGACCGGCCTCTATACCTGCGTCGTCGCCCATCACGATCCGGGTGTGCACAACTGGCTCGATACCACCGGCGTACGCCAGATGCTGTGGGGCCAGCGCTGGCAGAGCTTCCCGGGAGGCTCGCCCAGCGAACCGCCGACCATCGAGGCGAAGCTTGTCAAGCTCGACGATCTCGAAAGGGAAATGCCGGAGGGCGTGGTGCGGATCGACGCGGCGGGCCGCAAGGCGCAGGTAGAGGCGCGGCAGGCCGGCGTCGCCAGCCGCTACGCTGACAGCTAATGGCAGGCAACCCGCTCGCGACGCCCGCCCAGCGCGCCATCGAGGACCGCGCGCTGGCGCTGCTCACCCGGCCGGAGCTGCAGCGCGCCCGCCAGATCGTCACCCTGCTGTGGCGGAACGCCACGGCCTGGCCTTCGCGCGACCAGGCCGACGGCTTCGACAACATGATCGACGAATACATGTTCCACCATGCGATGCGCGCGGCGAATGGTGATGCCAACGACCCGCATGCGGTGCGCTTCATGGCGCCGCCGCACCGCTGGTACGGCCGCGACGTGCCGGGCTCGCGCTGGGCAGGCGACAGCCCGGATTTCGTCTACCGCACTATCCCCATCGCCCATGGCGGGCGCTACGAGATCAGAGGCAGGCCCAGCTGTGCGGAGCCGCTGATGGTCAATTACTCGCTGATGTCGGACAGCACCGCTTCTCCGGTGACGCAGGCGATCCTCGACAGCCTCGACATGACGTTCGAGACTGACGGCAGTTTCGTCATAACACTTGACGGCGACCCGGCCGACGGCAGGCCGAACCATATCCAGACGAAGCCGGGTGCCGAATTCATCATGGTGCGCGACGCTTTCGGCGACTGGCTGGAGCAAGGCGCCAACCATCTGGAAGTCGTCCGCCTCGATCCCGATGGCGACCCGAAGAGCGACGAGGCGATGGCCGCCCATGCCGCGAAGATCGCGATGGATGGCGTGTACTACACCTTCTACATCACCCATTCCGGCTATGGCCAGGCGCCCAACGAGCTGCGCCAGCCAATGTCTGCTGGAGCCTTCGGCGGCATGCCGACGCAATGGGGCACAAAGGGCAATGTCTGGCTGGACGAGGATCAGGCACTGGTGGTGCGTGCGAACTCCGCCGGGGCGGGCTTCCGCAACCTCGTGCTGACCGATGCCTACCACCTTTCGATCGAATATTGGCAGCGGACTTCCAGCCTCAGCATGGCGCAGATGGCGGCGGACGATGATGGCGATTTCACCTTCGTCATCGCGCACCGTGATCCCGGTATTCACAACTGGCTCGATACCGGGGGCCTGCGGCGCATGCAGTTCGGCCAGCGCTGGCAGGCCTTCCCGCGCGGTGTCGAGCACGACGATCCGTGGATGACGGCGAAGCTCGTCAAGTTCGACGCGCTGGACCGCGAACTGCCCGATGGCGTGACACGGATCGACGAGGCGGGCCGCCGGGCCCAGATCGCTGCCCGCGCCGCCGGCTATGCCCGGCGTTTCGAGGAAGACTGAAGCGGAGGTTCCGCTCCCCCGTCTCCGAAGAGACGAGGGAGTGGCAACTCAGATTACTCGTCGCCGAAGCGGACCTTCATGCGGAAGCCCCACATGCGCGGCTGGTTGAGATAACCGAACTCCGATCCCATCGTCGGGTAGCCGGCGATGGGATAAAGGATGCGCTTCTGGTTCGTGACATTGGTCATGAAGAACGACAGGTCGACCGGCCCGCCCATGATGCCTTCCCACCCGGCGTTGATGTTGAGGCTGTCGACCGCCCGCAGCCTGTGGGTGGTTGGTGCGAACTGGGCTGTGTGCACATCATGCGCGTCGGTATGCGTGAAGGTTGCGCCGAACGAAATCTCGCCGATGCTCTGGTCGAGCGGCAGCGTGTAGGTCGCGGTGATCGTCAGCCGGTTCTTGGGCGATTGCGCCAGCGACCCGCCAACTTCCGCGACCGGAACCAGCCGGCTGTAGAAGATTGGCAGTGGCGGCTGGGTGATCGACTGCAGTTTGGTGTTGAGATAGGCGTAGCTGGCATCGAGCTTGAAGCCTTCGAACAGCCTGACGGACGTGTCGATCTCGATACCCCAGATTCGCGACTTGCCTGCATTGGCGATGATCTGGGAAGGTGCGAGAACGCCGACAAAGTCTTCAGCAATGACCGCATTGACCGCAAGCTGCTGGTTGGTGAAGTCGTTATAGAAGACAGCGACGTTGAAGAAGCCCGATACCGCACCGCGGAAGCTCCACTTGGCGCCGCCTTCATAGGTGTCGACTTTTTCGGGATTGAACGTCGGAGATGCGAAGTTGCCCGAAATGATGCTGCCCTGACGATAGCCGCGTGCCCATTTGATATAAAGCAGCAGGTCGGAATTGGGCTTGAAGTCGAGGTTGAGCAGCCAGGTCGGCTTGTTCGACTTGATCCTGATACTTGACTGGCAGGCAGTATCCACGAAGCCTGAGGCCTGCACGCGAATGAGGTTTTCCAAATCCGGCCCGTCGTTGAACAGCAGGATGTTCTGGCAGTAGAAGCCAGGCGATTCCCCTGTTGCCGGATCGAACGAGGCCAGATAGCTGATATTCTGGGACACGTCCCGCATCTTGTCGATGGTGTAGCGGATGCCGCCCGTGAACGTCAGCTGCTCGGTCAGGTCATAGCTTGCCTGGAAGTACAATCCCTTGTTGTTGTAGAAATTCTTGATGTTGGAATTGGAGATCGTGCCAAAGCCCAGAATGTTGTCTGTACATTGGCCTGCGACTGGCATTGAGAGATTGAACGGGTTGCTGCACTCCAGGAAGATCTCGTTGGCGCCGGCGTTGAAACCCAGCGGATTGCTGATTTCGAGATAGGCGCCGGCCTGCCACCGCAGCCGTCCATCGGCCGCTTCGCCGATCACCTGCAGTTCCTCGGTGAAGGTAGACTGCGCTGCATAGTCTCCACCAGGCCCCGTCTTGATCTGGATGCCTCGGAATGCACCGGCGGGATGCGGGGCGGCGAAAAAGAACGGCGGGAATGTGCCAAACAGCGGCGAGAAATAGTTCTCCGGGTAAGTGAAATTGTCGCCGAACAGGCTGTAACGGGTGTTCTCCTTGAACTCCGAATAGGACACGATGTTCTTG
>Ga0181594_10002256_pt1 | contig 17786 bp, 11 predicted proteins | sample 071ome_18_FD_145603 | JGI IMG/M metagenome (GOLD analysis project Ga0181594, IMG submission 145603) | Coastal salt marsh microbial communities from the Groves Creek Marsh, Skidaway Island, Georgia - 071413BT metaG (spades assembly) | ecosystem: Environmental > Aquatic > Marine > Intertidal zone... | reverse complement strand
GGGGCATCTTCGAACACCCGGATGCGGCTGACCACGCGGTAGGCCTGGCGCTTCTTGTTCCAGGAGATCGTGCGGTTCGCCTGCTGGTAGAAGGTGTCGGCGCAGGCACCCACGCTTGGCGGGGTGGTGGCAGCACCTGTGGTGGGAGGTGCGGCGGGCGGCGGGGTGTAGGTGCCCGAGGTCATGACCTCGCCGCCCTGCCCGACGGCGACGAACATGCCGCCGCCGTAGGTCACTGCCGTCCAGGGCCTATCCGGGGCGTTCCGGTCGGTCCAGGTGATGCCGTTGGGCGAGGTCATCACGTCGGCCTGGCCCCCGTGTCGCCCTGCCACCGCCACGAAGAGGCCGCTTCCGTGGGTGACCCCGGCCCACCGACGATCGGCGCCGCCGGGCTCGAAGCCCCGGATCCAGGTGCGGCCGTTCACGCTGCTCATCACGCCCCGGTCATCGCCGGGCGACGATGACACCGCGACGTACTGGCCGTTGCCATGCGCAACCGAGCCCCACGCCGAAGCGTGCGCTGCTTGGGCGGTCCAGTCGGTCCCCGTCGGGCTCGTCTGCACGTACGGGGCGTTGTTCGCGACCGCGACGAAGCCCGAGGCGCCATGGGCGACGCCCTGCACCTGCGCACCGGGTGAGGAACCGGCGGTCCAGGTGATGCCATCGGTGCTGCTCATCATGTCGCCGAAGGGGCTGCCGGCGACGTACCGCCCGGCGCCGTAGGCGACACTGCCCCAGCAGGTATTGGAGCTGGCGTTGCGGAGCGTCCATGAAATGCCGTCGGGGCTTGTCATCACCTTCGCGGTGGACGGGTTCCCGTCGCATGCGGTGGCCACGAACTGCCCGCCGCCATAGGTCACCGCCACCCAGTTCGCACCGATGGTGCCAAGGGACCGGGGGGTCCACGTCACACCGTCGGTGCTCGTGATCACCTGAGTGGGTCCCTCGCCAATTGCGACGAACGTGCCGTTGCCGTAGGCGGCCGACACCAGGGGTCCTGTGCCGCCCGGGCTGGTGCGCATCTGCCAGTCGATGCCGGCGGCACCCAGGCCCGACGTGGGCAGGGCCAGCAGGGCGAGGCCGCCCGCGGCGCCGGCGGCGATGAGGTTACGAGGTCGGTACGTCATGCTCCGGGCTCCTTGTCGGGGGTGATGCCACGGGGACCGTCGCGGCACCGGCGGGCCTCCGCACCACCCGGAGGGGTGAATATCGGTACCCGCGTACCGAAAAGGTTACAAGCCGAGCGTTCCAGGGCAGACCCACCGGTTCCGTGCTCGCGAACCTGACAATATGTCGCACATGCCGGGGCAACGTAATGCGCGCAGAGGCGGCCTGGCCCACCGCGCGTCATTCGGGCCGCTCTTCTCCCGTCCACCTTCGACGGAGCGGGTACGGCACCCAACGGACATCGTCAGCGTCGTCGTCGGCGTGGTCCTGCTGGGCCTTGTCTGGTTGATCGAAGCAGCTGGGCTCGATGTCGGTGACGGAATATCCGGCGTGGGGCCAACCGCACGCGCGGCGTTGCTCGTGCTCCCCGCCCTGCTCGCCGTATGGGCCGTGCTGCTCCTCGCGGCGGCGGCTGTCGACCCCGGCCGCGCTGTGCGTGCGACCCAGGCCCTGAGTGCCGTGGCGATCGCGATGGTCATGGCCGGCGGTGCCAGCTGGGCCGGGCTGCCGGTGGCGGGCTGGTCCGAGGTAGAAGCCGGCGGCGTCGTGGTGATTGCCACGCTCGGCCCGGCGGTTGCGGTCGTCAGTGCTCTTTCCCCCACGCTCGCCCGGCCATGGCGGTACCTCAGTCGCATGCTGGAGGGGGCGGCGTTCATCGCCTGCGCCATCCTCACGAGCTTCGGCGTGGATGCAGTGGTCGCGGCGATGCTGATCGGCATCGTCGCGGCCGCCATCACCCATCTGCTTCTGGGCTCGCCGGTCGGGAATCCCGACCTCGGTGTCGTCCAGCGCGCTCTCGCGGGGCTCGGGATCGATGGTGACGCCGTTGCCATCGCGGACCAGTCGCGCCCGGGAGCGACTGCCGTCATCATCCGGCGGTCAGATGGCGCCGAGCGCCTGGTCCAGCTGTTCCTGCGGGATTCGTGGGACTCCCAGGCGGTCATCATCTTCTGGCGGTCGCTCAGGTCGCGTGCGGTTCGGCCGCGCTTTCCGCGCGGTCGCCTGGCCGAGGCAGATCACGAGGCCGCAGTGTCGCTGGTGGCAGCGGCTGCAGGCGCCCCGGTCGTGCAGGTGCTCGGGGTCGCCTCGTCAGCCACAGGCGACGCGGCTGTCATCAGCCCCCCGGGTGGCCGGGCGCTTGCCGTTCTCGGCCCCGAGGACGTCCACGACCTGATGCCGCGCGCCTGGAACGCGCTCGACCTTTTTCATGAATGCGGCATGGTCCATGGAGCCATTGACCTGCGAGCCGTCGCCGTGGATGCCGGTGGCGAAGTGCTGCTCACGTCGTTCCGTGAGGCGGCCTACCGCGATGACCCGGCCCAGCGGCAGATCGACCGGGCACGACTTCTCATCTCGCTCGCCCTCAGGGTCGGTCCCCGAGCGGCAGTGGACTACGCACGGCTGCACATGGGTGCTGGCGCCCTGCACGACCTCGGTGGCTACGTCCAGTCCGCGATCCTCGATGCAGACGATGCACGAGCCCTTTCGCGCGCTGACTGGACGGCCGCCGACCTGCGCCGTCGCATGGGAGTGGACGACACCGGCGGCGTACGACTCGCCCTGGTTGATCGCCAGGCGGCAACATCCTTCGTTGTCGGCGGCCTCCTGCTGTTCGGGGTATATGCACTGGTCACGGGCGTCGACTTCGTGGCGGTGTTTCGCGAACTGGGGAATGCCGAACTGGGCGTCCTTGCGGCCGCTCTTGTCGTGTCGCTCGCAATACCCCTGTTCTTCGGCATGTCGACCGTTGGGGCGTGCAGTTCACGCATTCCGTATTGGCCGTCAGTCGTGCTCCAGAACGGGATCCAGGCAGCATCACTGGCCATGCCGGGATCGGCGGCCCGCGCGGCGCTGTCGATCACGTACTTCCGGCGCTTTGGCCTCGGGCCCGTGCGGGCAGTGTCGGTGGGGGCCATCGACACCATCGCAGGCTTCCTCGTGCAGGTCGCCCTCCTGCTTGTGATCATCGGGTTTGGGCTTGCCACGCTCGGATCCGGCGTGGATGTGTTTGGCGGGGTGGGCGGGGGACAGCACTCAGCGCTGCTCACCATCACCGTCCTATTCGTTGCGCTCATGGGCATCGCGCTGGTCTACGCGGTGGTATCCGCGAAGGGCCGCGAGCTCGCCCAACGGCTTCTCACCGGGGCGCGGGTCGCAATCCGCGGCGCATGGGAGCAACTCAGGGCTGCCGCCGGGATCCTGTCGCAGCCGAAGAAGATCCTCCTGCTGTTCCTGGGCAATGTCGGGGCTCAACTCGTCCAGGCCGTGGTGCTCCTGATGGTCCTGCACGCGTTCGGGGGATCGGCCCCCTTCATCCAGATCGTCCTCATCAACACGGTGGTGAGCCTGTTCGCCGGCATCGCGCCGGTGCCCGGGGGCATCGGCGTGGCAGAGGCTGGCTACACCGCATGCCTGATCGCCGTGGGGGTTGACGCCACAACCGCGGCGTCGGTTGCACTGATCTTCCGATTCATCACGTACTACCTCCCGCCGGCGTGGGGTGCCCTTTCGCTGCGCTGGCTCCGGGGTCACGGCTATCTCTAGGCGGGCACAAAACACATCGGCAAGGAGGCCGTTCACATGGGACAGGTAATCGCGCAGGTTCTGCCGCTCGCACTCGCCATCGTCGCGAGCGCCGCAGCCATCATCGCGCTCGTCATTCTCCTGATGGGCGGCCGTGGCCGTGCCCTGGGGGCTGCCTTCACCACGGGTTGGCTCACCGGGACGATGGGCGTGGTGGCCGCCGCGCTCATCTTCGGACTCGCTGCCCCGGACGACTCCCCGCGCTGGGCGCTGTGGACGAAGGTCGTGCTGGGGTCACTGCTGCTCATCCTCGCCGTCAGGAAGATCACGCAGGCGCGAGCGCAGGGCAATGACGAGAGCGAGCCGCCCGCATGGATGTCCGGCCTCGCACAGATGGGGCCCGCAAAAGCGGCCGGGCTGGGAGCGCTCCTCGCGGGCATAAACCCGAAGAACCTCCTCCTCGGCCTTGCCGCCGGTGCGACGATTGTCTCGAGCGGGCTCTCGGTGCCCGACCAGTGGATTGTGGCCGTCACCTTTGCCGTGGTAGCGAGCCTCGGCGTGATCGTTCCCTTCGTCATCTACCTCGTGCTCGGGCGCCGAGCTGATTCCGCGCTGGGTGCGCTGCGAGTCTGGATGGAGCGAAACAGTGATGGCATCACCATCACCATCCTCATCATCTTCGGGGTGAAGCTGCTCGCCGATGGCATTGCAGGACTCGCGTAGTGCATAGCCCCGCCATCGGCCAGAGCCGCCCGCGATGATCGTCGCGCTTGTCCTGGTCATCGGTTGCCTGATCGCGCTTGCCAGCGGCCAGGTTCCCGGCGTGATCGCGTTCGTTGTGACGCTCACCCTTGCGGGACTGCTGGGCGTTGCTCCGTCGTCGGAGCTCCTGAGTGGCTTCTCCTCTACGGGAGTCATGACCGTCGCCGCCATGCTCGTGGTCGCTCGTGGCGTCGTCCAGACCGGGGTCGTGTCACGCGTCACCTTCCGGGTGCTGTCCGGGGTGTCAACCGCTCGCGGTGCACTGGTGCGGCTGCTCGCACCCCTGGGTCTTGCGTCCGCGTTCATCAACAACACGCCGATCGTGGCCATGTCCATCCCGGCGGCACGCGAACTCGAGCAGCGATCCGGTGTTTCCGCGCGGCGCATCTACATGCCGGTCGCCTTCGCGGCGGCTGTCGGCGGTACCTTGACGCTCATCGGCACCAGCTCGAACCTGCTCATCGCCTCAATCGCCGGTGACCAGGGCGTGGACATCACCATGTTTTCGTTCCTCCCGGTGGCCCTGCCAGCCTTCATCGCGGTGGTTGCCGCGCTCGTCCTCCTTGCCCCACGATTGATCGGTGCAGGTTCGCTGCCGGAGCCGAGCGCCATGCCGTTCCGGGTGGAGATACCGATCAACGATGCGGCGCTGATCGTCGGACGCGCCTTGGCCGACTTCGGCCTGCTCGCAACGAGCGAGTACCGCGCAATCGGGATCATCCGGGGTGATGCCATCGTCGATGTGACGGAGACTCTCTCCCCGGGCGACACCGTTGTGTATCGCTCGACGAGGGCGGGTATTGGTGCCCTCTGGAAGAACCCGCGCCTGGGCCAGCCGAACCAGCGCCTGTACGGCATGACGCTCGGCGCCTCGGCATCCGGAACCGTTTCCGAGATTGATGATCACGCGCCGTCGATCCGTGTCATCGCCGCGAGAACGGAGAATCCGCTCGCGCAGACCCTGGCCGAGCCCGGCATGCCAATCGTCGCCACCGCCGAGGATGAGGCGCACCTGAGCGACCTTGATGATGTCTCGATGGTCACGGATGCGGCGGGCAGGGCACCGCAGCCCGCCAGGACCGTACTGGCTGTCTCGATCCTCGTGGCGGTTGTCGCCGTCGCAGGGGCGGGGTTGGTTCCCGTGGAGTGGGCCGCGGCGGCGGGAGCGTTGGTGATGGTGTTCTCAGGAATCCTCACGCCGCATGCGGCTGTCCGTGCGCTTGACTGGAACTTGCTCGCGATCCTCGCCGGTTCCGTCGGCCTCGGCGCGATCGTTACCTACAGCGGGCTGGCCGGAAAGATCGCCGACGGGGTGGCGCGCCTTGGCGCGGCGTCAACCCTTGCGCTTGCGGTCACCATCGCCATCGTCGCGGTCGTGCTCGCGGCCATGGTCACGACAGCTGCTGCGGTGACAATCCTCACGCCGGTCATCATCGACGTCGCCGCGTCACTCGAGGTGTCGGCGCTCCCGTTGATCGCGCTTCTCGGTACCTCGGCATGCCTTTCGTATGCGAACCCATTCTCCAACCAGAGCTTCGTCCTGGTGATGGGCCCTGGCCGGTACTCATTCGGGGAGTTCGTGCGACTCGGCCTGCCCGTTGCCGTTGCGGCGCTGGCGCTCGCCGTCGCGGGCACGCTCGTGTGGAGCACGGTTCTCGGGTGATGCAGCGCGTGCTGCCCGACGTCTCCTACCACACGCATGGTGTGACATAGTGCCCGAGATGAATCGTCGGCGCAGCCTACGTGCCCCGGTGCTGGAAGAGCTCTCGGCGCGCCCGATCTCACGTCGCCGGGGCGTCGTGGTCGCGCTGCTTCTTCTCATATTGGTGGCCGCGGCTCTGCTGCCCGCCACCTCACGCGCGGCGTTCGAACCCGCAAATGTTGTTTCCGTCGCGCGATGGAGCGCGGATCCGAACGATCCGCAGTACCCCAGCAGTAGCCCGCGTTACACCATGCTCAACGGCCAAGCCTGCAAGGAACCAACTCAGGCGGATCGTGAGGGCGTTTTTAGGGCCTTGGCCGCCCCCGCTCCGTGCCTGCTCGGACGAGGCATTGGAGATGCGGCGAGTGTCTGGGACAACACGATCAAGATCAGGTTCACCACCGCACGAGCGTGCACAGACACCCAGCGGATTGAGTTCGAAAGGGAAACGGGGATTTACGTGCCGGTTGACCCGACGACGGGTGATGAGGAGTGCTCGACGAACCGTCTTCGCAATTTCCTAATCCCAAGGAGAACTGGTTCTGGCGGGCAGTCGGGGGGCAGCCCGATCACCCCGGTACCCGGCTTTGCCGGCCAGGTGAGGCTCATCGGACCGGTGCCCGGCGACAAGGTCTTCTTGGGCAAGTGGGATTTCAATCCGCCTCCTTCCCCTAACCCGGGCCCGCCGATCGTCTCCAACGCGCAGCCCGCCGACGGAGCGGTGAGGATCACAATTGCGCCGGGCTCGCCCGCAGGGGCTCGCTACATCGCCTACGCCACCGCGGGCGACCATGACGGTCCGTCGTGCACCGTCCCGGATGCTGCGGGCGGTACCTGCACCATCGAGGGGTTGTCGAACGGCGCGACCTACCGGGGAGAGGCGATCGCAAGCTCGGCCGACGGCCTTGCCGAATCAGGCCCCACGGCGTTTGAAGTGCGGCCACTCCCTGCGCCACCGGCGCCCCCGGTGATTGCCGCGCTGGCCGCGGGCGACCGGTCGGTGACGGCGCATGTCGAGCCCCCCGATGCTTCCCAGGCCGGCACGGCCAAGGAGTACATCGTCACCACGGTTGATGGCCCGCAGGAGTGCACAGTGGCTGATGCCCCGCTTGCCGCCCCCGGTGATCCCCGGCATTGCACCGTGACGGATCTGACGAACGGGATCCCGGTGCGCGTCACCGCCGTGGCGAAAGATGAGTTTGGCCAGATGTCCGGTCCATCTGCGGCGTCGGATCTCGCGACCCCGCTTCCGCCGTTCACAGGCGTGGCGGCCACCCGCTGCAGCGCGGTGCTGCTGAAGTGCTCCACCGACGGCCAGCTGCCCGATGGCGCAGCGAGCGCCTCGCAGGTGGCCAGCCCGAAACGGGTGGCCCCGGGGCAGATCGCCGTCACCGCGCGCTGCACAATCGGATCACCCACTGACGGTCGTATGCCGTTCGGCTGCGACATGACCCTCCCCTCATACGGGGAGTGGATGTTCACCACGCAGGCGCAGGGCACCGTGGGATTGGTGCAGAAGCAGGAGCTCATCATGGTCCGGCCTCCGTCGTTCGAGGGTCGCGACGGCTCGATCTCGGTGGAGTGCTCTGACGAGCGCCGCTCGTGCGCAAGCGCCGGTGTCCGCCCCAGCCGGGCCACCGGGATTGTCCAGCGTGCCACGGCCACGGACGAGCTCACGCAGACCGCTGGGCGGCCCAACCGCACCGCCGCGTGTTCATACCCCTCGGCCACCACATACGGATGCTCGATCGGGCTGGACTACGGCCAGTGGGACCTGGTGACCGAGGCCAAGAACGGCCGTGATTTACTCGCGCGTGACGAGCGCACCGTCACCATCAATGCACCGGAGTTCGGAAGCGGGTCTGCCCTTCCGGGCGCGGGTGGGTCCTACGTGTTCACATGCGCCCCGTGGGATGGTGACTCCCAGGTGTGTGACGCCCGTGGGAACACGCCACCGAAGACCTCTGCGGTGACCATGGTCGCCCAGCGCCTCGCGACATCCACCACCACCTCGCAGACGCTCCGCGACGACTGCCGGATCGCCGCCGGCGCCTACCAGTGCGCCGTGGACCTCACCCGTGGCCAGTGGACGGTGACTACCACCGCCTATACCGCGGCACAGAAGATCATCGCCCGCCAGGTGGAGAACATCACCGTTGCTCCGCCGTTCGGCGATCCATCGGTCGGGGGCTCGGCCCGGATCGAGTGCGAGAGGCGCTCAGGTTTCAACAGCCTCCACTTCGTCTGCGTTGCCGAGGGCACCAAGATCCGGCAGCCCGCGCTTTACCAGTTGCGCGCAAACCTCGCAGGCTCATCCACGAGGGTCATCGGCGCATGCCGGTGGGACAGCACCGAGGTGTGGCAGTGCCGGGCCTTCCCGCGCAACGCCCGGGGCAAGTGGCGCCTTACCTTCCAGGCGGTTGATGAGGGCGGCGTCCTCGCCCAGGGCGCAGTCACGCTGAAGATCCCGGGCCCGAAGCAGGAGTGGTCGCAGGGGTAGGCGGGACCGCGTTGTTCAGCCGTGCGGTGCGCGCGGGCGCCTCTACTCGCCCAGGATCCTCCTCCAGGCGTTGAGCGTTACCTACAGCGGGCTGGCCGGAAAGATCGCCGACGGGGTGGCGCGCCTTGGCGCGGCGTCAACCCTTGCGCTTGCGGTCACCATCGCCATCGTCGCGGTCGTGCTCGCGGCCATGGTCACGACAGCTGCTGCGGTGACAATCCTCACGCCGGTCATCATCGACGTCGCCGCGTCACTCGAGGTGTCGGCGCTCCCGTTGATCGCGCTTCTCGGTACCTCGGCATGCCTTTCGTATGCGAACCCATTCTCCAACCAGAGCTTCGTCCTGGTGATGGGCCCTGGCCGGTTGTGGCACTCGCACTGGCAATCACAGCTGCTATGGCCGGGCTCTGGGTGTTGGGTTAGCGCGCAACGACTGCGCGCATCGCCAGGATCAAGTAGCGTTGACGAGGTGTCAGACAAGAACTCCCCCGAAGCAGGTCGGCGTCATCAGCACGGCAGCGTGCCCCGAGGCATACGGGGCCGCGCGGCTGCGTTTGGCGCAGGCGGCCGAGCGCTGGCCAGCTTGGTGGCGGCGTGTGCGGGTGCCGTCCTGATCGGCACGGTCGTGCCCGCCCCGGCGAGTGCCGCGCTTTCCGAGAAATCGATCAAGTCCTTCGAGCGGGCTCAGTCGGACCACGAAGCGGAGGGGTACCCGAACTACCCGCATCAGCAGTGGGGAAAATCGCAATACACCCTGAACTTCACAGCCGATGCCACGGTCGGCTGTGCGTATCCGTCACCGGGCTTCCCCTATCCGAACGGCCTCGGAGAGGGGCAGGTGGCATTCGGCGCCTGTCTGCTGGGCGCCGGGCGGGGAGATCCGCAGCAGGATGAGAACAACTGGAATACGACGGTGAAGCTGCAAATCGACAATCAGGCGAGTTGCGGCCTGGTGAAGGACCTCCTGTTCCAGCGCGACGGATCGAGCGTCATATCGCTCCCCGTGCATGACAGCTGCAAAGACTCCCCAACAATAGATTTCAGAATTCCCTACGCCGACTCCACCGGTACGCCCCTTTCGGGCACGTGGGTGGTCAGCCTTGAGGCCAGCCAGCAGGTCAAGGCCGTGGTTCTGGGCACGTGGGATTTCGATACCGACGCGTATCCGCCGGGAACGGCTGCGCCGATTCACCCCACTCGACCCGGCCTCGCTGCCAGCGCGGGCAATGCGTCGGCAGTCGCCACCGTAACGCCGGGTGCCACCGTGGGCACCGACTATTCGGTGAGTACGCGCGGCTCCGAGATCGGTGGGTGCCACGTGCCGGAGTCAGCGGGCGGGTCGTGCACTGTCACCGGACTGAGCAACGGCGTGGTGTACGAGCTGATTGCAATCGCCCATGGCCAGGCGGACTCCGATCCCAGCGATGCCGTGACCGTACGACCCCTGCCATCTCCACCCGCTCCGCCTGAACCGCCTGTGCTCGTCGCTGATGATGGCGCGGTGGTCGCACGCATGGACAAGACTGATGCCGACTATGTCGTCCGATTCATCGTTGAGGCACAGAACACGGGGGGATCCAGCGTCGGGAACTGCGAGGTCAATGCACTCGTCGGCGGTGAATGTCGTATCGACGGACTCCCGAACGGGCAGCCGGTTACCGCGCGGGCCAGGGCGGTTGACGAGTTTGATCAGTCCTCGCTGCCCTCTGCACCCTCGGGGAGTGCAACTCCCATCGAGGCGTTGCCCGGGACGATCCGCACTACCTGCTCCGGCCTCACGTGCACGACCACCGGGGATCTCCCGTCAGACATCACCGTGGTGAGCCAGGCCGCCCGGCAATACCGCCAGTCCCGATCCGCGGCCGTCGGTACCTGCACGACCGCGGTCGGGACATACCGATGCACCGTGACCGTTCCCTCCTTCGGAACCTGGGTGATCACTACCGTCGGCGCACCCGCACCCGGGCAGGAGCCGACGAGGGGTGCGGCGTCGGTGGAGAACCTGGTGCCACCGGGTTTCGGTGAGGCTGGCGGCGCGATTGCGGTGTCGTGCTCTGATGATGAGCGCGCATGCGAGACCACAGGGCGCCTGCCCGGTGGCGCGTCCGGAGTGGTTCAGCGGGCATCTGCGGCAAACGATCTCACCAGCACCGATGGCCGCCCTGAGCGTACGTCCGCATGCTCGTGGTCGTCGTCCCAGCGCACGTATGGGTGCACCGCAGGCCTCGATTACGGCGAATGGAACCTTCTCACCCAGGCGAAGACGTCGTCGGGGGCGATCATTGCCGCGGACCTTCGTACGGTCACCATCAACGCCCCGGCGTTCGGGGACGTTCCCGCCGGTCCAGGGCAGCAGAGAGGCAGTTACGTGTTCTCGTGCGATCCATGGACGGGAAACTCGCAGTCGTGCGCGGCGACGGGGCGTTCTCCCGCCGGCACAGCTGCAGTACGCATAGACGCCGCGCGTGAGCAGACCTCGACAACGCCGGGTGCAACAGTCAGGAACCCGTGCCTGATCGATGACGGTCGCTACCAGTGCGCGGTGGACCTCACCCGCGGCCAGTGGACGGTCACAACGACGGCATACGACGCGGCGAAGAAGATCGTGGCCCGGCAGATCGAGACGGTCACCATTGCCCCACCGTTCGGAGACCCATCGGTGGGTGGCTCCGCCCGCGTTGAGTGCGAGAGGCGCTCAGGTTTCAACAGCCTCCACTTCATCTGCGTTGCCGAGGGCACCAAGATCAACCAGCCTGCGCTCTACCAGCTGCGGGCAAATCTCTCCGGATCCTCAACGAAGGTGATCGGGGCGTGCAGGTGGGACAGCACCGAGGTGTGGCAGTGCCGGGCCTTCCCGCGCAATGCCCGGGGCAAGTGGCGCCTTACCTTCCAGGCGGTTGATGAGGGCGGCGTCCTCGCCCAGGGCGCAGTCACGCTGAAGATCCCGGGCCCGAAGCAGGAGTGGTCGCAGGGGTAGGCGGGACCGCGTTGTTCAGCCGTGCGGTGCGCGCGGGCGCCTCTACTCGCCCAGGATCCTCCTCCAGGCGTTGAGCGTTACCCGGAGGGTGTCCTCGACGACCTGCTGTGCCGTCGATTCGCGGAACCGCCGGTACCAGAGGCGCTCGTCGATCGACACCAGCACCTCCGCAGTTCCCCGGGGGTCGGCGACCTCCGGGTGCAGCGAGCGGATCCGTGCCTCCACCGCATCCACGAATCCCCAGTACCCCGCTTCGTACGCGGCACGCACGGCGGGGTCGGACGGCGCCTCGTCGCACACGGCGATGAACACGCTGGCCTGCGCTGCGAACACCTCGATGTTTGTGCGCAGTGAGGCCTCGAGGTCGGCGTCTGGATCACCGGACAGCCAGTCCTCTGCGGCCTCGGTGAGATCGTGGACGAAATCCCCCCACAATGCGACGAGGAGCCCCCCGCGGTCCTCGAAGTGGCGGTAGAAGATCGTGCGCGACAACCCCGCTCGCGCCATCACGAGGTCTATGGTCAGCCCCTCATAGCCATCCTCGGCAAGGACCTCCCGGGCAGCGGTCATGATCGCCTTTCGCGCGTCACTGCGCGCGCGCCTTCTTCCGGACTTTACGTCCCCCCGTGCCCGTTTCCCCATGCTCGGATGCGATGGACTTCCGTCGGCCATATCCCCGTCCCTGAAGGTTGACGCGCTTATCCTAGCGACGCGCGTGTGACGAAGCGTCTGGTATCGATGGTCCCCGAGGTGATCCCGTGGCCTCAGTTCCCTCGCCACAGGCCCCGCGAGCGGCCTTCGCATCTCCTCGCGGACAGGATCAATCGCGTGATGCGGTGACCTCGTCGTGGCGTGCTCCCGAGAGAGCGAAGTACGTCAGCGTGACCACGATGGCGTAGAAGGGGGCGAAGATCGCGCCCTGGACGAGCGTGGTGAGGAACTGCGAGAGCCACCCGGGGAGCCAGACCAGGATCACCCCGACGACCGCTCCGGCGATGATCACGATGAGGAGCGAGAGGAGGGCGACGCCGAAGACATTCCACGCGTTTCCGCGCACGTACCTGGTGCTCGCGCTGAAGGCGTCCAGAACGCCAGTCCGCTCGAGCACAATGCAGGGCCCGATGACGAACCAGAGGGTCATCAGGATCAGGCCCGGGATGATCAGCAGGATGAACCCGATGAGCAGTCCGATGGATGCCAGGATCCCGGCCCCCAGCAGGGGCAGGATGAAGGGCCATGCGCGGGAGATGGTCTCGCCGACGGAAAGGTCAATGCGTCCGTCGCGGGCGTCGGCCACCGCGGTCACGAGGGCTCCGGTCAGCACGATGCTGCCGGCCAGCGAGATGACCGAGGCGATCACCAGCCCCGCTGCCCCGGCGAATGACAGCAGCAGTGCGGCGATGGCGACCGTGAAGAAGATGGTCACGCCCACGCCTGCGAAGTGCTTCCAGAAGCGTCCGTACAGCGACAGCGCGTCACCGACGACGACGGATGGTGAAAGGGCAGGGGGTGATGGCATGTGCGCGGCCTCCTACGTCCTCACGCAGGTGAGGTGCATGTTGAGCATGGTGGTGACGGGCAGGCGCGATGCCTTCACGCGCACGGTTGCACCCCGTCGGTCGTGCGAGCGGCGAAGCAGCGAAAACTTCGTGGTGCGCACCTGCGCGGCGGTCGGTGGCTTCATGTTCCGTGGGGCATGCTCAGGTGTGATCTCCACCTGCCCGGTTCGCCGGTAGCCTCCCGGGCACGCCATGCGGACCGTGCGCTGCACGTTCCGCTGGAGCGTGATGCGCCGCCAACGGGTGACCGTCGGCGTGGCCGTATCGGCATGGCGGACTACGTGGTTTCGCTCCGCGGGGCGCGCGTTGTGGCGCACGGTGCCGGCGTGCTCCCGCGCCATGGCACGCGCACCTGGTGGGGTGCGCTCGTTCGGCGTATAGACACCCCCACCGGAGTAGTAGTCGTTCTGGCCGACGGCGTCGTCGGCTGCCAAGCAGGCCATCGCGTACTGAGCTGTCTGTGATTCGAACAGGTCGGAGTTCCCGAAGGCCATGACCGCCGTGCCCCAGGTCGTGGGGGCGTTGGCAACATCCAGGTCCCAGTTGCCGAGCTGGATCGTCTTCACCTCGGCAACGTCGGATCCGATGTCGGAGCCCCCCTGCCAGGCGATGCCGTGCGAGCCCGCACCGTTGGCGTTGCTGCTCACGGTGGCGCCGTTGCTCGGCCATGAACCTGTGGTGTCAAGAGCCAGGAACGCCTGGCCGGAATACGCAAACCCGCCGCCGAAGTTCGAGGCCGTGGGATACGGGCCGGTGAGGATGTCCTCGCAGGTGGCCGTGGCGTTGTAGATCGTCCAGGGCTTGACCGTGACCCACCCGGAGAGCGACTGAAGGCAGTTGTTCGTGACGGTCCAGTCGCTCACGCCGTCGTTGTTCTGGCACGCGCCGTAGCCGTTGTCGCCCCAGTTGTACGAGCCGGCCTGGGCGACCCCGGCCGCGCCGAGGCCCACCACCGCCACTGTCGCGAGCGCTGCCGTCAGGCGGAGATGCTGTGGACGTGTGGGGATGTTCACCGCAGTCCGCTCCTCGCGTGGTCAGTTGCAGGCGGGATCGCTGGTCGTCTGGTCTACACGCGGCGGAACACGATCTTCTGGGCCGCGTTGTCGCCGTACTGCGAGCGTGCCTGGATGTCCACCTGCAGGTTCTGGCCGGCTGCCCACGGAGTGGCACCGAGGCACGCGGTCAGGTCGATGGTGAACGTGAGCGTATTCGCGGGGCTTGCGGCGCGGTCGCCCTGGGAGTCCTGGAGACCGTCACCGGCTGCCGACAGGTCCGGGTCGCTGGTGCTGTACGCGCTCATCGCGCAGCGGCCGGGTCCCGGGGTGGGTGCACCCGGCGAGGCGGATGGGCCATTGGGGACGTCGGCGCTGTAGTTGAGGCGTCCGATGTCCATCCAGGCCGCCTCGCCCGTGGCGGGGATGCCGGCACGCTGCGGGCGCCAGTAGGTCATGGTCACGCTGACCGGCCCCGCAGCGGGCACGGGGATGGGGTTGGCCATGGTTCCGCTTGTCGCGGGGTAGGCGACGCCCGTCGCGGGCCCTCCGTTCACCGAGTATGACTGCAGCGCGGGGGTCGTCCCGAAGACGAAGTTGAGCATCCCGGCCACGCGCGTGCCATCAGGCATTACCTCGGTCAGCACATCGCCGGAGCGGATCTGGCTGCTGGTCGCGCCGGTCTGCAGCTGGAAGTCACCGGTGGGGCCAACAGTGAGCGGCCCGAAGCCCGGGGCGCTCGGCCACGGGGCTCCACCTGCCGAGCCCGTCCCACCGTATGAGCAGTAGACGAGCCCCGTGCAGTCCAGGCGGGCACCGGCACCGGCCACCGGAATCGCCAGGCCCTGAAACTGCTGCATGGTGGAATCAATCGCCGCCTGCGTGAGGCCACCCTGGTTGAAGTTGAGCGACCGGTCCATGTCCAGCTTGTAGTTGGAGAACAGGCGGAGATGGGAGCTCGCGCCGGGCGATGCCGATGGCGCTGCGGGGCCTGCCGAGCCACCGGGGGGTGCCGGCGTGCCGGGCACAGCGGGCGTGCCCGGCGGCGGAGCGCCGGGCCCGGTTGCGGGCGGCGGTGCCTGGTTCGCACGCTGTCCGCGCTGGGCCGGGCGGTCGAAGTTGTCGAGGATCATGTTGCCGTTGTCGTCAACATCGAACACGCCCGGAAGGCCGTCCTTGTCGTAGTCGTAGCCCGGGGAGTTCCTGCCGCTGGGGCGCGACTTGACGAGGCCCAACTTGCGTGCGCCGATCGGGTTGCCCTTCTTCGCGCGCGCCTTGAACGATGCGACGGTGCGGGAGGTGCTCACCGTGCGGGTGGGCCGTGCCACGCCGCTCCGCACTCGGATTGCCCCGAGGGACGTACCGGCCCGCACGCCTGTGATCGCCCAGCGGCCATTCGACCGGGTGCCGACGACCACCGGAGCCTTGTACGTGCCCTTCCGCGTGAGCAGGTGGAGCGTCATGGTCGGGCAGGTGGGCCGCAACTTTGCGCGCCGTCCCCCTGCTACCGACACCTTGCCATTCGGGCAGACCGCCGCAAGGCGGTAGCCACGCGGGATCGTGGCGGTAACGGCTGCGTACCGCTTTGCCTTCTTGGCTGTCTCCGATGGCCCCGTTGCCGCTGCGGCGTTGCCCGCCAGCAGTGCAAGGGGGGCAACGACGGCGACTGCGCCCGCGATGAGGGGTGTACGGGAGAAGGTGCGGCCCATCGGTAATCCTCCACGTGCTGCTGACGAAGATTTGATCTTGACCGTACCGGACGCGCCCGACCGATGAATGATCCCCGGGTGGGGCACCCCGTCGGGGGCAGCGCCCGGGCACCCGATGCGCTGCGTCTGTCGGCTGCCGCTAGCGTTCCGGCAACTGCTGCTGCGGCGTGCGGCGGCCCGGATGAATCGGAGACTCCTCATGGCACTGAGGCGACCTGCAGCCATCGCGGCATCGCTCGCGGCATCCGCCCTGCTGGTTGGCGGGCTCGCGGCCTGCGGTAGCGATGAAACCGCCGCGGAGACGGTGGCTGCTACCACCGCTGCCGCAGATACGACCGCGAGCACCGGCACCACCGACAAGGTGGGCGGGACGGCCACATGTGATGCCGCATCGCTGGTGGAGGCCGCGCAGGGCGCGGACCCGAACGTGACCGGGCTCGACGGCCCCAACGCCTTCGGGTGCGCCGATGGCTGGGCCTACGCGTCGGTGGACACCGAGGACGAGTCCTCCGCGTACGCGGAGGTGGTGGTGTTCGAGGCCGAGGGCCAGTTCTGGGTTCCCAAGGACCGCGCCGAGGTGTGCAAGGCCCCGGGCGACCAGGTGCCGGAGTCGCTCTACCAGGCGGCCTGCGAAACGAGCTAGCTGCAGACGGTGTCGCTCACCGTGCCGTCCGGGCAGGTGGTGTTGGCGTTCTCGCTCGCCGCCGTGCCCGAGGCGACGAGGACGGCCGCGGTACCCAGCACCGCGGCACTGGCAATTGCGAAGGGATAGGCCCTCATGGCGTGCTCCTGGTCGGAGTGTGCGGGCCACCGTAGCCGTCATGTCGGCCGCCCCCCGGGACGGTCAGGCGGAGGCCGGATGCACCAGCCGCAGCGCGGGCCGCACGGCGGGTGCGGCAGCGGTGGTGCGCGCCACCATCATTCCGGCGACCTCTGCGCGGAGTTCCGCGTGCGCCTGTTCGGCCATCGCCGTGTGCATGGGGTGGTCGTCACCCGTCGCCGCTTCGTGCCGCAGTTGCACGACCTCGTCCACGAGCAGCAGGGCGGTGGCAAACCGGTGACGCGCCTCCGGGCCGTCTCCTGCGATCTGTTCGCGCAGGCTGCGGACCGCATGGGCGTACCGGTGCCGCAGGGCCCCCGTGCGGGTGCGCCGGTCGAACCGCTCGGCCGCGCTCGCGGGGGGATGGGCGGTGCCGGCCTCCATCTCCGCGGCGAGGATGCGCGCGCGGAGGTCCAGCAGGGCGTCGATTCGTGCCGGGAGCTCATCCATGCGGGCCAGCGTGCCGCACCGATGTTGCGCCCCGGTTGCGAGATGTGATGGAGCCGTGGGCACGGGGAAAGGAAACCGGTGCCTGCCCGCCCCTCGCGTGGCGCGAGGCGGGCAGGCACCCGCGGGCTAGCGGCGGCGGTTCAGCCAGCGGCGCACCTGGCGGTTCAGCGCGCGCTGGTCCCAGCCGTTCATGAAGTCGGCGTGCAGCCCGGCCGTGCTGCCCGACGACAGCGCGTACTGGTGCTGCCCGTCATCGGGTGCCCAGAAGACCTCCTGCGTCATCTCGGGCAGCGCCACCGGATGCGTGTCGGGGCAGGCGCGTCCCTTGCGGTAGGCGATGTGATCCTGCGTGGCGCTGGACAGGTTGGTGCCGTCCCAGCAGTTGGGGAACCGGACCACGCCCACGATGGCCTCGTCGGTGTCGCACAGCGGCGGCTGCGCGGTGAGGGCGGTGCCGCGTCGGTCGTACTCGCACCGCCAACCGGCGTGTGCCTGCAACTCGGTGGCGGCCTTGTCGCCGGCGATCGCGGTGAACCCGGCGGGGAAGGCGCGCACGCGCTGGCCGCGCGGGGCGGCGTAGCGCACGCGGATCTCGTCGGGCTCCAGCGCCACCGGGTTGGCCGGG
>Ga0181594_10002238_pt1 | contig 17862 bp, 13 predicted proteins | sample 071ome_18_FD_145603 | JGI IMG/M metagenome (GOLD analysis project Ga0181594, IMG submission 145603) | Coastal salt marsh microbial communities from the Groves Creek Marsh, Skidaway Island, Georgia - 071413BT metaG (spades assembly) | ecosystem: Environmental > Aquatic > Marine > Intertidal zone... | reverse complement strand
CCAGCACGCCGGAACCGAAGCCCGGGACCCAGATGATCCCGTTCGGCGCGATGTGCAATCGACGCGGACCGCGGAAAGGCGGATTCCATTCCTTCACGTCGCCGTCCGGCGCCTTGGGATCGATGCAGCCGATGCGGTTTCCGTTCAGCTTGGAATACCAGATCATTCCGTCGATGGGCGAGTAGTCCAGGCCGTAGGGCGTGATGCCGCGTGACTCGCCCTTGCCCGCGCCAACCGCCTGCCCTTCGCTGAGCAGGTGATACTCCTTCACGGCTTTGGTCTTCGGATGCATGGAGAAGACCGAATTGCGGCCGGCGTCGGTATACCAGATCAACCCTTCCGGATCCTTGGGGTCGACGCGCAGTGTGTGCGGATAGGAGCCGCGCTTTGCGGGAGCCTCGGCGCTGGAGTAGGCGGTGATCTTCCGGGTATTGAGATCAAACTTGCCCATCTGGCCGGAGGCGCAGAGCGTGATCCACATGTGCCCGTCCAGGTCCGGTTCAATGGAGTGCGGCCCCCAGGAGCCGCGCGGCATCTTGAACTGCTCCTGCTTGCCGGTCTTCGTGTCGAGGACGCCCAGGTAGTGCTTGCTGATGTTGACGACGTAGACGAGTCCGTCCGGCCCCAACTCCAGATCGTGGAATGAGCTTTCGAACTGTTCGCCGAATTCCCAGGCGGTGATGCGCACTTTGGCGGCCGTGCCGGACGGCGGCGGCGGCGGGACGTATTTCGGCCACTTCTCGACGGCCGCGTCCTTGTAGGTGTCGATGATGCGCGGGATGATCTGTTCCTGAAGGTGCGGATAGAGCCCGCCGAAGCCATCCATGCGTCGCAGCATGGTCTCCCAGTCGACGGGCTTCTCGGGCGTGCGGAAAGGGATGGTCCCGATCTGATGGCAGTAGCTGCACATCATCTTGAAGTTCAGCTTGTCGCGCATGCTGTCGAACTTGAGCATGGCAAACCCGCTATTGGCCGGACGTTGTTCCTCGAGGTCGTAACCCGTGGCCGGGCTCATCTTGAAATCCACCGTGTCGCGTCCCGGTTGGATATCCTCGCGCCATTCATCGACAAAGCCCAACAATCGCGCACGAACTTCGTGCTCAACCTCGCGGAGTCCATCGAGCTGGTAGGAACCGTTCTTCTTGCTGAAGACGGAAACCCATTTGCGATGCTTCTCGTCAAAGGCGCTGATCATGACGCCGCCCATGGGTCCGCCCTCGGCGCTGACCACTTTGCCGGTGAGTGATTTGGCTTCCGCGGGTGAGACCAGCGCGAAGAGCGTCGCCAAGAAAACGCCGCGGGAGAGGAGGCTGAGTGTCTTCATGTTGTTCGATTTCTGTCCTCGTTTATCTGACTACGTTGGATCGGCTGGGACTGCGGATCAGTCACAATGGTTTAGAGGGAATATCACTCGGAGTGAAATGGTTACCGGAGAAAACGATCAGAATTCAGTGAACGCCTCAATAGCTGACTGCAAACAACCACGGAGGACACTGAATACCCAAAGCAGCATCCAAGTGAGGGTTGAATCAGTTTCTTACCATTCCACGATATTTGACTCCGGTCCACGAATGGCCAAATTTGGACCGTTATGGAAACCTGCACTGTCAGTGAAGCGAAGGGAAAGCTGGGGCAATTGGCCGATCAAGCGATTGAAGGAAAACCGACCGTTATCGTGCGGGGTGGCAAATTGGTGATTTTGCAGGCCTATGAACTGCCCGATCATCCCGACGAATTCGATTCCTTGATCCAGGTTGGCAAGGACAGCTCGCATCGCAAGCTCACTCCCAAGGTTCTCAAGGGAATCTGGGAACAGGGTCGATCATTGGCGCGGAAATGAGCGTCAGCATCAGCCGGTTGGCCGAGGAGGACTTGGCTCAAATTTACGGCTTCCTTCCGTTGCTTTCATTTGCGTTCTTACCGGCCGGCCACGAATTCCATGATCTTCACGAACGATCCACCGACGTTCTTCATGTTTGGGTGGAGGCGACGTTTCTCTTTCCAAAGCCGGCCGATGCGCTGACGTTGTTGCGGGGTGAGTTCGGCCATTCGCCGATCAACGTAGGCCTGGTGGGTTGAGCCGTGATACCCCTTGGGCAGATCCGTCGTTTCGATTCGTTTCAACAGCATGTCGAGATCGACGTCCTTGGGCGCGGGCCGTGGGATGTTGACCTGGGCTGGCTTGGCGCTGGCCCGTGAGGCTGGTGGAGGAGTATAGGCTGAACGGTATTCATCTAATCCGGGCGCATCGGCCATGACATCCGCGTATAGCTCCAGCAACTTATCCTTGAGGCGCGCGGTGACTTTCGGCTGCTGCTGGGAAATGTCCTTCTTCTGCAGGGGATCAGCCTTCAGATCGTAAAGCGCGAAGCGCCGGAAGCCGCCTTTCCTGATAATGGGGATCCATGATTCCTGGAAGGTCTGAAGGCGCACTCTTTCGCCGGTCAATCGTCTGAACTCGGGGTTCGAAAACGTGGTGTTGCTCACGCGGGTCAACAGGTTTCGAGACGACGGATCAATCCCGGCAAGTTCGGCCATTCTCCGCAGGATGGCGTTGAGCTTCTCGCGCTCGAAGGGCAGGTCATAGCCGCGAAATCCCATCAACGTGTAGCGTCCGTCGCGCAGGGTTGCGAGATGTCCGGATGAGGGCGCCAGCCAGAGCAGCGGTTGGGCGCGGGAGAACGTTCCTTTCTCCGTCAGCAGCGGCGACAGGTCGGCTCCGTCGAGATGCACACCCTCGGGTTTGTCGATTCCCGCCAGACCGCAAATGGTCGGCAGCAGGTCGACCGAGCCGGAAGGCGTGGCTTCAGTCCGGCCGCCGCGAATGCCGTCGGGCCAAAAGAAGATGCCGGGCGACCGCAACCCGCCCTGGAAATTCGAACCCTTGTTGCCGTTCAAGCCGCCGTTGCGATCCGGACGATAGCTTCCGTGGTCGGAGGAATAGATGATCAAGGTGTTGTCGAGCTTGCCCATCGCCTTGAGCTTCGCGACGAGCCGTCCGATCGCGCGATCGGTGTTGTCGATCGTGGCGGAATAGATCGCGGCTTCATCCTTCACGTCGCCGTAGATCGAAACGATGTCGTCCGGGGCGGCAATCTTGGCGTGCGGCTCATTGAACCAGATGTTCAGGAAGAACGGTTGATCGGGGTCGTCCTTCGTTTCGAGCCAGTTGATCGCATCACTCACCACGATCTGGCAGGAGTAGCCCTTCATCGGGCCGACCCGCTTGCCGTTGCGCAGGAAGTTGGTCGGATCCTTGTGATTGGGATGGGCGCCATTGGACAGGCCGAACCAGTAATCAAAGCCGTGTTCGGTGGGCGACGGTTTCTTGCGTTTGCCCGAAGTCATCCCGATGTGCCACTTGCCGAAATGCGCCGTTCCGTATCCGGCCTCTTGGAGGACTTCGGCAATCGTCACTTCGCGCTCCAGTAAGTGCATGATGTGCATGTGATCCTGGAGCACGCCGTAAATGCCCGTGCGCAGATGCTGCCGCCCGGTGAGAAGGGTCGCCCGCGAAGGCGAGCAAATCGCCGCGCCAGCATGAAAGTCGGTGAACCTCACGCCCCGGGCGGCGAGTCCATCCAACACCGGCGTCTTGACCGGCCCGCCGTAGCAACCGAGGTCCTTCGTTCCAAGATCATCGGCGAGGAGGATGACAACATTGGGCCGCCCAGCCGACAGGACGGCTGAGGGCAACAAGCAGAATAGAAGAAGCAGTCTAAAGCTCATTTGTCGCCGGACTGTTTCTTCCCGTTCTCACGGACGTACTTGAGGATCTTGACGAAAGACATGCCCTTATTCGGCATGGCGGGATCGGTGCGCATTTTCTCCGCCCAAAGCGTGCCGAGTTGGTGGCGTTGTTCTTCGCTGAACTTTTTCATCCAACTGTCGACCCATGGTTGGTGCCCCTTGCCGCCGGGGTAATCCTTGGGCATCGGACCTGCATCGATCGTTGCCAGAAGCTTCGCGTTCGGGCCTTTCATGGGTTTGGTCGCCGGACGCGCGCCGCCCTTCTGAATCACGGAGCGTTCGTCGCCCTTGAGGATGTTTAGCGTTGGCTTCTTGGACCCGGCCTTTGCTGAAAGGCAGTAGAGGAACCGATCGCCGCGCAGGAACAACTGATCGCCCGCCATCGCCGGAGACGAATTGATGGAGTCGTCGAGCCTGTTGGTCGCCAGGACATGGAATGTCTTGTCGTTCTTGAGCGCCAGCGTCGTCCCATCGCGAGCTGTGACGTAGACCCGGCCCTGCGCCCCAACAGGCGAGGAGTACATGTTGCGGACGCGGCCCAGACGCTGGCGATCAATGAGCGGTTCGCCCGTCTCCGCGTCAAGACAGGTCAACAGGCCCTGGTTGGATTGGTTGAACCAGACGAGGCCGTCATAGAGCAGCGGCGAAGGAATGTAGGGGGTCCCGCGATTTCTTGACCATTTGATTTGATCCGAGTCGGTGATGTCGCCCTCAGCCGAGAGCGGCAACGACATCACGGAGTGGCCCTTGTAACCGGTCATGCAAATGACATGGTCGCCTTTCACAACCGGACAAGGAATGGGATTGCCGGTCAGGCCGCCGCACTCCCAGATGAGGTTGCCGGAATTCAAGTCGTAGCTGCGGATCTTCTTGGAGCCGGGCGTGATGACTTGCGTCCGGCCGTTATGCTTCACGATCGCGGGCGTCGCCCAGGTGTTGTCCTCGTCGCGATCCTTCTTCCAAAGCGTGTCGCCGGTCCTGGCGTCGAGCATCTCGATATAGGACTGACGCGCGTGGTCGCGGACGATGACGAGTTTGCCGTCGTGCAGCGCGGGGGAGGTTCCCTCTCCCAGATCGGCGCCGACATGCACATGGCCGAGATCGCGCTGCCAGAGAAGTTTTCCATCGAGGTCGTAGCAGAACAGACCGGTCGACCCGAACCAGCAGTAAAGACGCTCGCCATCGGTGATCGGGGAAGAAGACGCGAAGGAGGCGTCCTTGTGGTGACCCTGGTGCGGAATGTTGTCGGTCGCCCGGCGCCGCCAGATTTCACGGCCCGTTTCCCGGTCCAGACAAAGCACGAAAAAGGAGTGCGTCGTGTTGGGGCGCTTGATGCCGAAGACCCGCTGGGGTTGATCCTCCGGCTTCGGGAGGCCCGGATCGACGATGCCGGTGTTGATGGCCGTCAGAACAAAGACCTTGCCGCCCCAGACGATCGGCGTGGAATTGCCGGCGCCGGGAATGGCGGTCTTCCATTGGACATTCTTGCTTTCGCTCCACTCGATCGGCGGATTGGCGGTTCGGGAAACACCGTTGTGTTCGGGTCCACGCCATTGATGCCAGTTTGAGGCGACGTCGGCGTAGCAAGGCGTGAGGCTGCACGACGAGAGAAGCGTCGCGATGCCGAGTTGATGATGACGTTTGAGGGGGAGCATGGTGTATATTCTTGGAGATCAGCGGGACGCGGAGTTCATTCCACTTCGGCGGAGGTTAATCATTGGGGTGGTGTCACCCCTTTGGGGTTTTGAAATGGGACGGCTCGGCGAGCCATCCCTACCAACTTGGGTAGGGCCGCCTCGCCGCAGGCGGCCCACTTCAAATTCCTGAAGGAACGAAAGAGGGCTGACTTGGGATCGGCCTGTTGGCGCGTTGGCTTCATCGTCAGTTCAACTCCTGTTTCCCGCCGCAATCGTTCTACCAGCTCAACACCCCGGAACTGGTGGCGAACGAATCGATCTCGATGTTCATTTCCTGGAGCATGCGAACGTAAAGATTGCACAGGGGAGTGTTGTTGCGCGAATCGTGTGACACGTGACGGCCGTGTTTGAATCCGCCGCCCGCAAGGAAGATGGGCAGGTTCCGGGGATCATGCGCATTGGCGTTGCCGAGGTTGCTGCCGAACAAGGTCATGGTGTTGTCGAGCAGCGAACCGCCGGCTTCGCACTTCTCCTTCAACTGCGACAACAGGCTTTCGAACTGCTTCAGGATTGCGATTTCGATCTTCTTTAGTTGCTCGATCTTCCCGGGTTCCTTGCCGTGGTGCGACAGGTTGTGATGCTCGCTCTCGACGCCGGCCACCTGCGGGATGGTCAGGTGGTCCTGAATGACCACGCTAATGACGCGCGAGGAATCGGTCTGCACGATCAGCGGGACAAGGTTCATCAACAACCGAATGCGGCCGATCATGTCGGACTTGTCGTAGATGTCCCTCGGCTGCTCGACTTCGACGGACGGTTTCGGGCGATCCATCCAGGCGCGCTGTTCGCGCAGGTCGCGCTCGGTCCTGCGGACCGATTCGAAATACTCGTCCAGCTTGGCCTGATCAGCGGCGGTCGAGTTGCCGCGCAGGGCCTTGGATTGATTCATCAACTCATCGAGGACGCTTCGGCCATCGGCGAGCTTCTGTTTTTGCCGGGCAATCTCCTCGGGGCTCCCTTTCAGGAACATCCGGGCAAACATGCGGGAGGGACTGTGCTCCGCCGGAACCATGACGCCGCCGCCGGTGAAGGACTGACTCGAAGAGCCGTTGGAGCTGAGGATCACCGAGGGGAAACGGGTGACATAGCCGAGTTTGCCCGCGGCGAACTGATCGACGGAAATCGAATTGCGGAAACCATCCTGTTGGGGATTGCGCGCGGCGCTCAGGAAGGTGCGCTCCGTTTCGTGCTCGCCGCCCTGGTCCGGGTGCGAGAGCCCGGAGAACAGCGTATAGTCTGAGCGATGTTCCTTGAGAAGGTCGAGATACTCGGTGGAGCCGTAGTCCGCGCCTGCCTTGTTTGGCCACAGCGACGGGGGGTGAAGGCCCAACGCCGTGCAGATGAAGACCGCGCGCTTGGGCGGCGGCGTCTCGGCGCGGCCGGACGATTCAAGCCAAGGCAAAGCGAGCGAAACGCCGGCGGCTCGGAGGAATTGGCGACGGTTGGTTTTCATTTGTTTCGAAACATCCGGCTTTGCACGACCTCGTGAATCATGGTGCGCGTGTTGAAACCCGCAGGCTCCAGTCGTTTGAGAATTCGGTCCAACTCCGTGCGATCCGCGAATTGGATCTCACCTCCGGTGGCGTAGGCGACGAGGTTGGCGAGGAGATTCCGGGCGATGTCCTTCTCGTGCTTCAGCATAAATTTCTTGAATCCGCGAACGTCGCGAAAAGCCTCGCCTTCCTCCGTCGTGCCGCTCGCATCGACCTTCGGCCCGAGCTTGTACTCATAAATCCAACGGCCGCGCAGCTTGCGGACGGGCTGATCGCCGTTTTCGTTTGACCGGTAACGCGTGCGATAGCCGCCGATTGGATCAAAGCTCTCCAACGCAAAACCCGGGGGGTCGATCTTGCGATGACAGACCGCGCACTTCTCGACGTTCCGATGCTTGTCCAGAAGCTCGCGAATGGTCGTGGCGCCGCGCGTGTCGGGTTCAATCGGTTCTACGGCCGGCGGCGGCGATGAAACCGCGCGGCCCAGCAATGTGCTCAATACAAAGTTGCCGCGCTTCACCGGCGTGGTGGTCGTGCCGTTCGCGGTGATCTTCAGCACACTGGCCTGGGTCATCAATCCACCGCGGGGACTCCACGAGGGCAAGTCCACGCGCCGCAACGCCTCGCCCGCGACGTCGGGAATCCTGTAGTGCTCCGCGAGCCGGCGATTCAGGAAGGTGAAATCGGAATCGACCAGATTTCGCACCGGAAGATTCCTCGCAATCAGTTCGCGGAAGAAGGCGCGCGTCTCAGCCAGCATGCCTTGGCGCAGTATATCGTCATATTCTGGGTAAAGCTTGTCATCGGGCGTGGTCGCGTCGATGCGGTTAAGCCCGATCCACTGGTCCAGAAAATCTCTCACGAACCGGGCGGACTTGGGATCGTTCAGCATCCGGTTCACTTGGGCGGACAAGGTCTTCTCCTCGACCAGTCTTCCTTCCCCCGCCAGGCGGAACAGCTGGTCATCCGGCGCGCTTTTCCAGAGAAAGTAGGACAATCGCGTTGCCAATGCGTAATCGTTCAAGGGACCGGGCTCAGCGGAGTGAAAGAGAAACTGCGGCGAGCTGAACAGGGCGCGAAAGGCAACGCGCGCGGCGTCATCGAATCCGCGCTTCGCCTCCAACGCCGGTTTCGCCAGGTTTGCAAACGCCTGGGCTTCGTCGTCCTGCAACGGGCGGCGCAAGGCCCGCGGCCCGATGCGTTCGATCATTTCGCGGAGATGCTCCAGCGGCGGCTTTGACATCTGGAATTCGTAGAGACGTATCCGCTCCCCGCCTTGTCGCCAGATGCGACGCCATTCCTGCTCCCGCACTTCGCGATGGCGCAACCCGACACCGTGGAAGAATTCCCGCGTATGTTTCGGCGGCCATTCCTTTTCCAAGGGCCCGCGGATCGTCACGTCTTTCAAGGCCACGCCCTCACCGGGATACTTCTTGGCGCCGTAGGCGTAAATGCCGCCATAGCCCCGAGCGTGGGCCACATCGTCATCCATCGGGATGGGATAGAAATAGTGATCCGGCGTAAAGTAGGTGGTTAGCGAGATTCGGCGAGGTTGCTCGGGCAACAGATCGTAGAAACCGACCAATTCCGATCCGCCCGCCTTGTCGCTCGCCTTCATGATCGCAAGGGTCACAGGCGTCTTGGCCTGATAACCGCGCGCGGTCATCTCGATGCGGTACATTCCAGGATAGGCGGGCCGGAAACCGACGGCGTCCGAGCGCATGGAATGGTTGCGCTTCTCGAAGGTCACGACTTCGTCCCCTTCCGGCTTGATTGTGCTCCCGCCGTTTCGCAACGGCCGGTCGAACCACATCTTGATGTAGTGGCGGTTGACATAATCGAGATCATAGGGCTTCTCACGCCAACGTGGCTTGCGGCCGAGTTGGATCACCTCGTCCAGGGCGCGATCGGCGGCGGTCAGGTAGGCTTGGATATGGACCGGGGACAAACCCTGACCACTGGAAATGGTGTCGAAGGCGGCGCCGTCGTTTTCAGCGGGGAGGAACCGAGCGAGATTCGCGTGAATGCCGAGCAGGTCGCGCATCGTATGCTCGTACTCCGTCCGGGTGAGGCGACGCGCGGGAACGCGGCCTTCCCTGGTCTGTCGGGCGGCGTTGGACTTGTGGAGCGAGTCGCGCAGGGCGTCGAGGGCCTTGTTCCGGACGTCGGTCTTCGGTTGCCTTTTCTTTGGTGGCGGCATCTCGTGTTTCACCACGCGGTCGAAGACCTTCTCCCAGGCATTGAAGGTGTCGGCGTCCGAGAGATTGAAGCCCAGGGAATCAAAGTTCAGATTCGTTTCCGTGTCCCCGTCGTGGCAGTCGATGCACGACGATTCGATCAAGGGCGCGACGGCGGATTGGAAGTCGGGGGTAGCGGCGATGGCCGGGGGGGCGCTTGCGATCAGGCAGACGGCAACAACAGCAAAGGGAGCGCGGACATCCCTGTCCGCGCGTCGGAACACTCGGACGCAACATGCGGACAAGGATGTCCGCGCTCCGATGGGCCTTGCCTGGTGTTGGAACTCCATGATTCCGCTCAATCCTCTTTCTTCGACTGAAACACGAACTCCGCTGTCGCCTTGCCATCCGGGCCGACGGTCACATTCGCTTCGAGTTCGCCGAACTCCTCATGCCAGGCCTCGAGCTCATACTCATCGGGAGGCAGGCCCTTGATCTCGAATTGCCCCTTCGCATCCGTAACCGCGAAGTAGGGATGCTCCACGACGAACAGGTAGGCTCGCATCCACTTGTGGAAATCGCAGCCCATGCGGATCGGGCCTTCGCGACGACGAAAGGTCTGCTCGCGATCGGCTGTCCCCGGAGGCTGGGCGACATTGAAGGCGCGATTGCGCAGGGACATGGAACGCACGTTGTGGATGAAGGGATCGCTGTTCCGCATGACAAACTTCTGCCCCACCATGATGCCCTGCACACGCGGACGAAAAACCGAACCAATTTGGTCCATCAAGACGGGCTCCCTGGGCGGCTCGTACTCCCTGCGTTCCAATCCCTTTTTCACCTGGACAAAGACGTTTGCCAAGGCGCCATCAGGACCAATCAACGCGTTCTCCTCCAACGGTTGGGACTTATGCAGTTTGAGGCTGGCTCCGTCCATGGGTACGGGCTTGGCCTTGGGCCGTTGCCCTTCGAACCGCGCCACGCCCATGATCGTGCCCGACGATGCAGTCGATGGGTTCACCTTTGTCGGACCGGCTTCCGCGAGCACATCCGTGACCTCGGCTTCAACGATCAGTTGTCGGAATCTTTCATCCGGAACGTCGCGAAGCGTTTTCAGAAAGGCCACCAGATCGGGAATGTCTTTCTCGGTGATGGCCATGGCGTCGTAGGCCTCGTCAATCTTCATCGCTCCGGTCTGTCGATGCCAGCTCGCCACAATCTTGGCGCGCAGGATCTCCGCCAGCTCGGCCTCGCTCTGCTTGAGATTGCGCAGGCCCGGCGTGGGTTTCGCCTTGCCGCTGCGATCGGTCACATGGGTTGACGCGTCCTTGAAGTCAGACGGCGCATGGCAACTCACGCAATTGCGGACCTGTTCGTCCCCCTCGGAACCCATGAAGGTCTTGTATCCACGGTAGGCGCTGCGATTCATCGAAGGCGGCAACTTGATGAGAATGCGCCCCTCCTGATTGGCGAGCCGGCCGTAGACGCGGCCCGCAAAGTCCGACGCCCGTTCTCCATCCTGTGGTTTCTCAGGCAACCGGTTCAGGTAGACGAACGCGTCGTAGACGGAGCGATTCACTCCCTTGAATCGGTGTATACGAACCTGGCCTTCGGGAGAAACCGCATTCTCAGCGGCTTCGATCGGGACTGCCGGCGCATGGCAGAGACCAATCAGAAGCAGAACACTCTTGTCGAAGCGAATCATGAAACTGTGTGGTTATTCGGCCCGACGATGGGACGACGCGTTGTCCGTCGGCGCAGCCATGCCCGGGGCCGGGATGATTTCCAGTTGAGCCGCCTTGATCACGGCGGCTGTGCGGTTCTTGACCCGCAACTTGGCAAAGATCTGTTTCACGTGATTCTTCACGGTGTTCTCCGAAATCTCCATGGCGCCCGCGATTGCGGAATTGCTCATGCCCATGGAAAGGCAACGCAATACCTGAACCTCTCGATCCGTCAAGCCATGCTGGCCTGTTTCCGATGATGTTCTCATAAAACCAGACCAGTGAGCCTATTCCGTCGCCGCTTCCTCAATTCCGAAATGACTGACACTCAACCACGCCTGATTGTAGAGGCTGTGGCTCCAGATCGATTCCACCATCAGGCCGTCGGGTTTTACGGGAAGCTTGGCCCGTTGATGATTCAGCGAGGGGTCTAGTCCGAATCGGGGCAGCGGAAGAGTCAGCTCGAATTCCTCGTTCGGCGAGAACTCCTCCTTCGGAAGCACAACCTGAAAACGTCCGGCAAAATCGCCGTTGCGATGACGAAGCGTCATGCCGACAAACACATGGCTGTGCTTCTTGAGGCGGCCACGCACGCGGACCTTGGAATCCGGTTTGAGAACCACCGGCGTGCGCGATCGCGAGACCGAGGCTCCGGTCGTGAAGATCGTCTTCTCATTCTCCGTGACGTACGGAATCGCCCAAAGACGACCGCCGTCTTCGCCCTGGTCCGGCGCCCACTTGCCATACATCGTCTTCGGCCCCCGGCTCATGTCGCTTTGCCAGGAATGGACCTGTTCCGGCAGCCGCACGGGCGTCAATTCCACATCAGCCGCCGCGACCACCCTGTGGTTCGCCGCCACTTCGACCGAACGTCCGTCGCTGATACGCTGAATGCCGACCCGACCCTCGCTGACATTCAACGCCGTTGTCGCCAGTTCCGTCTCCACATCGAAGCGCGTTCCCAGGACGGTGAGCGTCGCCGAACGCGTGTGAATCAGCATCGGTTTGGCCTGGGGCTCCACATCGGCCGACAGGCCGCCGCGCTTGAGGTGAAGCTCCTTCTGGCCCAATTCGGAAAAGGTCAGCATGGAATCGCCGGACAAGGTCACGACCGAACCGTCGTTGAAGGTCAGTTTCACCCAGGAGTTGGGCGCGGTTCCCTCCAACGTGCCGCCGGAGAGCGGCGTGCCCGCCTTCAGGTCCCGGATCACCCGTCCTTCATCCCCGGTCCACAGCGCCGGTCCGCTCAGATCGCTGATCGTGGCGATCGTCGGCGAGGCGTCGTCCGTCAACAACGAGACGCCCACGGTCAGCGCGACGGCCGCCGCCGCCGACAACAACCAATTGGGAATCAGCGGGACCAGGCGTCGGTTGCGCGTCGGGGGGATCGACTGGATCACATCTTGGACGAATGCCTCGTCCTCCGCAGGCAGCGCGTCCATCGTCTGCCGCACAAAGTCCTCATGCCGTTCCTCGGAATCCTGCGCGCACAAGCCCAGCAGGCGGTGCGTCTGAAAGCTGTCGATCGCCCCGGCCATGCGGGCGCCATCCTCGGCGAGGAGTTCCTTCAGCTCGGCCATGCCGGCTTCGTTCAGTTCGCCTTCGACATAATCGTTCCACAGCTCTTCGAATCGATCCTGCTCGTTCATCATCCTGCTCCTTTCATTCCCATCTTCGCCTCCACGCATTCCTGCAATTTGCGCCGGATCAGCCAAAGTTGTTTCTTGATCGCTCCGACCGAACGCCCCGTCCGCTCCGCCATCGCTTCCAACGGGATTTCCTCTTCATAACGCCAAGAGACATAGCGGCGAAGGTTATCGCCCAGCGACTCGACGCACTCCTTGAGACAATCCAATCGCTCCTGTTGTTCCTCTCCAGGTTCATCGGCCCGGCGTTCGAGCTCCCGTTGCAGCAGATCCGGCGCAAACCGCGCGTGATAGTCCGCCACCCGCCGCAACCGCGTCAGTTCCGCCTTCAACTGAAATCGAGCAATCGCAAACAACCAGGCGGGGAAATTGGTTCCCGGCTTGAAGCGCTCGAGTTGGGAATGCGCGATGACGAAGCTCCGCTGCGCGATTTCATCCACGTCGACGCCGGGCGAGACATGGGTTGCCAACCAGGCCCGCAAAGGGCGCTCCAGCCGTCGGACAATCGACTCGAATGCGGCGAGATTGCCGGCGCGCGTCCGGCGGATCAGCGCGTCGTAATCGATGTCGTCGTTGGAAGCGGCAGCGGACATTCGGAGGATATAGCAGTTGGCCGTCGATGGTTACCCGACGCTGGGCGCCTCCACGAGTCCGTTCCCCTCCGCGGAGGGGATTTTGAACTCTCCCGCGCAGCGGAAAATGAGAGTTCAATCGGGGTGGGTCCGTCCGGACTGACAACGCGCGCCATGTGGCGGCTACGCCGCTTCGCCGGACACTGACACCGCGAGGCTGGTTCCCTTCACGTGGACCAGCGGCAGGCCGGGCTTCTTTTCCTTGAGTTCCTGCAGCGCCTTGGCGACGTCCGGCCAGACGCCGTAGTCGTGCCAGACGATCACGCCGCCCGCCGGATTGAGCAGCTTCAGCGCAACGTCGGAATCATTGACCACGAAATCGTAACTGTGCGCGCCGTCGACAAAGATGAAATCCATCTTCCCGTGCCAGGGCGAGAAGTCGAACTTGGCGGAGTTTCCCAGCAGCAGCTCGATCTGTTTCACGCAGGGCAACGCGCTGTGCGGCGGCGAGGTGAAGCGAGCTCCCGACGACGGCTTGTCCACATAGCGCTTGTCGGCGCCGATGACTTCCGATGATTCCAGCTCCTCGGCGGGAAGGTCGAGCGTGTGCACCTCGGCCTCGGAGTTGAGAGCCAGGTTCAGGGTCGTGCGGCCGTCGAACGTGCCGATCTCGAAGATCTGCTTCGGTCGATAGGTCCGGCACAGGGCATTGAGGACCGCGAGTTCGGTGAGGTTGACATTGCCGTCCGCCTTGTCGGTCTCGAGGAACTGCGCGCCGTTCGGGCGGCAAATGGAGGACCAGTGAACCGCCGGCAGCTTCCAACCCACCTCGTTCGCGCGCTTCTTGCGCAACCCCAACCTTTCCCGGATCGCGCGACTGGCCGACCGGAACCCATGCGCGAACTCCCGCGACGGGATGTAGAGGTTGTAGATCTGGAAACGTTGCCAGGCGCTCATCAGGCCCCCGTCGGCGTGGCGACTGTCTCCAGGAGTTTGTCGATGACCTGATCGACACTGACCCCCTCGGCCTCGGCGCGGTAGTTGATCAGGATGCGATGCCGCAGCGTCGGATGAGCCAGGGCCTTGATGTCATCGACGGTGACATGGCTGGCGCCGCGCAGCAACGCGCGGGCCTTGCCGCCGAGCGCGAGAAACTGGGCCGCGCGCAAACCAGCGCCCCAGCTGATCCACTCGTTGATGAAATCCGGCGAGCCGTCTTGGCCGGGCCGCGAGGCCGCCGACAAACGCACGGCATACTCGATCACATCGCGGGCGATGGGCACCTTGCGGACGACTTCGTGGAACTGCATGACGTCCTCGCCGTGAAACAGCGTCTCGATCGGCTCGGGCTTGCCGCCGGTCGTGCGAGCCACGACCTCAACTTCATCCGCCTGCGGCAGGTAGTTGATCACCACGTTGAACATGAAACGATCCAACTGCGCTTCGGGCAGCGGATAGGTGCCTTCCATCTCGATCGGGTTCTGCGTCGCAAGAACAAAGAAGGGCTGCTCCAGCTCGTGCCGGACGCCGGCGGCGGTCACCTGATGCTCCTGCATGGCTTCCAGCAGCGACGCCTGGGTCTTGGGCGGCGTGCGGTTGATCTCGTCGGCCAGGATCATGTTGGCGAAGACCGGGCCCTCCACAAACACCATCTGGCGGCCCTCCTCGGTGTCTTCGAGAATCTCCGTGCCGGTGATGTCCGCGGGCATCAGGTCCGGGGTGAACTGGATGCGTTGAAACTTGAGATCAAAAATCTGCGCGACGGATTTGACGAGGAGCGTCTTGGCCAGACCGGGCGCGCCGGTGATGAGGCAATGACCGCCCGCGAACAACGCCGTCAGAATCTGCTCAACAACCTCTTTCTGTCCGACGATGACTTTCGACAACTCGCTGTCGATCTGGGCGCGGCTGGCGATGAGTTTCTCGACCGCTTCACGGTCGGCTTCGAAGGTTTGTTCGGCGCTTTCTTTGGCCGCGTCTTTTTTGGTTGCCACGAATGTTTTCCTTCTGCTGATTTGGACCGCCGCTCGGACGGCATGTGTTTTTTCTCGAAACGCCGATAAACCCCGGAAGGTTTCGTCAATCCCGGCCGTGAGGCCGGAATGGCGAACGTTAACCGTCGCCGGGCGAAACACAAACCCAAAGAAGACGCCGAAATTTCAGAACGAAGCCTCCCACTGCCGGAACGTCCTCGCCAGCTCCTCGACGCGCTCCGGTTGTTCCTCCGCCAGGTTGTGTGACTCGGCGAGGTCTTCCCTCAGATTGAACAGCTGCCAGGGTTGACTCGGCTTCTCCCGTACGATTTTCCAATCGCCTTCGCGCAGCGCCGCGTGATTGCGGAAGGTGAAGAAGAGGGATTCATGCGGCGACGGCGCGCCTTGCGTCAGCAATGGCAGTGGATCCCTGCCATCGAAAGTCGTCTTTTTGGGCAGGGACATACCGGCGAGCTTTGCGCAGGCCAGCAGGATGTCCGGAGACCAGAAGGGCTCCTCGATCACGGACCCCGGCTGGATGCGACCGGGAAACCGGGCCATGGCCGCGACGCGAATCCCGCCCTCCCAACAAGTCACGCCCCCATGACGCAGCGGCTCGTTGATGCCCACATCCAGGCCTTTTCGCCCCAGCCGGAACCCCCCGTTGTCCGACATGAAGAAGACAAAAGTGTTGTCGGCGACGTTGCTGTCCTCCAAGGCGTCGAGGACGCGACCGATCGCGCGGTCGAGGGCGGTCACCACGGCGTCATAGCGTTTCTTGGGATCGGCCTCGTTGGGCGAGAGGCCGTACTCTGCGAAGGCCCAATCCGGCGCCTGGTAGATGTTCGGTTGGCCGGGCTTCTTGTTCTTCTTGCTGGGAAAGTGCGGGGCGTTGAACGGGAGATAACAGAACCAGGGGCCGCCGGATTCTGATTTTCGTCGGATGAAATCGATGGCGGCGTCGGCGAAGATGTCCGTGGCATACTCGCCTTGGCGATGCAGCTCCTTCACGCCCTCGTATAGGTCGTGTTTGCCGGCGTAGTTGTGGCTGTAGTAATCGATGTTGCCGGAGGCGTGGCCAATGAATTCATCGAAGCCGCGCTCGGTCGGCCGGGAGCCCTTCGCGAAGCCGATGTTCCATTTGCCGAAGCAACCCGTCGCATAGGGCGTTTTCGCCTGCTTGAGGAAATGTGGGATCAGTCGCTCTTTGTGATTCAGCCCGACGCCATAATTGCCGGCCAATCCGGGAAGCTGGTTGACCAGGCCGTGCCGCTGCGGAACGCGGCCGGTCAACAGGCAGGCGCGGGAAACCGTGCAGGTGGAGGACGCCGTGTAGAAGCTGGTCAAACGGACGCCTTCCGCAGCCAATCGATTCAACCTCGGCGAGCGTATTGGCGACCCGGGATTGTAGCATTTGAGGTCGCCGTAGCCGAGATTGTCGGCGGTGATGACAAGAATGTTGGGCGCTGGTCCGGCCGCCTTGTCAGCGGCGCACAGCAGACCCGCGGTCGTCAGCAATCCAATGAGAATGACAGGGCCGAATGGGCGATTCCGATTCTGGAGCATGCGCGACTATTTCAACGTCGACGCGAATGAACAACCTCGGACTGCGGGACTTGCCGGTCAGCTACCGCAGCATGATATCCGGCGGTTCGGCCACGTAATCGGTCACGGTCAGGCTGGCGTCCGGGTGCGTCCGCAGGAACGACGCCGGACATGCCGGTGTCAGCGGTCCGTGCAGAACCCGGCGCACGACCGCGCTCTGCCAGGGACGGTTGCAATAGAATCGGCAACGCTTGGCCTCGAGGATTTCCTTCATCCCCACCGTCACGGCGCGATGCGGAATCACCGCAGTCTCGCCGCCCACGGTCACGGAATTGATCGTCCGGGTTTCGCGGGAGAGGGAAAGATTCCGCGTCGGCAAGGCGGCGAAGGCGTCATCGCCCATGGTCTCGCCCGGCTCCGGCGGTTCGTTGAACGCCATGTGGCCGTTGATTCCGATGCCGCCGAAGCAGGCGTCCACGCCGCCGCGCGCCTCGATCAGGCGACCGATGGCGCCACAGTCGTCCGGATCCGGAAAAATGCGATTCGCCGCCAGCGGCGCCAGCTCCGGCTTCAGCCGCGAGTAGAACAAGCGATCCATGAAGCCGCGGAAGCTCAGCGGATGGTCCGCGGGAATCCATTGGGCGTCATCGGTCAGGTACTCGTCCATGTTGATGATGACCGCGTCGCGGATATCGAGGTTCGCCTCATTCACCATCGCGGCCAGGATGGGAAACTGATCCACCGGGCCGACCGGCAAGATCAAGGTCGCCCCGTTGCCCCGGGCCTGCCCGGCGCGAAACTCCTCAAGGATGGCGGCCGCCAAGTGGCGCGCGAGCGAAGCCTTGTCGCCGTCGATGACGACAGACACGGGCGAATCGGAGCCAAGGCGCTCGGAGGTGATGGTGAGATAGTCGGGAAACATGGGAGGGAGCGGTAATCAGTGATCAGTAATCAGCGGTCAGTATTCAGAACGGGAGCGGCGATTCAAGATCTGGCGTTCTTCAGATGGGCGGCTGCGCCGGCCAGGAAACGGGGCGCGGAATGAATTCCGCGCTCCGGAAGGCATTGACGACTCTTGAAACTGAATACTGAATACTCTCCTCACAAACCCAGCACGTGCGCGAAGATCAGGGGCGCAACGATGGTGGCGTCGGATTCGATGACATGGCTCGGCGTGTCCGGCGCCAGCTTGCCCCAGGTGATCTTCTCATTCGGCACGGCGCCCGAGTAGGAGCCATAGCTGGTGGTGGAGTCGCTGATCTGGCAGAAATAGCTCCAGAGCTGC
>Ga0181594_10002235_pt1 | contig 17885 bp, 10 predicted proteins | sample 071ome_18_FD_145603 | JGI IMG/M metagenome (GOLD analysis project Ga0181594, IMG submission 145603) | Coastal salt marsh microbial communities from the Groves Creek Marsh, Skidaway Island, Georgia - 071413BT metaG (spades assembly) | ecosystem: Environmental > Aquatic > Marine > Intertidal zone... | reverse complement strand
GGGCATGGTCGCCGACCTGCAGCCGCCGGACATCGAGGTCCGGCTCGCCATCCTTCGGAAGAAGGCCGCCATGATCAACGCGAACCTGCCCGAGGAGGTTCTCGACTTCCTGGCCAACCACATCCGGGCCAACATCCGCCGCCTCGAAGGCGCTCTCACCCGGGTCGTCGCCCACGCCAAGATGAGCGAGATGGACGGCTCGACGCTCACACTCGAGAGCGTCGAGAAACTGCTGCACCCCATTCTCCATGAGGAAAGCAAGCACACCGTCACCATCGAGGGCATACAGAAACGGGTGGCGGAACACTTCGACCTGCGTCTTGGCGACATGACCAGCCGCCGTCGTCCGGAGAACATCGCCTTTCCCCGTCAGATCGCCATGTATCTCGCGCGTCATCTGACCGGCAACTCCCTCAGTTCGATTGGCGACGCTTTCGGCGGTCGCGACCACGGCACGGTCATGCACGCCTGCAAGCTCGTGAAAGACCGCATGTCGGTCGATGACAATGTCCGGCAAAAGGTCAGCTACCTCGAGACGCAGCTGATGCGCTGAGGGAGGCAGTTTGCGTGGGGCGGGCTTCGCCCCCTCCACACCGCTACCTGGAAGGCGGGCGGGCGTTCTTCACAAAGGCGGCGGGACGATGGTTTCTGGCAATATCCTCGGCGAAATCCTTCAGATAGCCCCCGAGCCTCGCCGCCACCTTCGGGTTGGCCTTGAGAACATTCTGCTTCTCACCGACGTCGCTTTCCAGGTTGAACAACGCCGTGGGCTTGCCCTTGTTCGCGTGGAGCTTCCAGTTCCCTGACCTCACGGCCTTGAGCTCATTGCCGCGATGGTAGAAAAACCTGTCGTGCGGGGTCTTGGCTTTGCCCTCCAACACGGGCCAGACGTCCTTGCCGTCGATGACCCGATCCGTCGGAATGCCGGCGCCGGCGAGCCGGGCAAAGGTGGGCAGCAGGTCCATGGCAGTGATGAGTTCGTCATTGTCTTCGCCCGCGGGGATCCTGCCGGGCCAACGAACGACGGTGGCTTCGCGCATGCCGCCTTCAAACGTGCTTCCCTTCTTGCCCCGCAGCGGGCCCGCCTTGCCGACGGCAGGCCCATTGTCGGAAGTGAAGAGAACGAAGGTGTTCTCGTCGATGCCTTCCGCCTTCAAGGTGTCGAGGACACGGCCGACGGACCAGTCGATCTCGGCGATGGCCTGGCGGAAGAGTTTGTCGCGGGTCCGGTAATCGATGTTGCCGTCTTCCTTCTTCAACTGGGCCCTGATGCCCGGTTCGACGCTCTTCATGAAAGGCGGCGAGACGTGGAGCGGTTTGTGGGGAATCGGATGCGGCAGGTAGAGGAAGAACGGTTCGTCTTTGTTTCTCTTGATGAACGACACGGCCCGTTCGGTGAGCCGCTTGGTCAGGTAATCGGCGTCCGGATCCATCTCGATGACCGTCTCCTGATCCAACAGCGCCAGGGGCGGAAATTGGAACCGGTCCTGCCGCGGATGGAAAGGATGAATGTCATGGCTGAACGGGATGCCGAAATACTCGTCGAACCCCTGCCGGGTCGGAAGGAACTCCGGTTGGTCACCCAGGTGCCATTTGCCGAAGATCCCGGTCTTGTAGCCCGCGCCCTTCAGGACTTCGGCAATGGTGATCTCATTGGGATGGAGCCCTTTCGGATCGCCGGCAAGCAGCACGCCAAAATTGGAACCGGTCGCCATGTCGATGCGCTTCGGATAGCAGCCCGTCATCAACGCAGCCCGGGAAGGCGTGCAGACGGGAGCTGCCACGTAGAAGCTCGTGAGCCGACTTCCCTCCTTCGCCATCTGGTCGATGCGTGGCGTGTGGACATGCTTGCCGCCGAAGCAACCGAGGTCGCCGTAGCCCTGGTCATCGGTGAAGATGACGATGAAGTTGGGTCTCGCGCCCATGCCTTGAGCCACAAAGGCAAGAAGGACACAAAGAGTCATTGTCAGCCGTTTCATTTCTTCTTTCCGCGCCTTCTGGCGGTTGTTGGTTTCGGAGGCGGATTAAGCCCCGGCAAAGCCTTCTTTGCCTTGGACGTTTTCCGGATGGTTTCGGTAAAGCCGGGCGGGCTTGCGCCTGGGGCTCTTATTCTTGCAGCGGGGTGGCGCCAATGTTGAGTTCCCGACTACGGCGCCTTGGGGAAAAGAATGCAGATCGGAGCTGGAACCTGGGTGATCGCCCCACGGTGGTAGGTCAGCTTCCCCGTCCCGGGATCGATCCGGTGCGCCGCAACGGTTCCCGAGTCCGCGCCGGCCGCCAGAAGCCAACCGCCCGTCGGATCAAGATTGATGTTCCTCGGAAACGCTCCCCGAATCGGCTGCACCTGAATCACCTCAAGTCGGCCCGTCGCAGGATCCGCCTTGTAGACCGTCACCGAATCGTGGCCGCGATTCGACGAATAGACAAACTTGCCGCTGGGATGCGTCAGGATCTCCGCCGCGGAATTGAACGACTCTGCCGCCTTCGCCTCCTCACTCAACGACGGGGTTGTGCTCAAGCGCGTGGCCGCGCCGGCTTTGGCATCCCAGGCAAAGGTCGTCACCGAAAGGGACAGCTCATTGAGCAGGTAGATGAACCTGCCATCGACCGAGAACCGCATGTGCCGGGGTCCGCCGCCGGGAACCGACCGCGCAATGCCATGGGGCGCGATCGAAGCCAGATCCTCGGCGACCTTGTAAATCACGATCTGATCCGCGCCCAAGTCCGGAACGAAGGCATAGCTGGCATCCGGCGAAAATCCGCACCAATGCGGATGAGGAGAATCCTGACGCCGCGGGACGACGCCGGAGCCGCCCACGTGCTCATGAACCACCGGTTTTCCGGGATTCCCATCGTCATCCAAAGGAAAGAACGCGGTGGAACCGCCGCCGTATTGAGCCGTGAGCAGGAACCTGCCTGAGGGATGCACCGCGATGTGCGCGCCGCCGCCATCGGGATTCGCTTGTTTGGCAAACTCGACCAACGCACCCTTCGGCTTGATCTCATAGCCAACCACGCCGGCTGATTTCCCCCACCGGGCCACCGCATAGAGTTTCCCTCCCGCCGGATGCGCCGCCAGGAAGCCGGGAGAGCCAATCTCGGCAGCCAGAACGACAGGGCTCAGTTTGCCGGTAGCCGCGTCAAAGGTCCCACGATAGATTCCTTTCGCTCCCTTGCCTCCCGTGCCGAAATAAACGGTTTGCGGTTCGGCGACGGCGGCGGAAGTCAGGGCAAGAAAGGCGGCAAGGAACGTTGTTTTCATGCCGTCTGGTATCGGCTCATGGCCCGCGCAGGTCAAGCGCTTCGCTTGAGGGGGGCAACCATCTTGCGTTGCGCCAAGCTATTACCGAAACATTCGGGGATCACTTCGCCAGAAAGACCATCTCCATTTCGCTCCAGTTGGCGCCGGGCTTGCGGGTGGGCAGCTGGAACTGGCAGGGGTCGGTTTCCTGCCACCAACGTTGGGTCTCGGGGTCGTCCCCGATCGCCTGCATGTCCGCCTCGAAATCCTGGCCGACATACTCAAAATAGCTGAACAGGTATTTCTTCCCCTCAATCTCGGTGACGTAGATCGAGTAGTTGCGCAGGTTGGACTTCCTGATGCGCTCGAGAACGGAAGGCCAGGCATTGGCATGGAGCTCGCGATAGTATTTCTCCTTGTCCGGGTTCAATCCGATGACCGAACCAAAGCGTCGAACGCCCGATTCGGCATGGGTGTCGGGCTCCGGATTGGTCGGTCCGTATACAGGGTCGCTGCTCAGCGTTTCCATATCTACTTCAGGTTGCCTTCCTTCTTGCCGTTGGTCGTCAGCACGTGCACTTCGTGAGCGCGCGCCTTCGGGTGGAAGAACTCCCACACGACCTTTTTGTCCGGAGTCACCTCAAAGAGCTTGGGCCTGTCGGGATTCTTCTGGGCGTAACTGCAGATGACCGTGTTGCCGCTGGCGAGTCGTTGTCCGCCACAGGGGTCGGCGAAGCGGCCCCCGACGTCCTTGTTGTCGACCCGCCAGACCACTTTGCCTTCCGCGTCAAACTCGACGGTCTTGTTGCCGTGAGTGAGATTGACGAGCGTCCGGCCGTTCTCGAGGCGAATTGCGGTGAAAGGCCAGTTCTCCGCTTGGCGGCCGCCGAGTTCCTCCAGGTCGGTCTTGATCGAGTGGACGATGGTTCCATCCGGTCGATACTCGTTGACCTTGAAGGCCAGCAGGTGCGGAACCAGATAGTTGCCATTCGGCAACTTGCGAGCCATCCGGGTCTGCATGTGACCATTATTGGTTTCCGGTCTGAGCGGAACTTCGACGGCGATCTTGCCATCCTTGGTCACTTCAAGGAGGCGTGGTTTGACGCCGCGCTCGACGACCAGCGTATTGCCATTGTCCAACCGCACTGCCGTGCCCAACTCCTTGTTCACCGGCGCGAGCTTGTAGCTCCAGACCACTTCGCCTTTGCGCGTAATCTCCTTGGCGACATTGCCGATGGAGGCGAGCACATTGCCATTCTTCAAGACGAACGCATCCCGAGCGTAGCCCCGAGTCCGCCACTTGACCTGGCCATCCTCACCCACCAGCACGGTGGTCGGTCCGGCGATGAGGAAGGAATGCTTGATTCCAGAGGCGGACTCCTGGCGACCGAATTGCGGCGCGGCAGTGGCGGTTTGAATGAGAACGGCAATGACCAGTGGGACAAGGGCGGGTTTCTTCATGCGCGAGATAATGCGTTTCAGTTCAAAGTTCCAGTTTGCCGACCTGCACGGCGGCGCCCATGTGGCGATGCCGGGCCCCCGGTAAGATTTGCCGAAGGGCAGGATCATGGGCTCCTCGTAGGGACGATGCGGGAGCATGGCGGCAAGCTCGTCGAGACGATTGACGATATCGACCGGCAGCGGGCCTTTCTCGACAGCGGCCACACTGGCCTCCAGATGCTCCATCGTCTTACACCCGATCGGAATCGTGGAGATGTCCGGATTGCCGACGGCGAAGCGCAGGCAGAGTTCCGCAGCGGTCATGCCGGCCTCATCGAGCAGGTTGTAGTACGCAAGAAACTGCTCCCGGCGAGCCTCCGAAAGCCAGACGGGCTTCGCCTTCACTTCCTCATCCGCGCGACGGGTCAGGAAACCCTGTCCCAATGCGGAGCCGAGCACGATGCCCAGGTCCTTCTCCTTGGCCGCGGCAATGACGGTATCCTTCGCTTCGCGGAAGAGGGCGTTGTAGTTGAAGGCGGTCAGGACGACGTCGAAGCAATCGCTTTCGACCAGCGAGGTCATTTCGGTAACCGTTGTTCCGGCGAGGCCTTGGTAGCGGATCTTTCCGGCGGTCTTGAGTTCCTCCATCAACTCCAACGCCGGGCCTCCGAGCGGGTCATAGCTCGTCCACCACGGATACTGCTGCGGGCGGTCCGGTTCGTGCACCATGAGTATGTCGATGCAGTCGCGACCCAACAGTCGCAGGCTTTCATCGACGGATTGGCGCAGCGCGTTGATGTCCCGCGGATTGAAAGGCTGGGGACGTCCGCCGAGCTTGGTCGTGATGATCAACGGCGCGTCGTTGCCCTGCAACGCCTGTCCGACCGTCGCTTCGCTGTCGGCATAGGCCGGAGCCGTATCGATGGCGTTGACGCCGAGTTCCACGGCGCGCTGAAGGATCCGACGCGTTTCGGATTCGCCGCCGGCGAGCGAGGAGGTGTAAAGGCCGCCGATTGAGAGAACACTGGTTTGAAGGTCGGTTCTGCCAAGTCTTCTGGTTTCCATGGATCGTGCTGTTGGGTTTGGGGGCCAGGCGCCTTACTCCGCCTTTTTCTTCCGTTCTCGCGTTTGCGGTTTCCGAGGCTGAGGCGTCAGCGGTTTTTTCGGGCGAGACTCCAAGGGGTCAAAGAACCGCATGTTCTTTCCGACCCGGTCGAAGTCGCCCAGATCCTCCCGCATCGCTTCCGCAAGACGAAGCAACCGCTGAACGACACGGGGATTCCCTTCCGCGACATTGGTCGTTTCGCCGAGATCCGAGTCCAGGTCGACCAGGAACGGCTCCGGAAAGCCGACGCGATCAACCGGAGCGATATGGACGTTGCGACTGAACGGCGCGGCGCCAATCGGCTCTTTCTCCCGGGGAAGGTGCAGCTTCCACTTGCCCTGTCGAACCGCCTGCAAATGAACGCGCAGATAGTAACAATACGCCTTGTCGGGATCCGCCTGTTCAAACTTCCCATGGAAAAGGTGTCGAATGTCCTGGCCGTCAATGACCCGGTCCCTGGGCGCTTCGGCTCCAGCCAAAGCCGCGAACGTCGGCAAGACATCCATGGTCGTGGCAATGGACTTGCAGATCGCCCCTGCAGGAACGCGCCCGGGCCCCCAGAGAATGGCCGGAACGCGCACGCCTCCCTCGAAGGTCGACACCTTGCCGCTGCGCAACGGACCGGCCGAGCCGCCGTGGTCCCGCGGTAGGCGCCCATCGGCATGGTCCTTGTTCTTGATCAGCCACGGTCCGTTGTCACTGGTGAACAGGACGTAGGTATTGTCCGCCAACCCAAGCTTCTGGATCGCATCCAGAAGACGACCGACATTGAAATCGATCTCCTCGATCACATCGCCGTAGAGCCCGCGCTCGCTCTTCCCCTTGAACCGGGGGGTGGCGTCGAGCCGCGTATGAGGCATGGTGTGGGGAATGTAGACAAAGAACGGCTGCTCCCGGTTCCTCCTGATGAAATCGATGGCTTCGTCGGTGTAGCGCCGCGTCAACGTCGACATATCGGAATTCGGTTCAATCAACGTTTCGTTGCGATAGAGATTGGCGACGCGATCGTTGCTGGTCGGGGTCCCATAGAAATAGTCAAACCCCTGCCGGGTCGGGAAAAGGTCCATGAAGAATCCGGCTTGCGCGTGTTTCGCAAGGTCCCACTTGCCGAAGCACGCGGTGGCGTAGCCTTTGGTCTTCAAGACTTCGGCAACGGTGATCTCATCCTCATGCAGGATTGGATGGACCTGTTTGACATTGCCGCGCTCAGCAACCCGCATGGGATAGCAACCGGTCATCAACGCCGCTCGCGACGGACCGCAAACCGGCTGGGCGTAGAAGCTCGTAAACTTCATCCCCTCCCTCGCCATCGCATCCAATCGAGGCGTGCGGATATCTCGGGATCCGAAACAACCCACGTCCTGATAACCTTGATCATCGGTGAAAATGACAACGAAGTTCGGGGGGGAATCCGCCGCGGCCATCCCTGCGCCGAGACCAACCCCGGCAAGGACCGCCGCTCGCAGGAACTGCCCGAGACTGGACCAGATCGATTTGCCGATTGCGCTCACCTTGAATGATTTCACTGCCGTCCGGGATGGATAGGGAATCAAGCGACGATGTCGCGCATCACGTGTCCGTGAACGTCGGTCAGGCGCATGTCGCGGCCGCTGAAACGGAAAGTGGAGCGGGTGTGTTCAACGCCCAACAGGTGCAGCATGGTTGCGTGCAGGTCATGCATTTCCGCGCGATCCTGAACGGCTTTGTAACCCCACTCGTCCGTGGCCCCATAAATCGTGCCTGGTTTGACGCCGCCTCCGGCCAACCAGACCGTGAAGCCATACTGGTTGTGATCGCGTCCATTCGTGCCCTGCGCAAACGGCGTGCGACCAAACTCGCCGGCCCAAACCACCAGGGTCTCGTCGAGCATGCCTCGTTGACGCAGATCCTGAAGCAGGGCGGCAATGGGTTGATCCACCGCCCGCGCATTGTTCTCATGCCCCGCCTTCAAATTGCCGTGCTGGTCCCAACGATCGCCGCCCACCTTGGGACAGGTCAACTCAATGAAGCGAACGCCCCGCTCAATCATCCGGCGGGCGATCAGACATTGCGCCGCATAGATGCGAGTGGGCTCGTACTTTGATTCCAGGCCATACGCGCGGCGAAGATGCTGCGGCTCTCCCTTCACATCCATGACCCCTGGAACGGCCATCTGCATGGCGTAGGCCAACTCATAGTTCTTGATGGCCGATTCCAAACTGTCGTGCCGGCCGAACCGCGCCATCGCCATGCTGTCCAACCGGCTGATGAGATCGAGCTTCTCACGCTGGCGCGCCGGCGACGACTCCGTCGGCGTGATATTTGCGACGCCGGTGCCGGAGGGCTTGAAGACAGACCCCTGATGACTGGCGGGCAGGAAGCCGCTGCCAAAGCAATCAAGGCCGCCGGGCGGAATCAAACCGCCGTTGAGCACGACGAAGCCCGGAAGATTCCGGCATTCGCTGCCAAGTCCGTAATTGACCCACGCGCCCATGCTGGGGCGCCCCTGCAGCGCGCTGCCCGTATGGAGAAAATAGTTCGCAAAAGTATGTTCCGGAAAGCCGGAGGTCATGGAGCGCACGACCGCCAACTCGTCGACGCACCGGGCGACATGGGGAAACAGGTCGCTGACTGGAATCCCGGCCGCCCCATACGGCTGGAACTTCCAGGGACTGGCGAGCACCTTGCCGTTGTTGTTGAACTGGGTGGCTTCAACCTTGAAGAAGCGGCCGGGATCCTCGCCGTTGTGTTTGTCCAACATGGGCTTCGGATCAAAGGTGTCGACCTGCGAAGGACCGCCGTCCATGTAGAGGAAGATGACGTTCTTGGCGCGCGGCCGGAAGTGCGGCCCGTGCCCCGCGGAGCCGGGCGCGGCAATGTCGTCTCCGCCAAAGGCGCGATCTGCCTGCAGGCCGGCCAAGGCCACCGCGCCAAATCCGACGCCGCATTTCGCCAGCATCTCGCGACGCGTCGTGGGCAACGACTGTTGACGCCGACAGGGATAGGAATTGAGGTTCGTCATCGGAGAAAAATGAATTCCTTGGCATTCACCAGGATGTGAGCAAAATCCGCCCAAAGATCGCTGTCCTCAGCCGCCGATCTCCGCCCCCCGGTCCCGGACGAGAGGAAATCGACCGCCGCCTGGCTTTCCTTCGCGGTGGGTTTTCGACCAAAGCCCGTGAGATAGAACCACTCCACGCGCTCGGTGATATCGGCCTCGGGAACGGACTCCAAGGCACGGTCTGCCCAACGCTTCGACAGCTCCACAACCAAGGGGTCGTTCAACAGGATCAACGATTGGGCCGGCACATTGGAGACATTCCGGCGTCCCATCGCGCTGAACGGAACAGGCGTGTCGAAGGTCAGCATGAACGGCGAAAGGAAATTGCGCCGCACGGCGATGTAGATTGAGCGGCGTCCGTCGCCGTCGCGCGGCCCGCTGTTCCTCGGGCGGCCGCGACCATCCATGAACGCGGTCAGGTGGATCGGCTCCGGCGGCCCGAACATCTTGCGATCCAGACGGCCGGACAAAGCCAGCAATGAATCGCGGATCACCTCGCCCTGTAATCGCCGGGGCGGTTGGTGATGCCAGAGCAGGTTCTTCGGGTCGACCTCCCGGGCCTGATCGCCTGCACGGCTCGACATCCGGTAAGTTCGAGACATGACAATGTATTTGATCATGCGCTTAAGACTGCGCCCCCCGGCCAGGAATCGGGTCGCCAGATGATCCAGCAGTTTCGGATGAGTGGGCCGTTGCCCGAGGACGCCAAAGTCATCGACCGTGGACACAATCCCCCGCCCCATCAGGTGGTGCCAGATGCGGTTGACGATCACCCGCGAGGTCAGAGGATTCGCCGGATCGTTGATCTGCGCGGCCAACTCAAGACGGCCGCTGCCAACCTTGATGTCCATGGGCTCGCTGCCGGAGATCGCGGTCAGGAAATGACGCGGCTCCACCTTGCCTGGCTTGGCGGCATTCCCACGGATCAGCACCCGGTCATCTTCGCCCGAGCCGTCCATCATCGCCAACGCCACCCGCGACCTGCGGACAATCCGCTTGCTCAGCCGCTCGCGCTCCGCGCGCCACGCGCCGACAATCTCCCGGGCGCCTGCGTCGACCTGGCCGTCCTTGCGCTTCTTGAACACGATGTGATCGATCCCGATGTTGCCCCACCCGCCCTCATGATCGTCCACCACCCGGATCCTGGCTTTCCGGCCGGCGTAGCGACGCACATCCCAGACATGGAGCGACATCTGGTTGTTGTTCTTCCCCGTCGCGGAAAGGACCGGTTCATCGTCGATGACCAGATTCACGCAGGTCTTGCCCTGGTGCGCGCCTCCCCCGACGAGAAACTCGACCGTGTCGCAATCGAGGGTGAACTCGGAAGAGGTCAGAGTCCCCTTGAGCCGGTCGCCTCTGCGAGTGTCTCCGCCCGGCCGAATGTTGTGGGAATTGACAAACCAGGTTCCCACGCCATTGATGCGCCCCTGGTAGCTGCCAATGGTCTGCAGGGTCTGCGGAATGGCTCCGAAGGCTTCTCCCGTGACCGTCCACCCCTCATACGTTCCGGATTCAAAGTCAGCGAAGACGCGTTCCTCGACCTGCCCGCCATCGCCATTCAGAATCGTCTCGGCTTTCCGGGCATAAACGCCAAAGTCCCGATGGACATCGTCCAATTGCCGCTCAATACGCCTTAGCCCGGCCGCATCCAATCCCTGCGCCGCCAAGCGGACAGACAACTGCGCGTCCTTGGCGGGAATGAACTCAAGGTGAATACGATGACCGACATACCGCTGCAGATCCATCGTGACCCAACCTGCTTTGCCGCCGACCGCCTTGATGGTTTGGCCATGCAACGGTCCGGCAATCAGGCGGTGCGAGTCGACACAAGCCACAATATGGCCGCTTCCCTCCACCAGGCAACTGAGCTTGCCCTGTTTCAGTTCAAAGGTGGGTGAACGCAGGGTGCGCCCGCTCTTGGGCAGCCTTTCCAGGGCGCTCTTGTTGTGAACGGAACCTTCCGTAATGGATTCCAGCCCCGTCCAGATCAGATCGTTCGCCGCCGCGTCAAACCGTTCGACCCGGATGACCGGCAGGGCGCCTCCCTCGAGCCTCGCTGCGCCCGCCCGGCGCGGTCCCTGACCGAAGATGAAACCGTCCTGCATGAAATCGCCGGCCGACATCGCCGCGTAATCGAACACGATCGCATCATCTTCGAGGGGCTTGACCGGCCCGGGACGCCGTAATCCCCTCGACTCAAGGAAGGCCTCCAACCGCCGCCGAAACTTCGCGTCCACCTCCGCCAACGCTTCGGCAACCTGACGGTTTTGCTCCATGGACTCGAACCTCGCCTGCCGGTAATCGCTGCTCTGAAGGAACCCGGAAAGTGAGTAATAATCGGCAGTCGAAATGGCGTCGAACTTGTGATCGTGGCAACGGGCGCAAGCGACCGTGACGCCGAGAAAGGTCTTCGACATGACATCCAACATGTTGTCAAACCGGTCCGCTTCATCCTTCCGGATATCGACCGGCGAATGCACCCATTCCCCCAAGTGCCAGAATCCGGTGCCCAGGATGGACTCATTGAACTTCTTCTCCGGATGCAAGCGCGGCTCGGTCAAGAGGTCGCCAGCGATGTGCTCACGCACAAATTGATCGTAGGGCACATCCGCGTTCAACGCTCGAATGGCATAGTCGCGATAGTGAAATGCGTTCGGCGTGTCATTGTCGAACTCATGACCGCGAGACTCGGCGTAGCGCACCAGGTCCAGCCAATGCCGCCCCCAACGCTCGCCGAAATGCGGCGAATCCAAGAGACGGTCGACGACCCGTTCGGTCGCATTGTCGTCCGCGTCGGCAAGATACGCCTCGATCTCCTTCGGCGTCGGAGGCAGTCCGATCAAGTCAAAATGCAGTCGCCGCAGCAACGCCGTCCGGTCCGCATCCGCGGCCGGTTGGATACCCGCCTCGTCGAGCCGGGCGAGAATATGCCGGTCCAGCTGGCTTCGCGGCCAGGCGGCATTTCTGACAGCCGGCGGCGTTGGATCCACCACGGGTTGCCAAAGCCAGAACTCCGACTTGCGTTGTTCAAGGTCGAAGGTCTCGCGTTTCTCGTTGGAGGTCGGTTCGGCTTCCTCCGGCCAAGGCGCGCCCATCTCAATCCAGCGGGACAGCGTTTCAATATCCTTGTCGGGCAGCCTGCCCTTCGGCGGCATTTCGAAATCCTGGTAACGAACGGCTTGAATCAGGCGACTCTCCGCGGCGTTCCCGGGAACGATGGCCGGGCCGGAATCCCCGCCCCGCAATTGCCCCGCGCGACTATCGAGCAGCAAACCCGCCTCCAGTCGCTTCGCATTCACGCTGTGACACTGGAAACAATGCTTCACGAACAAGGGCCGCACTTCCTTCTCAAAAAATTCCACCGCCGAGCCGCTCGCCGCCGCCGCGCGACCGACTCCGACGGAGAAACCGACACCCAAGGCCAGGGCGACAACGCCGCTGCGTATCGTGGACCGAATCGGCTTTGGTGGGAATACTGACTTCATTTCGTCACTTGGCAGAGATCTTGTGCGACTTCTGCCCAATCTTTCAACTGCCATATAATTTCCCAGAATGACGGCGCCGTCGAGGGCGCTTTGCGACATTGGATTAATCATTTGCGACATCGATTCGAAGTCGGCACGGTCGCCCCATGCCGCCGAGAGATCGGAGAAACGTGGCCCTGCTGATAGAATCCTCCCGTTCCTACGGGCGAGGGTTGCTGCGGGGCGTCGCCCAATTCTCTCGAACGCATGGCGCCTGGTCGCTCCTGCACGAGGAGATGACCATCGACGCCGATCTACCGGCGTGGCTGACGGAAGCCGGCGCGCACGGCGTCATCGCCCGCCTTGACGCTCACATCATCGAGCCTCTCCGGCGACTGAAGGTTCCCATCGTCGATGTGCGCTGCCGGCGAGACTATCCGGGGATTCCCCAGGTGGAGACGGATGACAGCGCGGTCGCCCGACTGGTCTTCGAGCATCTTTGGCAGCGGGGTTTCCGGCGCTTCGCCTTCTGTGGCTATCGGGGCGCGCACTACTCCGAGAACCGCTTGCAGAGTTTTCGCAGCCTGGTTTCGGGGGAGAACTGTCCTCTCGAAGTCTATGAGACCGAAGGCGCCCCGGAGTCAGCCTTGACGAGTATCGAGCGCTCCGGCGTCCTTGACGTTCACCCCCTGTCAGCCTGGCTGTCCAGCCTGCAGCCTCCGACCGGCCTCTTTGTCTGCAACGACATTCGCGGCCAGCAAGCCCTCAACGCCTGCCGCAAACTGGGCATCTCCGTGCCGGACGATCTCGGCGTGATCGGGGTGGACGATGACGACACGATCTGCCCGCTTAGTGACCCGCCCCTTTCCAGCGTGCGCCCGGACGCCGACCGCATCGGGTACCGGGCGGCGGAGATGCTGGCGGAATTGATGAAGGGTGGATACGTCGGCGCGACCACGGAATACATTCCTCCCGTTGGGATCGCGCAACGACTCTCCACCCAGGTCATCGCCGTCGAGGACCGGGAAGTCGCGCGGGCCTGCCAATTCATTCGGGAGCACGCCTGCGACGGCATTGATGTCGGCGATGTCGCCCGCCGCGCCAAACTGTCCCGACGCCAACTGGAGCGTCGCTTCCGGGCGGCCCTGGGCCGAACGCCACGCGCGGAGATCTCCTCGGTGCAGATCGCCCGCGCCAAACAACTGCTGGCCGAGACCGACCTGTCGCTGGAGCAGCTCGCTCCGTTGGCGGGCTACGATTACAAGGAAAGCCTGAGCGCCGTCTTCAAGCGGGAAACAGGGATGACGCCGGGCGCGTATCGGCGGGACCAGCGCAGCCTGGGAACCCGCTGAGGCCCCGCCCTGGCGACTCAGACGCCGACGCCCGTCGCCTGGGCCGCGCGCCGCCGGCGACGCACGCTGCGCGCCATGCCCCGCTGAGCCTTTTCGATCGCCCGGGACGCGGCAACCAAGGCGCTGCGGTGCTGCGCCTCGACAATCATCACGTTCCAGTTTTCCAGGCATATGGCGACGCGACTGCGGACGTCACGACCGCCATAGAGCGACAAGTGCGCCTCCCGAATCCGACCACTGAAACGACCCAGCGCCGTTGAAAGTCGGGAGCTTAGGTTCGCCGACGTCAGAGACGACAAGCATTCATCCTTATCGCGGATGACAACCTTGATGGGTTCCTTGCACCTATTCTTGATCACGGTTTTCATGAACCCAATCTACCCCAATCAACACGTGGAAAAATGTTGATAAAATGCATTGAATCGTAGTTTTTTTCTACATCACTATCGAGGTCATGGAATGGCTGAACTATCATCATCTGCGTTATTTCTGGATGGTTGCGCAGGAAGGGACGGTATCTGCGGCGGCGAACGCGCTACGCCTCTCGCGGCCGACCGTCACAGCGCAGGTGCGCATGCTGGAGGAGGCCCTCGGCAAACCCTTGTTTCAACGCTCCGGCCGCCGACTCCGGCTGACCGCCTTCGGTCAGGAGGTTCTATCTCACGCGGAGGAGATCTTCGCCGCGGGTGGGCGGATTCAAGAGCTTGCGCTCGGTTCCGAAAGCAGCCGTTTCGACCGGCTGGTTGTGGGCTTGCCTGAGGTCATGCCTAAACTCATTGCCTACCGTTTGATCGAGCCCGCGCTCAAGACGAACGAGCCCATGCGCCTGGAATGCCGCGAGGGAAACTTCGACGACCTGATGGCGGAGCTGGCGTTGCGACGTCTCGACATTGTGCTGGCGGAAACCCCGGTTGCATCCGGCTCCTCCATTTCCGCCCACAGTCATCTGCTGGGCGAGTGCGACGTCTCCATTTTCGGAACAAAAGCCCTGGCTCGCAGGTTCCGCAACAACTTTCCAGCCAGTCTGCACGAAGCTCCCCTGCTGATGCCGGCGCGGCGGACTGCCATCCGACAAGGACTGAATCGCTGGATGGAGAAACACGATCTGCACCCCACCATTGTGGCGGAGTTCGATGACAGCGCCTTGCTGAAGGTCTTCGGCCAAACCGGACTGGGCCTCTTCCCCGCGCCTTCGGCAATCGAAACGGAGATAAAGAAACAGTATGGAGTCGAGTTGGCGGGACGATTGCCAGAGATTCGCGAGCAGTTCTACGCCATCACCCTCGAAAAGAGACTGAGCAACCCTGCAGCGGTTGCCATCACCGAAGCGGCGCGGGAAAACCTCTTCGGGAAAAGGGCGGACGACGTCGCCAGTTGACCGCTCTTTAGGACTGGAAAAGGTTGGGCCCCTCCCGGCGGGGCGAGGGCAGGAGGGATGGTGGAAGAGCCGGGAGGAGCCCTGTTCGGAGAGTCGACCGCGTTGTGGACATGATCAACGCACTCATTGGCTTGGGTCGCCTTCTCCAATCCGGAGCAGGTCCGCTTTGGGCTTCAACTTGCACAGTGATTTCCGCGCGCGCCTGCCGATCCGGGCCAAGATTCGACCGCAGGACCGAGGCCCTCGAATCGCGGGATCTCCCGGAATGACCACCAGCTGTCCTTCGTCGGATCGAACCAAGTTCATGGAACTAGACTACTCCCAGAAATACGTCTAAAAATGCAGATAATTCACTTTGATACGTAGTAAAAATCTACTCTCAAAACGCGCGACCGACCGACGGATATCCGCGCCCGCGCATGGCGGTGTTGCACAAGCCAGCCGACAAAAAACAGATTCCTGTTCTCACAGAAACGCGCAGTTTGTTCCATTGCCCCGACCGATCTACTTCGATTGGAACGGCTTGCTCTGAACGAGGGCATGGATGAATTCGCTGACGAGGTATTGCCTGTGATCCGCCGCGGAAACGATTTCTTCCGCGAGGAATTCGTCGGAAAAGCCATAGGGACGACCGAGGGCGTAGGAGATGAGGTGTTCGGTGAAGCCGCGGGCGAAGTCGGGTTCACGTTGGGCGATGAGGTCTCGCAGCTCTTCGTAGTTGGCGAAGCTCGGGCCGTTGTGGAATTGGCCGGAGGTGTCGATGGGAGCGCCGGTCTTGCTGAGGGCGACGCGACCTTTTCGGGTCTTGGTGTATTGCAACTCTTCCGCTCGCCATTTGCCGGCGGCGTTGAAGTTCTCGAGGCCGAAGCCGATGGGGTCGATCTTGCGGTGGCAGCTGGCGCACTGCGGCTCCTCCTGGTGAGCTGCAAGTTTCTCTCGGGTGGACAGCGGTTTGTCGGCGAGACGGGAGAGTTGCGGGACGTTGGGCGGCGCGGGTGGCGGAGGATCGTGAAGGAGATGGCGCAAGACCCAGGCGCCGCGTTCGACGGGGCTGCTGGCAACGCCGTCGCTGCCCATGGCGTGGATGGCGGCCATGCCGAGGAGTCCGCCGCGCGGTGAGCCGGCAGGCAAGGCGACTTTCTGGAACTTGTCGCCGGTGACGCCGTCGATTCCGTAGTAGGTTGCGAGCAGACCGTTGATGAAGACGTAATCGGCTTTCAGAAGTTTGCCAATCGCCCCCCCATGGTTACTGCGAAGCAGATGGGCGAAGGACTCATAGACTTCGCGGCGTGAAGTGGCGCGGGCGCTTTCGTCGAACTCGCGATGCAGCGTGGTGTCGAACTGGAAGAAGTCGAGACGCTCCATGTCGAGCCATTGATGGACGAAGCCGGAGACGAATTCATCGGAGCGGGAATCGGCGATGAGGCGGTCGACTTGCTGGCGAAGGACCTCCGGTTCGCGCAATCGGTCTTGTTTGGCGAGCGTCAACAACTCCTGGTCCGGGGGGGCGCTCCAGAGGAAATAGGCGAGACGGACGGCGAGTTCGCGATCGGTCAACTCTCGCCGTTCGGACTCGCTGCCGGGTTCGTTGAGGTAGAGGAATCCGGGGGAGGCGAGGATGACGCTTAGCGGAAGGCGGATCGCCGCGTCGAAGGTGTCGCCCGTTTCGCGTCGGGTTTGGTAAATGGCGAGGAGTTGATCGATAAACTTGGGATCCGGCTGGACTCCCCGAAAGGCAGTGAAGCAGAAATCGCTGAGAATCTTTTGGGCGCGTCCAGATTCCGATGCTTCGCCGGAGTGGTCGGCGAGAATATTGCCCAGTCCGGTCTCGGACTGAGCTCGAGGTAAGGGGCCTTCCCATTCGACCCAGTCAATCCAGAGCGCGGGCTTGGGGCCGAGGCCGGTTTCCTTACGAGCGGCCTGGTAGCGTTTCTGGTCGTTCTGCGGATCGCGTTTCTCGCGGACTTCAAATTTGCGTGGACCGTCCTTGGTGAGTTGGACGGAGGCTTCGATGACCTGGGGTTCCGAGGTGGACCCAGTGACCTGAAAGGTCGCAAGATGGTTGAATTGGTCCTTGGCGGGAACGAGACCGAGATCGACGAAACGGCGCTCGGCGGGCGCGTCTGCCACGGCTCCAATGCGGAAGCGAAGTTTGTAGTCGCCGGGCGGCAGCGTTTCGACAACGTGTTTGGTCTTATGCCAGCCAGTCGGGTGCTCGGGAGGCAGGGCGATGAACTCGCCCTTGTTGACGCTGGAGATGGTCAGGAAGGAACCGGTCTGCGTCAGCGGATGTTCGAGGTAACGGCGGTAGCTGGGGCCGTTCTCCTCAAAGGTCCTGATGCGAAACTTGGCTTCCTGTTCGTCCGCGATGCCTTTCTGGGGCTTGCCTGTCTCCAGGAAGGCCTTGGTCTGTTCGTAGCCGCCTTTGAAGTAGCCGTTGTAGGTGCCGCCGACCTTGGCGTTGGCGTGATGTTCGACTTCGCGACGTTGTTTCCAGCGCTTGGGACTGGATGTTGTCGCGGTGACAGGCCCTTCCAATTCCACCCAGTCGATCCAGATGGCGGGCGGGTGGCCATAGCCGTTTTTCTTTTTCCATTCATTGTGGGCGCCCCAGAGCTCTTTCAGATTGCCGGTGTTGGGTTGCTTTTCCTGGATCGCGAATTCCTTCGGCGTATCGGCCCCGACGGTGAGCGGGATCTCGATCGTTTCCGGATTCTCGATGGTCCCGGAAACCTGATGCGTGCTGATGGCCCGGCCCTCGAGTCCCCGGTTTCGGGGGATCAGACGCTGGGGATGGCCGACCTGGATGAAGCGCCGGGCGGCCGGGGTGTCTTTCACGGCGCCGACGCGGACGCGCATGACGTA
>Ga0181594_10002233_pt1 | contig 17897 bp, 16 predicted proteins | sample 071ome_18_FD_145603 | JGI IMG/M metagenome (GOLD analysis project Ga0181594, IMG submission 145603) | Coastal salt marsh microbial communities from the Groves Creek Marsh, Skidaway Island, Georgia - 071413BT metaG (spades assembly) | ecosystem: Environmental > Aquatic > Marine > Intertidal zone... | reverse complement strand
CAGCACATGCAGCCAACGCAGGAAAAAGGCGAAATAGGAGTGGTCGAAGGCCAGGGCCTCGCCGGTGACATTGGTAACAAACAGCACCATGATGATCGTCAGCACGATGCCGGCGATAATCGTGTTGCGTAGACTTGTGAGAATAGCGGCCATGGGATTTCCCCCTCAATTGCAACCATCGTTTGGGCGCCCGAACTGGGCACCGGGCGCTAGATAAGATGCGTACGGAACGCGAATTCTAAGTGAGTCGCGCTCGGTATGAAAGAGTCGACGTGTGAAAACAAGCGGAACTTGCCGCATTAGCGTATGATTCATGTGCTTGATAAGTCGTGAAGGGGCGCAAAAACGCGCTTGTCGGAATCAAATCGGAGTAGGGACGAGGCAATGCTTATCGCTCAGTTGACCGATCTTCATCTCGGCGTGCCCGGGGATTTGGCGTATGGGCAAGTTGACCCCGCGGCGAATTTCCGTGCCGCTCTCGACACGGTGACATCGCTGGCGACGCGCCCCGATATGATCCTTCTGACCGGGGATCTCGCGGATAGTGGCCTGGACGAAGCCTATTCCTGGTTGGACGGCGAACTCGCCCGCCACGGTATTCCATCCTATGTGATTCCCGGCAATCACGATCTGAGAGCGCCGATGCGCGCGGCTTTCGGGCATCGCGGATATCTGCCCGAGGACGGCTTTCTGCAATTCGCGATCGATGCCGGACCCTTGCGCGTGGTCGCGCTGGACACGGTGATCGAGTACCAGACGGATGGCCGACTCTGCGCCGAACGACTTTCCTGGCTCTCGGATCGTTTGGCCGAGAACAGAACGACGCCCACATTGATCATGATGCACCACCAACCATTGCTGACCGGAGGTCCCTTCGACGCCATGGGGATCGACGGTCGCGAGGCCCTTGAGGCGGTGATCGCCAAGGCCCCGAACGTCGAACGGGTCATCTGTGGGCATATGCATCGCGCGGTGACCAGCGCCTGGGCCGGAACCACCGTCTCCGTCTGTCCGGCGACGGCGTTCCAGTTCGATTTGGACCAGGCCGACCCGACAACCTTTCGCGTGAGGGCCGAGCCGCCGGGCTACCAGCTTCACCACTGGCGTCCCGAAACTGGTCTGATCAGCTACACCGCGACCGTAACGGAGGCGCCGGTTCTGAAGGAACGCGCCAACGGGTAGGAGGGAGTGCCTACCCGTGGCTCCAATTGTCGGGATCGTCGTTGTCCCCCGGCGATAGACCGAGCACGTCGCCGTCGGTGCTGACACCCAGGCCGAGGACCGTGCGGTTGGCGTAGGCGAAATAGCTGACCACCTGATTGACCTCGAGGATGCGGCCATCGTCCATGCCGGCCTCGCGCATGTCCTTCACCAGACCCTCGTGCATCTCCGCCGGCGCGCGGGTCAGCGCCCGGGCATAGCGCATGGCGGCGAGTTCCTCGCCCTCGAAGTGATCTTCGGGACGCTCCGCCTCCAAGGCCTTGCGCATCGCATCGGCCCGAGCCTTGTCGCCCACCAGGCGGGTGAGGCCGGCGAAGTGATGCTCCACGCAATAGGCGCAGCCGTTGAGCAGGCTGACATAGACGCCCAGAGCCTCCAGGAACCATTTCGGCACCTGGTTGGCCGAATGGTGCAGCACGTATTTGTAAATGTGCATGTGCCCTTCCATGGAATGCGGGCGCAGGGAATGGGCCATCATGATGTTGTCGACATTGTTGTCCGGCCCCTTGACCCGATCGTAGAGGGTCCTGAGGCGGCCCTTGGCCTCTTCATAGGCGACGGTGGTGATCCAGGTCATCGGACGGTTCCAGCGTGAGTTATCGGATGGCGCATGGAAGCGGGCATTGAGGGGCCCGGTCAAATGGAAACGGTCAAATGGAAACGGTCAAATGGAAACCAAGGTTGCGTGATCGAGGGTTTGACGGGAAGCTGACGCTGCGGGCGAATGCGAGGGGCGTGATGGCGGAGAAATCAACCAAGGTGCTGGTCCACGACGACCATGCGCATCTGTACCGTGATCTACTGGAAGCAGTGGCCGGGATTACCTTCATCGTGCATGACCGCTATGCCGGGCTCGCCGAGGCGGCGCGGGCGTTCGAACCCGAGGTTGTGATGAACTTCAGATTCGCCGGGAATCCGTATCCGCGGGAGGCCTTCATCGATCTGCCGAGCTTGCGCTGGGTTCATGTGTCCGGTTCGGGCAGTGATCATCTGGCGCCGTGGGATCGGGATCGCGTGACCGTGACGAATTGCGCCGGGTTCCAGGCGGAAGTGATGGCGGAATACGCGATCGGCGCGATCTTGGCGCATAATTTCAGGTTCCCCGAGTTCATCGCCGACCGACAGGCGCGCCGATGGGCGGAAAAGCATGTGCGCCCGGCCCGAGGCGGCACGATGCTGATGATCGGGCTCGGCCCCATCGGCCAGGCGATCGCCCGGCTCGCGAGGGGGATCGGCATGCGGGTGAGCGGTCTTAATCGCGACGGCCGCCCGGTGGAAGGGATCGAGCGGGTCTTTCCCGCGAACGCGCTACGGGAAGCGGTATCGGGCGCCGATGTGGTGGTTCTGGCGATACCGTTGACCGAAGAGTCACGCGGTTGGTTCGACGCGAGGGCGATCGCGGCGATGAAGCTCGACGCGCTGCTGATCAACATGGCGCGTGGCAATATCGTCGACGAGGCGGCACTTGCCGTCGCTCTGTCTTCGAACCGGCTCAGAGGGGCGGTGCTGGACGTGTTCTCCAGCGAGCCGCTTGACCCCGCCAGCCCGCTTTGGTCCCTCGATAACGCGATCCTCACGCCGCATGTGTCCAGCGTCTGGGAGGGATGGCAGCGAGCGGCCGCGGAAATCTTCGTGGACAATCTCGGCCGCTACCGCGCCGGAGAGCCACTGTCCAATATCGTCGATTAGGCGGTCGATTGATCTTCAGCTTATAAGCGCGCCGCAGCGGGCGACCACATGCTTCAGTGCCTCGGTCGGATCACCGAGCCGAACCTTTTCCACCGCCTTGGCGGCGCGGATGGCCAGTGGCTTGTCGCGTACCATTTTTCGGACCGCGTCGGCGATCCGCTTCGGGGTCCAGTCGCCCTCGACAACCACCGCCGCGCCGAGCGTTTCGACCCCGCGCGCGGTAACCAGATGTTCGAGATTCCAGGGCACGATCAACTGCGGGGTCCCCGCTTGGGTCGCCGCGACGGCGGTGGATAGGCCGCCATGGTGGACGATGAGACGGGCGCGCGGGAGGACCGTCTCGAAAGGTTGCGGCGCGCGGTGGATCTTGAAACGAGGGCTTGAAAGGGCTTCGGCCTCCCTTGGGCCAAGATCCGAGATATACGCCTCGCATGACACCCCCGCCTGGGACACTCCCGCGATTGTCTTGCGCAACTCGGGTTGGCGGCCGGGCATGTAGAAAAAGACGCTCGCGTTCTCGCGTTCGACCTGGGGGAGCGGTCGCATCCCGGTCGGCAGGTTGAAGGGGGGAAGTTGTGGCGCCGCGCGATAGGCGGCATAGGGATCCACGAGGGGGACGGAAAACACGCAGGTCTGGTCGCCGCTGAGGGCATCGGCGAGAAACTCCAGCGCCGGTTCACCGCGCCTTGAGAGAACCGTGTTTATCGCGGCCAGGATTTTTTCCTCATGATCGACGCTGAAAGCCTCGAGCTTCGATTGCCATGGTCTGATCGGCGGCAAGGCGCGCCCGGCGGGCGGGATCGTATAGCCGTTTCCGACCATCATCATCGGGACCCGGCCACGTGCCGCGAGACGCAGGGTCGGACAGAAGTCGCCGAGCACGAGATCGGGTTTGTAGGCATTGATCAGGCCGCTCCATGCCTCCACCCGCGCCGCCAGGGCCGCCGTGTTACCGTATCCGATGAGGTTGAGGACATCGGCGAAACTGTGGGTCGGGATCTTTCGAGCCTCGGGATTGCGCGGCATTTCCCATCTCGGCCCGCCGACCACGATGAACCCGGGCAGGGCTTTTCCGGTTTCCGGATCGAGAAAAGCCGAGGCTCGGTCCAGGTCCTGGAGCGCCACGACGATCTCGGCGCCGCCATCGCGCAAGGCGGTGACGATTGGCTTGAGGCGGGTGACATGGCCGAGCCCGGCGCCGAACTCCCAGCCACACAGAATGCGAGGGGTGCTCACGACCTCGTGCTCTCCCGTCTCGGCTTTCCGTGTGTCTCGACATCCATGCCGACTTTCCTTTCCGCCAATTTCTCCGCATAGTGCCGCTGTCGCGTGGGAGGTCAAGATACCTTCCGTGTCGCCGGGGATCGGGCTCCCAACTGGATTTGCACCATGGTCGCGTCGTTTCAGCCAATTCTGGAAAGAGCCGCTGCTAACAAGGGCGGCATGGCGGCGCTGGAGGCTCTGCTGCCGCGTCCTCTCCCTCCCGAGGAACTGGCGGCGATCCCGGATGATCGCTGGCTGTCGATGATGACCAAGCGAATCTTTCAATCGGGTTTCGTGTGGTCCGTGGTCGAGGCGAAATGGGACGGGTTCGAGGCCGCCTTCGAGGGGTTCGAGCCGCGCCGCGTCGCGATGTTCCACGATGAGGATCTCGACCGCCTGGTCTCCGATGCCGCCATCATTCGCAATGGAGCGAAGATTCGCTCGGCGATCGAGAATGCGCGTTTCCTGGTCGATCTAGCCGAAGAGAATGGCGCCGCCGCGGCCAAGGTCTTCGCCGACTGGCCGGATGTGGACTATATCGACCTGCTTGAGATGTTGAAAAAACGTGGTAGCCGGCTTGGCGGCAATACCGGGCGATACGTGCTACGATCGATGGGCAAGCCCGCCTTCGTGCTGTCCAAGGATGTCGTCGCGGCGCTGATCCGCGAGGGCGTGGTGGAGAAATCGCCGAGCTCGAAAAAGGCGATGGCCGCGACCCGCGAGGCCTTCAACCAATGGAGCCAGGAAACCGGACGGGACCTGTCGGCCCTCAGCCGGATTCTGGCGGCGAGTGTCTGATGTCGGAATTCTTTACCCGTCCGCCGGAAATCCCCGAGGAGGAACTGAACGCGCCTCGGATCATCCCGCCGGAAACCGCGCTGACCCGCACCGTCGCGACGGTGTTGATGATGATCTGGGCATGGTGGTGGTGGAACGGCCATGCCGACGGCGCCTATTGGGTGATACCGGCGGTGGCCATCCTGGCCGCCGGCGAGGTCTCGCCGCATTGGTTCAGACCCGTTGTCTTCCTGTGGTGGCCGCTTTCCTTCGTGGTGCGGCCGATCGTCTGGCTGATCCTAACGGTGACCCGGGCGGTTGTCCCCGTGGCCTATAGAAAGCGGCAACAGGTCCTGAAGCCCCTAAGCTTCAAGGAAATCAACGCGGCGCTGGACGAGGTCCGCGAAGAGAAGGAACGGCGCGAGCGGGAAGAGAAGTCGCGCGACGGCGACTGAAACCCGCTCGTTCTCGCCGGTCCGTCACACGTCCAAATTCGCGACCTTAAGCGCGTTTTCCTGGATGAAGTCGCGGCGTGGCTCGACCAAATCGCCCATCAGGGTGGAGAAAACTTCTCCGGCTTGCTCGGCATGGTCGATGCGAACCTGCAGTAGGGTCCGCTGGTTCGCGTCCAGCGTGGTTTCCCAGAGCTGATCGGGGTTCATTTCGCCGAGACCCTTGTAACGATTGATCGCCAGGCCCTTGCGTCCGATATCCTGAATGGCCCCGGCCAGCCCGACGGGGCCGTCAATCGTCAGCGTCTCGTCCTTGACCTCAAGAGCCGCGGGTTTGCTGTACAGAGTTTGCAATTCCTTCGTCATGGCGTCGAGACGCCGGGCTTCGGGCGTCCGGATCAGGATCGCGTCGATCCGATAGCGCTCGGTCACGCCTCGCAAGGTACGCTCGAAGCGCATCTCCTGGCGCTCGGCGTCGAACACACCGCTCCAGCCGCGCTCGATATCCTCGGACAGTTGGTCCAGGCGTTGCGCGATATAGGTGACCGCTTCCTCGGCATGCTCAAATCCTTGCGGGCCCATCACGCCGGCGACGGCGCATTGCTCAACCACGATGCGCGAGCCGACCCGGCGCACTAGGACGTCGATCATCGACCGCGCCTCGCAGGCTTGCTCGACCGAGGCGACGAGATCGGCGCCGACAATGGCGGAGCCGTCCGCCAAGCGCAGGGTCGCGCCCTCGACGCCGTTCTGGTTCAGATAGTTCTCCATCGCCTTGTCGTCCTTGAGATAGGTCTCGGACTGGCCACGTTTCGCGCGATAGAGCGGGGGTTGGGCGATGTAGAGATATCCGGCTTCGACCAGTTCCGGCATCTGCCGGAAGAAGAAGGTTAGCAACAAGGTGCGGATATGCGAGCCGTCCACATCGGCGTCGGTCATGATGATGATCTTGTGATAACGCGCCTTGGTGATATCGAACTCGTCATGGCCGATACCGGTTCCGAGCGCCGTGATCATCGTGCCGATTTCCTGGCTCGACAGCATCTTGTCGAAGCGCGCGCGCTCGACGTTTAGGATCTTGCCGCGCAGGGGCAGGATCGCCTGGGTTCGACGGTCGCGGCCCTGCTTGGCGGAGCCGCCGGCGGAATCGCCCTCGACCAGGAACAATTCGGCCAGCGACGGGTCGCGTTCCTGACAATCCGCGAGTTTGCCCGGCAGACTGGAGATGTCGAGCGCCCCCTTGCGCCGGGTCAGCTCCCGCGCCTTGCGGGCCGCCTCGCGCGCCGCCGCCGCTTCATAGGCCTTGGTGACCACCTTGCGGGCATCCGCGGGATGTTCCTCGAACCATTGTTGCAAGCGATCCGAGACAGCCGACTCAACCACCGGTCGGACCTCCGAGGAGACCAATTTGTCCTTGGTCTGGGATGAGAATTTCGGATCCGGAACCTTGACGGAAAGCACGCAGGTCAGTCCCTCGCGCGCGTCATCGCCCGATAGCTGGGTCTTTTCCTTCTTGGCGATCCCGCTTTCCTGGGCATAGGCATTGATGGTCCGCGTCAACGCCCCCCGGAAGCCCGCGAGATGCGCGCCGCCGTCACGCTGGGGGATGTTGTTGGTGAAACACAACATCGTCTCGTGATAGCTGTCGGTCCATTGCAGGGCCAATTCGACGGTAATCCCGTCGCGTTCATTGGTCATGACCACGGGGTCGTGCAAGCCTTGGTGGGAGCGGTCGAGATACTCGACGAAGGCCTTGAGGCCGCCTTCATACTCCAGTTCAATGACCTTCGGCTCGGCCTCGCGGTCATCCCGTAACTGGATGTGAACGCCGGAGTTCAGAAACGCCAACTCGCGCAGGCGGTGTTCCAGGCGGGGTAGCTCGAAATCAACGTTGGTGAAGGTTTCGCGCGACGGGGTGAATGTGACCTCCGTGCCGGTCCGGCCGACGGCGTCGCCGGTGATCTTCAGATTGTCGTCCGGCACCCCGTGTTGAAAGCGGATGAAATGTTCCTTGTCATCGCGCCAGATCCGCATCTCGAGCGATTCCGAGAGCGCGTTGACCACGGAAACGCCGACGCCGTGCAGGCCGCCTGAAACCTTGTAGGAGTTTTGGTCGAATTTTCCGCCGGCGTGGAGCTGGGTCATGATGACCTCGGCGGCCGAGACACCCTCCTCGTGGTGAATGTCGACGGGGATCCCGCGTCCGTTGTCCCGCACCGTGGTGGAGCCGTCGCCGTTCAAGATCACCTCGACCAGATCGCAATGTCCAGCCAAGGCCTCGTCGATGGCGTTATCCACGACCTCGTAGATCATGTGGTGCAGGCCCGAGCCGTCGTCGGTGTCACCGATATACATCCCCGGACGCTTGCGAACGGCGTCGAGGCCGCGCAGAACCTTGATCGATCCGGCGTCGTAATCGCTATCGTCGCCTTCGGTGGGGATCGGGGTGTCGGACATGATATCGCCTATCTTTGCGTGAACGCGGTCGTTTCCGGGGCGGTTTGTGTTGTATTGGCTAGTGTCGGGTTAACGCACCGTCGTGAACGGTGAAATGTTGCGCGCGATCGGTGATTGCGTCGAACAGAGCGGTGTCCGTGCCGGTCAGCCAAGCCTGGCTGCCGAGGGTATCGAGTATATCATAAAGCGCGGCGCGGCGCTCTTGGTCCAGATGCGCGGCGACTTCATCGAGCAGCAAGAGTGGCGCATCGCCCAAATCCCGTGCCCGCAGGCGGGCATGCGCCAGGACAATGGCGATCAGCAGGGCTTTTTGCTCGCCCGTGGAGCATTGCCCCGCCGGCATGTTCTTGATCGAATGGACGATCCGGAAGTCGCCACGATGGGGCCCCGGTACCGGCGCGGCCTCGCCGGCGGATACGTGCCTCGCGCGGGCGAGCGCGTCGCGGAACCGATCCTCGGCGTCCAATGCCGGTCCGTCATCCAACCAGCCTTCCACCTCTCCATCGAGCGACAGGATGGCGCCGGGGAAGGGGCCGTGACCGACGCCGGCGAGCGGCGCCAGACGATCGATCAATTCACGCCGCGCCGCCGCGACGGCGACGCCGGAGGTCGCGATCTGTTCCTCGAGCGCGAGATGCCACGACGCGTCGGTGCGTCCCTGGCGCAGCAACCGTCCCCGTTCGCGAAGGGCGTGGGTGTAGCCGTTCATCCGTCCCGCGTGCTGTGGGTCGAAAGCGTAGACCAGCCGATCGAGAAACCGCCGTCTTTGGCTCGCGCCTTCCGTGAACAATCGGTCCATCTGCGGCGTCAGCCAGGAGATCGCGAGATACTCACCAAGCAGGGTCTGCGACTTGGCCGGGGCCCCGTCAATCCGGACCAGGCGCTTATCCCCACCGGTATCGGATTGGGGGTCACGACCGGTCCCGATGGTGGTGCGGCCCATCGCGGTTTCCAGGTCGGCCGAAATCGCCCAGGCGGACGGGGTAGCCTCGATGGCGTCATCGGCGCGGTCGATATCACCGAGGCGCGCGCGCCTTAGGCCCCGACCCGGCGCCAGGAAGGAGACGGCCTCGAGTAGGTTGGTCTTTCCCGCGCCGTTCGGGCCGGTCAGGACCACCGGCGCGCGTTCCAGCTCCAGTTTCAAGGTCGCGTAGTTTCGAAAGTGGGACACCATGAGGCGCCGCACCGCCGGGCCAATCGGCCCCGTGTTCGCAATCTCCATCTCTTCGAGCACGTGGGCGCTCGCGGTCATTGGATCACCGGGTTGGTCTCGGGCACCGTCGACGTCACTTGCGCTCAGACCCGCATGGGCATGAGAACGTAGAGCGAGGTCTCGTCGTCCTGGTCACGCACGATGGTCGGCGACGCCGCGTCCGCGAGAGAGAAAACCGCGCCCTCGCCCTCGATCTGATTGGCGATATCGAGCAGGTATCGGGAATTGAAGCCGATTTCCATCGGACCGGCGGCGTAGCTGACTTCCAATTCCTCGCGCGCCGTCCCACTTTCCGGGCTGCTGGCGCTGAGCACCAGATTGCCGTCGTTCAACTGCAATTTCACCGAACGTGATTTCTCGGTGGAGATCGTCGCGACCCGGTCCACCGCGTCGGCGAAGATCTTGCAATTGACCTGAAGCGTCTTGTCGTTGCCGGTCGGGATGACCCGCTCATAATCCGGGAAGGTGCCGTCAATCAGCTTGGTCGTCAGAACCGTGTCACCAAAGGCAAAGCAAAGCTTGCTCTCGGATAGGGAGATCGAGATTTCGCCCTCGGTATCCTCGATCAGCTTGTGAATTTCATTGATCGCCTTGCGGGGAATAATCACCGCCGGCATATCGGCGGCCCCTTCGGGGAGCGGCATTTCCACCCGCGCCAGACGGTGGCCGTCGGTCGCGACCGCGCGCATCACCGAAAATTCGTTGGAAGTGGTGGCGTGCAGATAGATGCCGTTCAGATAGTACCGGGTTTCCTCGTTGGAGATCGCGAACCGGGTGCGGTCGATCATCGATTTGGCGTCCGCGGCCGCCAGGCTAAAGCGATGCGGCATGTCCTCGCCGCTCATCGAGGGAAACTCGTCCGCCGGAAGCGATGGCAGGGTGAAGGACACGCGCCCGGAAGTAACGGCGACGCGTCCGGATTCTCCCGTTGCCTCGAGGCTTACCTCGGATCCGTCCGGAAGCTTGCGGATGATGTCGTAAAGGGTATGAGCGGGAACCGTCAGGGTGCCGTCGCTGGCGACGTTACAATCGACGGACTCGACGATATCCATGTCCATGTCGGTGGCGGTCAGGCTCAACCGGCCACTTCCGGCCTTCACCAGCACATTGGCGAGAATGGGAATGGTGTTGCGTCGTTCAACGACACTTTGCACATGCCCCAGCGGTCTTAGAAGCGCCGCGCGATCAATGGTGAATTTCATTGGCCTATCATCGTCCAAAACGTGTTCTTCAATGCCTGGGAAACGCAGAGCGCGAAGCTCATTCGGGACCCTTGGTCCAGACGCGAATCACCGACGGGTCATTATAGCATGATTGTCGGCGAAAAGGCGGATTTTCCGCTCTCCGAGCAACCGGATCCGTGCATGGAGCTGAAACACCCGCGGCACGACCCGAGGTGCTCAAGACTCCAGCATGCGCTGCAATAAATCGACCTCGTCATTGAATTGCTTGTCGATGGAACGCAATTCATCGACCCGCTTCACGGCATGCAGGACCGTCGTGTGGTCCCGACCGCCGAAACGCCGGCCAATATCCGGCAAGGAATGCTGTGTGAGATGCTTCGACAGATACATCGCCACCTGGCGAGGCCGCGCGACGGCCCGGGAACGGCGCGTCGAATGCATGTCCGCCAGCCTGATCTCGAAATGCGTGGCGACCTGGCGTTGGATGTCCTCGACCGTGACCCGGCGGTCGTAGGCGCGCAACAGATCGTGCAGAACTTCCTGGGTGGTCTCCAAGGTGATGTCGCGACCGACCAGCGTGGCATGCGCGACGATGCGGTTCATCGCGCCTTCCATTTCCCGGACATTCGAGGTGACCTTGTGGGCCAGGAACTCGAGCACCCGGCTCGGAATCTCGACCCCGAGTTTCTCGACCTTGGATTGGAGAATACCGAGGCGCAGCTCGTAGGTCGTCGGATGAATATCCGCCACCAACCCCCAGCCCAGCCGCGAGCGGAGCCGCTCCTCCAGTCCCTCGAGATCGGTCGGTGACTTGTCGGCGGAGATAATGACCTGACGGTTCTGATCGACCAGAGCGTTGAAGGTGTGGAAAAACTCTTCCTGGGTCGAATCCTTTCCGCCGATGAATTGTACATCATCGATCATAAGGACATCGACCGAACGGAACTGGTCCTTGAATTCCACCGTGTCCTTGAAGCGCAGGGCCCGGATGAACTGATACATGAACTTCTCGGCCGAAAGATAAATCACCCGGCGGGCGGGATCGCGGCGCCGGATCTCCCAGGCGATGGCGTGCATCAGATGGGTTTTGCCGAGTCCCACGCCCCCATAGAGGAAAAGCGGATTGAACGGCACGCCGTCGCTCCCGGCAACCCGCCGCGCCGCCGCGTAGGCTAGTTCGTTCGGTTTGCCGACCACGAAGTTCTCGAATGTGAATCGCGGGTCGAGACGGCCATTCACCGGGTCGATGGTTTGGCCGTCGATCAAGGTCGAGGTCGATGGGCGCGCCGGGGCATCTGTTTCGCCATCCCGACCCTCGGCGTCGTCGTCCGAAAAAGTATCGGCGTCGTCGTTAATGTCGGCGGAGTTGTAAGACGCGACCTTTGGCGCGGTCCGACTGGGGCGACCCGCGGCCATGATCCGGACCCCATCGACGCCGTCGTTGCTCTCAACGGCCCAGGCAAGCGCCAGGCGATCCTCGAACTGCGTGATGATCCGGTCCCGGAAAAACGGCGTGGGCGCGACAAGGATCGCCGTCCCGTCCTCGACCCGATCCATGGTGAGGGATCGAAGCCAGTTGCGGTACACGGACTCGCCGACTTCCCGACGCATGCGCGCGCGAACACGCGCCCATTGCTTGTCGATGGATACCGGGCGCTCCTCAGTCATCGAAGGGTCCCCGCGACACGGTCATCGACAGGTGAAGGACCGGTGGGATACGACGAAAACCAATGGCAACCGGCATAATCGAGCGCCCCCAAATTCCGGATTTCCAGCGTCGGCGTCTTGTCGCCGGTCCTTACTGGAAACCCTACAAATCAGCCCCCTCGGCCAATTGAATTACTTGGTCTACGCCAAATTTTCAATCGCCGTGTTCTCTTATTCGCGAACAATCCAGCAAGGGGATTTTCGCGGAACCCAATAACAACTCTGAAGAGTTTTTGGGTTATCTTCGATTTGTCCCGGTAAATTCGTATGAATTTCTCGAGATTTAGTGCCACGCAACCGTTTTGCAAGAATTTTCTTTTAAAACACCACGACTTTTCATCGTCTGTTCTTGCTCCGCACCACCCTTGGTCGATGTGCCAACCTACCTTCGAGGCGGCGTCGTTGCAACCACGCAGACAGAAAAAAAGCAGAAAAATCGACTCGCCATCGCGGTACGGCGCTTGGGTGTGACGGCGCCAAATTCGGTTGTTGTTTTGAATCAATACGTTGCTCGCCGCAACCGATATCAAAGGCCAAGAATCGCCTCTAGGCGCGATCTGGAACCATGCATTGCTTCGTTCGGGACATGTAAGATTCAGGTGGCGATGACGACAAACGGCCGCGAGCAAGCTCGCGGCCGTTCAAACCCGGTGTCTTGTCCGAAATGGCGTCAGGCGGCCATCGCCTTGATCCGCTTGGAAAGCCGAGAAAGCTTTCGCGCCACGGTGTTCTTGTGCAGAACGCCCTTGGTGACGCCGCGATGCATCTCGGGTTGCGCGACCTTCAACGCCGCGTTGGCGGCTTCCTGATCACCGGAGGCGATCGCGACTTCGACGCGCTTGACGAAAGTGCGAACCCGCGAGATCCGCGCGTGATTGATTACCCGACGCTTTTCGTTACGACGGATCCGCTTCTTGGCGGATAGATGGTGAGCCATGCTGAATGTCCCGGCTGCCGGCGCTTAATAGAGAGCGCGGGTTATAGACAGGGCGAGCCCGCGCGTCAACGACGATTCAATGCTCGTCATCAACGATTTTTGAAACTCGGCTGGCGTTTCTCGGCGAAGGCCGCCATGCCTTCCTTCTGATCCTCCGTCGCGAAGGTTGAATGAAACAGTCGGCGCTCCACCCGAATGCCCTCGGCGAGGACGGTTTCATAAGCCCGGTTCACCGCTTCCTTGGCCATCATGACCGACGGGCGAGAGAGGCTGGCGATCCGTTGCGCCGCCTTCATGGCTTCGTCCCGCAACTCGGCGGCGGGCACGATCCGGCTAACAAGACCCGCGCGTTCGGCCTCCTCGGCGTCCATCATCCGGCCGGTGAGACACATGTCCATGGCCTTGGCCTTGCCGACGAACCGGGGCAGTCGCTGGGTGCCGCCGGCTCCCGGAATCGTGGCGATCGTGATCTCCGGCTGGCCGAACTTGGCGTTGTCGGCGGCGATGATGAAATCGCACATCATCGCGAACTCGCAGCCACCGCCCAGCGCGTAGCCGGAGACCGCCGCGATGATCGGCTTGCGGAGCTTGGCGATCTGCTCCCAGGTCGCGGTGATGAAGTCCTCCATATAGGCGTCCATGTAGGACTTGGACTGCATCTCCTTGATATCCGCGCCGGCGGCGAATGCCTTCTCGTTACCGGTCAAGATCAGACAACCAATCTCGTCATCGGCGTCGAGCGTGATCAAGGCCTCCTTCAACTCGCTTACCAGGCCGGCGGAAAGCGCGTTCATTGCCTTGGGGCGGTTCAGGGTGATTACCGCCACGCCGTCGTTTCGTTCGACGATGATGTTCTCGTAGCTCATCGGGGGTCTCCTGTTCGTGGAGGCGAACGGCGTCCGATCGCCATGGGGTGAGGCTATTCGGGAAGCAGCGAAAACCGCACGATCGTATCGGTCGCGTCCGCCAGATAATCGAAGTTCAAGATCTCGTCTTCCCGCGTGAAGGTATCCGTCGCGGTCTCGCGCCAACCGAGTTGCGCGAGCGCTGTCCGGTAAAAGGCCCGGATCGAGTCGGGCGCGACCGCCGATCTGGCGAAGGCGATCACGATGCGGCCCTGTGTCGTGTCGAAGGCGACGTCGGTGTCGGGAATCTCGGTCATGCCCTCCATCAACGGCAGATCGCTGAAGCCGGTGACGAACGCACCATCCGCCGAGCCTTCACGCGCGCCACCGGCGAGGACCAAGACGGCCAGCGTCAAGGCCATGATCAAACGGAAGGAAAGCAAAATCTTCATGGGCCGGGCTTCTACCTCAGCGTTGACAGCTTGGACAATAGAAAGTGGAACGTCCGGATTGGACGATCCGCCGCACGGTTCCCGAACACCCGTCCCGGGGGCAGGGGGCGTCCTCGCGATCGTATACTCTGAAGTTGTGTTGAAAATAGCCGAGTTCGCCATTGACCTGCTGGTGGTCCCGTAGGCTGGAGCCACCGGCTTCAATCGCGGTGGTCAGCACGTCCCGGATCGCCGTGGTCAGCCGCTCGGTCCGCTTGCCCTTCACATTCGCTGCCAATCGAAGAGGAGAGATACCGGACATGTGAAGCGCCTCGCAGACATAGATATTGCCGAGACCACAGACCACGCGCTGGTCCAGAAGCGCCGCCTTGACCGGCGAGCGTCGCCCATCGAAAGCCGCGGCGAGCATCGGGCCGCTGAACGCGTTGCCGAGCGGCTCCGGGCCCAAGCCGGCGAGGAGCTTGTGCTGGTTGATCGTTCCCGCCGTCGCGAGATCCACCATGCCGAAGCGCCGCGCGTCGTTGAAGCGAACGGTCGTGCCGTCATCGGTGGTGAAGACGAGGTGATCATGTTTGTCCAGCGTGGCGGGGCGCTTCTCGCTTATCTGAATTCTGCCGGACATGCCGAGATGCAGCATCATCACGGTGCCGTCGTCCATGTGCCAGAGCAGATATTTCGCCCTTCGTTCGAGCCGTTCCACCCGATGTCCGGTGAGGCGTTTGACGAAGCCACGCGGGATCGGCCAGCGCAGGTCGGGGCGTCGTTGCTCGACTTTCGCGAGAACCCGACCTTCCAGGACCGGCACCAAGCCGCGGCGAACCGTTTCGACCTCCGGTAGCTCGGGCATGTCGGTGGCTCCCAGCTGGTTATTCGAGCCGGCATGATGGCGTCCGATGATGCCGAGCGCAATCACGTGGGATGCCGCGGCGGCTTTCCTTGGAAGTTCAATCGGTTTGGGTTACCTAATGCGACCTGGGGATCGGGGCGCGCCCGCGGGTCGGTCAAATGTCGAGGATGGCGAGATGGTCATATCGGAAAGCGGGTCGGAGAACGGATCGGACAGCGCGGATTTTGGTTTTCGGAAAGTACCGGTCGCCGAAAAAGCCGGTCTTGTGCGCGATGTCTTCGATTCCGTGGCCGGCCGCTACGACCTGATGAACGATCTGATGAGTTTTGGCATTCATCGGCTCTGGAAGTCGGCTTTCCTGGATTGGCTGGCGCCCCGGCCCGGCGAGCTGTTGCTGGATGTCGCGGGCGGCACGGGAGATATCGCCGTGCGATATCGCGCGCGTGGCGGCGGCCCGGTCGTGGTTTGCGATATCAATCACGCGATGATGGAGGCCGGTATCGAGCGCGCGTCCCGCCGCGGCGACGGTGACGGCGTGTCCTGGGTCTGCGGCAATGCCGAGGCGCTTCCGCTGCCGGATCGGTCGGTCGACGCCTACACCATTGCCTTCGGCTTGCGTAACGTGACGCATATCGACAAGGCCCTTGCCGAGGCCCGGCGGGTGCTCAGGCCCGGTGGTCGCTTTATGTGCCTGGAATTCAGCCGCCCGGCGATCACGGCGATCGATCCCGCCTACGATTTCTATTCCTTCAAGCTTCTGCCCGAGATTGGGCACTATGTCGCCGGTGATCGGGACGCCTATGTCTATTTGGTTGAAAGCATTCGCAAGTTTCCCGACCAGGAGAGTCTGAAGGCGCGGATGGCGGCGGTCGGTCTTGAACGCGTCGCCCATCGTGATCTCTCGGGCGGGATCGCGGCGATCCATTCCGCCTGGCGTCTCTAGGCGGCGGCGATGTGGCGCGCGACACGTAACCTCCTGCGTCTTCTCGGTGTGGGCTGGACCCTGGCCCGGTTCGGCGCCCTGTTTCCGTTGGAGCAATTTCATCACGCGCCGGCCCTTGGTTTTCTGGCGCGATTGTCGCTCCTTGTTCGTCGGCGCGACCATGGACGGCTTCGCCCCGGTGAGCGCCTGGCCGCGGCGCTGGTGGCGCTTGGCCCGAGTTTCATCAAATTCGGCCAATCGCTCGCTACCCGCTCGGATTTGATCGGCGATGATATCTCCCGCGATCTTTCCCGATTGCAGGACAAGCTCCCGCCGTTTTCCCACGCGCTTGCCAAGGCGACGATCGAGCAAGAACTGGAAGCTTCGCTCGCCGAGAGCTTCATGAGTTTCGATGAGACGCCGATCGCCGCCGCGTCGATCGCCCAGGTGCATTACGCGGTCACCCCGGACGGCGCGGAAGTCGCGGTGAAGGTCTTGCGGCCCGGGATCGAGGCGTCGTTCGCCAGGGATATCGACCTCTTTCGCTGGATCGCGGGGGTTATGGAGGCATATCTGCCGTGGGTCCGCAGGCTGCGCCCCGTCGAGGTGGTCGAGCTTTTCGCCGAAACCGTCCAGGGCGAGATGGATATGCGGATGGAGGCCGCCGCCGCCGCCGAGCTGGCCGAGAATTTCGTCGACGATCCGGATTTCAAGGTGCCGAGCGTGGATTGGCAAAGGACCACCCGCCGCGTGTTGACATTGGAGCGATTGCGGGGGCATCGCCCGGATGATGTCGAGGCGCTGCGGGCCGAGGGCCATGATCCAACGGAGATTCTCCGCAAATCCGCCTGCATATTCTTTAATCAGGTGTTCCGCGACGGCTACTTCCACGCCGACATGCATCCCGGCAATGTGTTCATTCTAGAGGATGGACGTGTCGCGCCGGTCGATTTCGGCATCATGGGACGGCTGGACGTTAAAACGCGCCACTTCCTGGCGGATATGCTGATTGGCTTTCTTACCGGCGACTACCGTCGGGTAAGCGAGGTGCATTTCCGGGCCGGCTATGTGCCGGCTCACAAATCGGTGGACGCGTTCGCGCAGGCTTGCCGATCGATTGGCGAGCCGATCCTGGGACGGCCTCTGTCGGAGATATCATTGGCCAATCTCCTGGCGCGGCTGTTTCGGGTTACCGAGCAGTTCGAGATGCAGACCCAGCCGCAACTGCTTCTCCTTCAAAAAACAATGCTGGTCGCCGAGGGCGTTGGCCGCCAGGTCAATGATTCGGTCAATATCTGGGAACTCGCCCGTCCGCTGATCGAGCGGTGGATGATCGAGAACCGCTCCCCACAAGCCCGGGCCCGCCAAGCCGCCGCCGACGCACTCGCCTTCGCCGAGCGGCTGCCGGCGCTAACCGAACGGGCGGAACGGGCGATCAACGATCTCGCCGATGGCGGTCTGCGCTTGCATCCCGATACCGTGCGCCAATTCGCCGAGGCCAATCGCGGGCGACGATCTCTTGGTTGGTCGATTGTCCTGGTTGCTCTGGTGGTCTTTCTCGTGGTCGCGGTGGGAGTGGATTGAGTTTTCCTGTTAAGCGGGTTGAAGACCCTTCGAGACGCGACCTCACGGCCGCTCCTCAGGGTTAGGTCTCATTGTCCACTCACCCTGAGGAAGCACGAAGTGCTGTCTCGAAGGGGCTGGTCGCTCGCCTCGACATGTACCGTGCGGCAACTCTCGGGACTCAGATCTCAAGAACCAGCTTGCCGGTATAGTTCTTCTCGGCGAAGGCGGATTGCGCCTCGGTTATCTTTTCGAGCGGAAACACCTCCGCCACGAGGGGCTTGATGCGTTGCTCCTCGATGGCACGGACCAGGTTCGGGAATGTTTCCGGCTCCAATGCCGTGCAGCCGAACAGGCTGAGATCCTTC
>Ga0181594_10002231_pt1 | contig 17909 bp, 15 predicted proteins | sample 071ome_18_FD_145603 | JGI IMG/M metagenome (GOLD analysis project Ga0181594, IMG submission 145603) | Coastal salt marsh microbial communities from the Groves Creek Marsh, Skidaway Island, Georgia - 071413BT metaG (spades assembly) | ecosystem: Environmental > Aquatic > Marine > Intertidal zone... | reverse complement strand
GGACACCACCTGTGACCGGCTCTGCTCCCCCCGCCTCGCCACCATCACTTGAGCGCGCTCGGCTCGCGCTTGAGTCACAGCCCTCGAGTTGAAGGGTCGCGGGGAGGAGCGCTACGCTCCCGATGAACCGCAGGGACTGCCGACGGCTCAGCGTTGATGTCTCGCGAGGCTTTGAGGTTGAGGCGCTCATCGTGCTCAGCTGTCTAGGAGGGACCCAAGCGCCCTGAGCGCCTCCTCTGCGCGCTCAACAGCCTGACGCTCCTCATCGCTTAAGGCGCGTGGGGTGAGCTCCTCTACGAGTGAGCTGAGCTGTCGAGCGCTCCGCGCGACCCCTTTAGAGAGGCGCGCGCGGCTCTGCTTCACGCGCTCAGCGCTACTGAGAGGCGCCTCGGGCTCCGCGTCCCGGCTCGCGAGGTAGCGCTTAATGGTCGCTCGGCTCTTCCCAAAGATGAGCTCTAGGGCAGGGATGAGCGGGCGATCTCCCTCTTTAGGTCTCCCTCGGCTGTGCACGTACCCCTCACTTAAGAGCTGATCCGCGACTGAGCACACCTCAGAGGCGGTGTAGTCGAGCCTCTTCTCATTCTCTTCAACCTCAACTCGGATCGCAGAGAGGGTGTCGCTTGAGGCGCTGAAGGGCATCATCCGCACAGGGACCGCGCCTTGAGCGAAGAGCTCTTCAAAGCGCTCTGGGTCACTCGCCTTGAGCCCCCTGAGGGCCTCAAGTCTGTGGGCGCCCGCGAGGAGGACGCCACCCTCATCGACGGTCAACGGGGTGATGAGGCCTACCGCGCTCACTGAGTCGATGAGCGCCTCTACGTGCGCCATATTAAGCTCACGAGTGTTCTCTACGCGATCTGAGACACGCTCGAGCGGGAGTGTCCGGACAGGCGCGCGTTGCTCTTGGGCGAGCGGGTCTGTCCGAGGGGGGACCTTACCTCGCTTGCGGTTTCTGATCTGGTCGAGGGGGCTGACCATTAGGCTGAGCCCTCCCGGTCGACCGCCACGAAGCCGAGGCGCTCACAGAGCTGTCCAAAGGGGTAGCGGAGCTTCTCAGGGAGCGGCTCATCGCTCGCGACCGCCCGCTTGTACCGCTCAGACTCCAGGATTGGAGGCAAGACGAGCTCCGCGCCGACTTCCTCGCGCATCGCCTCTTGTGCGAGCTGAGACTCTTTAGATTGATTGAGCCCAAACCAGCGATCTCGGAAGGGTAGGATACCGATCAGCTCTGCGGTGGTCGCGAGGATGTCTTTCTGGGCATAGTAGAGGTCGAGCGTCCTCGCCGCGCTCGCGAAGCCCTTGACGGTTGACTCAGCGGGGATCACGAGGTGGTCAGCGGCCCCGAGGACGGTTAGGACGATCTGTGAGCGCTGAGGGGGGCTGTCGATCAGGCAGATGTCAAAGTGCTGAGCGAGCGCCTCGAGGCGTCGCTTTAGGATCGTGGCGCCCATACCGGTCTGCGAGAGATACTCATGCGCTCCGTCGAGGCTGTCATCGCTTGGGACGATAAACAGCGTCTCATAGCCCTCGACCTCATAGAGCGTGTCGAGGGCGTCACCTTGGCCTTTCAGGAGCTCTAAGAGGCTAGGCTGGTCATCGGACAGGTCGACGTTGCAGAACAGCGTGAGGCTGTGCTGAGGGTCGGCGTCAAGCAAGCAGACCTTATACCCACGTGTAGCGAGCGCGCGACCGAGTAAGAGCGTCGTAGTCGTCTTACCTTGGCCCCCTGAGAGCGAACAAACTGAGATCGTCTTCATCCAATGCCCTCCATTTGCATCCGCCTTTGTTATCCGATTATCTGCGAGAGGTCAACACGCGTTCAGGTTGCGAAAGACTAGAGATTACACTATACAGCCCCCCGTCCTTCAAACACCTAAAGGGGGTTGAGTCATGGGCTTGTTAGATATTTTTTCTTCCTCGCCAGAAAAAAAGATCGAGAAGACGAAGAAGGTGATGCTGAATGAGCACCACCAAGCGCAGGTTCGTCAGGGCGCGATCTATGACCTCATGCACAACGAGCACCCCGCCGCGATCGACGCGCTCGTCGAGCGCCTTGGGGTGAGCATGCGGGACACGATCCAGAACGAGAAAGAGCAGGGCTGGGTGCATGACATCCTCGTAGATCGTTGTAAAGAGAAGGCGATTGAGCCACTTAAAGGCTACATCCGGGAGAACCTCCTCATCTCTAAGGCGATCCTCGCGCTCCGAGAGCTCATCTCAGAGGAGGACTTGATTGAGTTCTTGTGTGAGGTCCTCAGCTCTTATGATCCTAAAGATCACCGGAGCGTCGACGCGCGCCAAAACCTTGTAGACGCGCTCGGCGACCTTGAGGAGAGCCCCTTAGCGGTGCTCTTACCCTACACCCTTGACCACAGTGACGACGTCCGTGTGAAGGTCATCAACGTCATCCGTGAGCGGATCAGCGCGTCGAGAGGAGATGAGGGTGAGTCGGCTAAGGCGCTCATTGAGGCGCTGACAGACCCCTTCGCGTCAGGGCGCACGATGCGAGCTGCAGGGAAGGCGCTCGTAGACCTTAAGCTCAACGTCGCCTCCTTCGCGGAGCCGATCGCTGAGCTCGAGGAGTTCGCGCTGTCTGCTGATGGACAGCTTATCGCGCGCTGAGCGCGCTCAGGCGCCTCGGGGTCGATAGACGCGGTCGATGTCAATCGTGAGCAGCTCACCCCAAGCGCTGGTGTAACGAGGAGATCGGTACGCTGAGCGAGCGCGCCACGCCCCTTGAGGGCGAGGGGTGACGCTCTTAGGGGTCGCGCCAAGCTGGGCGGTCTGGCGCCCGAAGCGCTGGTTGAGCTGGTCTTCAAGAGCAGAGAGCGTTACGCGAGACGCTGAGGGCGCGAAGAGCTCAAGAGGCGCGCGAGCCTGTGGAGAGAGGTCGAGCGCGAGCACGCCCCCTTTACGCCACCCCCCAAGCTCAAAGGGAGCCTCGCGCCTCGCCTCTCGCCAGCGCTGATAGAGCGCATGGGTCGCGCTGAGCGTGCCCTCAATCAGCGTAGAGCTGTCTGCGGTGCGCGAAGAGAGCGGGACCGAGAGCCTAAAGTGAGCCCGTGGAGGTCTCCTACCAGGCTGAGGGCGCGCTTGGGCTTGGGTAGCCTCAAGGGACACCAGCAGGGTCGTGGTGGTGAGCTGGTGACGCCTTAAGCGCGCGCCGAGCTTCGAGGCGAAGTGGCTCATCGCCTCACAGAGCGCGCCTTCATCAAACACCTGCTCACCAAAGGTCCGGCTCACGCGCGCGCTCTTGCGAGGCTGTGGAGCGGTCTGGAGCGTGAAGCGGACCTGACCCGCGAGCTCATCGACGGTCTGACGACCGCAACGGTTGAGGGGCGAGCGCTGGAGGGCAGAGGCGTGAACCAGCGCCCACGCGTCATCGATCCCCTGCCTCGCGAGGGCCTTCGCCCAGCGGGGGCCAATCCCCCAGATCTCATCGAGCGGGGTCTGTCGGAGCGCGAGCTCTCGCTCGATGGGGCCATCGATCATCCAGACCCCCTCAGGGGTACGCTTCGCGGAGCGGGCGGCGAGCTTGGCGAGCGTCATTGTCTCTCCGATCCCCACCGAGACAGGTATCCCAAGCTCTCGCCACAGCTGGGCTCGTAGCGCTCGCGCGAATGAGACGCGCTCAGCGCTTGAGATGTGCGTGACGTCAAGGAAGGCCTCATCAATCGAGTAGACCTCAACACGCCGACTGAAGCTCCTCAGCGCTCCCATGAGGCGAGCAGAGAGGTCGGCATAGAGCTGAAAGTTCGCTGAGAAAACCGCTGCTCTGGCGGACTCTAGCTGAGGTCGACACATAAAAAACGGCGCCCCCATCTTCACCCCAAGCGCCTTCACCTCGGGTGAGCGAGCGATGACACAGCCGTCTTGATTAGAGAGCACCGCGACGGGTCGACGCGCGAGGTCTGGTCGAAAGACACGCTCACAGGAGGCGAAGAAGTGATCACAGTCAACGAGCGCGTACATCGCTCCTCCGTTAGGGCTTGTGGATCACGAAGCGGACGACCCCCCAGACCGTGAAGTCATCCCCATCTGTGACGTTCAAGTCTCGGTAGTTTGGGTTCTCCGCGATCAGCTGAGGTCCACGTGAGGTGAGCTTGAGTCGCTTCACGGTAAATTCACCGTTCAAGGCGGCGATGATGACCTGCCCAGAGCTCGCGTTCAGCGCCCGATCTACGATCAGCAGGTCACCGGGGAAGATCCCGGCGCCTCGCATAGAGTCCCCTTGGACACGAACAAAGAAGGTCGCGCGCGGGTGCTCGATGAGCAGCTCGTTGAGGTCAAGAGGCTGATCGAGCTCCCCTTCTACAGGAGAGGGGAAGCCTGCCTGAATATAGCTGAGCGCCAGCGGGAGCCTGAGGCGCCGGCTAGGAGGCCACTTGAGCTGAACATGAGCGAGATGGAGAGGCTCGCGTCGCATATGGGGCTCCTTTGGGTCAGAGGGGGCTTTTAGTGTACGCCCTTGAATATAAATACTACTGAACAAAAACTGAACAGATGGGTAAGGTCTTTGTGCCATCTCAAGGTGAGCCTGTCAAGCCTCGCCGTGGTGAGGGATCAGAGTTGCTTCCCATCGCTTGGGCTGTCACCTTGTCGGTAGCGTGTAAGGAGAGAGGAGCGTAGCGATGAGCTTAGACGGTCACTTTGAGTCGCTCACCCGTTGGCGAGATGAGCTGAGCGAGCTGAGGCGCGTTGTGCTGAGCTGTGGCCTGAGCGAGGCTCGTAAGTGGAGGCAACCGTGTTACATGGATCAAGAGCGTAACATCTTGATCTTGGGCTCGATGAAGCGTCACTGCGTGGTCAGCTTCCTGAAAGGCTCGCTCTTAAGTGATCCAGAAGGTCGACTTATACAGCCAGGTGAGCGCTCTCAATCGGTTCGCTACCTCGCTTTTACAAGCCTTGAGGAGGTGAAGGCGGGTGAGGTGAAGCTGAGGTCGCTGATTCAGCAGGCGGTTGAGCTTGAGCGAGCGGGGCAAAAGGTAGCGCTTCGCTCCTCTGAGGAGCCGCTCGCCCCTGAGCTTCAGCAAGCCCTTGAGGAGGATCACGAGCTCCGCGAGGCGTTCTCCGCGCTCACCCCTGGTCGTCAACGAGCCTATAATATTCAGATCAGCCAAGCGAAGCAGAGCGCGACTCGGGTGAAGCGGATCGCCCAACATCGAGCGCGGATCTTAGAGGGGAGAGGGCTCAATGACTGTGTCTGTGGCCGGACAAAGCGACCCCCTCGCTGTGATGGCTCCCATCGAGAGCTCTATGAGGGGTAAGAGGGGCTAGGCGATGGACCTCATGACTCGGTTCATGTTGCCTCTAAGCTGCTGTGTCGCGTTGCTGATCGGCTTCATGCGTAGCCCAGAGCCCGCTCGTGCTCCAACGCTCAGCCTAGACGCGCTACGTGAGCGCTTAAATGCTCAGCTGTGGCCCACCTACCCGCTCAGCGTAAGTCAACCAGAGCTCCCTAGTCAGCTCTGTGCTCCACCGCTCTCTACACAGGCGCTCAGCTCGGCGCTGGTGATGGGCGACACACGCGCAGATCGAGCGGGGCTCGGCCCCTCTGCTCGCTGGCCTTCGCTCAGCACAGAGGCGCTTAAGCGTGACCCTCAGCTCTTAGTTCACCTCGGGGACTGGGTGACGCGAGGAGGTGAGCTGACAGAGTGGCGTCACGCGCTTGAGGCCGCCTTACAGATGGGCCTCCCGATCTTAACGGTGCGAGGTAACCATGACCGCGGGCCTCACTGGCTGAGCTTGGGGCTCGACGCGACCCCCTCGACGCGCGCTACGGTGAGCCCGCTGAGGGTGACGCGTGTGGGGGAGAGCTTGGTGTATCTGCTTGACACAGAGGCGACGGCGCTTGAGGCCCGCGAGGCGGTCGAGGCGCACGCGCAGGCCTCAGGGGAGCGTGGCCTGTGCTTTCACCCTCAACAGGTGCTGTGGGTACAGCACAGACCCGTCTGGTCACGTGGTCCGCATGGCAGTGATGAGCGGGGCTGGGCGCGCTGGCTTGTCCCGGCCTTAGAGCGCTTAGAGGTTCAGGTCTTGCTCGCGGGGCATGACCATAACTATGAGCGAATGGAGCGCTCGTTAGGGGTCGGAGCCGAGAGGCGAGCGGCGCCGGGGGGGCTACTGTACCTCACGAGCGGGGGAGCGGGCGCCGTGACCGCTCCGCTCCCAGACCTCTCATGGCGCGTGTCCGCTGATCAACGGAGCCAAGACCGAGCGCTGAGCGCTCACTTTAGTGGCGCTCCACACACCCTCTCGCTGTCTTTCGGCGAAGAGGGGCTTCAGATCACAGCCTGGTCAACTCCACGAGAGGGGGTAAGTGAGCGCCTCGATGAGACCTTCATCGAGGCGCGTCGCCCACATCAGAACGGGATCGGGATCCGCCTAAAGGGTCGATAAGAGGCCTCCCAAAAATGAGCTTGAATGGAGGAGCGTAAGGCCTCAGCCGACATAGGGGGCGCGAGCCCCTCCTCTTGAGCGCAACACCCCACCTCAAAGGCGATCTCTCGGCTCACCTCAGGGAGCAAGGACAAGGGGGGGAGGAGCGGGCCCTCACCTTGAGCGGCGAGCGGAGAGGCCTTCGCGAGGGCGATGCTCGCGCTCATCAGCATCTTGTCGCTGACTCGGTTCGCCTTGGAGGCGATGACCCCTAAGCCAAGCCCTGGGAAGATGTAGCTGTTGTTACACTGCGCGACAGGGTAGCTCCGCCCCTCAAACATCACAGGCTCAAAGGGGCTCCCTGTCGCGATGATCGCTCGGCCTTGTGTCCATTGAATCACCTGCTCAGGGGTCGCCTCTACTCGGCTCGTTGGGTTGCTGAGAGGCATCACCACTGGACGCTCGACCCCACGCGCCATCGTCTCGACCACCTCTTGTGTGAAGAGCCCTGGCTGCCCCGAGGCTCCGATCAGGACCTGAGGTTTCACACGCTGAATCACCTCGAGGAGAGAGGGCTCAGCGCTCGCGGACTCCCAGAGGCCCTGAGGGTCTTGGGCAAGCGCCTGCTGGAAAGGGAGCAGGCCGGGGGTGGTCGTGAGCATCAGCCCATAGCGGTCGACCATCCAGATCCGACGGCGCGCCTCTTCATCGCTCTGCCCTTGCTCTTTTAGCCAAGAGACCACCTGCTCCGCCATCCCACAGCCCGCTGAGCCCGCGCCAACAAAGACGATCGCGCTCTCTGCGAGCGAGGTCCCGCTCGCCTTTGAGGCAGACAGCAGCGTCCCAAGCGCGACGGTCGCGGTCCCTTGGATGTCGTCATTAAAGCAGCAGAGCCGGTCACGGTAGCGGTTTAAGAGAGGGGTCGCGTTCTTTTGGGCGAAGTCCTCAAACTGAAGTAAGACATGAGGCCAGCGACGCTTCACCGCTTGGATGAAGAGCTCCACGAACTCCTCATACTCCTCCCCCTCCACACGAGGGTGACGCCACCCCATATACATTGGGTCGTTTAAGAGCTCAGGGTTGTTTGTCCCTGCGTCGAGCACGACTGGGAGGGTGTAGGCAGGGCTGATCCCACCGCAAGCGGTGTAGAGAGAGAGCTTACCGATCGGGATCCCCATCCCACCGATCCCTTGATCACCTAGCCCCAAGATTCGCTCCCCGTCTGTCACCACGATCACCTTCACCTTGCGACGCGTCGCGTTTTGGAGCATGTCGTCTAGGTTGTGCCGGTTCGGGTACGAGATGAAGAGCCCCCTTGACTTCCGATAGATCTGAGAAAAACGCTCACACGCGTTGCCGACCGTAGGGGTGTAGATGACCGGCATCACCTCCTCAAGATGATCACGGACGAGCTTATAGAACAGGGTCTCGTTGGTGTCTTGAATGTCACGTAAAAACACGTGCCGTTCGACGTCACCCACGCACTCTTTATACTGCTCATACACTCGTTTAGCCTGCTCTTCGATCCCCTCAACGGTCTGGGGGAGGAGCCCCTCGAGGTTGAAGATCTTCCGCTCCTCTTCGCTGAAGGCGCTCCCCTTGTTAAGGAGCGGGGTCTCGAGTAAGAGTGGGCCTGCGTAAGAGATGTAAAGGGGGCGTCGGTTCTTGGGTTGAGCGCCTGAGGTCATAGCGGGTCCTGTGCATGTGGAGGGCTGAGCCTCAAGAGTTTGCATGATTCACCATGAGGGTCAAGCGACCCTCTTGAGTAGAGTGGGGTAAGTTTGTAAAGAGATGACAAAAAACACCCCTGATCGTGTTGAGATAAGGCGAAGACGCTCGATATACGCTCAGGAGGCGACATGAACCAACGGAAGCGACAGCGACGACGAGGCGATCCACCAGCGCTCGCTCATGTAGAGACTCAAGAGGAGGTCATCAGGGCGCTCCTGAGGCCACTACAGCACCTTGAGGTGGCCCCGACACCCCTCCAACCTGGGCTCCTCAAGCTCATCGAGTCCCTCCCCTTACTTGTAGGAGATGAGCTGTGTGAGGCCTTAGAGGAGCCTCACGCAGGGGTCCTCCTCGAGCGGGCGCTCAGCGCGCGTAGCCGGCTGTGCTGTGAAGTGGAGCCCCACGCTCCGCAAAAATCGCGGGCGACCCCCGCTCCGACACGCCCAATCGCCCACGCTCCTCGTGACTGCCTTGTCTTACTCTCGAGCCAGAGGGGGTTCCGCTCACCTCAGTCGCCTAGACCACGGTTAACCTTGAAGGAGGCCCTGTCGCTGTCCTTAGCGCGCTTTAGAGACAATCCAGAGCTCCGTTTGATCTTGATCGCGACAGACACATGGGACGCGAAGCTGATGAAGGAGCACATGGCAGACTTTCAAGAGCGCCTTGATCAGGGTCAGGTGATGGTGCCCGCTTTACATCACGGGGGGCTCTTGACCCCGATCACCTATCTTTAAGTCGTGAGGCCTCATCGAGCCGCCTCTTCAGCCAGACCACCTCGTCTATCACCCTCGGGCCGGGGCGCTCAAGTCGGCCCTCACGAGCGAACACGCTCTTGTTCTGGATCGCTGAGATCGCCCGCCAAGCCCTCGGCGCGTCAGGTGAGAGGAGCTCTCTGACCCGTTGCGGGCTAGAGACAAAGATCACGTCAGGGTTAAGCCCGAGGAGCGTCTCTAAAGGGAGCTGAGGCCATGACCCTAAGCCACTCGGGACGAGGACACCACCAGCGAGGGAGACAAGGCCACCCATGAAGCTCTCCGCGCCCGCGACGCTTAACGGCTTAGGCCACACCTCAATGAGCACCTTGAGGGGAGGGCGCCTCAATACGGGTTGAGCGAGCTCCTCTGTGACGCGGAGGCGAGCAGCTGTGAGCCAGGCGCGCGCCTCTTCTCCTCGCTCTAAGAGCGCGCCAAGCGACTCGACGAGCTCCCAGAGCTCATCGACAGAGTGAGGCTGGAGGGTGTGCACGCGCACCCCTAAGCGGGTGAGCTGAGCCTTAAGCACCTCATGGCCCTCAATCATCAGCACGTCGCTGGGTTGAAAGGACAGGATCAGCTCAAGGTCAGGCGGGAACAGCCCACCCGCGCTCGGCTTCTTCAAGGCCTGCGGGGGCAGGTCACAGCGCGCGCTCCGCGCGACCAGCTGAGCGTGAGCGTCCAGTGTATAGACCCACTCTGTGAGCGATGGGGCGAGCGAGACGACGCGCCTCTGAGCAGGGGGTGATGTGGGAGCTACGGGCGCGCTTGAGTCGCTGGGGGTCCCACGCGCCGACCCTGTGAGGCTGATACACAGCCCGAGGAGGAGCGCAGATACGACAGAGAGTCGCCATGAGAGAGAGGGGTTAAGGGAGCCAAACATAGCCCGCCACGCCTCGATCCTGAAAGCCGAGGCTCACCGCATGGTCTCGCTCTCCCGCTGAGATTGTGTAAAAGAAATCCCCCTCGTTAGGGGTCACGAGGTGATAGAGCGGGGTGGCGCCACAGGCCGGGGCTGAGAGCCAGAAGCCTAAGACGCCCTCAGGCGCTCTAGGGACCCCACAGTCGGTGAGGGAGGACAGGAAGGGCTTGTTCATCGCGCTTCGGCAGAAGAAGACAGGCCGACTGTTGGGGACCTCGACGTTAGAGAGGTAGAAGTAGCTCTGCGACTCCACTGTCCCGTTTTGGCTGACCACCGTCAGGTCACTTGAGTAGATGTGGTACCCGTTGCCATAGCCACGGTGGATCGGGGTTCGACAACCAAGCGCCTGCCAGCCCTCATCACAGCTCCCATCGCAGTCATCATCGATGAGGTTACAGGTCTCCTGTGGAGCTTCACAGCTCGTCACACCCTCCTCACAACGCTCGACCCCATCGCTCCCACAGCTCGTGAGGCAACCCGCGCCCTCTACACAGTCGCTCTCAAGCTCACAGCCATTGTCGAGCGCGCCATCCTGGTCCAAGTAGCCCGGCTCACAGCTCGCGACTTGGCACTGCCCTGAGGCGCAGCGCGCGCTCGCGTTTGGGATCACACAGGTTCGACCACAGCCTCCACAGTTATTCGGGTCGCTGTCGAGGTCTACACAGCTCACCCCACAAGGGCTCCCTTCATCACAGCTGACAGGTGGGCGGGCGCCTGCTGAGCTCGCCCCTGCGACGCCCCCCGCTTGGGAGCCCGCCTGGGCGCTCGCCCCACCAGTGACCCCCGCTTGAGCGCCCGCCTGAGTGACACCACCAAGCTGAACACCACCGAGCTGAGCGCCCGCCTCGCCGTGGCCTCCTTCATTGAAGGCGCCACCCTCAACCAAGCTCCCCCCTTCGTTTGGGCTCAAGACCCCAGCGCGGGGCGTGAGGGTGGGTAGCTCCTCTCCACCACAGGCGGAGAGCGTGAGCGTGAGGCTGAACAGGGCGCAGAGGGGGGTGAGCTGAGGTCGGCTGAGCGCGAGGGTCATGAGAACAGCGCCCCGAAGGTGTCAGAGGTCTGTGCCCCGTTCCAACCAAACTGCTCATCACTCAAGCCCAGCGCTCGGAGCGCGCTGAGCTGAGCGACCGCGAGGTTACCGCCTGGCGACCGGACATGCACCCCCTGTTGGAGGGCGCCTCGCGCGCGCCCCGCGAGCAGGACTGGGAGCTCAGCGACGCTGTGCTTCCAGCCCTCACCATACTCGCTCGTCGCGTAGATGAGCCCACGGTCTAAGAGAGGCGCCCCGCTCGCCTCTGTCCTTGAGAAGGCGTCTAGGAAGGCCGCGAGGGCCTCCATTTGGTAGCGGGTGATGTTACGCACTCGCTCCCAGTGACCATCATGACAGGTCTTATGCATCCCATCGGGGACCCCTAAGTTCGAGAACAGGTGGGTGGTCGCGGGAGAGGTGAGCATCATAGAGAAGCACCGGGTCAGGTCACAGGTGACCGCGAGCGCGAGCAGCTCACCCATCACCTCCGCTCGCTGGATGAGGTCCCCTTGGTCAAGCGGGCGAGCGGGTGCCTCACAGCGCTGAGCGTCCGCCTCAAGGCGACCTTGAAGCGTCAGGAGGTGCTCTAGGTGGGCCTCTAAGCGCTGTTGATCAGCTGAGCCGAGCAGGCCTCGGAGCCGTGAGGCCTCCTCATGCACCGCGCTGATCACCTGAGCGCGCACCGTGGACTCTCCATCATCTGTCGGGACGCTGAAGAGTCGGTCATAGAGCTGGGTAGGGCTCATGGTGGGCAGGTTCAGCGAGTTGGGTCCGTTATAAGAGATCGCGTTCCAGTGCCCATAGGTGTGGAAGCGCGCCTCGCTGACGCCTACCTCGAGTGAGCGAAAGGCAGGGGTGTGCGCTTGATAAAACCCTGGGTGGCGAGCGACATACTGGTCAAGCGTGGGCCTCAGCGCGGTGAGGGTGTGTGAGCTGTGGTCGAAGCCCTCAGGCTGTGGGCGGTCTCCCGTAAGCGAGACCATAAAGCCTCGCATATGCCCATCCCCTTGACCTGCCGGTGAGGAGGGGATGTCTGTGTGGGGGGTGAGCCCTGAGATCACAGAGACCTGATGACGGCTCAGTGGGCTGAGTAGCTCGCTCGGTGTGTAGCCTGCGCCAGTCTGAGCGGGCGTCCAGAGGTCTGGGTGACCCGCTTGAGCCTGCTGGGCGCCGTGCACCGCGTGCCATGGGGTGCCGTTCGCCCAAAAGAACAGCCCAAAAAAAGGAGGGAGCTCTGCGCCTTGGGCGCGCGCCTGAGCGCGCTCGCTGGGTAAGAGCGCCTCAAGGCTAGGGAGCGCGAGGCTGACCGCGAGCCCCCCAATCGCCCCCCTCAACACCGCGCGACGGCTGGGCGCGGTGAGGAGGCGGTCTTGAATCCTCTGAACGGCGGGCTTCGCGTAGGTCATATGTCTCTCCTTACTCATTCGCCTGACCCCTCTCCTGTGATGTGCTGAGCGGTAGGGTCAAAGCTCCTGAAGCCCTCGCTCATTAATAAGAGCTTGAGGAGGGCCTTAAATCGGAAGCCCTCTGCGCGCCACTGTGCGTGGAGGCGCTCGAGCTCTGGCGCCTCGCTCTCGACCTCAAGTCGGCCGAGCGCGAAGCGATAGACCTGACGTGTCATACACTGCGTGACGCGCTCCTCGCTCGCGAGGTGGCGCGCGAGCGCGGCGCTGTCCTCCATAGGGACCCCATCGAGGTCACCGGTGGCGTCGAGGGGCACCCCATCCACCTCTTCACGGTACTTACCGACTGGGTCGAAGCGCTCAAAGAGGAAGCCTGGCGGGTCGATAAAGCTGTGACATCCAAAGCAAGCGGGGTCTTCACGATGCTGTTCAAGTCGCTCCCTCAAGGTGCGGGTCTCTCCCTGCTCACCCTCAAGGTTGAGGTTCACGTCATCGGGCGGAGGCGGGACCTTTTGACATAGGAGGCGCTCACGGATGTACTTACCGCGGAGCGTCGGTGAGGTGTCGGTCGGGTGAGCGTTCATGGTTAAGAACGCGCCTAAGCCAAGGAGGCCAACGCGTGGCCCGCTTGGGCTGAGCTCGACAGGCTCAAAGACCACAGGAGAGGCCCCCTCTGTGGGGAGCCCGTAGTGCTCAGCGAGGGTCGAGTTCACAAAGGCGCGAGGCTCAGAGAGGAGGAGCCGGATGTCCTCGTCTCGGCGGAAGGCGAGGTCATCGACGAGCAGGCGCACCTCCATCTCCATCGCCTCAAGGAGGGAGGGGCTGAAGCCAGGGTAGCGCTGAGGGTCACGGCTGACACGCCTCAGGCGAGGGACGTCGAGGAACTGTAAGAAAAACTCCATGACCGCCTCACGAGCGCGTGGGAGCGCGAGGAGCCTGTCGATCTCAGCGGAGAGCACCTGATCATCGCTTAAGCTCCCCTCAAGCCCAAGGGTGATCAGGCGCTGGTCGGGGGCGCTGTTGAGTAAGACAAACGAGAGCCGGCTCGCGAGCTCAAGGGAGGTGTATCGTGACAGCTCTGGGCGCTCAGGGTGTGGCTCGCCGACCTCAAGTCGATAGAGCGTCCAAGGGGATTGGAGCATCCCAGCGACGATCGCTTGAGCGCCGACCTCCCACGCCCTAGCCTCACCTTGAGCGAGCTCACCTAACGAGAGCCAACGCTCAAGCTCTTGCTCCTCAAGAGGTCGTCGATATAAACGGAGCCCTAAGCTACGGAGCCACTGATCCGTACAGCCATCTCGGAGCTGTGTAGGGGCGCAACCAAGCTCCATCTCAATGAGCTCACGACGAGCGAGGTACGCCTCAGCGATCTCATATGAGGCCTCAACATACTGCTCGACGCCGAGCGCTGAGAGCGTAGAGGAGGAGGCCCCGATCGAGTTAAACAGATAGGGGTTGGTGTCGGGCTCAAGCTCGAGCCCCAAGGTGTTGAGGTCGATGAAGAGCGCGTCTTCTATGCTCTGAGCGTATTGGAGGCGCGTGAGGCGCGCCCACACCCTCCCGCCTGGCGTGAAGTCCGCTGACCCTGCTCCGCCTGTCGGCGGGGTCACCCCGCCAGGCGGAGCGGTGACCCCAGCGCCCATCGAGCTCGCCCCTCCCGTCCCCAAGGCCTCTGTGCCTGAGAGCGGAGGTGCCTCGACACCGGCTTGATGGTTGACACCTGAGGTCTGGGGGAGGGGGTCAGTAGGCGTGTCATCGCACGCCCAGCTCACCCAGCACAGCGCGCTGAACATAGGGAGTAACGTTCTAAGTTTAAACATTTTAGACGCAAGGTGACCTTGACCCATGAGCCCTCCAATCTCATCACAGTCGACGATAAACGAGGGTTAACTTACCATCTAAGCTCCTGCTGGCGCTTCAAAAAATGGATAAGATTTCTACTGTGGGTGTGCACAAGAGGGTCAGCGACAGAGAGCCTTGTGAGCGGGGCGCCCTTTGAGATAGCATCAGCAGCGCACCCACACCCATGAGAGGTACAGATGGCGACAAGAGAAGAAATTGAGAGCCTAGAGGGGCTCCTGCGTAAGCTGCCCGAAGAGGATCAGGCTGAGGCCTTCCGTATTTTGTATGGTAACCACCCAGAGCCTGTGGCGATCCACCCCGCGGTCAACGCGCTCTCTGAGGAGCGTGATTTTGAGGTCGCCGCGTATCGTTTTAACGCCTCCCGTGAGCAGCTCCGCGCGCCTCGAAAGGTTCGGATTGGCGCGATCCAGACACAGATCATTGAGCCGACAGACGCGCCGATCGAGCAACAGTATCAAGCTATCTGTCGTCGCACAGAGGAGCTGATCCACGCGGCGGGCGCGATGGGCTGTAACGTCCTTGGGCTCCAAGAGGCGTGGACGATGCCCTTCGCCTTCTGCACCCGTGAGAAACACCCTTGGCTTGAGTTCGCTGAGCCCGTTGATGGCCCTACGACGCAGTTCTTAGCCTCGCTCGCTCGTCAATATAACATGGTGATCGTGTCACCGATCCTTGAGCGAGATGACACACATGGCGGGACGATCCACAACACAGCGGTGGTGATTGGGAACCGAGGGAACGTCATCGGCAAGCATCGCAAGAACCACATCCCCCGCGTAGGAGACTTCAATGAGTCTACGTATTACATGGAGGGGGACACGGGCTGGCCGGTGTTTGAGACCCAGTTCGGTAAGATCGGGATCAACATCTGTTATGGTCGCCACCACCCGCTCAACTGGCTCATGTTTGGGATCAACGGCGCAGAGATCGTCTTTAACCCATCGGCGACGGTAGGCGCGCTCTCTGAGCCCCTGTGGCCGATTGAGGCGCGCTGTGCGTCGATCGCGAACAACTACTTTAGCGTCGCGATCAACCGCATCGGCACCGAGAGCTTCCCCAATGAGTTTACCTCCGGCGACGGTCGGCCGGCGCACAAGGACTTCGGTCACTTCTACGGCTCTAGCTACATCGCGGCGCCTGATGGGGGACGCTCACCCGGGCTCTCAAGGACCCGTGATGGGGTGATGGTCGCGGAGGTTGACCTCAACCACTGCCGTCAGGTGAAGGACAAGTGGGGCTTCCAGATGACACAGCGCCTGCGTGAGTATGGGGACGCGATCACCGCGGCCGCGCGCCATGACTTCCAACCTCAGGTGGTCCGTGACCCAGGGCTCGGTCAGGCCAGCGCGACGTCAGGGATGGGCGCGCTCCATCACGAGCGCCCCAAGGCTTTGAGCGCGCCCACACCCTCCCCTGCGATCGCGCTCACGGTGGACGCCGAGAAGGTAAAAGAGGAGCGCTGAGAGGAGCGCTGAGAGGGGAGGGGAGGCGCCTTGTTTTTGGGGAGGTCTCAGGGCGCGCTTATCGGTTGTGAAGCCTATTTTCATGTGCTAGCGTCATAGCTCTCTTCAGCGCTAAGTGGCTATTTTCGGACACTTGTGGTGGAGAGCGTATTGAATCCATATGATGACGCGAAGGGGCACACATGACAAGCAAGGTGATTCGTGGTGGGACGGTGGTCACGGCTGAGGGGGAGCGCAGGGCGGACCTCCTCATCGTAGGAGAGACAATCGCTGCGGTGGGGGCAGACCTTGAGGCGCCGGCGGGCTGTGAGGTGATCGACGCATCGGGCGCGTATGTGATGCCTGGCGGGATCGACCCGCACACTCACATGGAGCTCCCTTTTATGGGGACGGTGGCCTCGGAGAGTTTCTTCACGGGGACCTCAGCGGCGATGGCGGGTGGCACGACCACCATCATCGACTTCGTGATCCCAGGCGTGAAACAGCCTCTGATGGACGCTTATCGCCAGTGGCGTGAGTGGGCCCAAAAGTCGGCGGGAGACTACAGCTTCCATGTCGCCGTCACCTGGTGGGATGAGAGCGTCAGTGAGGACATGGGGACCTTGGTCAGAGAGGGCGGGGTCAACAGCTTCAAGCACTTCATGGCCTATAAGAACGCCATCATGTGTGATGATGAGACGCTCGTGAATTCTTTCCGTAGAGCCCAACAGCTCGGCGCCCTGTGTACAGTGCACGCGGAGAACGGCGAGCTTGTCTATCGGCTCCAACAAGACATCTATGATAAGGGGATCCACGGACCTGAGGGGCACCCCCTGTCACGCCCTCCAGAGGTCGAGGGTGAGGCGGCGAACCGCGCGATCCGCATCGCTGAGGTGCTCGGGGTCCCGCTCTATCTTGTTCACACCTCCTGCATTGACGCGCTCGAGGCTGTGACGCGGGCTCGGCTCGAGGGCCAGCGGGTCTTCGCGGAGGTGCTCGCTCAGCACCTCGTGATCGACGACAGCGTCTATCGTAACCCTGACTGGAACGCGGCCGCGCACTACGTGATGAGCCCGCCCTTCCGCGCTAAGGAGCACCAAGAGGCGCTCTGGCGTGGCTTACAGTCCGGGATGCTCCAGACCACCGCTACAGACCACTGCTGTTTCTGTACCCCACAGAAGCAGATGGGCCTCGAGGACTTCCGTAAGATCCCGAACGGGACGGCGGGGGTAGAGGATCGCATGAGCGTGCTGTGGCATCACGGCGTACGCACAGGTAAGCTCACCCCGTCGGAGTTCGTGGCGGTCACCTCAACCAACACCGCGCGCATCTTCAACATGTACCCTAAGAAGGGGTCGCTCGAGGTGGGCGCGGACGCGGACGTAGTGATCTGGGATCCAAACTCAACCCGCACCATCTCGAAGGACACCCATCACCAAAATATTGACTTCAATATTTTTGAGGGGATGGAGGTCACAGGTGGCGCCGCGGTCACCATGAGTCGTGGGTCGGTGGTCTGGGAGCGGGGTGAGCTCAAGGCCGTTGAGGGCGCGGGTCGCTATGTCAACCGCCCGCCCTTCCCTTACTATTGGGACTCTGTCAAGCTACGTAATCAGCTCGCGGAGCCGACCAAGGTCGAGCGAGCGACCCCTAAGGCGCCCTAACAGCCCTGAGGCGCCCTAACACCATGTCGCGTGCGCGCAAACATCTTCTGTTGAGTCACTTCTTGTTGAACAAACAAAGCCTAAGCAAGCGAGGTCTTCAGGCCATATGAGCACAGTATTTTCAGCTACATCTTATGATTTTGTCGAGTATACAGACGCCCTTAACTGGATTGGGGGTGAGTGGGTTCGCCCAGAGGGTGCGAGGATGGAGGAGGTCATCAATCCTCGCTATGGGCGAGCGATGGCGAAGGTCTGTTACTCTGGCGCTGAGGAGGTCGCCTCAGCGGTCGCCTCAGCGAAGGCCGCCCTCCCAGCGTGGAGGGCGATGCCAATCCGTGAGCGAGGGGAGGTGATCTACACCCTTCGCCAGCTCATGCATGACAACATCGAGGAGCTCACCTGGCTCGTCTCGCATGAGAACGGCAAGACCTACGCGGAGTCCAAAGCTGAGGTGCTCAAGGCGATCGAGTGCGCTGAGTATGGATGCTCGCTCCCGAACCTCGCGGCGGGCCCTCAGCTTGAGGTGAGCCGTGGTGTGGAGTGCCGACAGGTCTTTGAGCCGGTAGGGATCGTGGCGGGGGTCACCCCCTTTAACTTCCCGCTGATGGTGCCCCTCTGGATGCTCCCACAGGCCTTGGTGGGCGGGAACGCCTTCATCTTAAAGCCCTCAGAGCAGGTGCCTTTGAGCGTGATTCGCCTCGCGGAGCTGCTCAAGGAGGCGGGCCTG
>Ga0181594_10002224_pt1 | contig 17932 bp, 13 predicted proteins | sample 071ome_18_FD_145603 | JGI IMG/M metagenome (GOLD analysis project Ga0181594, IMG submission 145603) | Coastal salt marsh microbial communities from the Groves Creek Marsh, Skidaway Island, Georgia - 071413BT metaG (spades assembly) | ecosystem: Environmental > Aquatic > Marine > Intertidal zone... | reverse complement strand
TCAGTCCAGCATCCGGACTGTGGGTTTTCGCGGTGACAAGGCCGCTGATGGGAACCTCGCCGAGCGAAACAAGCGGTCCATGGCTTGTTTGGCATTGGGCAACGTTACTGGCTGCATTACTGCTGGCCGGTTGTGGTGGGGACTCACCCGACGGGGGTGATGTGCGGGTTCGGGATGTCGACGCGAGTTCCGGCGCGCCGTTCGTGGCCCGGGCGTTGGCGGTTCCCCCATTGGGCAAGACTGGTTTTACGCGCCTCGCAGGCGAGGAACTGGGCATCCACCCCGGAGGCAGGCCGCAATGGAAACGCGAGAATCCTGCGCCATGGGTGGTAAACGCGGGGTTGACCGCAGGAGACGTGGACGGCGATGGCCTATGCGATTTGTTCATCTGCGGCATGGACGGACCCAATGCGCTGTATCGCAACCTGGGTGACTGGCGGTTTGAGGATATCTCGGACGATGCCGGGGTGCGTCTTCCGGGCCGCAATCTCACCGGGGCCGCCATGGCCGATGTCGACGGCGACGCAGATCTGGACCTGGTTGTCATTTCCCTGGAGTCGCCGAACGCGCTGTTCCTGAACGACGGCGCGGGAAGGTTCACGGAATCCGAGGCTGTTGATTGGCAGCGCACGAATGTGGGGGGAGACATTTCGGCTGCGTTTGGCGATGTCGACGGCGACGGCGATCTCGACATGTATGTCGCGACCTACGTGAAGATGGGGATCAAGGAAGCGACAGCCCCGGCGATCTACGATCGCCTGGTCAACACGGAACTGGACAAGATTGAGCGAGGCGAGGAGCCTGATCCGACCTTTGCAGCCATGTTCAATGTGGTGAGCAATCTGGTGGACGGAGAGCTGAAATATGACGTCCGGGAGAAGGGGGCGAAGGACACGCTTTATCTCAACGATGGCGGCGGCGGTTTTCGCGCGGTGGCGGACGGAGAAGGGCGTTTTCGGGACGAGGAGGGGAATCCGATTCCAATGCCGATGGATTGGGGGTTGTGCGCGACCTTTCGTGATGTCGACAAGGACGGGGACCCGGACCTCTACGTCTGCAACGATTTTCAATCCCCCGATCGCTTCTGGATCAATGACGGAAGCGGTCGGTTTCGGTTGGCCCCGAAGTTGGCCCTGCGGCGCACGTCCTACTTTTCCATGGGCGTCGATTTTGCAGACATCAATCGCGACGGTCATCTGGACTTCATCACGGTGGATATGCTGAGTCGCGATCATACCAGACGGAAGACCCAGATGGGGGACATGCAGGTCACTGAGTTGGCGATTGGCGTCATTGACGATCGTCCCCAGGTCATGCAGAACACGCTGTTCCTGGGCCGGGGAGACGGAACTTACTCGGAGATCGCTCAATTGGCCGGGCTGCGCGCTTCCGAATGGTCGTGGTCGCCGCTGTTCATGGACGTCGATCTGGACGGGCACGAAGACTTGATCGTGTCGACGGGGATGATCCGGGATTTCATGGACTCGGACACCAATGACAAGATCGAGGCGATGGGAGAGCGGATGACGGACGCCTTTGCCAAGTCGACCGCCCATTTGTTTCCAACCTTGGAGACGCGGAACATGATCTTCCACAATCAGGGTGATCTCACGTTCAAGGAAACGGGGGAGGCATGGGGGATGGAGGTGGAAGCGGTCTCAGGCGGGATGGCGTTGGCGGACTTTGACAATGATGGCGATCTGGATGTCGTCGTCAACAACACCGGCGCCGAACCAGAGATCTATCGGAATGATTCCATTGCGCCCCGGGTGGCGGTGGCGTTGCGCGGCGCGGCCGGGAATACGCGGGGAATCGGGTCGCGGGTTCGTCTGTCGAGCGCTTCGGGCGCGCCCCAGGAACGCGAAATGGTCGCGGGAGGGTCCTACACGGCGGGGGGCGAGGCGCTTCGTGTTTTTGCCGTCGCGGACGAGGGGCCTCACCTCTTGGAGGTTGTTTGGCCGGACGGAACGGTGTCGCAGGTCGGGGAAGTGAAGCCCAATCACCTGTACACGATCAACCAGGCGTCGGCGTCGGCGGCCGGAGCCGGGACGAAGTCGCTTCTGGAGCCTTTGTTTGCGGATGTGAGCGAGCGATTGAACCACCGGCACACGGAGAGTCCGTTCGACGATTTCAAGGCGCAGTCGTTGCTGCCGAACAGGCTCAGTCAATTGGGGCCGGGCGTTTGTTGGGCGGATCTGGATGGCGACGGCGATGACGATCTCTTGATTGGCGGCGGGCGCGGCGGTGAACTGACGCGGTTGATGAACGATGGCGCGGGAGGGTTCCAGCGTTTGCCCGGGCTGCGCGCCATGGATGATCAGACCAGCATCCTTTTCTCGCCTTCGGACGGCGAGGGAGGACGCGTCTTGATCGGGCAGCAGAATCATGAAGCGCCTTCCGGGAAGGCTCCTTCGTTCCTCATGATCGACGGTCGCACGGGGGAAACCACGGCGACACGCCAGGGGGTCTTGGAGGAGGCATCCGCGACGGGGCCCATGGCTTTGGGCGATATCGATGGGGATGGCGATCTCGACTTGTTCGTGGGAGGTCGGAATCTCCCCGGGCGCTATCCGAAGGCGGCGTCTTCCAAGCTCCTGTTGAACAATGAAGGAAGCTATGAGGTCGACGCGCGCAACGGATTGATTCTTGCTGGGGTGGGTCTGGTCAGCGGCGCCGTGTTCGGCGATCTCCTCGATGCGGACGGCGACCCCGAATTGATATTGGCCATGGAGTGGGGGGCGGTTCGGGTCTTCCGCAATGTCGAGGGCGTGTTCAAGGAAGCGACGGCGACCGTCGGACTCGACGCATTCAAGGGATGGTGGAACGGCGTCGCGCTCGGGGATTTCAACGGGGATGGGCGATTGGATATTGTCGGGAGCAACTGGGGACGGAATACAAAGTATGAACACGCCTATGGCATGGACCGTCCCTTGCGGATTCACCACGGAGACCTGGATCAGAACGGCGTCTGGGACATCGTGGAAAATCATTACGACAAGGCGATGAAATGCTGGGTTCCGGAGCGTGGATTCAGCTGCTCCTCGCGCGGCATCGATTTCATCAGGCCGCGCATCAAGACCTTTTCCGCATTTGGCTCGAGTGCGTTGACGGATATTTACGGACAGAATCTGGGCGGCGCGGAGGTGGTCGAGGCGAACACCCTTGAGCACGCTGTGTTTCTGAATCGTGGCGGAAGCTTTGAGCGGTTCCCGCTGCCCGTGGATTCGCAGCTGGCCCCGGCGATGGGCGTTTGTGTGGCGGATGTCGACGGCGATGGCAACGATGACGTATTCCTGAGTCAGAACTACTTTGCCGTGCAGCGCGAGACGCCGCGTTGTGACGGGGGGCGCGGCGTCGTCCTGCTGGGGCATGGCGATGGGTCGTTCCGGGCGTTGAGCGGTTCCGCTGCGGGAGTGAAGGTTTATGGAGAGCAGCGCGGCGCGGCCTTGGCCGATTTCAACTCCGATGGCCGCGTGGATCTTGTCGTGACGCAGAACGGCGCGCGAACGCGGCTGTTCGAGAACCGGCGGGGCAGGCCGGGGCTTCGCTTGCGATTGAACGCCGGACCCAAGAATTCGACGGGCGTCGGCGCGGTTGCCAGGTTGGTGTTCGGCGCGCGAGAAGGTCCGGCGCGCCAAGTGGCCGCGGGTTCGGGGTATTGGTCGCAGAATTCGGCGACGTTGGTGATGGCGACTCCGGAAAGCCCCACGGCGGTCTGGGTGCGCTGGCCGGATGGGACGGAGCAGATGCGGTCGGTTCCCGTGGACGCTGCTGAGCTCTCGGTCATCAAGATCAATTGACAAGTCGCTCGCGCATGTCAGAGCGCTGTCCGTTTGGCAGGACTCCCCGGGGGCGGAGCGAGCGGGCGCGATGGGGCGGGGCTACTGGAAGAACAACAACAAAGAGGAAACCAGCAGGATGGCGGCGACGATGTAGCGGAAGCCGAGTTCGGACGTCTTGAAGTGGGCGTGATGGCCGAGGAAGGTCCCGACGAGGAATGCAGGCGACAACAGCAGCAGGACTCGGAAGGATTCGGCGTTGTAAAGCCCGTTGCCCCAGTGCATGAAGACAGTCCAGGCCGAGGCGAGGGTGAAGAGCGCAATCACGGTGGCGCGCAGACGGGTCTTGTCCGGTATCTGATGGGCGAGGTAGAGCATGACGATCGGGCCGCTCATGCCGAAGGCCCCCCCGAAGAAGCCGCCGAAGAACCCAAAGAGGAAGCCGAAGCGATGCGGGATGTCCAGTTGCGGCGGTTTCCTGGCGGTGACGCCGAGATAGAGCGAGTACAAGAGGACCAGACCGGCCAGGACGAGTTTCAGCGCGGGGCCATTGAAGTTGGCGAGTGAAAACGAGCCCGCGAAATTCCCGAAGAACATGCCGACCGCGAGATTGCTCACGTGCTTGAATTCGATGTCCTTCCAGACCTTGGGCAGCAGCAGCAGGCTGAAGCCAATCTCGAAGAGCAGTTCCATCGGCGCCACGAACGACACGTCCCAGAAAAGGGCGAGCAGGGGAATACTGATGAGCCCGGCCCCGAATCCGGTCAGCGAGCGGATGAAGAACGCGACGAACAGGATGCAACTCGCGACGAGGATGACGGGATCAGTCACGAACCAAGGAGGACAGGCAGGTTATTGCTGTGCGGCGGGGAGGGCGTTCCCGGCATTGTCGAAGGCGGCAACGGCCCAGGTCTTGACGCGCTGGTCGAGACGTTGCGAGCCGATGGAGCCGCGGAGAAAATTCAACCGCGCCGCATCGATCGGGCGGAGTTCACCGCGGGAATCCACGTAGCTTCCGGCGACTGCCTCGGCTACGGAGGCGAGCACACGATTCGGGATGACAATCGCCGCGCCGTCGGAATCCGCGACCGGCGCGACGTGGCCAGCGCGCTGCAGGCCGGCCAGGGCGGCGGTCACATGTTCCGGGTTGGCGGCGGGGAGACGCACGGCTTCGGCCAGTCGGGCGAGGGCCTCATCGGGCCGGTTCGCGTTCAGGAGGAAGGACGCGAGCGACGCGTTGAGCGACGCGATGGCGGCGTTCTGCCGGTCGATGGTCACCTGCCTTCTTTGAAATTCTGATTCGGAGAATTCGGCGGTTTTGCGGGCGTCCGCGATGTCCCCGGCGGCGTTGCGGGCCTTGTCGAATGAATAGAGGCCGAACAGGAAGAAAAAGACCATCAGGACGAGCGCGCCGGCGAGCACGAGGGTCATGCGGATCTGGCCGCGATCGTGTTCGCGCTGCTTCAACTCGTTGAAGTCGATGCGCAGCATGCCGGCGGCGAGCTTGAGAAAGGCGTGTCGACGGCCGTCTTTTCCGGGGCGGGCGTCCGCGGCAAAGGGCGCGGTGGGTGTATCGGTGATTTCCCCTTCCGCGTTGACCTCATATTTGACCGCCCGGGGAAGGCATTCCTCGCCGACGGGATCGAGGCGCGAGGAAGCATAGGGCTCGCCGGCGGCGATGAGGCAGAGCGTTCGGTGTTCGCGGCCGAGGGACTTGAAATAGCGGACAGCTTCATCCACCCAACCGGAGAGCGCGCTGTGCGGCGTGCAGATGACGATCAGATAGCGTGAACGTCGGAGGTTGTCCCTGTCCTCCCCGGTGAGTTCGGTTGCGGCGCTGTCCAGGTCGTGCGCGGTCGCCACCGGGCCGATGCGGCGCGGTATTTCGCCGTCAGCGGTTGGTTTGCCGATAAAGGGCCGCGGGGTGCGGAAGAGGGAAAGGTGTTTGATGAACCAATCCCGCCAGCGTTGGTCCTTTTGGCTGTAGCAGAGGAAGGCCCAGTGCGTGAAGTCGTCGTTGTTCATGTCTTGGGGCATGGCGGTCGCGGCCGGGGTGATGAGTAACCGGACGGTAGCAGACAGGGGTGGGCGGAAAAGCGCAAAACGCTTGCCGGAACGGGCGCTCGCGACGAGGTTTGGGGCATGTCGGCCCCATCGCGAAACCGGTTTGCGCAGGAGGTCGCGCTCGGGGCCCTGCTTCATTTCGTTGGCATGGCGCTGTTGTCGGCGGGGTTGTTTCTGTTGATTCACATTCCGCCACGCGCGGCTTCCCTGGATCCACTGATCCTCTTTCTCCACAGGATCTACGACGTTCTCTATCTGCCGTTGGCGGCGGTTCGCTGGCTGTGGCCGGGAGAGGCGTCGCCTTGGTGGTTGAATTTGTCGGTGCGCCTGTTGGGCCACACGTTGGTGGGGATGGCCTCGGCGCTGGTCGTGCGGACCTGTGGGCGTCTCCGGAGCGGAGCCGGCGGGTGAGTTGGGCATTCCGCGCTTTACACAACAGGGCGAGGCGCCAAGCTCCGTGGACTGAAGGCCTCAATGAAGTCAGGCGCAGTGTCTGCGGGTGGAGTCGGTTTATGAAGACGATCTACAAATACAAACTGAAGCAAGAGGAAGTCGTGGAGGTGGAGATGCCCAAAGGAGCCCGGGTGTTGACGGCCCAGGCGCAGGGGGTGCACGTCTGGATTTGGGCGATTGTGGATGCTGACCCCAAGGAACGGGAGAGTCGCCGCTTTGCCATACTGAAGACCGGGCAAAGCATCGACTTCAACACGGATGTCTTGACGCATGTGGGAAGCGTCCAGTTTGACGAGGGCGGACTTGTCTATCATGTTTTTGAATATCCGGGCGATTGAGCCCGGCTCGAGCTGCGCGCGGCTTCCATTCGGAGCGCGGCCATGCCTCGTGCAAACGACACACACTCAGCGATCCCGGAACCAGACAGATGCCGAATTACAAGTTTGCCTGTTCGACCTGCAGTCAGCGAATTGCCTATGACGAGAATGCGTTTGGGCGGAAGATTCGCTGCCCCAACTGCAAATCTATCATCACCATTCCGGTTCCCGAGGGAGCCTCGGCCGTAGGCGCCGCGCCTGCGCCTCCTCCGCCCGCCCCGGGGCCAAAACCCGGAGGTCCGGTCGCGGCTCGGCCCATCTCCGGCAAACCGGCGGCTCGCGCCGCAGCCTCGTCGGGAGGCGGCGAATCCAAGAAGAGTCTGGTGATCATGGTTGTCGTCGTTCTCTTGATGGTGGGCGGCGGCGTCGCTGCCTTCTTGATGGGAAGAGGCGGGGACGGAGGCGGGGCGGAACTGGCTTCGTCCGGGCCGGATGAGACGAGTCCTTCGGAGCAGGGCGGGATGCCCGGCGACGGAGAGTCCGAGATGGCCGGTGACATGGCCGCAGCGAAGGCGTTTGATGGACAAGACGGCACGGGCGGCGATTCCGGCAAGGCGGCGGATTGGGCTCCCCAAGACGCACAGTTCTTTGTTTCCCTGCGTCCCGCCCAGTTGATGGAAACGCCCTTGGTCAAAGGGCTTCTGGCAAAGCAGCCTCAGGCGATGCAGCAGTTGGCGGCGGTCGAGCAGATGGCGGGATTCCAGGTTGCCGACATCGATTCGGTGTTGGTTGCGGTTTCGGGTTTGGAGGAGTTGGTGGACAAGAATCTCGGGGGGCTCAAGCCCGGCTCCCCTCAGGCGCAGATGGCGTTGATGCAGGCGGGTCAGAAGATGAACGACAAGCAAGTCGTCATCGTGAAGTTCGCCAAGCCCGTGGATCTTGAAGCGAACCCGATGTTGAGCGCGCAACCGGAGGCGCAGTTCAACGGCGTCAGTTATCGGAAGATGCAACCCCAGCCGGGCGCGCCCGCCATTGCCATCTATTCTCCCGACCAGCGGACGTTGATTGCCGGAGCTGAGAAGCAGGTTCAGAAGGCCATTGCCGGGAAGGGCAAGGGGGGCGCTGGAGCGGAGGAGTTCTCCCAGTTGCGCGAAGACCACCATCTGGCATTGGTGTTCAGCCCATCCTCTGACTTGGTCGCCAAGATGCGCGAAGTTGGAGCAACGGAGGAAATGAAGGGAGGTCCCGCGGCGGAGTTGATGTCCAGGCACGTTAATGGCGGTCTGTTGGCCCTGACCTCCGAAGACACCGGCATCGCGTTGCAAGCGGTGATGAGCGGCGACGACGCGGAGGCGGCCTCTGCAATCGCCGCCGCGCTGAAGGAGAGATTGGCGGAGGCGCCGAAACAGCTGGAAATGATGCAATCCGCCATTCCCGCCGGATTGCGCGGCGCTGCGGACAAGATGGCGGCCAGCTTGTCCGCCAAGTCCGAGGGGACGGCGGTGGAGTTCGCCGCCAACATTCCCGCCGAGTTGCTCAGTGAGGAAGGAATGAATGCGCTGATGGGGTTTGCCATGGCCCAGGCGATGCAGGCGGGCTCGTCGCCGAAGCCTGCGACGACCACCGCGAAGCCGGATAGGGGCAAGCCGGACGCAACCAAGGAAACGAAGGTCGCTTCCATGCCAGAGGCCGAAGCTCCGGTCGCCGAAGCTCCCGAGGCGGTTGAGATGCCCGCCAAACAGGTTGCCGTCGGCGAGACGCCGGCGCCTGGCGAGCCGTCGGCGCAACCGGTCGAGAAGAAGCCCTCTCGAATGTTGACGGCCTGGACCATGAACATTCCCAACGCCGGCATTCCAGAGGAGCCGGTGTCCGGAACGATCAACAACCAGGAATTCAAACTGGATTCGGCGCTGATTGAGAACGGGGTCCTGATTCTCCGCAAGGGCAGCGTCAAGTATCCGGTTCTGGTTGTGGAGGTTCACAACATCCAACAGCCGGGGGAGGCTTTGGACGGCAAGAAGTTTGAACTCCCCAACGTATCCGGATTCAATACGCCCAAAGTGGTCATGAAGTGGGAGGACGCGGCGAAGCTGAAGATGCCAATGCGGCTGTTTGACAACAGTTTTGCCATCAAGCTGGAATTTGGCTCCATGGTGGAGGGGAAGATCAAAGGAAAAGTGTTTATCGCGGTCCCGGATGGTCGGAAGAGTTTTGTGAGCGGATCGTTTGAAGCTGAGGTCTTTTGAGGGGGCAGACGTTCGCCTGAGGCTTGAGCGGTTACAATTCGGCGGACTTCGTGCTCTTTTCCTGCAGGGCTGGGCGTTGTCGAGGGAAGGGCAAAACGAACGACTGCGCCGGCCGGACACGAGTCAATTTGCTATGGCCACCGTCAACTTCACCTGCCCTTCCTGCGGTCGTCAGGTTGCCTGCAACGAGCGGGTCGGCGGGAGGAAGATTCGTTGTCCCGGTTGTCAGTCGATCCAGCAGGTTCCAGAGGAGCCGCAGGAGGGACAGTCGACGATCGCGCCGCCCGTCGCGCCTTCTCCTCCGCCGCAACGTCCTGGAGTTGTCGCGAAGCCGGGAGTCAAGCCGCGCGCGCGCGCGTCGACCATCCGCGTCTCGAGCGGGGGAGCCGGGGGGGGCTCCGCCGGCGGGATGGCAAGGCATCTGCCCATCATCCTGGGGGGCATGGCGGGCGCGATCGTCTTCCTGGCGGCATTTTGGTTCTTTGCTTCGGGCGACGATGAGGTTGCTGACACGGATGCGCAGGAGCCTCGCGATTCGTTGGTGGAGGCGGCCGACTCCGGGGTCGCGATGGAGCCGGTCATGGCGGCGGCCATGGAGCGCCTCTCGCTCACTGCGGACGACTTGGCATTCGTGCCGGCAAACGCCGAGGCGCTCGTGGTGTATCGGTTTGGCTCCGAGCTGGACGCGACGACCGGGCAGGCTGCGGAGGGCTTTCCAGATGCTGTTCGATCGCTGCTGGCCGACCTTCGGCGGGCGGCGCCGGTCAACGCCGACGAGGTTGATTGCGTGGCGGCGGCGTTTGCCGATCTGGAGCTTGGTTCCTGGTTTGGCTATTTCGATCGGATTCGCCTCTACGAGCGGCGAATTGCGCGCGCCAGATCGGCGACGTTGCGCAACCGGCTGCGAGCGGAATTGCAGCGGCATCCGAAGCCCGAGCCACCCCGTTTTCTGGCGCGAATTCAGATGCGCGAGGCGGTTGATCCGGCGGTCTTGTTGGCTGAAGTGGATGAGGTGGAATCGGTCGAATCGCCCGGAGGGGAGTATTTGCGTTTTCAGATGCCGGGAATCTTTGGGGGCGGGGACAGGGCGTCGCTGGGGGCTGTGGATATGGGTTCCGGTGTCATCGTGCTGGGGCATGAGACGCTGGTGCGGGAGAGTCTTCGTTCGGTGGGCGGCAGGTCGCTTGGTGAGTTGGGGTTGAACGCCAAGGATCTGGACGGCGATGCGATTGTATCGTTCTTCCCCACGCCGGCTTCGCGCAACTCGATCAAGTCCTGGCTGATCCGACGTTTTGCGGCGCGTGATGAGCAGGGCGACTTTGGCGAGCTTGATCGGCTGGCCAGCGCTTATGCGAGACTGGATTGGAGTTCCGGCCGCGACGCCTTCGATATCCGGGTTGGTGTGGGGAGTCGTGAGTCGGCTGCGGTGGACGACAATCGTCGCGCTGTGGAGAACTGGCTGGCTCGGGCGACCCCGGCATTGGACGAACTGCGCGGGAGTCTGCCGTCCGCATTGGCCGATTCCCTTTCGCAGATTCTTGTGGGAGCCGTTCCGATGGAAGACGGCCTGCGCGTTGACTTGCCTTTTGAGATGTCTTCCCGGGCATTGGCCCAGGCCGGAACGCTTCTGACTCAACGGCTGGAGCGAACGAATTCCGCTCCGGCGACGGTTGAATCAACCAGTCCGACCGCCGTCCGGCTTCGTCGTGAGCCCCGCGAACGACCGTCCGGCCCAGCGCCTGCGCGACGGAATCTGGATTCAGCCCGGAGACAGGACCTGTCCGAGGGGCGCATTGTGTCTGGCGCCCCGTTGTCGACCGTGCCAACGCGGACGCTGCGAGGCTGGACGATGAATATTCTCAACGCGACGATTCCCGATCGTCCCCTTGAGGGAATGGTGGCAGGGCGGTCATTCAAACCGGATGAGGCGTTGGTGGAAAGCGGAGTCCTGACGCTTCGCATGGCGGTGGGGCAGTCATCGGAGACCGTGGTTGAAGTCCATGGCATTCAACGCATTGGGGAGTCTCTCGAAGGCAAGGCCTTTGAATTGCCGGCGGTTTCCGGCATGAACACGCCCTCGGTCTTCTTCCGCTGGAACGATCCGACCCGGATCGACACTGCGGTTCGACGCTTCTACAATCGCTTCGCCCTCAAGCTGGAATTCGGAAGTCTGCAAAAAGGGCGCATTGACGGCCGGATTTTCATCGCCGTTCACGATGTGGACAAGAGTTTCATCAACGGGACGTTCGAGGCGGATATTCGGTAGTGGTGAGCGGACGGGGGAGTCGCATTTTTTCGCTTCTGGATTCTTTGCGGTTTGTGTTCAATGCCGCGGCTTGCGGCCGTTTCGACGACGGCCGGTAAAGCAGATGCATTCGATTGATTGATAAACCCAGGTCAACATGTCAGGTCATAGCAAGTGGTCCACCATCAAGCGGCAAAAAGGCGCCGCTGACGCAAAGCGGGGCAAGGTTTTCTCCAAGTTGGCGCGCGAAGTGACAATCGCGGCCAAGGATGGCGGGGGCGATCCCGATATGAATGCCAAGCTCCGGATGGTCATTCTCAAGTGCAAGTCCGCCAACATGCCGGCGGACAACATTCAGCGGGCGATCGCCAAGGGCGAAGGCGGCGGAGATGGGGCCGTTTTCGAGGAACTGACCTACGAAATCTACGCCCCGCACGGGGTGGGGCTGCTCTGCGAGGTCAGCACGGACAACCGCAACCGCACGGCCGCTGAGATCCGCAGCATCGTCACCAAGGGCGGCGGCAACATCGCTACGGCCGGTTCGGTCAGCCGCCTGTTCGAACGTAAAGGACAAATCATGGTCTCGCGTGACGCCGCGGACGAGGATGCGCTGATGGAGCTGGTCCTGGAGGCAGGCGCCGAAGACATCCGCTCCGAGGAGGAGGGCTTCGAGATCGTCACCGACCCGGCGGATTTCGAAGCCGTTCACAAGGCTCTGGAAGGGGCGAATATCGCCACGGAGGCGGCGGCGGTGACCCAGTTGCCGATCCGGGACACGATGACCCCGATCTCGGATGTGGCCGCCGCCAAGGCGGTTTTGAAAATTCAGGAGGGGCTGGATGACCAGGATGACGTGAAGGATGTGTATTCCAGCGCGGACATCCAGGTTGATGTCGAGTGACGCGCGGCGCGACGCCGGAGAGGGCGGCGCCGGGGCACCGGGAGACGAAGATCCCCGGTTTGGCTTGGGCCCTCAATCCGACTGACTCAGGCGTTTGACCGGCTCGTCGTCGAGCAGTTCGTGGGCTTCGCGGAGAATGCCCGGAATGCGGTCGGCGAAGGGGCTGGCGGAAAGGGCGCGGATCAGCTTCGCCTCGTTGAATTGCCGGGCCTTCTCGCCCGGAAACCAGTCGCCGCCGCCGCCGCTGAGGAGGTTGTAGCGCATCTTGCCCCAATCGACGATGTCCAGGGATTTGGCATGCATCCAGAGGCGAAGAATCTCCACCACGTTGATGCGGCCGGGGACATCGATGTATTCCGGCAGGCCATCTGTCCAACGCGCATTCCAATCGGCGCCCAGAATGCGGTCCATCTCGTCTCGCAGACGGGTTTCGATCGGGGCGATGGTTTCCTGGATTTGGTCGTAGTGTTCCAGGGCGGCGAGGTGCTCGTCGAAATCGGAGGGCTTGGCGGCGCCGCAGCTGAGCGTGTGCACCTGGGGGCGGGCGAGGCAGTAGAGCGCGTTGAATTGCATCGGGGTCAGCGGCGCGCATAGCTCAACCAGTTTGGGCGGCGGATCGTAGAGCCGGCCGCCCTTGTCGTTCGGGCTGATGATGAAGACGCCCATGTCCCGCTTTTCCGCCGCAGCGATGGAGGACCAGTTGAGGTCGTTGACGAAGTACCAGTGCAGGTTGACGTAATCGAAGGCGTCGCTTTCGACGGCATCCAGGATGATGTCCGGGGTGGCGTGAGTCGAGAAGCCCACGTGTCGGCAGCGGCCGTCAGCCTGGAGCTTGCGGGCGGCTTCGACGCAGCCGCCCTTCTTCAGCGACCAGTCCAGGAACTGGCGGTCGTTGATCCCGTGGAGCGAGAGAAGGTCCACATGGTCCAGTTTCAGGTAGTCCATCGATTCCTCGAACACATCGAAGAACTCCTTCTGGGTGGCGTAGGGGCGGACCTTGGTCTGGACGATCATCTGCTCGCGGGGCAATTGTGGCAGGATCCAGCCGAGCTGCATCTCGGAGGTGCCGTAGCCGCGCGCGGTTTCGATGTGCGTGATGCCGAGCTCCAATGCCCGACGGATGGTCGCCTCGAGATTCGCCTGGTTGGCCTGAGGGACTTCTTGCGGCGCGACGTCGCTCCACTTGTGTTGATAGCGCATGCCGCCGCAGGAAACGACGGGCATCTGGAGTCCGGTCCGGCCGAAGCGGCGGTAGCGCATGGATGGCAATGTCATGGGCTCGGGCGGAGGGTTTGGAGCGGGGGCGGATTGCTATTGCACGAACTCCAACTCCGGCTGTTCCGGGATCAGTCCGCGTTCCTTGCCGGCGGCGAGGAAGCGGCGGATCGATTCACGGCCTTTCTCGCCGTAGTCGAGCGTCCAGTGATTCACATACATCCCCACAAATTTGTCAGCGAGTTCCTTGCCCATGTCGCGGGCGTAGTTGAGGGCGTAGTCGACCGCCTCGCTGCGATGGTCGAGGCTGTACTGGATGCTCGCGGTGAGGATGTCCGAAATGGTCTTTCGGGCCTCGGGCGCGTGGCGTTTGTGGATGACATTGCCGCCGAGGGGCAGGGGAAGGCCGTCGTTGATTTCGCCCCACCAAACGCCCATGTCGGCGCAGACCACGAGACCTTCGTTTTGCCAGGTGAGTTGTCCTTCATGGATGATCAGGCCGACGTCCGCCTGACCGGACTTCACCGTTTCGAAGATCTGATCGAAGGGGACGACCACGTAATCGAAGTCGCTGGCCGGTCGATCAAGCCAGATTTGAAGCGCAAGAAAGGCGCTGGTCATTGTGCCTGGAACGGCGATGCGCTTGCCGGCGATGGCTTCCTTGGAGAGTTTCTGCTTGGCCACCAGCATGGGCCCGTAGCCGTCCCCCATGCTGGCGCCGCTGGGGAGCAGGGCGTAGGTGTCGCTCACATGGGCGTAGGCATGGATGCTGATGGCGGAGATGTCGAGTTCGCCGCGCGTGGCGCGCTCGTTCAGCGTCTGGATGTCCTGCAGTATGTGTTCGAACTGGTAGCCGCCGTTCGGGATCAGACCCTTGGCCAAGGCGTAGAACATGAAGGCGTCGTCCGGGTCCGGCGAGTGTCCGAGCGTGAGTTTCGTGGGTTCCATGCGCGGGAAGGTAAGCGCGCCGACGACGATGTCCAGTTGCGATTTCCTTTGAAACGGATGAATCCTTCGGCCGTTCTGAAGCAGGGGTTGACCGCAGGGCTCCGCTGGAGTAGATGTTTCAAATAAAGAAACAAGTGGTTCATAAAATGGAACAATATGGCTTCAACGATTGAGAAGGCGATTGAGTTGCTGTTTCACCTGAGCGAGGTGGACGGGGCGCAGGGGGTTTCGGTCCTGGCGCGCAACACGGGGCAGCCGAAGGCAAACGTGTTTCGGCAGTTGAATGCCTTGTCCAAGCGCGATCTCGTGGAGCAGGATGAGAGCGGTCGCTACCAACTTGGATTTGGGTTGGCGGGATTGGGAATGCGTGTGATGGAGCGGGAGCCAATCTGCGCTGCGGCGCGTCCGGAGTTGGAGGCCGTGATGGAGGAACTGGGCGAGACGGCCTTCCTGGCGGTGGCTCGCGGCGGCCGGTTGACCATCGCCGACAAGGTGGAGGGCAACGGCTTCATCCGCGCGACGCCGCAGATCGGGGCCACCCTGCCGGCGCATGCAACGGCCGTCGGAAAACTATACCTGGCGTTGGCGCCGGAGCAATTGGCCGACGCCGAGGATCATCTGGAGGCTTACACTTCCGCGACGATCACGTCGGAGACGGTCCTGAAGCGGGAGCTCGGCCGGATACGCAAACGGGGTTGGGCGGCCAATGAAGGCGAATGGCTTCGCGGCCTGGCTGTGGTCGCGGCGCCGATCGAGTCGGGGGGGCGGTTGCGGGGCGTCGTTGTGCTGGCGACGACGAGCGGCAGAATGGAGGAACTGGGAATGAAGCGCGTTGCCGCGCGGCTGATGGAAGCCGCCGCGGCCACCATTGAACGTTTGGAATCGGAGCGAGGAAGACGATGAAGGCTTGGATGGACGGACAGATAGTGGACGGTCACGCTGCGGTGATACCGGTGATGGATCATGGGTTCCTCTATGGGGATGGCGTGTTCGAGGGGATTCGCATCGCCCACGGGAGAGTTTTTCGCCTGGATGATCACCTGAGGCGACTGGCCGATTCCGCGAGATTGATCGGACTTGCCTTGCCGATGGCGTCGTCCGAATTGCGGCAGGCGACATTGGATACGGCGCGCGCCTTTGGGGAAACGGAGGCGTATGTGCGATTGATCGTTTCCCGCGGCGTGGGACCGTTTGGCGTGGATCCGACTCCGTGCGCGTCTCCGCGGGTCATCTGCCTGGTTGGATCCGTCGCCCTGTATCCGGAGGAGCGTCGGCGTTTGGGATTGAGACTTCTCACGGCCTCGGTGCGGCGTCCGTCGCCCGACGCGCTGGATCCCCGGGTGAAGAGTTTGAATTACCTCAACAACATCCAGGCAAAGATGCAGGCCGTGCGCGCCGGGGTCGACGACGCCCTGTTGTTGAACCAGGCGGGGCGCGTGGCGGAAGCCAGCGTCGCCAACATTTTTTGTGTGCGGAACGGAGGGTTGGTGACGCCGCCCCTTTCGGAAGGTCCGTTGGGCGGCATTACTCGCGACAGCGTGTTGAAGATCGCGCGGGCGACGGGCATCGAAGCGCGGGAGGATCCCTTGACCCGCTACGATTTGATTACGGCGGCGGAGGTGTTCCTGACGGGGTCCGGGGCCGGCCTGGCGTCGGTGTCGGAGATCGACGGTTGTCGAATCGGAAGCGGGGATGAGCGTCCTGTGGCGAGTCGGTTGATCTGCGGGTTGGATGAGTTTCGCCGCGAGAACGGCGTCGCTTTCTGAATTGGGGAGCCGTCTCGCAAAGCAGCCTGCCATGGGGTCCATGCCGACACTATCCGAGCGCCGCTGGCTGCGGTTGGGCGCGTTGTGCGGACTTTATGTGGCGCAGGGAATCCCCTTTGGTTTTGTCACGATTGCCCTGGTTGCCTGGTTGGCGGATCGAGGTGTGGGAACCGGAGAGATCGGCGCGGTGATTGCGATGACATCGTTGCCCTGGACGTTCAAGTTCCTGTGGGGGCCGATGATTGATCGCTATGGCTTTCCCGCAATGGGGCGGCGACGGCCTTGGATCCTGGCGGCGCAAACGTGCATGGCGTTGACCCTCGGAGTGATGGCTGTGGCGCCGGATCTGTCGAACAACGTCCAGCTCGTGACCTGGTTGGTCTGCCTGATCAACATCTTCGCCTCGGTGCAGGACGTGGCGGTGGACGCCCTGGCTGTGGATCTGCTGCAGCCTCAGGAACGCGGGCGCGCCAACGGACTGATGTATGGCTGCAGTTACGGGGGGGCGGCCATCGGCGGGGCCGTGGTGGGGGGCGTCATGGCGGAGGCCGGACTGCGCGCCGGCGTCGTGTTCCAGGTTGGCTTGATACTTGCCATCATGTTGATTCCACTGGCGTTGCGCGAACGTCCGGGGGAGCGAATTCTTCCTTGGTCGGCCGGTTGCGCCGGCGAACGGGCGGAGGCGGAACGCGTCCATTCCCTGGCCGAGTTGATGAAGCGTCTGGCGAAGGCGTTCCGCTCGCGGGCGGCCTGGGTGTGCGCGATACTGGCCTTGGCGTCGAAGTGCGCCGTGGCGGTTTCATCCACCGTTATCGTCACCTTGACGATTCAGAAACTGGCATGGGAACAGGAGGCCTTCACGCAGTTCCAGGGCGCGGTGTCCGTGTGGTTCGGGTTGGTCGGATCGGTCGCGGGCGGGTTCCTCGCGGATCGGATGGGAGCGCGGCGATTGGCGATGATCGCCACCACGGCGCTTGGCGGTCTGTGGATCGCGTTCGGCGCGGCCTCCGGATCCTGCAGTGCGCCGTTCTTCGTCAAAGCAATGGTCTGCCTGGAAGGGTTCGTCTACGGGGTTTTTGCGGTGTCCTTGTTTGCGATCTTCATGGGGGTTTCCTGGAGGGTGGTCGCCGCCTCGCAGTTCACGGCCTACATGGCCCTGATGAACCTGTCGAACACCGGTGGGGCCTGGTGCGCTGGAAAACTGTCGGGCTGGATGAGCGAATCGTGGATCTATGTCTTCATCGGCCTTGCGCAGGTTGCCGTGCTCGGAATCCTGATGTTTGTCCGAAATGGCCCATTGGAGACGATGGGGCAGAACGAGCATTGAGAACCGGTTTCCAAATTGTCAGAGACGATGGCTTGCCATTATTTGGGGCTTGGGTTAACAAGAAACGATCATGGATCTTACTGGAACCTTTATTTCAATGTTCGCCTGTGCTGTTTGTGCGCTTGGTTATCTCGCGATTTCCAAGATGCTGAATGGCACGGACCAAGGCGACGGGCTTCTCTGAGGGAAGTACCGTTTGTTTGATTTGCGCGGCCGCTCCGAATTCGGAGCGGCTTTTTTTTGTGGTCAGTGGCGGCGTGATCGGGGCGCTGCGGCAATTTTTGATGTGTTCGCGGCAAGCGATGTGCGGCGACGATTCCGGGCGGGGCTAACTTGGGTTCGAACTTGCATATCAACCTGGAAACATCACTCACATGATCTCATTCGAAGCCCTCATCGTCGCCGTTGTCGCCGCCAGCATCCCTGTCGCATGGTTGTTCATCTGTCGTTGGTTCATGATCAAGGACGTTGCCGAGACGGAACTGCTGGACCAGCTTGAAGCGGACGAACTGACCGACGCTCAAAAGGTCGCGTTGGAATCGGAATTGCGCGACAGCAAGGAAGCCGGTCATCCGGTCGGGCAATTGTTCCACGCCTGATTCCCCGCGCTTTCCCGGCGTCTTATCACGTTGCGCCCGCGTCCGGTCCCTTGGCTGGTTGCGGGCGCGTTC
>Ga0181594_10002221_pt1 | contig 17943 bp, 15 predicted proteins | sample 071ome_18_FD_145603 | JGI IMG/M metagenome (GOLD analysis project Ga0181594, IMG submission 145603) | Coastal salt marsh microbial communities from the Groves Creek Marsh, Skidaway Island, Georgia - 071413BT metaG (spades assembly) | ecosystem: Environmental > Aquatic > Marine > Intertidal zone... | reverse complement strand
GGATGCCGACCAGGCAGGCCGGGTGCCCGGCGACGTTCGCACGGTGGCGTTCGGCGACAGTGACGATTCGTTCGACGGTTTCAAGATCCCGTCCGGCGAGCCGTTCCCGTCATTCTTTCCCGGGCGCGGGGATATTGCGGAACAGCCTTATACGTCGGGCTCTACCGGGCGTCCCAAGGGCGTGCTGCTGGATCATATCGGCCAGGTCTGGATGATCGGCAAGATCGTCGAAAGCCGTGATATCCGCGAAGACGACTGTTCCGTCATATCCGCACCGCTTTATCACAAGAATGCGTTGCTCGCGGTGAAATCGGCCCTGTCGGCGGGCGGGCGGATCGTTCTGTTTTCCCGGTTCGATGCGAAGGAGTATATTCGTGCGATCGAACGCTACCGGCTGACGATGCTGACGGGCGTGCCCACCATGTACGCCCTGATCCTGCAGGAGGAAGACCTTCTGGAAAGCACCGATCTGTCGTCGGTCCGGAACTGTTCCATGGGCTCCGCGCCCGCATCCGACAATCTCCTGGATACCCTGGCGGCGCGCTTTCCCGACGCGAAGCTTAATCTCAATTACGGCATTACCGAAGGCGGTCCCATCCTTTTCGCATGGACCCATCCGGAAGGACTGCCGCGTCCGCGAACCTCGGTCGGATTTCCCATCGACGGCGTCGAGATCAAGCTGGTCGACGGGCCGGATGAAAATCAGGGCGTTCTGCATGTAAAAAGCCCCGGCGTGATGAAGGGCTATCACAATCTGCCGGAAGCGACCGACAAGGTGCTGACGGAAGACGGCTGGATGGATACCGGCGACATCCTGCGACGGGACGAGATCGGCTGGTATTATTTCGTCGACCGCGCGGACGACATGTTCGTGTGCGCCGGCGAGAACATCTATCCCGGCGATGTCGAGGCCATGCTGGAACGCCATGAAGACGTCATGCAGGCGGTTGTCGTGCCGGCGCCGAACACCTTGAAAGCGCACGTCCCCTTTGCATGGATCGTCAAACGCGAAGGGGCTTCACTGGACGAACAGGCGATGAAGGAATACGCGCTGAAAAACGGGCCGGTTTACGCCCATCCGCGGCGGGTGTTTTTCGTTGATGTGCTGCCGCTGAGCGGCACCAACAAGATCGACCGTCGCGCGCTGGAGGCGGAGGCTTTTCAGAAGGCCCGCGAGGACGAAGGTGCGGCCTGACCACTGGATAGTCGCATTCGTTATTTTGGCACTGGCCGTTTTTGCGCCTCATACTTCCCACGCAGATGAAGAGAGATCCCGGCGGATAGACAGCATGCTGCGTGAAGTGAATATGCAGCGGGCCTTAAACGGCGTGGGTGTTCTGACGATCAATGACCGGTTGACCGCCGCCGCGCAAAAACACGCCGAAGACATGGCGAAGCGCGATTATTTCGATCACCGGTCGCCGGACGGGCGTGGTTATCAGGAACGGATTGCCAGCGAGGGGTATGCGTGGCGGGCGATCGCCGAAAACCTCGGGGCCGGGCTGTCGTCGCCGAAATCGACCGTGAACGCCTGGATGACCAGCCCCGGACATCGCGAAAACATGCTGAGCCCGGATTACTACGATGCCGGGATCGGTTACGTCCGGCCGAGCGGAGAAGACAAGCGGCCGAGATACGCCCATTACTGGGTGATCGTGTTTGGCGCGCGGTCCAGATAGCGTGTTCCCGCGACCGTTTCAGTAATTCATGTAGGCCGGCAGGCTGAAGCAGGCCGCGTGAATGTCCGGCGTGTAGTAGCGGGTCTCGAAGTTCGCCGCGGCGAAACGATTCCGGACGGTACCGACATCCGTCGATCGCGCCCTGCCGCTGCGTGCGCCCCAGCCAAGCGTCATGAAGCCGAAAGCGTAGGTCGGCACCTGGGCAAGATACAGCGCCGAATCCTCGAAAATGCCGGCAAGGCGCTTCCGGGTGTCGCGGGCCTCGGCTTCCTGCACGAAGGAAACGCCTGACTGGCATATGAAGATGCCGTCTTCGGTCAGGATATCCCGGCAGTTCGCGTAGAATTCGTCCGAGAACAGAGGCAGGGAAGGGCCGCCCGGGTCCGTCGAGTCCACGATGATCAGGTCGAACTTGCGATCCGACTCTTCCACGAATTTCAGGCCGTCCGCGATGATCAGGTCGGTGCGCGGATCGTCGAACGCACCGTTGCTCAGTGTCGGCATATACGTCCGGCACAGATCGACGACGCTGCCATCGATTTCGACCATGGTAGCCCGCTTGACCGCGCGATGTTTCAGCACTTCTCGCAGGGCGCCGCCGTCGCCACCGCCGATGATCAGCACCTCTTCCGCGTCACCGTGCGCGAGGAGCGGCACATGTGTCAGCATTTCGTGATAGGCGGCTTCGTCCCGTTCCGTGGTCTGGATCACCCCGTCGAGCGCCAGAATCCGGCCGAAAAACGGCGTTTCGAAGATGATCAGATCCTGCAGATCGGTATTCGACTGGTACAGAACTTCGGTGATCTCGAAACGCTGTTCGAAGGAAGCATGGAGCGTCTCGGAGAACCAGCGCGTTGCGCCGCCACTCACTCCACCAGGCCCCTTTTCGTTTCCGACACCGAAGTGCGGGACGGGCTGAAACGGTCTTCCAGCACTGCAAGCGCTTTTTCCGGCCGGCAGTTGCCGCACATGAACACGTCGAAGGCGGCATAATCCATTTCCGGCCAGCTGTGGATGCTGATATGGCTTTCCGCCAGGACGGCAACGCCCGATACGCCGCCCTCGCCTCCGAACTCGTGCACGTGAATATGCAGAACGGTGGCATCGGCCGCCTCCGCCGCGCTCCGCAGCGCGCTCTCTACGAATTCGACGTCACCGAGCCGGGACCCGCCCCAGAAATCGATCAGCAGATGCGCACCCGCATAAACCTGACCGTCACGGCGTATCAGATAATCGCCGGCTGTCGCGCTTGTCTCGCATACCGGGGTTTCGCCGACATCGATCTCAGAGGTCACGATCGGCAGGGACGTCGTTTTTTCCATTCCGTAAGCCTTGTGATGGGCGCGACTGCGCGAATTCTGTTGAATAAAAAGCCGCGCCTTATCGCGCCTTTATCCGGCCCATGCAAGTCCCTTTTGTCGGCTTCAGAAAGCTTCCGCGGGGATGGCCATGATGTCTTCGGAACCGGCCATCGCGGCGTGCGCGCAGGCGGCGACCTGCGGCAGGAGATTGGCGGCGTAAAATCGGGCCGTCGCCAGCTTCGCCGCGTAGAATTCCCGGTCTTCCTCAGCAGCCGCGGCAATCGCCGCGGACCGCGCCATCAGCCAGCCGCCGGTCACGAGGCCGAGCGCCTGCAGGAACGGCGTCGCGCCGGATACAACGGCGCGGGGGTCGTCTCCATCGTAATCGATCATCCATTTGCTGGCCGCTGTCAGGGCATCGAGCGCCGACCACATTGCGTCGGCGATCAGCTGATCCGGTATTTCCGTATCCCGGATTTCGGCGATGAGATTGTTCAATTCCTCGCCGCGGTCTCGCAGAATTTTGCGCCCGACGAGATCCAGCGCCTGGATGCCGTTCGTCCCTTCGTAGATCGGCGTGATCCGGCAGTCTCGGTAGTGTTGGGCCGCGCCGGTTTCCTCGATAAATCCCGCGCCGCCATGAATCTGAATGCCCAGCGAGGCTATTTCCACGCCGCAATCGGTGGACCAGGCCTTCACGACCGGCACCAGCAAATCGACCCGGTTCTGCGCTGCCTGCCGCGCCTCGCCATCGGGGTGTTTGCGGGCAGTGTCGAGCTGCGCGGCGACGTAATATCCCAGCGCCCGGCTGGCTTCAGTCAGGGCGCGCATTTTCATCAGGTTCCGGCGAACGTCCGGATGCCGGATGATCGGCACGTCGCCGGCCGCCGGATCGGCGGCATCCCGTCCCTGTACGCGTTCGCGGGCATAGTCCGCCGCCTGCTGGTAGGCGCGTTCCGCAATACCGACGCCTTCGCGCCCGACGGCGAGCCGGGCGCTGTTCATCATAGCGAACATGTATTCCATGCCACGGCATTCCTCGCCCACCAGATACCCGATGGCGCCGTCGTTTTCGCCGAACTGCATCACGCAGGTCGGGCTGCCGTGAATACCCAGCTTGCGTTCCAGCGACACCGCGCGCAGGTCGTTGCGCTGCCCGAGCGAACCGTCGTCGTTGACCAAGAATTTCGGGACGATGAAAAGCGAAATGCCGCGCGTGCCGGGTGGAGCGTCCGGCGTGCGCGCCAATACCATGTGGACGATGTTGTCGGTGCAATCGTGTTCGCCCCAAGTAGTGTAGATCTTCTGGCCTGTAATCCGGTAGTGCTCGCCTTCGCGCTCGGCGCGGGTGCGCAGCGCGCCAACATCGGATCCGGCATTCGGTTCCGTCAAGACCATGGTGCCGGTCCATTCGCCCGTCACAAGTTTGGGAAGCCACTTTTTCTTTTGCTCGTTAGATCCAAATTCCTCGAGGCACTCGACGGCGGCGATGGTCAGGACGGGGCTCAGCATGAAAGCAAGATTGGCGCCGTCCCACATTTCGAAAACCGGAGTGGCCAGCAGCAACGGCAATCCCTGTCCGCCGATCTCCTCGTCGAACTGTAGCGAGTTCCATCCGCCGTCGACATAGGCCTGATACGCTTCCCGAAATCCGGTGGGAGTGACGACGACGCCATTCTCGAGCCGCGAGCCTTCAAGGTCACCGTTGCGGTTGATTGGAGCCAGAACGTCGCGGGCTAATTTGCCGGCCTCTTCCAGAATCGCGGTCGCGACATCCGCCGTCGCGTCCTCGTAGCCTGGAAGCGTGTTTACCGTCTCGAGACCGATCAGTTCCTCGATCACGAATTTTATATCCCGTATTGGGGCGGCGTATTCTGCCATCTTCTGCTCCTATAAAACCTTGCCCGGGTTCATGATGCCGTTGGGGTCAAGCGTCGCCTTGATGCTCCGCATGACGTCCATCGCGACCGGGGATTTATACGTTTCGAGCTCGCCCCGGCGCAGGCGGCCGATGCCGTGCTCGGCGCTGATCGATCCGGCCATGGCGACGGTCCGGTCGTAGACGACCTTGTGAATCTCCGGTTCGAGCGCGCGGAAGGCGTCGTCCGACATGTCGACCGGGCGGCTGAGATTGAAATGGATGTTGCCGTCGCCCACATGCCCGAATGCACAGGGGCGAATGCCTGGGACTAACTTTCCGAGGTCCGCTATTGCGTCGACCAGGAAATCGGCAACCCCGGACACGGGGACCGATATATCGTGTTTCGAGCTGGCGCCTTCGTATTTCTGCGCTTCGGGGATGGTCTCCCGTATTTTCCAGAAATCGGCTGCCTGCTGCCCGCTGTCGGCAAAAACCGCGTCGAGCACGATGCCGTCTTCCATGCCGTCGCCGAGCACTTTTTCAAGCATGTCCCGCAATCCCGCCGCCGCGGCTTCGCCCGCGGCCAGTTCCATCAGGACGTAATGATCGTAAGCGGTCGGCATGGGGTCGCGCGTCCCGTCAATATGCTTCAGTGCGAAGGCGATGGCATCGCGCGGCATATACTCGAACGTTATAACCCGGTCGTCGGTAATCCGGCGCGCGCGGGCAAGCAATTCGACCGCAGCGTGCTCGTTTTCGACCGCGACGAAGGCTGTCTGTATGTCGGCCGGTTTTGGAAACAGTTTCAGGCAGGCGGCGGTGATGATGCCGAGGGTGCCTTCTGCGCCGATGAACAAGTGCTTCAGATCGTAGCCGGTGTTGTCTTTCCGCAGACCCGTCAGCCCGTTCCAGATGCGTCCGTCCGGCAGCACCGCTTCAAGCCCCAAGCACAGATCGCGGGCCGGTCCGTAGCGCAACACGCCCGTGCCGCCGGCGTTGGTCGACAGATTGCCGCCGATCCGCGCCGTGCCCTCGCCGCCGAGGCTGAGCGGGAAGTAGCGATCCGCTTCTTCCGCGGCTGATTGGACGTCGGCGAGGATGACGCCCGCCTCGACGGTGATCGCGTAGTTCAACGCATCGATGTTCCGTACTTTGTTCATCCGGGTAAGCGACAGCAGGATTTCGCCGCCGTGCTCGTACGGGGTGGCGCCGCCGCACAGTCCGGTATTGCCGCCCTGGGGAACGATGGGCGTGCGGGTTTCGTTGCAGATGCTGACGATCTCCGAAACCTCTTCGGTCGAGGCGGGCCGGACGATCATCGGCGTCGCCCCTGTGTAATAGCCTCGTTCGTCGTTCAGATAGGGGGATTTGTCGCTGTCATCCGTGATCACGCCCGCGTCGCCGACGACGGCGTGCAGCCGGTCGAGAACGGACCGGTCGATTTCCCTGAAGTCAGTGGCATTCATCCGATGGTCATCCCGATTTCCGGCGTCAGGATTAAATCATATGCGATGGCCGGGCAATGGGGTCAAACGCTATCGTCGAGGCGCAGCCGCCCGCTGCAGCCGGTCGTTGATCGCCCGTCCCAGTCCCGTTTCGGGTATTGGCATGACGGCGATCCGGTCGGCTTCCGAATCGAGTTGCCGCAGCATCGCGAAAAGATTGGCTGCGGCCTCCGGAAGATCGGCGGAAGGACTCAGGTTTCGTTCGATTGCAAAATTCGAAAAGCGGTGAGGGCCGAATGCCAGCAGGGCTTCGCCGGTATCGACCGTGGTGGCGTTTAGTCTGATCGACGCGTCCGGCGCGTAATGGCTCTGCAGCATGCCCGGAGACGCCGGCTTGTCCGGCGATGCATCGGATAATTCGACGTCGCCGGCGATCGCCTCGATCTGCTCCATTGTAACCCCGCCCGGCCTTAGCACGACCGCCCTGTCGGTCGTACAGTCGACAACTGTGGATTCCAGGCCGACCTGGCAGGCCCCGTCATCCACGATCAGGTCGACGGCATCACCGAGGGACATCTGTACGTGAGCCGCTTCGGTGGGACTGATTTTTCCCGATGCATTGGCGCTGGGGGCGGCGACCGGCACGCCGGCGGCCTTCAGAATAGCCTGCGCTGTTACCTGCGCCGGTACGCGGATGGCGATCGTTTCCAGACCGGCGCTGGCCAGAAGAGAGACGGGACAATCGACCTGTCTGCGCAGGACGATCGACAGCGGGCCCGGCCAGAAAGCATGCGCGATCCTTCGCCCGAGTTCCGTGAACTCGGCCAGCGCGGCCGCCCTCTCTGCGTCGGGGACGTGAACGATCAGCGGGTTGAAATCCGGGCGGTTCTTGGCGGAGAAAATTCGGGCGACCGCCGTATCCGACGTGGCGTCGGCTCCCAGCCCGTACACGGTTTCGGTGGGAAACGCGACGAGTCCCCCGGACCGCAGCCGCGCGCCGGCTTCGGAAATGCGCTCCGCGGTCGCCGGGACGATCATTCCGCGCCGCGTGCAATGAATTCCGGGTTGCGCCAGCCGGTCTTGCCATAGGGAAGCTCCGGCCCGTCGAGCAGACGGACATTGCCGCCCGCGCCCAGTAAAACCGCATGGCCGGCCGCGGTATCCCATTCCGATGTCGGGCCGTATCGCGGATAGATATCCGCTTCGCCTTCCGCCACCAGGCAAAATTTCAGGGAACTGCCGGCAGTCTTGTGTCCCTGGATTTTCATATCCTGTATCAGTGCTTCGAGTTTCCGCTCGTCGCCGTGCGACCTGCTCGATACGACGATTGCGCCTTCGTCCGGAATGTCTCGCACCGCGATGGGTTTCCACTTGCCGTCTTTTTCGCGCAGTTCCGCCGTGCCCGCACCGCAGGCACGAAAGGCGCGGTCGATCGCAGGGGCGGTGACCACACCCATCGCCGGAACGCCTTCTTCGATCAATGCGATGTTGACCGTAAATTCTCCGCTGCGCCGCAGGAACTCCTTGGTGCCGTCGATCGGATCGACCAGCCAGAACGTCCGGCCGATTACCGTCTCTTCCAGGCCCTGGGAAACGGCTTCTTCGCCGATGGCGGGAATACCGGGCAGCAGATCGCGAAGGGCAGGCAGGATCAATGCTTCGGCGCGTTCGTCCGCCTCCGTCACCGGCGACGCGTCGTCCTTGTGACGTACGTCGAAATCGGTGGCATAGACGTCGAGAATCACGATACCGGCGCGGTCCGCGATTTCGGTAGCCGCAAGCATTAGGTCGCGGCGTTCTGTCTCGGAAAAAACCAGGGGAAATCCTAACTTTGAGGCTGAACATCATAGTTAACGCGGGGTTAAGTGAGAATAAAGGCGGAAATGCTCACGATCGGTTAAAATGCGGTCATGTGCGGAAGATACACGCTCAGCGTCACACCTGAGATGCTGAGGACCCTCGTCAACGTCGATGCGTCGCTCAACTTGCAGCCGAGATACAACATCGCGCCGACCCAGATGGCGCCGGTGGTGCGGCCGTCGGAGCACGGGCGGCGGATGGACATGCTGCGCTGGGGGCTGATTCCGTCCTGGTCGAAGGACAAGGCCATCGCCTCCAAGCTGATCAATGCGCGCGGTGAAACCGTGGCCCGAAAACCGTCGTTCCGGGATGCGTATCAGAAGCGGCGATGCCTGGTGCCGGTGGATGGATTCTACGAATGGCGCAGGGAAGGGGACGTAAAGCAGCCCTTTCGCATCGGATTCAAGGGAGGCGGGCCGTTCGTGTTTGCAGGCTTGTGGGAATCCTGGACCGTGCCGGAAAACCAGGAGGATGCCGGCATTGTCATCGAGACCTATACGATCGTCACAACCGATGCGAACGATAAAATCGCGCCGATCCATCGACGAATGCCGGTTATCGTCGACCCCGCGGATTACGACCTGTGGCTGACGGGCGGCCCGGAAGAAGCCGCGAACGTGATCCGGGCATATCCGCCCGACAAAATGGCGTTCTACCGGGTGTCGACCAGGGTCAACAACGTCCGCAACGACGACGAGGACTGCATCGCGCCTCTGAAGAAAGCCTCTTAGCCGAATCCGTAAAGTTCGGCGGGGTTGTCCACCAGTATCCGCTTCAGCGTCGCATCGTCGACGTCCCAGCTCAGCGCCCAGTCGAGCAGACCTGCGCCGTCAGGCATCGGTTTGTCCCACAGCATCACATGCGGCCAGTCGCTGGCCCACACCATGCGGTCCGCCCGCGTCTCGATCAGCGCCTGCGCATAGGGCGTCATATCCTCCCAGCCGGGCGCCTGATCCGAGGCCCGGTACGCGCCGGACAGTTTGACCCAGCAGCGACCGCTTTTCACCAGGCCAAGCATTGCCTGAAACGCCGGGTGGTCGACGCCGGCGCCCGGCGAGAAATGTCCCATGTGATCAATCACCAGATCGACCGGCAACGCCTCCAGTGCGGGCAGCAGCTCGGCAAGCTGGTTTTCCGCGTCGATGAACATCTGGATATGCCACCCCAGCCGTTTAATCCGTTCCGCCATTGCGGCAATACCGCCGACATCGGCGCCGCCCTTCAACAGGGTTGTAAAGCGCAGCCCCCGGAAACCAATTTCGTTCAGCCGGTCGAGCTCCGCGTCCGATACGGACGGATCGACCACGGCGATGCCCCGGGCCCGGTCGCCGAGCCGCTGCAAAGCGTCTTCGGTGACGGCCAGCAGGGTGCCGTAGCAACTTGGATGCACGACCACGACGCGGTCGATTCCCAATGTGTCCGCGAAGGTTTCGAATTCTTCGACGCCGTTTAGAGGCGGCGTGTAGCCGCGTTCCTCCGACATGGGGAAGCGGTCGAAAGGCCCGACGATGTGCAGGTGCGTGTCGCAGGTGCCGGCGGGCGCTTTAAGTTTCGGGGAACTGGCGAGGGACGGGCCGGGGCAGGGTTTGGTCATCGTTATTCCTGTCGTGTTTGTTCCGGGGAATATTATGGGGCGACGCCGCGCGATGAAACGCCGGTAAGTTCGCGTCGACGGATTGCGCGCGGTTGCCGCCGATGGCAAGATCGTTAGCAACCTACGTAAAAACGCGAGGAAACGATGGCAGAACAGGCGAAGGTCGCGGTCCTCACGGATCCAAGAAAATTCGAATATCGCGAAGTCGAAATTCCTGAAATTGGTCCGGATGAAGGCATCTTGCGGGTCGAGGCGGCCGGCCTTTGCGGCACCGACTGGGAGCAGTATCTCGGCCATCTCGACAACACTCCCTGGGCGGTGCGGCCAATTATTCCAGGCCACGAAATCCTTGGCTGGGTGGAAAAGGTCGGCGCCAATGCCGCCAAAAAATGGGACGTGAAGGAGGGGGACCGGGTGACGGTCGAAGCATCCATCCCGTGCGGTCAGTGTTTCCAGTGCCAGGTCGGCCGGCCGGTACTCTGCAAGGACGGTATGGGCTACGGCTTGCGCATGGGGTTCGACAATCCGCCGCATCTGTGGGGCGGCTATGCGACTCACATGTATCTGCATCCCGGCGCGACGCTTCACAAGGCGCCGTCCGACGTCCCGACCGATATCATGAGCCTGTTCAATCCCATGTCCAACGCCGTGCGCTGGGCGGTGGAACGTCCCGAAACCGGTATCGGCGACACCATCGTCATCGAGGGACCGGGGCAGCGCGGGCTGCTGGCCGTAGTCGCGGCGCGGGAAGCCGGCGCCGGGAAAGTCATCGTCACAGGCACGAAGAACGACACACTGCGCCTGTCGCTGGCCCGCGAACTCGGTGCGGACGAGACGATCGTCGTCGATGACGACGACCCGGTCGAACGCGTGATCGATGCGACCGACGGCAAGCTTGCCGATATCGTGGTCGACGTGTCCGCCTTTGCGACTGAACCGATTACCCAGGCGCTCGACATGGTGCGACCGGGCGGGAAGGTCGTGGTCGCGGGACTGAAAAGCTTCAAGCCGATCCCGAATTTCATCTCCGACAAGCTGATTACAAAGGAAATCGCGATGCTCGGCGTGTTGTCGTCGACCTGGTCGTCGGTCGAAAAATCGATCGATATCATCCGGCGGCGAGGAGATTCACTGGCGAAGCTGTGCACACATCATTACCCGGTCGACGAGGCGGAAACCGCCGTGAAAGTGCTTGGCCGCGAAATCGTGGACGGGCCGGAAGCCGTACACGTTCACATCGACGCCGCCGCGACGAGCTGACGGAGCCTATTTTAGATGTCTTCATGGATGGTCGGTGTCGATACCGGCGGCACGTTTACCGACCTGATCGCCTTCGAGGTCGATTCCGGAGAATTGCGGGTCGCCAAGGTGCCGTCCGATCCGGCCGATCCGTCCAATGCCGTGATGGCGGCACTGCAGGAGTTGTTCGCAAACGGCATCGAGCCAGCGGATGTGGCCTCGCTGGTGCACGGTACGACGGTTGCGACCAACGCGATCCTCGAAGACAAGGGGGTGAAAACCGGCCTGCTGATTACCGACGGATTCCGTGCGGTCTACGAAGCGCGCGGCTGGGCGCGGCCCGAAGCGACCGACCTAATCGATCCATTCTATCGCAAACCTCCTTTGCTGGCCCCGCAGGCGCTGACCCACGGCATTCCGGGGCGGATGGATTACCAAGGGAACGAGTTGGTCCCGCTGGACGAGGACGCGGTGCGCGCAGCCGCGAAGCGCCTGAAGGAAGACGGCGTCGAGTCCGTCGCGGTCAGCTATCTGTTCAGCTTCCAGAACGCGGATCACGAACGGCGGACGGCGGAGATCCTGGAAGAGGAATCCACCGACTGGCGGGTGTCGCTGTCATCGGTTGTCCTGCCGACGATCCGCGAATATCCGCGCCAGTCGACCACGGTCATCGATGCCTATGTCGGCCCCATCATGCAGCGATACCTGGAACGCCTTTCCGACCGGCTGAAGGAAGAAGGCGTGGAAACGCCGCAGGTTTTCCTGATGCAGTCCAACGGCGGGCTGATGCGGATCACCCTCGGCGCGCGTTTTCCGAACCAGACGCTGCTGTCCGGTCCGGCCGGCGGCGTCGTGGCGGGAGAGGAACTGGCGCGCATCACCGGCAGCGGCGAGATCGTGACGCTCGACATGGGCGGAACGTCGACCGACATCGCGATGATTTCGGACGGCCGCGCCGACGAAACCAACGAAGGCAAAATCGCCGGCCAGGACATCGGCACGCCGATGCTGCAGGTCCGAACGCTCGGCGCGGGCGGCGGTACCATCGCCTGGATCGGGCCGGACGGATTGCTCAAAGTCGGTCCCGAAAGCGCCGGCGCCCGGCCTGGACCTGCCTGCTACGGTCACGGCGGCACCCGTCCGACCGTGACGGATGCCAATCTGGTTCTCGGCGCACTGGCATCTGACAACGTGCTGGGCGGCAAAATGACGCTCGACAAGCAGGCCGCCGAAGCGGCGATCAACGAACACGTGGCCGAACCGCTTGGGCTGTCCGTCGTCGAGGCGGCGGCGGGCATTCTGCAGATCGTCAATACCAACATGGCGGTCGATCTGCGTCTGGCCTTCCAGTCGCGCGGCGAGGATCCGCGGAAATACATGCTGGCGGCGTTCGGCGGGGCGGGACCGCTTCATTCCGCATTGCTGGCCCGCGATCTGAAAATCCCCAAAGTAGCGGTGCCGCTCTATCCCGGAATCAACAGCGCGATGGGTCTGCTACAGACATCGGTGCGGCATGTCTACCTTCAGTCCTCGGTCGCGCGACTGTCGGAAATATCCGCCGACCGCATGAACGAAATCTTCGATGGTCTCGAAGCGCGTGCCGCCGAAGATGTCCGCGAAGAAGGCTTCACGCCGGATCAGGTGGATATCCGCCGGCAGGTCGATATGCGCTACCAGCATCAGGGGTATCAGCTACCGGTCGATTGTCCCGCATCGGCGCTGACCGACGCCGACAAGCCGGTCCTGAAGGGCGGGTTCGACGAGGCGCATCACCGGATTTACGGCGCCAGCGCGCCCGACGAGGATGCCGAGGTCGTCACATTCCGGGTGATCGCCGAAATTTCCGTGCCCCGCCTGGAACTGCCGCGGATAGGGATCGGCGCAGGCGCGCAGGCCGCACAGATTGCCACGCGCTCCTTGTACGACCTCGACGGACGCTCGTTCATGGAGGCGGGCATATACGACCGGGCGAAACTGCGGGCGGGCGACACTTTCGACGGGCCGGCGGTGGTGCAACAATTCGATTCCACAACCGTCATTCTTTCCGGCATGTCCTGCACGGTCGATCCGTGGGGCAACCTGATTATCGACACGGGAGCGGACGCATGAGCCTCGATCCGATCACGACGGAAGTCGTGCTCAGCCGCGTGCGGGAGACCACCGAAGCGATGGCGCACGCGCTGTTCCATTCCGGATATTCGCCGATCCTGCGCGAAAGCCAGGACGGCACTGCCGGGCTGACCGACGCCGATGGCAAGGTCATCATGGTCGGCGGCGGCATCCAGTATCACTCGATGCTCTACACCAAATCGGTGGAAAGCCTGCTGGCGGCCTATCCGGGCGATGCGATGAAAGACGGCGACAGCTTCGTCTGCAACGACCCGTATCAGGCCGGCAACAGCCACGTGCCCGACATGGTGGTCGCAACGCCGGTGTTCTACGAGGGACGCCGCATCGCCTTCGGTGTTTCCGTGGCGCACAAGGCCGATGTCGGCGGGTTGGTGCCGGGATCTTCCGGCGCCGCGTCGCGCGAGATTTTTCACGACGGGCTGCGTCTGCCGCCGGTCCGCTACTGGACATCGGGCGGTGTGGTGCCGGAGATCGAGAATATCATCCGCACCAACAGCCGGGTGCCGGATGTCGTGGTGGGGGATCTCCGTGGTCAGGTCGGCGCGACGCGGCTAGGCGCCGAGCGCCTGAAAGCCTTGTCGGACGAGTATGGCGTCGAGACGCTGGTTGGTGCGATGCAGAGCCTGCTGGACCGCACCCGCGACCGCATGTCGGCAGAAATAGCGGCCTGGCCCGACGGCGAAGCAGAGGCCGAAGGATTTATGGATCACGACGGCGCGGATACGTCCAAACCAGTCAAAATCCATGTTCGCGCGGTCAAGAAGGGCGACCGGCTCACGATCGATTACTCAGAATCCGATCCGCAGACCAAGGGGCCGATCAATACGCCTGCCCAGACCTGCAAGGCGGTGACGGTGCTGGCGGCGATCGCCGCGTCCGATCCGACGATCCCGGTCAACAGCGGTGCGTTCGAGGCGCTCGACATCGTGCTGCCCGACGGCAGGGTCGTCAGCCCGACCTATCCCGCGACGGTGAACCACTACTTCCCGACCTCGCATCTGGCTTATGCCTGTGTCGTCGCGGCGCTTGGCAAGCTCAACCCGGCGCGGGCGGTGGCGCCGCCGGGACTCGGGAACGGGGCGATCGCCATCGGCTATGCGAAAGGACGGAACGGCAAGCCCACCGTCCAGTACGAGCTGATGGTCACGTCGCTGGGCGGCACCGCCGAGCACGACGGGACGCCGATGATCATGGGGATGTGCCATTTCACGCCGTCGACGCCGGTGGAAATCGTCGAGACCGAATATCCTATCCGCATCAGAAAATTCGATATCTGGGAGGACAGCGCCGGCGCCGGTCGGACGCGGGGCGGAATCGGTTTCGTCCGGGAATACGAGATGCTGTCCGACGTGATCCTGACGGCGCGCACCGCCAACCACGAACAGCCCGGCTGGGGCGTCGATGGCGGGGAAGGACCGCCAGTCTGCGTCACGTCGATCAATCCCGACGGCCCTGACGCCGTCGAACTGGCAGCGCTGGATACCCGGGAAGCGTCCGCCGGGACGATCGTCCGGCTGGCGCAGACCGGCGGCAGCGGGTACGGAGATCCGGCATCCCGCGACCCGGCGCGGGTTCTCGAAGATGTCAGGAACGGATATGTCTCTCCGGACAGCGCAGCCGAAAAATACGGCGTGATCATCGTCGATGGCAAGATCGACGAGGCAGCGACCGAAGCGCGCCGGGGCGTCTGACGACGGCCATTCGTTGTAGTTTCAGACCGGCGGCAGAGCCGATTCCAATGTCGCCTCAATTCCGCTAAGTTCGCTCTGAACAAGACACGGAAATTTCAAGTGGCCGACACGGATACGCTGACCATCCGACGCCCCGACGACTGGCATTTGCATCTGCGCGACGGCGCCATGCTGGCGGCGGTTCTGCCCTTCACGGCGGAGGTCTTCGCCCGTGCCATCGTGATGCCCAACCTGACGCCGCCGGTGGTGACGGCCGTGGATGCCGCCGCCTATCGCGGCCGCATTCGGGACGCGCTCGGGCCCGGGTCGGCGTTCGAGCCTCTGATGACCGCCTATCTGACCGACGGCACCGATCCGGGCGAAATTTCGCGCGGTCATGCCGACGGCGTGTTCACCGCCGCGAAACTCTATCCCGCCGGGGCGACGACGAATTCTGACAACGGCGTGACCGATATCGCGAACATCTCCGGCGTACTGGCGCGCATGGAAGAGATCGGCATGCCGCTTCTGGTGCATGGGGAGGTCACCGACCCCGCGGTCGATATCTTCGACAGAGAGAAGGTTTTCATCGACCGGGTGCTGATCCCCACGCTGGAACGGTTTCCGGCGCTGAAGGTTGTGTTCGAGCACATTACGACGGCGGAAGGCGTGGCGTTCGTTCGTCAGGCGAATGCCAATGTCGGCGCCACGATCACGCCGCATCATCTGGTCATCAACCGCAATGCGCTCTTCGCGGGCGGTATGCGTCCGCACATGTTCTGCCTGCCGGTCGCCAAGCGGGAACGGCATCGCCTGGCCCTGCGCGCGGCGGCCACGTCGGGCGATGCGTCGTTTTTCCTCGGAACGGATTCGGCGCCGCACCCGGTTTCCGCCAAGGAAACCGATTGCGGTTGCGCCGGTATCTTCAACGCGCCGTCGGCGCTGGAAGTCTATGCGCAGGTATTCGACGAAGAAGGGGCGCTGGAGCGGCTGGAAGCCTTCGCGTCGCTCAACGGGCCGGCGTTTTACGGGCTGCCGGTCAACGAAACTACGGTAACGCTGACACGCGGGGAGCGGAGGAACGATGCACGGCTCTCTGTCGGGAACGAAGAGATCCTGCCGTTCGACACCGGAAAGCCCGTCGGTTGGCGGATCGCGTCGTAGATAACGGGCAACGCTAGCCTTCAGCGCATTCCGTGATTTTACCACCCGGATTTTCCAGGATCAGGAAACAGTCGTAGCGTTCCAGTGTCGGGCGGTTGCCCCAATGCGCTTCGGCGCGCTCGAGCCAGGCCGCGTCGTGTCCTTTGTCGGCGTCCTCCAGCGTTTCCCAAAGATAAATGCCCTTGGTCGCCAGGCTGTCGGGATCGCGGACAAACATTTTGCACACCAGACCCGGAAAATCGGTCCAGCGTTCGAACGTGCCGGCCGCGTCTGCGACCATCTCGTCCCGGTCCATGCCGGGATGCCGGTCAAACGAAACGATTTCAGTGATCATGGGGAAACTCCTCGGGTTGCACCGTATATCCCGATTGTAACCGTCGGATCCCGGGTGGCCAATCGGGCGGTGTATCTGGCGCGTCGCGTCTCGGTGGCGTAAACCTGTTTTGAATGCGAATTGAACAGCGGAGGCCGCCATGGCGAACCTGACACACTGGATTAACGGCAAACACGTCGAGGGAACATCGGGCCGTTTCGGCGATGTCTACAACCCCGCGACCGGCGAGGTTAAGTCGCAGGTGCCGCTGGCGTCGCAGGCCGAGCTGGTGGCGGCGGTCGAGGCGGCAAAAGCGGCATTCCCCGACTGGGCGGCGACTCCGCCGCTGACCCGCGCGCGGATCATGTTCAAATACAAGACGCTGATCGAGGACAACGCCGACGAACTGGCCGCCATCATCACGGCCGAGCACGGCAAGGTGCTGTCGGATGCCCATGGCTCGCTGACCCGCGGGCTGGAGGTCGTCGAATTCGCCTGCGGCATTCCGCAGCTGTTGAAGGGTGAATATACCGAAGGGGTGGGGCGCGGCATCGATGCCTGGACGACGCGCCAGCCGCTCGGCGTCTGCGCCGGCATCACGCCGTTCAATTTCCCCGCCATGGTGCCGATGTGGATGTATCCGATGGCCATCGCCTGCGGCAACACCTTCATCCTGAAGCCGTCGGAGAAAGATCCGTCCTGCGCCCTGCGGCTGGCGGAACTGGCGACGGAAGCCGGTCTGCCCGACGGCGTGCTGAACGTCGTCAACGGCGACAAGGAAGCCGTCGACGCCATCCTCGCCCATCCCGATATCCCCGCGATCAGCTTCGTCGGCTCGACACCCATCGCCCGGTACATCTATTCGACCGGCGCCGCCAACGGCAAGCGCGTACAGGCGCTGGGCGGAGCCAAGAACCATATGGTCGTCATGCCCGACGCCGATCTCGATCAGGCGGCGGATGCGCTGATGGGGGCGGCTTACGGTTCGGCGGGCGAACGCTGCATGGCGATTTCCGTTGCTGTCGCCGTCGGCGATGCCGGCGACAGACTGATGAACCTGCTGAAACCCAAGGTCGAGGCGTTGAAGATCGGGCCTGGAACCGATAACGACATGGATATGGGCCCGCTGGTAACCGGCGATCACCTGAACAAGGTCAAAGGCTACGTCGATATCGGCGTCGACGAAGGCGCGGATCTTGTCGTCGACGGGCGGGATTATTCGCTGCAGGGCTACGAGGAGGGCTTTTTCATCGGCGGCTGCCTGTTCGACAACGTCACCACTGACATGCGGATCTACAAGGAAGAAATTTTCGGACCCGTTCTGTCCGTCGTCCGCTCTCCCGATTTCGACAATGCCGTGCGGATGATCAACGACCACGAATTCGGCAATGGCGTGTCGATTTTCACGCGCGACGGCGACGCCGCGCGTGAATTTACCAACCGGATCGAGGTTGGGATGGTCGGCGTCAACGTGCCAATCCCAGTGCCGATGGCGTTCCATTCCTTCGGTGGCTGGAAAAGCTCGCTGTTCGGCGACATCCACATGCACGGACCGGAAGGTGTGCGGTTCTATACGCGCCAGAAGGCGATCACGTCGCGCTGGCCGACCGGAATACGATCGGGCGCAGAATTCACAATGCCGACGATGAAATAGGCCTTCATCCTGGGCTCTTGGTGTTATCGGGCC
>Ga0181594_10002212_pt1 | contig 17971 bp, 14 predicted proteins | sample 071ome_18_FD_145603 | JGI IMG/M metagenome (GOLD analysis project Ga0181594, IMG submission 145603) | Coastal salt marsh microbial communities from the Groves Creek Marsh, Skidaway Island, Georgia - 071413BT metaG (spades assembly) | ecosystem: Environmental > Aquatic > Marine > Intertidal zone... | reverse complement strand
TTACTGAAGCTGATTCCGCTCGGCACCGAGGTACTGGCGACATCTCTTCTTTATGCCGTTCAGAAAGTTGCGCTCACTGCCGGACTTGTCCGGGGAATATTGGCGCCCGCCAAGTCGGAATGGCGGCTGATCAATATTGAGACCATTCGCGCCCGGCGTCTGGCGCAATTGGCGGTTCGCGCCATGGTGATCATAGCGTCAATGCGCGTAATCGATGTGCTCTTCAACATGACCGCGGCCTCGCTCGTCATGTCGCAGGCCTTGATTGTGGTCGGATCCCTGGCCGTCGCGATCCTGATTGCCGTTACCTTGTACGGAACGGCCAGCGTTGCCTCGCAGATGGACGCTGAACTTGGCCCCGTTGTCGATGCCCAACCGACATTTCTCGGGCTCTGGCGTCTGGCCATCTGGCTTGCCGTGTTGACGATCCTTGGCGCCAACATCGTCGGGTATTTTAACGTGGCTGATTTCATGGTCGGGCAGATCGTCCGCGTCGGCTTCATCCTCGTGATGGCGTTTTTGCTGATCCGCCTTGTATCGACGGGCTGTGCCCGGGCGCTGGATCCCAATTCATTTGCCGGCAACCTGGCGCTTGCGACCTTCGGTATGCAGCGTTCGGCGTTGAAACAGATATCCATTATCGTAATCGGCGCGTTCCGGCTGGTTATCTACATTGCTGCCGGTGTTGCGCTTGTCGCTCCGCTCGGCGTTGAGACCGTGACGATTGCGAGCACCCTCAATGTCCTGTTTTTTGGATTCGACATTGGCGGCATTCGGATCTCGTTCACGACCGCACTGATCGCGATCGGATTGCTGGTTGGCGGTTACCTGGTAGCCAAGGCTTTCCAGCAATGGCTGGAACAAAGTTATCTGCCGCACACGAGCCTTGACGGTGGATTGCAAAACTCCATTTCCACCAGCGCAAAATACCTGGGTATTTTTGCGGCGATCGCTTTTTCGCTTGGATATCTTGGGCTCAATTTCGAAAAACTGGCTTTTGTCGCCGGCGCGCTTTCGCTTGGTATCGGATTCGGCTTGCAGGCCATCGTCAGCAACTTCGTCTCCGGACTCATCTTGCTGTGGGAGCGCAGCATCAAGGTGGGTGATTGGGTCGTCGTCGGATCCGATGAAGGATACGTGCGGCGCATCAACGTCCGTTCTACGGAAATTGAAACGTTCGAGCGGCAGATGGTGATTTTGCCCAATTCCAATCTGATGACCGGAGTTGTCAAGAACTGGGTTCGCAACAACCAAACCGGACGGATTGCCGTGCCGGTTGGCGTGAGTTACGATTCCGACCCGGACCAGGTTCGGGAGGTCTTGCTGGCCTGCGCCTCGACCCATGAGCTGGTCATGGAAAATCCCAAGCCCTATGTGGTTTTTCAGGGGTTCGGCGATTCCTCTCTCGATTTCGAATTGCGTGCTTTCATCAGCAATGTCGATTCGTCATTGACCGTGCGCAGCCATTTGCGATTCGAAATTTTCCGCCGCTTCAAGGAAGCCGGTATTGAAATTCCATTCCCGCAGCGCGATCTGAACTTGCGCGATTTCGACAAGCTGGCCCGGCTGATTGGCAAGAATGGTAGTGGCAGTGGAACAAAACCCGATAGCAGCGAATAGCTCGTCAACAATTGGATCAGGATTTTGCCTCTCATCGGTATTCGCAGTCATGGCCGCGGTATCGGGATGTGCATTGCAACCCCCGCGGCAACACGACGCCCGGCCGGATTTTTATGCTTCATTGGCGAAACCGGGCGCACGCGTTTCTCCCACCGCCGCGCGCGATATTATCTCGATCTACCGGCGCAACAAGAGACTTTCGCTGGTACGATTGGATCCGGCCCTGCAACGCGTTGCCGAAATTCAGACCTGGCGCATGGCCGCGCAGAACGGGGCAAGCAAGTAGGTTCGCAGCGGACTTCACGCACTTCTCAGACGTCAGAACATCAGCTTCAAAACCGCTGTCCAGAACGTTTCGTCCGGCTACCATACTTTGCCGGAGGCTTTTGCCGGCTGGCGTCAATCGAAGCCGCACAACGCCAACATGCTGAACCGGCGCGTGACCCGCATGGGCGTTTCGAGCGTTTATGCGCCCGGTTCGAAATACAAGGTCCACTGGGTTTTGGTCATGGCGGATTGATGCCCCGCGCACCGGTGTTGTTGGCATTGTCGCCCGTGACCCAGGTTTCAAGGAATGCCCGCAGCCATGCCGCAACCGGCGGGTCAAAGCGATACCAGCCTTCAAGGTGTAGATGACGCGGTTTGGCGCTTGGCGTTTGCATCCGGTCATGGCCGCGCGTCGTCCAGCGATTCATGATCGCATAGGTTACTTCCGGATGAAATTGAAGGGCCGTGGCGCTGGCATATTGAAACGCCTGTACCGGGAAAATTTCATCGCCGCTGGCCAGGAGCGTCGCCCCGGCCGGCAGATCAAAACCTTCACGATGCCATTGATAAACAAGACCCGGGAACGGTTCGGCGCAGAGTGCGTTCCCGGCATCCGTCGGTTCAACCGGGTAATATCCGATTTCGACCTCCTCGTTCTCCGGCTTGTAGACGCGTTCACCCAGAAACCGGGCCATCATTTGAGCGCCGAGGCAAATACCCAGCGCCGGCTTGTTTTCTTTCAACGGCACGGCAAGCCAGTCGGTCTCCAGGCGCATGTAGTCATCGTCGTCATTGGCGCTCATGGGTCCGCCGAATATGATTACCCCCGCATGGTTATCCATCGTTTCGGGCAGGGGATCGCCGAACCGCGGGCGCCGCATGTCGAGCTGATAGCCCATGGCCATGAGCTGATTGCCGACCCGCGCCGGTGTCGAGTTTTCCTGATGCAAAATTATCAGGACCTTCTTGTCCAATATCTCCGCTCCTGAAATAAGTGTTCCGTTCTTGAAGCCGGCTCCGGTGATGGCGGCACTGTTTCGTCAGTTTTCATCCCGTCGCCGCAGCAATTGTCGCCGCAACTGGATTCGGGCGATGCCGCGCATCGACAGGACGTGCGGTAAAATCCACGATGCCATGCGCACTGTGCGGTTGCTCCATCCCGGAACAATCACCCGCGTCCCCCACATCAGCCCCGCGTATCCAAGCTCTGCGACCGGCAGGGAATCCATCGTATACGACGCCTCGCCCCTTGAAGGAATCCCGGCACGGCGGGCAAAGCCGGATCTTGTCGGTCCCGGGCACAGCGCACTGACCCGCATACCAGCATCCTTCAGTTCAACCGCAAGCGCCTCGCTCAGGGATAGCACGTAGGCTTTACTGGCGTAATACGCAGCCATGCCGGGGCCGGGAAAGAAGGATGCTACCGATGCGACGTTCAATATCGCGCCGCGGGTGCCGACAATGTCCGGCAGGAACAGATGCGACAATTCGGTCAGGGCCCGAACGTTGAGATCGAGTAACTCCAGAACCTGGCCGCGGTCGAGTTCACCGAACGATCCATTCAGTCCGAATCCAGCGTTGTTGACCAGAATACCGGTAGTAAAATGCGCGTCCTCGAGTTGGCGCTTTAGCAGTTCCGGTCCGCCCGGCCGCGCCAGATCGCTAACCGCGGTGATGACATCCATCCCGTGCTCTTCCCTGATTTCGCCAGCCAGCTGATCCAGCCTGCCTCCATCGCGTGCGGTGAGGGCAAGCGGGTGGCCGTTGCGGGCGAAAACCCTGGCAAGGTCGGCGCCGATACCGCTGGATGCGCCAGTTATGAGCGCGGGCAATTGCCGCTCGCCAATCCGTGCGCCTTTGTTCGAAGCCTGGTTCAAGACCCGTCCCCGGACCGTCCGAGTTCGTCGGGAATGCGGCTGCGGCGCAGGATTTCGCGGTCTTCCTGGCGCACTTCCAGCATGCCTGCGATGCGCCAGACAATGGAATCCTCCGCATCGTTGGCGCTGCCGTCGGCATATACGATGTCCCACATCATTGTAACGATCTTGAGGCGTGCATCCTTGTTCAGATGGCGCTTCAACACGCCTACGAAACTGTCGATGCTTGCTTCCTCGTGGTCGCGTTCCAGCGCTTCGCGGATAAGCGTGGCGGCCCTTACCGGATCGAGTTGAAAATATTCTCCCACCAGCGCCTGCGCACGGTTTCGCTCACGCTTGCCGAAATGACAATCGGCGTCGCCGACATGGACCAGCAGGGCTGCCGCCGCGAGCCGGATGTCATTGTCATCGAATTCCCTTACCGGCGACTGGCTGCCGGCGAATTCTGCCAGAAAACCCTTGAGGGCCTCAAACATCCTTGTCTCCGTCTTTTCAGCCAACTTATGGCAGTTTAAACAGGGAGCGCAAATGCCGGCCGCAAGAGACCGCGCAGCCCCCGGGGAGACGACATGGAAACCTATGACTACATTATTGCAGGTGGTGGATCGGCAGGATGTGTCATCGCAACCCGTCTGGTTGAAGCCGGAAAGAGCGTTCTCCTGCTCGAAGCGGGGCCGAAAGACAACACGCCGATGATCCACATCCCGGCCATGTTCTTCCGCCTGATCGGCACCAAACGCTTTTGGATGTACGAAAGCGAACCCGAAGACGGGCTGAAGGACAAGCGGACGTTTTTCATCCCGCAGGGCAAGACGCTGGGTGGCGGCTCGTCGGTCAACGCCATGGTCTATATCCGCGGCCAGAAGGAGGATTACGACGACTGGCGCGCCATGGGTTGCCCCGGCTGGGGCTATGACGATGTCCTGCCGTACTTTCGCAAGGCCGAATCCAATGAGCGGCTATCGGCCCCGTACCACGGCACCGACGGTCACCTGAAAGTCATCGACTGCCGCTACCGCCACCCGCTGGGATATGCCTTCCTGCGCGCTGCCCAGCAGGCCGGCCTGCCCTACAACGACGATTTCAATGGCGAGAAACAGGAAGGCGTCGGCTTCTACCAGAACACGATCTCCGCCGCCCGACGCGGTTCGACGGCGGCGACCTATCTGAAATCTGTCGCTGGCAGTCCGCTCTTGTCGATCAAGACTGAAGCTCCGGTCAGTGAAATCATCATGGAAAATGGCGCCGCTGCAGGCGTGCGTTATGGCGGCAGGGGCGCCAACGGCGTCGAGGCGCGCGCCAAGGAAGAGGTGATCCTAAGTGCAGGCGCGCTCGCCAGCCCGAAATTGCTGATGCTCAATGGCATCGGGCCGGGACAGCACCTGGCGGAAATGAGTATCCAGGTCCGCCGCGATCTGCCCGGCGTCGGCGCAAATTTCCACGACCATGTGGCGGCGCAGGTTTCAGTCGAACTGAGCCAGCCACTCGGGTTCTTCGGACAGGACCGTGGCTTACGCGCTATCCGCCATGGCCTAGAATATATGCTTTTCCGGCGTGGCATACTTGCCTCGAACCTGCTCGAAACCGGCGGCTTTGTTTCAACCGATGGATCGGGGCGTCCCGATGTCCAGTACCACACCATCCCTGTGCTCAGCGGCGATGTCGGCATGTTGCCTCCGCAATTGCATGGCATGATTATCAGTCCGTGCGTGCTGCGGCCCAAGTCGCGCGGATATGTGAAACTTCGCTCGCCCGATCCCGATGATTCTGTGTCGTTCAGCCCGCGCGTGCTGACCGAACGACAGGACGTGGAAACTCTGATCCGTGGCGTTAAACTGAGCCGGAAGATATTTCGCACGCCCGCCATGCGGCCGCTGGTAAAACGGGAGATAGCGCCTGGTGAGGCCGACGAGCTCGATGATGCGCGGCTTGAAGAACATTGCCGGACCGTCGCCAAGACGGTGTATCATCCCGTTGGCAGCTGCAAGATGGGCACCGACGACATGGCTGTCGTTGATCCGCAATTGCGCGTTATCGGGGTGCCGCGGTTACGGGTCGCAGATGCTTCGGTCATGCCGCAGGTTACCAGCGGCAATACCAATGCACCCTCGATCATGATTGGCGAGCGTTGCGCCGATTTTCTTTTGCGGGGCGCTTAGTGCAGACCTGACATTCGGCAGAGCTGCTTCAACTATCCGCCAGGCTTTCGGCGGCTGCTACAAAAAACGGGAGACCATGATGGGTGAATATGCGCTCGGCCAGCCGGTAACGCGGTTTGAGGATCCGCGGCTCTTGCGCGGTGGCGGCCGCTATGTCGACGACATTCAATTGCCGAACATGGCCTATGGCGTTGTCCTGCGGCCACGTCACGCCCATGCAAAAATCACCCGGCTGGACGTGACGCGCGCCCGTTCCGCTCCCGGCGTGCTCGCGGTGCTGACCTGGGAAGATTGGGACAAGTCCGGCTACGATGATTTGCCCCGCCCGGCAGGCAAGAAGAAACGCGACGGTTCGCCCATCTACCGGCCCGCGCTTCCCGGCATGACCAAGGACGAAGTTCGCTGGATCGGCGATTATGTCGCCTTTGTCGTTGCAGAGTCCCGCCATCAGGCGCTGGATGCGCTGGAACTGATCGACGTTGACTACGAGGAACTTCCAGGCGTGTTTACCGCGCCCGACGCGTTGAAGCCGGATGCGGTGGCCGTGTATCCGGACAATCCTGACAACATCTGTTTCGTGCACACCGAAGGCGACAAGGCAAAGACCGATGAGGCGTTTGCAAAAGCTGACCATGTCGTCAAACAGACGTTCAATATTTCGCGCGTGATGGCGGCGACAATGGAGCCGCGCGGCTCCATCGGTGTCTATGACGCCGCTGCCGATCGCTACACCTGTTACACGACGCTGCAGCGCGCGCTGGATTTTCGCGAACGCCTGTCGGAGACATTGCGTGTGCCCGAAAGCCGGATCCGGGTGGTTGCCGGGGACATTGGCGGCAGCTTCGGTATGAAATCGGGCGTGTTCAACGAGGTCGGGCTGGTTCTGCTGGCTGCGAAAATCACCGGCCGTCCCGTCAAATGGACGGCAACGCGCAGTGAAAGCTTTCTCGCCGACGCTGCCGCACGAGACAATATCACCGAGGCGCAATTGGCGCTCGACAAGGATGGAAAATTCCTTGCGATGCGTTTCAGGACGGTGGCCAACCTAGGCGCTTATGTGCAGCCCGGCTCCGATGGCGGCCCCGTCAGCAATCTTGGAACGCTGGCCGGAGTCTATACGACGCCAGCCATCGATATTGATGTCACGGCCACTTTTTCACACACCCATTGGATGCGGCCCTATCGCGGCAATGGCCGGCCTGAGGCGGCCTACGTGCTGGAACGGCTGATCGATTGCGCTGCCCGCGAGCTTGGCATCGATCCGGTGGAAATCCGTCGCAAGAACATTATTCCGCCCTCCGCGCTGCCGTATCAAACCGCTCTGTCGTTCAAGTACGATAGCGGCAAGTTTGAGCAGTGCATGGATAAATGCCTGGAGATGGCGGATTGGGCCGGTTTCGAGACACGCCGCACCGAGGCGCGCAAGCGCGGTAAATTGCGCGGTATCGGGATCTCCAACTCGATCGAGAAAGCCGCGGCGCCTGGCATCGAAGGCGCCGAAATTCGTTTCGATCGCACTGGTACGATGACGCTCATCTCGGGCGCCGTGACCCAGGGCCAGGGGCACGAAACCGTTTTCAAGCAGCTGGTGTGCGACAAGCTGGGGATCGACCCGCAGGACGTCCATTACGAACAGGGCGACACCGACATCGTCTTCTACGGCGAGGGTACGGGCGGATCTCGGACTTCGGCAATCGGCGGTACAGCGATGCTGATGGCGGCAGACAAGATTGTCGCGAAGGCAAAACAGATCGCCGCCCATGCGCTGCAGGCAAGTGCCGCAGATGTTGAATTTTCCGATGGGGTGTTCTCTGCCGGCAGCGCCACTATCACCATGCAGGACGTCGTCTTGCTGGCGTCAAAGCCCAATCGTCTGCCGGAAGACATGGAACCGGGCCTGTCTGCGACCGCCGTCTACAGTGCCAAGACCGCGAATTTCCCATCCGGGTGCCACATCGTCGAACTTGAAATCGATGAGGAGACCGGCGAAACCGAGATGATCCAGTACAAGGTCGTCGATGATGTCGGTACTGTAATGAATCCGCTGTTGCTGAAAGGGCAGATCATGGGTGGCCTTGCCCAGGGCGTTGGCCAGATGATGATGGAAGACCTGGTCTATGATCCCGACAACGGCGAACTGCTTACCGGTTCGTTCATGGACTATCCGATGCCGCACGCCCGGGACTTTTGCTACGTGGATATTCAGGCCAACCCCGATCCGACGCCGAGCAATCCGCTGGGCGTGAAGGGCGCCGGGGAAGCGGGGTGCGTCGGTGCACTGCCGGCAATGGCAAATGCCCTGGTTGACGCCCTTTCACCGTTCAATGTCCGCGATGTGCCGATGCCGGCTACCCCGGAGCGGTTGTGGCGCATCATTCAGGACGCCAAAGCGGCGCGGCAAGCGGCGCAGTGAACTAACCTGCGACCAGCGTTCGGGTTTGCAACGACTTGTCGGCCATCGGCGGTAGACAGGTGGCCCATTGCATCGCCGCAACCGGGCGTGCATTGGCAATTCAGCGCCATGCTTCGCCTTGCTCCAGACGCGGCTTGCAACATGGACAGTTGTCCGCCGTTCGGCTAATCAATTCACATTTGGTGTGTCCGCTAAACGGATGCGCGCTGCGGCGTATAATTCATGTTTCGTGTCATTATCCGTACGATTGGCCTTGTTTTACTCGCTGCGAGCTTTGCCGCTTTGGTGATTGACGGCACACGCTCGATAGCCGCTTCAAAATTGCTGGTCACAAGCTTTGGTGACACGGCTATCTATCTGCTTCCAAATACATTTCCGGCGCTAAAGCCGGCGGTGGAGCATGTCCATCCGGTATTGTGGGATCCATTTCTGGTCGCGTTGTTCTTGTTGCCGGCCTTCGTGATCCTCGCGGTTTTGGGCCTGCTGCTGATCTGGATGGTTCGGCGTCGCCAGATCAACGTCGGCTACTCCGGCCGACCGTAAACGCTGAATCGCGTAAAAGTCCTTTTATGACAAACGATTACATCAATTCGATGGTGCCTGCAGCACTGCCTGGCACATTCCAGGCAGGCCTGCCATGGTGATCGGCTTGCGCTTGCGCCGAGGTTTCTTGCGCGGTGGCGGGTTCAAAACGCGATCGGTAAACCACCAGGCGAGCGTCCTGCCGCAACCATCGCCCTTGGGCACAGACGCCTGGCGCCGGCATTGCGGGCTGCCATTGGGGCAGAATATCCGCAAGTGAAAATGGTAGTTGTGCCCCCAATAGGGGCGAACCTTGGACAACCAGCTCCGGTCCTTGCCGCGGTAACGGCACAACGCTTTCTTGATGGCGGCATTGACCAGAATGCGCTGGACTTCGGGCTGCTGCGCAGCAATTCGCACCAGGTGAACATGCCCGTTGGTCCAAACGCGCCGGTCAATATCGCGCCTGTCGCGCCGTACCATGTTGGTGGCGGACCGGAACTCCCTCTCCTTTCGCGACTGCTTGTGCGAAGGCATCGGTGTGAACCAGATGTCCGCATCAAGGCCGATCTGGTGCGAGGCGTGACCCGTCAGCATCGGTCCGCCGCGCGGCTGTGACAGGTCGCCGATGAGAAGGCCCGGCCATTGGCCTTCGCGCCGGGCCTTGATTGCGATACGCTTTACGACTTTGACAAGCTCGGGATGGCCCCAGTTGCGGTTCCGCGACGGTCGCATGACCTGCCATGCCTTGCCATCCATCTCGACCCGCTGCCCGCCGGCAAGACAGCCGCGCGAATAAAACCCGATCGCTTGCGGCCGCATTTTTGCGCCGGCGCGCTTGCGTCCGAACAATTGCTTGGCCGGTGTATCAGGGTGGCCGGGATCGGCAAGCGCCGGCAATAGTCTTGTCTTGAGCGTTCCGGGTGTCTGTGCGTTTGCGGCAAAACCCGCAGCGCCAACGGCAGCAAATGCACTAAGAATAAATATTGGCCAACGCATGCGATTGGGTCCCCTTACTGTACCAATACAGGAATTGCTTAGCGGGTTTGGATTTACAATTTCTTAACCATGGTCGCCGCTGATCGCTCTTGAGCTTCAGAAAAGCAGCGCTTTCGCTGCCACAATTGCGTTTACGCAAATTGATAACCTTGTCCGGAACTTTCAGTTTACGAATCCGCATTATCGGGCAATTCTACGGCCCGTTCGCGTTTATTTTATTGTGTGGGGATGGGTCATGCGTTTTGGTTTTTTCGGAACGGCCGTAATGGCCGCCAGTTTCGCGGCATCTACAATTGCCGGCACTTCTACATCTCAAGCTCGAGTCCAGGTTACAGTTGATCTGACCACGCAGCAGATGCATGTCACGAGTTCGACCGGCAATTATACCTGGAAAATATCCAGTGGCCGCGGGCGCTATCATACGCCTCTTGGCAATTATCGCCCGACAGTCATGCGGCGTATGCATTATTCGCGCAAGTATAATAACTCGCCGATGCCGTATTCGATATTCTTTCGCGGCGGCTATGCGATTCACGGGACGAACTACGTGAGTCAGCTCGGAAGGCCCGCATCGCACGGATGTGTGCGCTTGGCGACGGCCAATGCCGCTACGCTTTACCAGATGGTGCGGCGCGAGGGTGCGCGCATCAAGATTGTCGGTTCGCGCGCCAAGTTTTACGCGAAATATTATGCCGAGCGGCGCAAGCTGGCCGCTGAACGCCGGGCGAAACGCAAACTCGCGCGCGCCAAGCGTCTCGAATTGCGGCGTGCTAAATGGGCGGAGGCGAAGAGGAAGAAACTTCTTCGCAAAAAACTCTACCGGGTGAAACTGGCTGCCCTGAAGAAGCAGAAAAAACACAAGCGGAAGATTTACACCAAGCGCTCGAAAAGCAAGAAGTATTACGCCAAGCGCTACAAGAAAAAACGCTACGCAAAGAATGATCGTTCGAACCGGAGGGCCGCGTCACGAAACCGCTCGGTTCCACTGGCGTACGCACCCTTGCGTCGCACGCGCTCGACCTTTGATTTCTTCCGCAATCCCAACAATATCTGATGATGTGCACATCGCCTGATCGGGGCCGGGGCGCAGCTCCCGCGGCTCCCTATTCGGCGAATACGATCGTCTTTGCGCCGTTGGGAAAGACCCGGTCTTCCAGGTGATAGCGCAGCGCCTGCGCCAGCACGCGCCGTTCTATATCGCGGCCCTTGCGCACCAGATCTTCAGGCGTGTCGCGATGGCTGATCCTCTCGACGTTCTGTTCGATGATCGGACCCTCGTCGAGGTCGGCGGTCACGTAATGGGCCGTTGCGCCGATCAGTTTGACGCCGCGCGCATAGGCTTGCGTATAGGGGCTGGCGCCCTTGAAGCCCGGCAGGAACGAGTGATGGATATTGATGCATCGGCCTGTCAGTTTGGCCGCCAGCCCGTCTGACAGGATTTGCATGTAACGCGCAAGGACCACCAGGTCCGCATTGCAATCCTGTACCAGAGACCACAATTGCTGTTCCTGCTCCAGCTTGGTGGCCTTGGTAACCGGCAGGTAGTGGAACGGGATATCGCCGAAGTCGAGATGCTTGTAAGTATCGCGCTGGTAGTTGGACCCGATTGCCACGATTTCCATATTAAGCTCGCCGATCCGCCAGCGGTAAAGAATGTCGGCCAGGCAATGATCGAAACGGGAAACCATGATCATGACCTTTTTGCGCCGGCTGCGCGGTTCCAGGCGCCAGGTCATCTCATATTCGTCGCCTGTTGTGGCGAAACCGGCATTGAGGTCGCTGTCCGATTTGCTGCAGTCGAAGACGACGCGCATGAAAAAGCGATTGCTCGATGTATCGTCGTATTGCTGGGCGTCGAGAATATTGGCGCCGTTCTCGAACAGAAACTGCGTTACCGCGGCAACGATGCCGGGCTTGTCATCGCAAGATAGTACCAGAATATAATGATTGTCGGACATGGCGCACAAGGGATACGAGGAATCGGCAGCGGCTTCAGCCGCCAGACGAGCCAGCGTCTTATACATAGTCGCCGGTAATTTCAATCACGAACCCTGGGGTCCGATCCGCGAATTGACTTCCCGCCCATCGCCTGCAACCGTGGACCGCGGGATGTACCACCTATCCCACGCAAGAATATGCAGCGAGGACGGCGAAACTTGCCAGACCCGGACTACGACCTGTTTATTATCGGTGGTGGAATCAATGGTTGCGGTATCGCGCGCGATGCGGCGGGGCGCGGTCTCAAGGTTGGTCTGGCCGAGATGGGGGACCTGGCGCAGGGCACGTCGTCGGCATCCACCAAACTGATCCACGGCGGTCTACGGTATCTCGAACATTATGAATTCTCGCTCGTGCGCGAAGCGCTAAAGGAGCGCGAAACGTTACTCGCTATCGCGCCGCAAATCGTCAGACCCTTGCGGTTTGTCCTGCCTCATGGCGCCGGAATGCGGCCCGCATGGGTGTTGCGGATCGGCCTTATTCTCTACGACCATCTTGCGCGGCGCGTGAGCCTGCCTGGATCAACCCGGTTGAATCTGCGCGCGCACGTGGCAGGCGAACCGCTCCGGGACGATTTGAAAACTGGTTTCGAATATTCCGATTGCAGTGTCGACGATGCGCGCCTGGTTATTCTCAATGCGCGCGATGCAGCCCGGCGCGGGGCCGATATCCTCACCCGGACCAGACCCGTAGAAATGCGAAGCAATGGCGGCCACTGGCAGGTCACCGTTCAGCGTGACGGCGGGAGGGAGCGCCGATTTACCGCTGCCGCCATCGTGAACGCAGCCGGACCCTGGGTGGATATCGTCTCCGGAGCGATTGAAGATGCACGCCACAGCCCGCGCGTCCGTCTTGTCCAGGGCGCGCACATCGTGGTTCGAAAATTGTTCGATCACGACCGGGCCTATATCCTGCAGAACACCGATGGCCGGATCGTGTTCGCCATCCCCTATCAAGGCGAATTTACCCTGATCGGTACAACCGACACGGATTTTGCATCCGATCCCATCGGCGCAAGAGCCAAGGATACCGAAATCGATTACCTGCTGGCGTGTGTAAACCGTTATTTCCGCAGGCCATCCACGCGCGCGGATGTGGTTTGGACATTTGCAGGTGTCAGGGCGCTTGCCGGGACCGGCGAGGGAAATGCGCAGGCAGCGAGCCGGGAGTATGAACTCGCGCTCGAAATCTGTGATGGCGCGCCGGTGTTGACGGTATTGGGCGGGAAAATAACCAGTTACCGCACCCTGGCGGAGGCCGTCATGAAACGGCTCGGTGCGGTTTTCCCAGATGATGAACGGCTCCCGAGCCCGTCCTGGACCGGAACGGCACCGCTGCCCGGGGGTAAATCCCTATCGGCGGCCGTGAAAGACGCCGCGGCCAGCATGCTGGATCGCCATGATTGGCTGACGCCGCAGATACTTGATCGCTGGGTTGCAGCTTACGGTACAGATTTTGCGCAGGTTTGCGCCTGTTTCGAACAAGAGGGCGGGCCGGGGCGATATTTCGGCGCTGGCCTGTACGAAGCAGAGGTGCGCTGGTTGATGCGCAATGAATGGGCCGAAACGGCCGACGACATTGCATGGCGCCGGAGCAAGCTGGGACTTTTTCTGCAGCCGGCTGAATTTGCCGCGCTGGACGACTGGATGGCGCAGGCCCGTTGAAAGGGTCACTGGTCGACAACGCGATACCGCCCTCTGGTCACTTTCGTTCCTGTCCATTATGAATGGGCGCAACATCTGGTGCCGCCACGGGACGATAGGAAAAATCATGACCGAAGCTTTTTTGTGTGCAGGAACGCGAACGCCGGTAGGCCGCTACGCCGGCTCGCTTTCAGCTGTCCGGCCCGACGACATGTTGGCAGGGGCGATCAAGGCGTTGCTCGAAAAAGTTCCCGATCTTCCCGCCGAGGCGATCGATGATGTGTTCACCGGCTGCGCCAACCAGTCAGGTGAAGACAATCGGAACGTTGCCCGGATGGGCCTGCTGCTGGCCGGTCTCCCGCACGATATCCCCGGCGTTACGATCAACCGCCTGTGCGGTTCGGGGCTGGACGCCCTGGGGACTGCAGCGCGCGCCATCCGCACCGGAGAAATCGACGTCGCGATAGCCAGCGGTGTGGAAAGCATGTCACGCGCACCGTTCGTGATGGGAAAGGCCGGAGGCGCTTTTGCACGCGACGCGAAATTGTATGACACAACCCTTGGGTGGCGTTTCGTCAACCCCCGGATGGAGGAGCAATACGGCGTTGACGCCATGGGCGAGACGGCTGAAAATCTTGCCGAGGAGCGGCAAATTGCGCGCGACGATCAGGATGCATTTGCGCTTCGGTCCCAGATCCGGGCCGCAAAGGCGATAGCCTCGGGCCGATTGGCGAAGGAGATCGGTTCCGTCGAACTCAAGGACCGCAAGGGCAATGTCACAATTGTCGACACGGACGAACATCCACGTGAAACAACGCTCGAAAAGCTGGGCCAATTGAAGCCCATCTTCCGCAAGGGCGGATCGGTAACCGCCGGAAATGCCTCGGGCCTGAACGATGGCGCGGCTGCGGTGCTGGTCGCATCCGGCGAAGCGGTGGAAAAATACGCTCTGAGTCCGATAGCCCGCATCACCGGGCAGGCGACCGCAGGCGTTCCGCCGCGCACGATGGGTTACGGCCCCGTACCGGCGACACAGAAATTGATGCAGCGACAGGGACTGAAAATTTCCGATTTTGATGTCGTCGAAATCAATGAAGCCTTTGCGGCACAGGTGCTCGCGTGTACGCGCGGGCTTGGACTGGCTGATGATGCCGAGCACGTTAATCCGAACGGCGGCGCAATTGCCATTGGTCATCCGCTCGGCATGTCAGGGGTGCGTATTGCCTATTCCGCGGCGCTGGAAATGAACGAGCGCAAGGCAAAACGCGCCCTGGCGACCATGTGCATCGGCGTTGGGCAGGGCATTGCATTGTCCATGGAAGCGGTCGCCTAGGCGCGGCCCGGAACAACACGGGAGACGTGACGATGAAGGTCGCCCTCATTCAGATGAATTCGGTCAGCGACAAGGCGGCCAACCTTGCCCAGGCGCGCGAGCTTATCGAACGCGCCGTCGCCGAGGAAAATCCGGACTGGATCAGTCTGCCGGAGGTTTTTGACTTCATGGGCGGCTCGAAGAAGGACAAGATGGCCGCTGCCGAGGAGATTCCAGGCGGGCTCGCCTATACGATGATGCAGGAACTGGCTGCCAAACATGGAGTTTACATCCACGGTGGCTCGATCCTGGAAAAAATCGAGGGTGAAGATCGGGTAGGCAATACGACCGTTGCCTTTGATCGCTCCGGCAAGGAACTGGCGCGTTACCGCAAAATCCACATGTTCGACATAACGACGCCGGACGGTCAGGAATACAAGGAAAGCAAGGCTTACAAGCCTGGCGATGCGGTGGTTACCTACGATTGCGACGGCGTCACCGTCGGTTGCTCGATTTGTTATGACGTACGCTTTTCGGACCTGTTTGCGGCGCTTGCGGACAAGGGTGCGGAAATGATCGCCCTGCCTGCCGCATTTACGCTGCAGACTGGCAAGGATCACTGGGAAGTATTGTGCCGCGCGCGAGCGATCGAAACCGAAACCTATTTCTGCGCGGCGGGCCAGACAGGAACCCATACGCAGGGCAATGAAGTACGCGCCACCTACGGCCATTCACTGGTGGCCGATCCGTGGGGCCACGTTGTCGCAAAAGCGTCAGATGGGCCCGGTTATGTTGCTGCGCGAATTGATCCGGCAATTGTCCGCAAAGTGCGCGCAATGATTCCGGTCGCCCAGCACAAGGTCAAACTTACATGATTTCCAGCAAGCCTGCCTCTCCGCTGGCGTCGGTCGATCTGGGTCGGCTGGTATCGCCCGAGGCTGGCCGTTCCGCGGAAATGGAGGCTGTGTGGAAATATATTCAGGACGAGGACAGCAAACTCCCTGACCAGAGCGCCATGAACCTGGTTGAAAAGCGGAAAATCGCGGCCCTGCGTAACTTGCGCTGGAACAACTGCGAGCCGGCGGTTGAATCTGTCGAGCGCCTGTCGTTGCCAGGATTTTCTGGTGCGGCTGACGTTGTTTGCGATCTCGTTGTTCCCGGGAACGTCCGGCCCGGTTGCGTCGTCTACATGCACGGCGGCGGCTGGGTGAACGGATCGATAGAGTCCTGCAACCGCATAGCCAGGACACTGGCCAATGCCTTGAGCCTGCGCGTTCTCAACGTCGACTACCGGCTTGCGCCCGAGCATCCGTTTCCAGCCGGCCTGCACGATTGTATCGCCGCCTGGCGCTGGGCGGTGCAGGAAGGCGGAAAGTCCGCTGGATTTAGCGGCCCCCTGGCGATTTCCGGCGACAGCGCCGGCGCAAATCTTGCGGTGGCGGTTCTGCTGCATGAATTGCGGGCTCGCAGGCGGGCGGCAGATTGCGGCTTGTTGTTTTACGGCGTCTACGATTGCGATTTCGAAACCCCCTCCTACCAGCGGTTTGGTTCAGGCTTTGGATTGATGCGGGCCGGAATGGAAAAGTTTCTGGATTTGTACGCGCCGGGTGGTGATGGTCCCGATGCGTTGCGCTACGACCCGCTTGTCAGCCCCGCACGCGCGCCGGAAGCTCTGGTTGCGCGACTGCCACCGCTTTACCTTGCCGCTGCCGGCCTCGATCCGCTTGTGTGCGACAGTTACAATTTCGCCTGTCGCCTGGAAGAGTCAGGCGTACCGTACGGTCTGACCGTGCACGAGGGCGTGCATCATGGTTTCATGCAAATTACCGAACGCTTGAGCGAAGCGCGCCGGGCTTATGAATTGGCGGCGGATTTTTTCGATAACGTCACCGCGTAGTTTCCGCGCAGTTTCCAAGCAGTTTCATTGCATCGGATTTACCAAGAACACACCAAACGGCCGGAGTCGGTAACCAATGTGCGCGATCGCACATGCACTGGCCCCGAAATGTGCGATAAGGCACTATATCGCGTTTTCGCGTGGAGCAGCCCCGTTTTCCCGGGAAGAATACGCGTCAGATCAAGAATGTCGAGCCGTGAAACGATTCCATTATATCGTGAACGGCTCTAGCCGAGGCCGGCGCCGCAGTTTGTAAATCCGGCGCCACCACGCCGTAGAAGAGCCAGGGCCGTTCAACATCCCCGTAGGGCTGAACGGCGGTACCCGGAAGGCGTGCCAACGCCTTTCAATGCCCGGGATCGTGTCCGGCTGCGGATACGAGCGTCCCCGGGCGCAATTTCGAGGTGTCAGCATGATCGCCCGACCCGGAAACTTGTCCGCAACCTTTGCCTTGCTCGCGGCCGGAATGGCCTTATCGTCCGGTACTGCGCTTGCCCAGAAGGCTATCGGTGGAACGGTCGTTGTGCAAAACGACGTCCGCAGTCAGCATGTCGGCAAACGCCAGTTTCTGAGGCTGCGCAAGGGAGCCCACGTGTTCCAGGATGATCTGGTGCGCACGCGCAAGAACAGCCTGACCAAGATTGTTTTTCTGGACAAGACGAACATGTCAGTCGGGCCCGAGAGCGAGGCGAAGCTCGACCGGTTCGTTTACAACGGCGATGGCACGGCCAAGGACGTTGTCATTAACGCCACCAAGGGCGCGTTCCGGTTTTTCTCCGGGAAGTCCGAAAGCAAGGCCTACAGGGTAATCACTCCGCGGGCCGTGATCGGCGTACGTGGCACAACCTACGACGTGCGCATAACGAACCAGGAGACGTTGGTGGTATTGCAGGCCGGCGAGGTCAATGTCTGCGTCCGCAACACCGCCAATTGCCGGATCATGAACCAGCCCGGTCAGAGCCTGACGGTCAATGACAACGGCATTACCGATCCGGCGCCACCGGCTAACAAGCCCTGGGATTTCGCATCGAATTGTACGGGCGGCGCCAGCGTGTTGTGCGCACAAACGACTCAATTTGCGCTGGCGCCCGCGCCCAAGCGGGCAGTTGCCCCTGCTCGCGTCAAGCCAAAACCCAAACCGCGGGCGAGGCCGAAGCGGCGCGCGCGCCGGGACAACCGGCGAATTCGGCCACAGCGCCGTATCGTGCGCCGGCCGCGTGGCGAATATATTCGTGAGCCGATTTACGATCCGCCACCTCGCCGC
>Ga0181594_10002206_pt1 | contig 17997 bp, 19 predicted proteins | sample 071ome_18_FD_145603 | JGI IMG/M metagenome (GOLD analysis project Ga0181594, IMG submission 145603) | Coastal salt marsh microbial communities from the Groves Creek Marsh, Skidaway Island, Georgia - 071413BT metaG (spades assembly) | ecosystem: Environmental > Aquatic > Marine > Intertidal zone... | reverse complement strand
TGTCAGCCGGATTGCCGTTGGCTGGTCGCACGAAACCTGGCTGTTCGATCTCACGTGGACCGAGGGCGGCACGCCCCGGCGACAGGGACTGTGCCTGAGGCGCGATCCCGGCAATGCGCTGCTGCGCCACATGTCCAGCCTGGAGGAGCAGTTTCGGGTACTGCAGTGCCTGGATGGCACAGCGTTGCCGACCCCTAAGCCGTACTGGTTCGAAAGCGACCCGAAGATCCTGGGCGCGCCGTTCCTGGTGATGGAAAAAGTAGCCGGACAGTGCCCGAGTCCGTGGGGCCGGGAAGGTCGTGCGTTCTATGCGGAGGCCGCCGCGCGTGGGGTGCTGCCGCAGAGCTTCACCGAGGCTCTGGCTACCCTGCACACGCTCGACTGGCGCGCGGCGGGGCTGGATTTTCTTGGCGTGCCCGCCTCGGGCGCGGATTTCGTGCGGCGCGAGATCGCCAAGTGGGAGGATCTGATTGCCGTTTCCGGCCACGCGCCGGAGCCGATCCTGACGGATCTCGTGGCGTGGCTGAAGGCGAACGTGCCGGACAGCAGCCGGATAGCACTGGTGCACGGTGCCTATCGGACCGGCAATCTGCTGATTGATGACGACCGGGTTTCAGCAGTGCTGGACTGGGAGCTGCAGGTGCTGGGTGATCCCATGTACGACGTGGCCTATGTGCTGAGCGATCTTAATCGCGAAGGCACGTCGTTGCTGTCCAACCTGGTCGAGCGAGACGCGTTCTTCCGCGACTACGAAGCGCTGACCGGCTCCACCATCGACGAGGAAGTGTGCCGCTATTACAACGCGCTGTATGCCATGCGTTCGGTAGCGTTCTGGATGAGCGCGGCCGGGCTTTACGCCTCGGGGCAGAGCAACGATCTAAGGCTCGCGCGCACCGCCTGGTCCGTGCCGGTCGTGCTTGAACGGGCGGCGCGCGAGCTGGGTTACTGACAGCCCGGCTCAGTGACCGCGCAGTCGAGCCCGCAGGTTCCAGGCCGCGGCTGCAGCAACGCCGACCAGCACACCGAAGCCGCCCTGCGCCAGTGCATTCAGCGGGGCCGTCAGCCAGGCGGTGGCGGGTACGGCTTCAAGGGGGTGAAGCAGGACTTCGATGCCTGTGTGCACCGGTGCCAGGCCGTGGGCGAGGATCCCGCCGCCGACCAGAAACATCGCCGCAGTACCGAGCACTGAGAGCACTTTCATCAGCCGTGGTGCAGCGGCGACCAGGCCGCGGCCGAGCTTTTGCGCCAGCACGCCGGGCTTGCGCGCCAGGTAGAACCCAGCATCATCGATTTTGACGATCCCCGCCACCAGTCCGTAGACCCCCACGGTCATCATGATGGCCGTCGCACTGAGGACCAGCACCTGCTGCGAAAAGGGCGCATTGGCAACGATGCCCAGGGTCAGCACGATGATTTCGGCAGAGAGGATGAAATCTGTGCGGATAGCGCCTTTGATCTTCTCGCGCTCATGGGCCACCAGGTCAATCGCGCCATTGCTCAGCGCACGCACCAGATCGGCGTGCTGCTCCGCGTCTTCATCCGGCGCATGAAACAGACGGTGAACCAGTTTTTCACCACCCTCGAAACACAGGTAGGCACCGCCCAGCATGAGCAGCGGCAGGATCGCCTGGGGCAGGAATGCGCTCAGCAGCAGGGCGGTTGGAACAAGCACTGCTTTGTTGCGCAGGGAACCCAGTGCAACCGCCCACACCACTGGGAGCTCGCGATCAGCGCGCACGCCGGCGACCTGCTCGGCGTTGAGCGCCAGATCATCGCCCAGCACGCCGGCCGTCTTCTTGGCGGCGACTTTGGTCATGAGAGCTACGTCGTCGAGCACCGCGGCGATGTCGTCGATCAGTACAAGAAGGCTGCTGGCTGCCATAGGGAGTCCTGTCCGCCGACCGTCGCCGGGCGGAGATGAGTGATGGCTCAAGGAGCGGCCATTCTATCCCCCAGGATGAGGACCGGAGCGTTCAGTGACTACTGACCGCTGAGCGGCCTCGGTGTCCCGCTGACCCTTTTTTTGATTTTGCAGGCAGGCCTGGCGTTGAATGAAAGCTGTGGGCGGTGATTAACAGGAGGGGAACAGGCATGAATGAGCTTGAAAGCAGGGTGCAGTTTCTGGAGACAGAGGTCAGGACGCTGCGAGCGGTGCAGGACATACGTCGCGTGCTGTCGCTGTATGCGATCGGGGTAGATGACAAGCGGGCAGAAGTGCTGGCGCCCCTGTTCAGTCAGGATGCAGTGATCAGCGTTCCAGCCTGGTCGATAGAAGTGACGGGGAGTGTCGACATCATGGCGTTTTTTGAGCGCTATTGGAGTCGTTTCGATAACGCCCGGCGTTACTACGCGAACGAGGACATCCAGGTGGACGGCAGCGCTGCAAGCGCGTTCATGTACTGGCAGGTGACGCAGGATCTGGGGAGCGAGTCCGTGCTCGGCTGGGGCACCTACGACTGGGTTTTCACGCGGGAGGATGACGCCTGGTTGATCAAACACGAGACCGTGCATATCCGAGCCATGACGACGCTCGCCGCCGGCTGGGCAGGGCAGCACGGGCCGATGCAGCTCTGACACGTGATGTTTGCGGCAGGGGTTACGGCCCGTCCTGAAATGCGGGGGGCGTTTGTCAGTGGTTTATCCGCGTTTTACTGGTCAGCCAGGCTCTGCGCCGACAGCGCCGCGCAATGCATCAGTCACCGTGAGCGCGGCGCAAGCGGGCGGCGATAATGCGCGCCAGAGCAAGCAAAAGATCACAGGCCTGAGATGGCGCAGTGTCTACCAGGCGCCGAAACGCGAACCGGCTGAGACGCAGGAGAACGGCCCGGTCGCGAGACCAGACGCTCGCAGAACGACCCGCCCGGTCAAAGAAAGCCAGCTCGCCGACCACTGACCCCGGCGTCACGATGACCGGTGGCGTCAGGCTGCCGGTAGCGCTGCGGGGCACAGAAACCTCAAGCGAGCCGGCAACCAGAAAAAACAGGTCGCTGTTGTCATCGCCACGCTTGAACAGCATTTCGCCTGGATGCAGGACCGTTGGTTTGCTTTCTGCGAGCATCCGGCTCCAATCTTCCGCCTGCCAGTGGTTCAGACTGAGCGCTTCTTCAGACGCCTCCGGGCGCGACGTCAGCGCATGAAGCGTGGTTATCAGGTCGGCTTTATCGCTATCCATGTCACGTGGCAACCAGGGCGAAATGCCAGAGCGGCAGCGTCACGAAAGCCAGCGGTATGCCGGCTGTGACAAGCAGGGTGGCCAGCGCGGGATCAAGGTCGTATTCCATGGCGACCACGGTCGCTGCAATCATAGGGGGCATGGCCATTTCGAAAACTGTTATCTGTGTAATCGGATCCCGAGTCCCCGACATCAGGAAGTAAATGCAGAAAATGGCTGCGGGACCCAGCAGAAGTTTGTAAGAAAGTCCCAGTAGCACCGGTCTCAGCTTGTTGTGGACGCCGGAGAGGCCGAGCTGACAGCCGATAGAAACCAGCGCAACGGGAGCCATTGTCCCGGCCAGGCGTTCGAACAACGCCTGCAGCCAGGGCGGATAGGGGACGTCGGATAGCAACAATGCGAGCACGGTTGCGGCGAATGGAGGAAAAGTGACGATCTGGCGCACCATCTTGCCCGCAGGCGGCGGCGCCTCTGCGCCATACCAGCACGCGATCGGGGTCGCGACGACGCTGAGGATCAGATAGCTGCCCAGCAGATCGATCAGCAGGCCGACTGGAAGCAGCTCGCGCCCGAAAAAAACTTCGATCATGGGGAGCCCAACCATGGACGTGTTCGCCAGACCGCCCACCAGCATCAGACATCCGATAGTCTCTCGCGCAAGATTCAGCCATCGTCCTGCCAGCCAGAACAAACCGGCGCCGATCAGGAACATCAGCCATGGTGCCCCGATAGACAACAGGACCGTCTGATTGAACTCGAGATGGGGCAGATACGCGAACGCGACCGCGGGTAGACCCAGGTTGATGACATAGGCGCTCAACGCTGCGGCGCCCGCCGCAGGCAGACGCCCGGTGCGATTCAGCGCAAAACCCACAACCAGGCAGACCACAAGCAGCGTCAACTTTCCGTCCTCCCTGCCGCGGGCTTTGTGCTCAGCTGAATGCTGGTTCAGGCAACGGCCGTTCGTCTCACGCTCGGCCGGTTCGAGCCGCAGCCTGTTCCGCGTCGCGGTTTCATGCGAGATGCAGCCCGATGGCGGCAAATTCAGCATCCGAGGGCGCCAGCGGCAGGCCGGCAAGCGAGTTCACGCTGCACCAGCGCAGGGCCTCGTGTTCGCGCAAAACAGGCTCTCCGACGATGCGGGCCGGCATGAAATGCACCTGATACGGTGAGCCGGGATCTGCCGCTGTGTAGCAGGGAGGGCTGATCGCCGTGGCGTTGACGCCGAGTTCTTCGACGATTTCCCGCGACAGGGCGGCTTCCAGCGTTTCGCCCTGATGTACCTTGCCGCCGGGAAACTCCCAATATCCGCCGTGGCGTTTGTGTGACGGTCGGCGGCAGATCAGGACGCGGCTCTCCCGCGTGATCACCGCGGCAACGACATCAATGGTGCTGTGATCAGATGCCACTGGCTCCCGCGCTGCCTTCAGCGAGCACCAAGTGGCGGCGGAGCGGCGGCATTCACACCGTCAGGCCTGCCGCAAGCGCGGCGTCGCGGTCTTCGGGCAGCTGCCATTGCGGCGTCTCGTCGCGCGGCTGTCGGGTATCGCGCGCTTCGGTGGAGCCGGCTTCCTCACGCCAGGCGTTATCGCCCCACACATTCGACAGCGTGACCAGGTCGCCAGGCACGGACAGCTTATCGAAAGCCGTCAGCGCCGCGCGGAGGACGGCATCCTGGTCGGCGGGATCCTGAGGCTTACCGGCGGAGTGCCCCAACGGGTAGTCCAGAAAAACAGCTCGAGGTGGCGCGCCCGCCGAGATGATGTCGAAAGCGCTGCCGAGCACGAGGGTGGGGATCCCATGGGCTTCGAGATGCCGGGCGACCAGACACACGGTCTGGTGACAGACTGGTCACATGGCGACCAGCAGCGCCGCGTCGACCGCCTGTTCGCGGAACGCCTCGAGGACCGCCGGCGCGGTTTCTTCCCGGATGCGACGCTGCGAGTAGACCCCGCCCATGCAGGAAAAGAGATCTTCGGTGAGAGCACCGACGCGACCTGCGGCGACCTGCCGCCGCAGGGTTTCGAGCGGAAAGATGCAGTTCGGATCGCGCTTGGGATCGATCAGGTAGTTTTCCGTGATGTGAGAAAAACGCAGCGCGCCAACCGGCGTGGCGGCCGGTATGGCACGGATCGAGGTGTCGTCCTTGTAGTGGTAGGCGCGCTGACCGAGGGCGTAGGCCCCGGAGGTGGAGAGCAGGCCGAGGCGTGAGTCTGCGAGCGGGCGGCTCAGTGGCTGCCAGGGTGGGGGGCTGTCCGCCTGGAACCAGCGGTAGGGGGTATAGCCCAGTTTTTCGTAACGCTGACGGATGGCGTCCATGTAGTTAACGGTCATGGCGTTTCGGTCTCCTTGGCAGTAGGCGTGTTGGGGGCGGCATTTGAGCCCGCCTGCTGGGACAGTGCATGGGCGCGGGCAGCAGGCAGGTCTCCGGGACGGGTGCGGCGCAGGTTGGCGACCTCCGCGGCGGAGTAGGGCATGAAGTCTTCCGGCGTTCCTGCAGCATCGTAGCGCGGCAGCATCCAGTTGAGCAGCGTTGCGAGCCTGGCATCGCTCAGGGGCGACTGCGCGATACCGGCGACCTGGACCAGATAGGCGCGACCAGCCTCGCTTGCAGCAAAGCGACCCACGATCCCGCGCATGTCAGGGACGCCGTTGCGGGCACTGCCGCTGCCGTCTTCACGGTGGCAGCCGGCGCAGTGCTGCAGATAGTCAAGTTCGGGCGGCTGCGCCTGGGTGTAAGCCGTGAGCCCCAGGAGCAGGACGAGGATTGTGGGTCTGGCCGAACGTGAGGGCCGTGAGGGCACGCAGCCCCCGTCGATGGGCATCACGTTCTGTATGGGTTTGCTGTCAGCCGACGTCGCCGGAAACGCCCAGGATGACCGACACGGTGCAGTGGTAGACGCTGCTTTCGTTGCCCATGCACCAGTTGATGTCGTTATGCACGCCCATGCGGTAGCCCGGACGCTCGCCCTCGTTCTCGTTACAGAAACAGCGTCCGCAGGAGGCCGCACCGCAGCAGTCGTTGTAGCTGACGAGGTAGTTCTTCCCGTCGTCCGGGTTGTGGCAGGTCCCGATCCAGGTGACCGAAGAGGCCTCGGTGCCCGGCGGGCAGCTGGTGATCGAGCCGCCGCAGCAGGTGCACAGATGTCCGTCGAGCGAGCAGTAGCGCCAGTATTCGCAGCGCTGGGGGTCCATCGGGTCATGGTGCCCGTCGTCCACGGCGCCGTGCTGTGCCCGCGCTGAGCGGTCGAAGGGCAGCACCGGCAGCACGAAAGCTGCGCCCACCAGGGAACGGCCGATGCGTTGCAGCGCGCTGCGACGCGAGGTCCGGAGCGCCACGGCGCGCACCTGTTGCTCAAAAAATCGATCCAACCATTTCATAAGGGTGTCCTCTGGGCGGCCTGAGCTGATGCCATGTCAGCAAGAGATTATGCCTTCTGCAGGTACTGTTGAATGGACTCCACGCCGAGTTCTTTGGCGGTGAAGAGACTTTCGAGCTGTTCCCGGGAATTAATCAGACCTTTGGCTCTGACGGTGCCGGACTCGTCGAGCAGAACGGCATAGGGCAGCTTCCCGACTTTGAACGACATGCCGAGCTCAGTGGAAAGCACGTAGGGAAACCTGCCGAGATCAAACTGCGCGTAGAACTTCCGCTGCCGCGCCTCGTCGCCGTCGCTGGCGAGGATGACCTTGAGCCAGGCGGCCTCGGTATCCGCAATCGAACGCAGCACCGGCAGCAGCTTTTTGCACACCGGACAGGTCGGGGACAGAAAAAAGACCAGCCTGCCGTGGCTGTCGGGCTGACCGATCTCCACGCTTTCGCCCTGCAGGCCGGTGAGATTGAAAACCGGGGACTGCTCTCCGACTTTGGGACCGTCATCGAGCATCAGTGCGCCCATGGGTGCGACACGTTCGTAGAGCACCCCGATCTGCCTGGCGAGAGCGAACACAGCAATGGTGAGCGCGATCACCAGCAGCCACAGTGCGCCCAGCGCAATCGCGACAGTAGTGGTCATCGGGCAGGCCTGATCCGAGCCAGCCGCGGGCGGTTGGCGATCAGCTGACTGGCGGTGGCATAGAGCCCGAACAGGGTAAGGCTGCCGCCTGCGATGGTGAGGTAGTCAAAAGCGTGCAGTCCCCGGCCCGCGGCTTCAGGCAGCAAGGGCAGCATAGCGACGCACAGGATCAGGTTCCGCGCGACCAGCGGCCAGGATAAGAGCTGCTCATCTTCCAGTCCGCCGCAGCCGCAGCCCACATCCGTGCGGCCGCGGACAAGATTGATCACGATTGCCAGAGTCACCATGAATAGCAGGACCAACGCCAGAGCGGCGCCCAGCGGGCGGGTAGAAGGCAGTAGAAGCGCGATTGCGGCGGTCAGCTCCGTGAGTGGCAGCAGCCATGCGAATACGCCGATGAGCGCGCCGGGCACGATCTCATAGTTATCGACTGCGGCAGCAAAAGCTTCCCGGTCGCTCAGCTTCTGCAGGGCGCCGACCGTGAACATCGCGGCAAACGCCGCGGCCAGGGCATGCTGAATGACGACGTCCGGGGACATGGCTCAGTGCGTTTCAATCAGCGCTGCGAACTCACCGAAAGGCGCACTGCGCTGGCCCGGCGTCAGGACAGGCAGGGTGTCATAGCGCACGAACTCGGCGGTCATGCCATCGTAGGCATACAGCAGAGGCTTCTTCTCTTTCGTGAGTACCAGCGCGATGGCGTTGGAGCCCGGCGCCCGGCCGATCCGTTTTTTGCTCGACAGGTCGAAGGTCCAGATCTCTTTGGCTGGCCATTTATGACTACCGTTGCGTGCGCCCTCATGCATGCCGACGTAGAGTCGGTTGCTCTGCGGATCGATCGCGGTCAGCTGATAGCCGCCTGGCTTCCACTGGGCGGCCTTATCAGTGTCATCGACCAGCGACCACTCGGCTTCAAGAGCGGCGGTATCCCCACCTAAATTGATTTGCTTCAGGTTGCCGTCGTAGGACACGAAGTAGTAGCTGTCGCCGAGACGCTCAGCCTGGACAAACAGAGGATCCTTTTCTGCGTCGAAGAGTTTCGGGCTGCGGTTCTGCGTTTTCGCGTTGCCCTTATCGTCCAGCGTGATGGTCAGAATCGTACCGTCGCCGCACAGAGTCGAGAAGCGTTGGGCGTTGCTCGCTGCGGGCAGGATGATCCAGCAGCCGGGTGTCTCGATTTCTGCTGCAAAGCGCATCGCTGGCCGGTCAACAATTGTGATTGAGCTCGCCGGCGTCGCGTTCTGGATGAACACAAATCGTCCATCGCTGCCTGACGCAATCGTCCCTTTGTAGGGCAGCGCCTGGGCGTGCTTGGCCGGAATCTCGACTTCGGCCAGAAGATTGAGCGTCTTGGTGTCGTAGACCTCAAACTGGTCGAAGCGGCGCCCGCGGTTGCGCTTTTCGTAGTAGGTCGTCGCAACGTACATCTCGGAGCTGTCTCGTGAGAGCGTGTTGAGACCGAACAGGCCGGTGGAAATCAGGCCCAGATAGTTGAAATTGTCACCGTCGATGACATGGATCCGTCCATCGATAGCGTGCCCCAGGGCCAGGTCAGTCAGATAGAGGCGGTGCGGCGTCGCTGGCGCCATTTCCGCGACTGTGAGCTTCTCAGGCGGTAGCTCCGCGTTTGCCTGGAAGGTGCTGCTCAGCAGCAGGAGGCCGCACAGGAACAGGGGTGATGATCGTTTCACGATGGTCGCCTCCGAAGCATTGTTTTCGTCTGAAAAGGCCATACGAACGGGGACCGATTCTAGGTGATCCCCTTCCGGGATCCCACCGTTTGCGGGCGGCACTTTGTCGCCGTGTTGCGCCCTTTGACCCCCGTCTGGTCCAATCGAGCATCTATACATTTGAAGGGGTAAAAGGGATGGGAGAGCAACGACAGCTGACGGCGACTGACGGTTTTACCTTCGGCGCTTACGAAGCGCGCCCGGTGGGCACGGCAAAAGGAGGAGTCGTCGTCATTCAGGAAATTTTCGGCGTTAATCATCACATCCGCTCGGTCGCGGATGAGTACGCGGCGGCGGGGTATGTCGCCATTGCGCCGCAGATCTTCGATCGAGCAGAGCGGGACGTGGAGCTCGGCTATACCGACCAGGCCGAGTTCGACAAAGGGATCCGGCTGGCTTTCAGCGATCTCAAGATGGAGCAGACTTTGCTCGACCTGCAGGCTACCGTGACAGCGCTGTCAGAGCACGGTCGGGTCGGCGTGGTCGGCTATTGTTTTGGCGGGTTGCTGACCTGGCTGTCCTGCTGCGAGCTCGAAGGCGTGGCTGCAGGCTCTGCCTATTACGGCGGCGGTATTGCAGGTCAGGCGGACCGCCAGGCGCGCTGCCCGGTGATGATGCATTTCGGTGAGCACGACAAACACATTCCGATGACTGACGTAGAAACCGTTCGGAAAGCGCAGCCTGACGTGCAGATTTTCGTCTACGACGCGGACCACGGGTTCAACTGCAGCGAACGGCCGGTGTTCGATCAGCCCAGCGCGGCAACAGCCCGCGAGCGCACTCTGGCTTTCTTTGAAAAACACCTGGTCGATGTGGATGGCGATGACGCGACCACAGTGATTCGGGGCTGAGAGCGCACCATGCGCGCAGCGATTTTTCAGGAGCGCGGCGAAGCGCTGACGGTGGGCGAAGTCGCGCCGCCGGTGTGTGGCCGCGACGAGATGGTGGTTGCGGTGCGCAGCTGCGGCATCTGTGGTTCTGATCTGCACCTTGCAGATGCGCATCCGGCGGAGAGCGGCATGGCACCGCTGCCGTCGGGGTCAGTGATGGGCCACGAGTTTGCGGGCGAAGTGGTTGAGGTCGGCGCCGGAGTAAGCGGATTCCGCAGCGGTGACCGGGTTACTGCCATGCCCTTTGTGGCCTGCGGACGCTGTGCGGCCTGCCTCGCCGGCGTCGGCTACCGCTGCGCCGAGGTGCGCTATACCGGTTTGGGTGCGCGCAGCGGGGGCTACGCCGAATTTGTCGGCGTTGGTGCAGCTGAGAGTCTGCGCCTGCCCGCCGGGATTGATTTTGAGCGCGGTGCGCTGGTCGAACCGCTGGCTGTGGCGCTGCATGCTGTCAATGCCGCGCGTCTGAGACCGGCGGAGTCCGTGCTGATTATGGGTGCGGGGCCGATTGGCCTCGCGGCGACCTTGTGGGCCCGGTATTTCGGCGCGCAGCACGTCATCGTCAGTGACCGTGTGCCGGAGCGCCTGGCGCTGGCGGCGGCGCTCGGTGCGCACGAAGTCATCGATGCTACATCGACTGACGTGATTCAGAGCTACAAGCGCTATGCGGGCAAGCGACCGGATGTGGTGTTCGAATGTGTCGGTGTGCCGGGCACTCAGCAGCTGGCGATGGACTATGCGCCGATGGGCGGGCGCCTGGTCATCGTCGGCGTCTGCATGGCGCCGGACACCATCCGGCCGGTCAAAGCACTGACCAAGGAACTGCAGGTCAACTACGTATTCATGTATCACAAGCAGGATTTCGAGCTCGCGATCGATCTCCTTGATCGGGAACTGCTCGACCCGTCGCCGATGCTGACCCGGACGGTCAGCTTCAGCGAATTTCCGCAGGCGTTTGAAAGTCTGAAAACCGATAAAACCGCCTGCAAGGTGATACTGCGCCCCGATCTCTGAGGGCCGGGACGCAGCTGAGGGGCGTGCGACAATGCGCGCCCGCTACCCCTGACGCCCAGCAACGCTGTTCAAAAAAACCCGAGCGCAGAGCATGGGGCCGGACTGCGCTGGATCCCGCTTCCCTCAGGTGCTGGTTCCAGGCGGCAGTCGCTGCGGGCGAGGCTTCACGCAAGAATCAACGAAAGGAACCATGCGCTATGAACGCTGCGCAGAAATCGGCCGGACGGGGCCTGAGCGACAAGGCCCTGCCGCGGGTGGTGCTGAAACCCGGCCGCGAGAAAGCGCTCAGGCGTCAGCATCCTTGGGTATTTTCCGGCGCGATCGCCAGGCTGGAAGGCACTGCAGAGCCAGGCGATACGGTCACCGTATGTTCCAGCGATGGTGCTTTTCTGGCGTACGCGGGATACAGCCCCCAATCGCAGATCCGGCTCCGTATTCTCGGATTCGACGCTGCTCAGGTGCCGGACGCCGATCTCATTCGCGCGCGCGTCGAGGCGGCGATTGACTACCGCCGGGCGGTCATACCGCAGAATATCGAGGCCTGCCGCCTCATACACGGCGAGGCGGACGGTCTGCCGGGCGTGGTCGTTGACCGTTACGGCGACACCATGGTTCTGCAGTGTACGAGTGCCCTGGCAGAGCGCTGGCGTGAAGATCTGGCGGACGCGCTCGTCAGTTCAGGTCTGAGTACATCGATATACGAACGCTCGGATGTTGAAGTCCGGCGTCTGGAAGGCCTTGCGCCCCGTGCCGGCATCCTGCGCGGGATTGAGCCTGCGGCGCCCCTTGAGATCAGAGAGGGTGAGCGGCGTTACGCGGTCGACGTGCGCTCAGGCCAGAAGACCGGGTTTTATTTCGACCAGCGTGAGAATCGCGATCTCGTGCAGTCGCTTGCTGCGGGATGTGAGGTGCTCGATGCCTTCTGCTACTCAGGTGGCTTCAGCATCGCGGCGCTGTATGGGCAGGCGCGCAGGGTGACCGCAATCGACAGCGCCGAGGAGGCACTGGCGCGCGGCCGCGAAAACGTCGCGGCGAACGCATTTGCTGAACAGGCGCTGGAATGGCGGGCAGGGGATGTCTTCGCCGAACTGCGCGCACTGGAGAAGCGCGGGCGCAAATTTGATCTGATCATCCTCGATCCACCCAAGTTTGCGCCGAACGAACGGCATGTCTCGCGCGCCGCAAGGGCCTACAAAGACGTCAACCTGTGGGCCTTCAAACTGCTCAGAAGCGGTGGGCTGCTCGCGACTTTTTCCTGTTCAGGGGCGGTCAGTCCTGCGCTGTTTCAAAGCATCGTGGCCGGCAGCGCCATCGACGCGGGCGTAGAGGCCGCCATTGTCAGGCGCCTCGGCGCGGCTGCGGACCACCCAATAGCGCTGAATTTTCCAGAGGGTGACTACCTCAAAGGACTTCTTGTACGGGCCGAGTGAACGCGCTGGACCAGCCGCGACACCTGGACAGGAAACAGGAGCACGACGTTTGACTCACGACACGCTCTCGGCCTGGGACCCGTCTGGTGGGCGTGCGGTGACGCTTGCGCTACTGGCCTCGACGCTCGCTCTGGTCTACGGGATCTGGTACGCCTACAGCGTCATCCTCGTGGCGCTGCTCGAGGAGTTCGGCTGGGCGCGCTCGGTGGTTGCGGGCGCTTTCTCGACCTTCGCCGTGATCCACGGGAGCACCAACCCCCTGGTGGGCATGCTCTGTGATCGTGTGCGCCCGCCTTTCATCACCGCCTGTGCCAGCCTGGTACTGGCCTCGGCGCTGTTTGCCTGCAGTCTGGTGCAGGAGCCCTGGCAGCTCTACCTGAGTTTCGGTGTGCTGGTTGCCATCAGTGCGGCAGCATGTGGCTGGGTTCCGGCTGTCGTGCAGGTCCAGCGGCGCTTTCCACAGCGCCTCGGCTTTGCTCTTGGAATAGTCAGTTCCGGCGTCGGCGTCGGGATGTTCGTGGTGGTGCCGTTGTGCCAGGCCATTATCGAAGCGTTTGACTGGCGGGTGGCGTTTCGCGTTCTGGGCGTTCTCGTGTTGTGCATTGTGCTGCCTGCGGCGCTGTTCCTGCTGCGCTCGACACCGGATGCCCGGGTCGTCAGCCTGACGCCGGCCGCGGCGAGCGACGCGGACGCGACGACGCTGCGTCAGGCGCTGCGGATGCTCCCGTTCTGGCTGATGGTGGCTGCGTTCTTCTTTGGCAGTCTGTGTTCGCAGACGCTGCAGGTTCATCAGGTCGCCTTTCTGGTTGATCACGGCATTGCCGCGATGGCCGGTGCGTCTGTCGTCGGCGTCGTCGGGCTGGCCAGTGTCGTCGGCAAGACCGGCGGCGGCTGGCTGTCCGATCGGTTTGAGCGCGAGCTCGTGTACATCGCCGGTATTGCCGTCCTCGTGGCCAGCGTGTTTGCGCTGATGCTGGTGGGACGACACGTGTCTTACGCCGGCGCTTACCTCTACGCGGCGATGCTCGGGATCGGCTATTCCGCCACAGCGGCCCTGATCCCGGCGATGGTTAGCGATCGTTTCCAGGGGCGTCACTTCGGTTCGATCCTTGGCATCGGGCTGCTTGGCAGCGCCTCGGGGAGCGCCTTCGGTCCGTGGCTTGCCGGACACCTGTTCGACCTGAGCGGCAGCTATACGCTGCCATTTCTGATTGCTGCAGCAGCCGGTGTGGTTTCCGGCCTGGCCGGCTGGACGGCGCGCGTCCTGCGACGTCGCGCCGCCGTCGGCGGTGGTCCGACACACTGAGCTCACGCGATAATGCGCGCGTTCGGGCGTTCCAAGCCACGCAGCGGTCGCGCCCTCCAACGACGCGAAAACATCACAAAAAAAGGAAGAGGCTATGAAAATTGATCAATCCGTCAGCGCTGTCATTACCGGCGGGTCATCCGGTCTGGGCGCGGCAACGGCCCGGGTTCTCGCTGAGCGCGGCGCGAAGGTCGCACTGTTCGACCTGAACGTAGAGAAGGGTGAGGCGCTCGCCAAAGAGCTGGGGGGTGTTTTCGTCAAGGTCGACGTCACCTCACAGGCCGACTGCGAGGCCGGTTTTGCAAAAGCCCGTGAGGCAATCGGCCAGGAGCGCATCCTGGTTAACTGCGCGGGCACCGGCAACGCTTTCAAAACGGCCGGACGGGATAAGCAGACCGGTGCAATCAACACGTTTCCGATGGATAAGTTCGAGCTGATTATTCAGATCAATCTGCTCGGCACTTTCCGCTGTATCGCGCTGTCGGCGGCCGGCATGATGACGCTCGATCCCGTGGATGAATATGGTGAGCGCGGCGCCATTATCAACACCGCCAGCGTGGCAGCAGAGGATGGTCAGATTGGTCAGGCGTCCTACTCGGCATCCAAAGCGGGCGTTGTAGGTATGACCCTGCCGATTGCGCGCGATCTCATGAGCGAGGGGATCCGGGTCAACACTATTCTGCCGGGTATTTTCGACACTCCGCTGCTGCAGTCAGCCCCGGACAAGGTGAAGCAGGCGCTCGCTGCCTCCGTGCCGTTTCCGAAGCGGCTCGGCGTACCGCCGGAGTACGCCAGTCTGGCGCTGTGCATGATTGAAAATGGCTACTTCAACGGCGAAAGCGTCCGTCTCGACGGCGCTATCCGTATGGCGCCGCGCTGAGCATCTTTTAATTATCTGGCGGCGGGTTTCAAGCCCGCCGCCGAATGGTTTTTCCGCCGCGGTCGCGAGCGGCGCTCTGTCCCCGCTGACCTTTCTCCGCCGCTGGATGAAGCGCTACCAGCGCGCTGACCACCCGCTTATTCCAACCCCGGCAGGCCGGTCGGACCGTGATCTGCTCGCGTAAGGCGTCGCGCAGGACTAAATGTGTGACGCAGTTCTGATTTTCGGCAAAAAGTTGTTTATCTCCGCGTCGCCGCGGGTCTAGGCTCGCTTTGCCGCTCTGGATCCGCTTGATCCTCTGCGGTGAGGTAAAGCAGAAGATCGCATCTGCAGTCGCAAGGAGAACGCTCATGCGCGATTGTGCTGATACAGGAAAAAACGGTCCGGAACCTGTGGAGTGTCGGCCCGCTAGCCATAAAGACCAGTGCAGGGGCGTATCCCGGCAACGCGGTCTGGACACCGGCGCCCGCGGATGGTTCTGGTTGTTGCCGGAGCGTCAGCTCGGCATGAACGGCACGCCTACGGCCTGAGGCGGCGCGGGATACATGCGGAGCGGCGTTCACCGCCGCTCCGCGCGATGGCAGGCTCAGGCGTGAGCTGAGTGCAGCACCTGACCGGGACGCACGCCCGTGTCGCGGCCGTGTTCAAACAGCACCTGGCCGTTGACGATGGTGTATTCGACGCCGCGCGAGGGCACGACCAGCCGTCGGCCTCCGCCGGGCAGGTCGTGACGCATCTCTCCGGTCTTATCGGAGCCGATGGTCGCAAAGTCGAAAATCGCAAAATCCGCCGCCAGGCCCGGCGCGATGCGTCCGCGCTGTTTGATCCCGAACAGCGCTGCCGGCTCAGAGGTGATGCGCTGCACGGCGCGCTCGAGCGTGAGCACCGGGTTGTCGCGCACCCAGGCGCCGAGCAGGTAGGTGCAGTAGCCCGCATCGCACAGACTGTCTACGTGCGCACCACCATCGGACAGGCCAATCAGGGTGCGGGGGTCGGTAATGAGGTCAGGGATTCGGCTCTCGTCTGAATTGAACAGCTCGTAGTTGAACTGCATCTGCATGCCGTCCTCGATCGCGAGGTCGAGGAAGGTGTCGACCGGATCGGCGTTTCGCTCTGCCGCGATATCGGCCACCGTGCGTCCGACATAGCGACCCATCTCCGGCGTGCCGGTTTCGAGCACGGTCATGACTTCCCAGCGCGAGGTGAAGATCAGCGGACGCTTGAGGCCTTCTTTGAATGCGTTACGGAAAGCCGGATCACGCAGGACGGCGATCTGGTCGGCCGCCTCTCGATTCAGCACCGGCGTCCAGCATTCCATGTTGGCGAAGATGAAAGGTTTGCTGAGGTCGATCTGAATGATGAAAGGACGACAGGTGCTCTGCGGACGCGAGCCGCGCTGAATGAGGTCGTCTACCTCCTTGAGCGTGTTGCTGACAGCGTCCGGGTCGTCGTCGCGGTTAAGCAGCGCCAGCCAGGTGACCGGGCGCCCGCTCTCGGTGAGCAGCATGTCGAGCAGTTCTCGCTCCTGCTCATTGACGCGTGAGACTTCATTGGTCAGCGCGACTTCGATCGCGCCGCGCCCGAGCTTCTTGAGCACGTTGCTGTAGGCGCGCAGTTCATCCGTGCTGGCCAGACGGCAGGCGAGGGGACGCCCCTGATAGCCGACGTGCTGACCGGCATTGGTGGTGGTGAAGCCGAAGGCGCCAGCGCCCATGGCTTCATCGATGAGGCCCGCGATCCGCTGGGTCTCCGCAGGGCTCGCGGCGCGCTCCATCGACTCTTCGCCCATGACGTAATGTCGGAACGGCGTCAGTGCGCAGAGAAAGCCGAGATTCAATCCTGAACCACGACGTCCGGCGGCGGCCATGTATTCCGGAAAGGTTTCCCAGTCCCAGGTCACGCCCTGCTTCAGCACATCGAACGGAATCGCCTCGACGTTGACCAGATCCCAGGCCGCCACTTCTCGGGTTTCCGGCTTGCACGGCGCGATACCGACGCCGCAGTTACCCATCATGACGGTGGTCACTCCGTGCCAGCAGGACGGAGAGGTGACGTCGTCCCAGCAGATCTGGGCGTCATAGTGGGTATGCGGATCGACAAAGCCGGGCGCAACGATGAGATCTGCAGCGTCTATGGTGCGTTCGGCGCTGCCGCTCACCTCGCCGACTTCCGTGATGATGCCGTCCTTCACCGCAATGTCGCCATGAAAGCGATCTGCGCCGGTGCCGTCGACGATGGTGCCGTTCCGAATCACGAGGTCATGAGTCATGGTGAAGGCTCTCCCTTGGATAAGTGGTTTTTCAGGTCCCGGCCGTGCTCAGACGGCCTGGGCCAGCGTGTCCAGCAGGCGCCTTGCGTCTGCACGCAGTTCGACTTTCCTGATTTTGCCGCTGGAGGTCATTGGAAATGCGTCCACGAAAAGAACGTGTCTGGGTATTTTGAAGCTTGCAACCCGTCCGCGCATCCGTTCTGTCACGGTCGCAGCATCCAGCGTCGCGCCAGGGTTCAGAATCACGAAGGCAACCGGTACTTCAGCCATGCGGGGATCGGGATAGGCGACGACAGCGGCATCAAGAATCTCGTCCATGTCACGCAGATACACTTCGATCTCGGCCGGCGAGACGTTTTCACCACCGACCTTGAGCATGTCCTTGTAGCGTCCCATGAATACCAGCATGTCATCCTCGCGCCGCATGGCCATATCGCCCGTGTGCAGCCAGCCGTCGCTGTCGAGCGTCTCGGCTGTCGCTTCGGGCTTGTTCCAGTAGCGCTCCATCACGGCGTAGCCACGGATCCACAGCTCACCCGGCACGCCGACCGGCTGCTCAGCGCCTGTTTCGACGTCCACGATACGGGCCTCGTAATCATTCATCAGATAGCCCGAGGAACACGTGCGCTGTTCGCGGGTGTGGGACGGGTTTGAGACCGAGATGAACGCCCAGGTTTCGCTCATGCCGAAGCCCGAGATTGTCGGACAGAACACGTCCTGCACTTTCTCCGCGATCGGCACCGTGCTCTCCACGCCCGAGGGCAGGGTGCCGAGCCGGACTTTGAGCTGCCGTTCGCGCCGGGCCTGGGCGTTGAGCAGATCAAGCCAGTGCGCCTCGAAACCGTGCAGGATGGTTGCGCCTTCCTGCTCGGCAAGGTCGAGTGCGCGTTCGGCATCAAAGACGTCCATCAGCACCTGACAGGCGCCGGTGTGCACGCACATCATGCTGATCTCGCTGTAAGCGTAAATGTGGAACAGCGGCAGATAGTTCATGTGCACATCGTGCGCCGTCAGACCCATGATGGCGCCGCGTTCCATGGTGTTTCGGATCGGGCGGTGGCTGTGTACGACGCCCTTGGGGTGGCCGGTGGTGCCCGAGGTGTAGCAGATCATGAGCATCGCATCGGGGTCGACGGCAGCGGCTCTGGCCGCCAGGGTTGCGGCGCTGACCGACTCTCCGGCGGCGAGAAAACTGTCCCATTCAGCGGCGTGATCGATCCGCGCCTCGCCCAGCACCAGCAGGCGGCGGATCGCCGGGAAGCCTTTGATATCGAGCGTGCCATCGTCGCGTTC
>Ga0181594_10002204_pt1 | contig 17999 bp, 19 predicted proteins | sample 071ome_18_FD_145603 | JGI IMG/M metagenome (GOLD analysis project Ga0181594, IMG submission 145603) | Coastal salt marsh microbial communities from the Groves Creek Marsh, Skidaway Island, Georgia - 071413BT metaG (spades assembly) | ecosystem: Environmental > Aquatic > Marine > Intertidal zone... | reverse complement strand
CGGCAACGCACGCCGCCACGCCGAGGCGCGCAACCTTTGGGTCACCTACCGAGTCACCGAAGGTGGGGCCTTCCTCCGTATCGCCGATGACGGCAAGGGGATCGTCGACAATCGCGGACGTCCGAACCACTATGGTCTGCAGATCATGCGTGAACGCGCGACAAGCATCGGCGCCGAGTTGACGATCAAGCGCCGTAGCCCATCCGGCACCGTGGTGGAGTTGTCGCTCGAGACCGCAGCGGCCGCAGCCATGAAGGGGGAGCTTCGTTGACCATCAGCGTCATGCTCGCCGATGACCACGAGCTCATCCGCGAGGGCCTTCGGCGTGCATTCGAGCGAGAGGACGACTTCGAGGTCATCGCCGAGGCAGCGAGCGTCGCCGAGGCAATCGCGGTGGGCTGCAAGATGGACCCGCAGGTCGCCATCGTCGATCTGCGGCTTCCCGACGGCACCGGCCTGGACATCGTGCGCGCCTTCCGCGATCACGACGCCGAGATGGGGATCGTCGTCCTCACGATGTATGCCGGCGACAACCAACTCTTCGATGCGCTGGAAGCCGGAGCCAGCGCGTTCGTCCCGAAGAGTGCACCTGCGGAAGAGATCGTGGCAGCCGCACGTCATGCCGCGACGGCCCCGCGATCCTTCACTTCAGCCGATCTCGCCGAGGCACTGAAGCGTCGTACGTCGCCGCAGGGCCCGCAACTGTCTCCCCGCGAGAGCGAGGTCCTCGGCTTGCTGGCCGACGGACTCGGCGTCGCGCAGATCTCGCGGCAGCTGTACATATCGGAATCGACGACGAAGACGCACATCTCCAAGCTCTACGACAAGCTCGGGGCGGGCAACCGCGCGCAGGCGTTGATGACCGCGCTCAAACTCGGGCTGCTCACCACACCCGACGACACGCCGTGATCTCGTCCCGCCTGGGTGCGAGCACCACTGCCCTGGCGATGAGCTGGGTGATCACCCGGCTTCTCCTGATCGGCACGCTCACGGGCGCGGTGCCCTACCCCGATGGGCCTCTTGTCATCAACGACGTCAAGCTCTACGCCGAATGGTCGAACCTCCTGGTCACCGGACGGTTCCCCATCGGCGACGACATGTGGCAGTACCCACCAGGCGCGGGCATCGTCTTCGCCTTGGCCGCAATGGCTGGGTCCAATCCCGTCGCCGGCTTCGTCCTCATCGCACTGCTCAGCGATCTGGCCACGCTGCTCGTCCTCGCTATCGCAGGGAGACGGCGCAAGGTCGGCTACGGCGCGGCCTGGGCTTGGGTGGTCGGAGCGATGGTGGTCGGTCCCGTCTTCCTGGCGCGTTTCGACGTGCTGCCGACGTTCGCCGCAGTGGTCACGCTCGTCCTCGTTGCCCGACCGGTCTGGAGCGGCGTGGCGGCCGGAGTCGGGACCATGCTCAAGGTCTGGCCCGGCATCATGCTCATCGCGCTGCCGCGCAAGTCACTCCCCCGCGGGGTCCTCGGTTTCGCCCTGGCCGTCGCGGCGATCTTTGCGGTGGTGTCGCTGTGGTCGACCGGGGGCGTGTCGTTCCTGGGCGAGCAGGGCGCACGCGGCCTGCAGGTGGAATCGGTCGGTGCGCTGCCGTTCATGGTGGCCAACGTGTTCACCGACGTGCCCACCGAGTTCCGCTTCGGCGCGATGGAGGTCGACGTACCCGTCACTATCCCGCTCGGGCTGGCGATCACCTTGCTGGGCTTCGCCATCTTGGGTGTCCTGGGGATCTTGCGGCTGGCCGGTCGCCTCGAAACCAGTGCCCCCGTCGATGTGGCGCTCACCGCGCTACTCGTCAGCATGGTGACCAGCCGGGTGCTGTCGCCGCAGTACTCCGTGTGGCTGCTGGGTGTCGCTGCCGTGGTCTTCCTCGATCCCGCCAGTCGGCTGCGCACAGTGGTGTGGTTGCTCGTGCCCTCGGTGCTGGTGACGCAAGTGATCTACCCATTCGGCTACGGCAGCTTCCTCGACGGCAGTTGGTGGGCGGTCACGCTGCAGGTCGTTCGCATCGCCCTGCTGCTGGTAGCAACCGGCTGGGCACTATTCGTCGTCGGTCGAACTGCGTTCAGTCGGACGACGACGTCGCCGCAAGGCGCTGCAGGGGCGTCGGGTGCGTGAAGAAGAGCGCATAGCGCCACTGCGGAGGTGTGAGGGTCGACCTGTTCGTCGTGGCTAGCCGCACCATGAGATCGTCGTAGGCCGCGGGATCTCCGGTTGCCGCAACGGCCTCGTGGTCGGCGCGAGCCTCGATCTGCCGGCTCGCGGTTGAGGCCAGTACTGTCCCGGCCAGCGCCCCCACGAGCACGACGGCGACGAGCAGTGGAATGACGGGCGCGTCTCCCGAGCTGCGCGCGCCCAGCCGGCGGCGTACGCCGGGGCTGAGGACGAGTGCCGCGGCAAACGCCACGACCGCACCCGTGCCGAGCACCGCGAGCACCGATCCGATCACCACGTCGTTCTCCCGCACGTGGATGAGTTCATGTGCGACGAGTGCATCGATCTCAGCTTCGGTGGCACCGGCGGCGAGGGTGTCGTAGAGCGTCACAGCCCGGGTTGGCCCCCAGCCGGAAACGTTGGCGTTCAAGACCGGCGACCGATCCCCTGTCTCGATGATGACCACGTCTCCGACGTCGACCCCGAGGTCCTGCGCCACCGCCTGTACTCGCGCGGCGAGCCGAGCGTCTGCCTGGGTCCCCTCGAGCCGCTGGATCAGCGGCACGACAGCCGAGATGAGGGCTGCCGCGACGACGCCCAGTACGACGAGCGCGATCCAGCCCCGTCGGGGAGCTCGCCGCAGCACGCTCAGCGCAAGCGCGATCCCGGTCGAGCCGAGCACGACGTAGACGGCCGTCTCGGCCAGCCAGCGCAGCAGTTCCTCGGGCCATGAGGTCAGCAGCAAGCCAGCCTCTCGGCGTACCGAAGCAGTCCACAGCAACCATGGCAGTGCGGCCACGCGGACGATGACCAGAAGCAGCGCACCGACCAGCAAATCGCGCAGCACAGGTCGGCGCGCGGGCCCAAAAGAGCACAGTCGCTGACGCAATGACGGGACGAGGAGCACGGTGACAGCCGCTACGGGTCCAGCGATGATCGACAACAGGGATGGCAGCCACACCGCATTGACGTAGGACTCGATGGTCGCAATCTGCTCGGCCGTGAATGCTGAGATCGTGGGCAGTTCGAGGGGAGCCCACGGGGCCACGTCGGCGTTCCACGGCAACGCGACAACCGCCACTGCCACGACCGCCAACGCGAACAGCACGGAGGTCAGCGCTGCTGCGCGAGCGGGTGTCACACCTCCATCATGCGACGCCCTCGACGTCGGTGACGAGTCGAAGCGGCGGGACCAGGCCCGAATCGGCCAGGACAGCGAAGGCTGCCCGCTCGACGTCGTTCACGGAGCCGACCGGTCCGAGTAGGACGGTCACGATGCAGTCTCCGCACGCGGCCGGGCGGGCGAGGCAACTGCTGCAATCGATGGCGAGATCGCCGGTCGTGACGCTCCCATCGCTCGTCACGGAAACTTCGTCAGACCACTGGGCATCGTCGGAGCACTGGGCATCGTCGGAGCACTGGGCATCGTCGGACCAATGAGCACCGTCGGACCAGGCACTCTCGTCAGACCCTCGTCGTACGCTGAAGTCGTTCATGGGTTTCACGGTAGGTGGGGGGTCCGACACTGACCCAGGCTCCAACATCGTCCACAGGCCGGTCAGATCCACGCTGGCAACCTTGCCAGCACTTTCCACAGGGCCGGTCAGATCCGCAGGACAGTTCAATCCACCTGGGCGCCGAACTAGACGCCGCCGATGTCGTGCGGACTGTCGCCCTCGTGACCGGGCTCCGGGCGGGCGATGATCTCGATCCGGTCAGTGTTGCCGCACCACCGGCAGCGCACCTCCTCGATCCGCCCCTCCAGCACCTCGCTGGCCTCAACCTCGGGTTCCCCCGCCAGGTTCACGTGCCAGAACTCCCGAGTTCGCGCCGAGCGCAGCACGTCGAATCGGGTGAGGTTGCCGCAGTGACCGCACCGCCAGCGGTGCTGGGCATCCGGGAAATCAGCCATGACTCGACCCTAACGCGTGGTGCACCGCACCGACGAGATCATGCGAGGCCGCAAACCTCAGACCCACTACCGGCATGTCGCACCACATGACTGTCAGACCGGCCGCCTAGCGTCGCAGACATGCCGAATATCTCCGACGGAGCGCATCAACTCGCGCTCGACGATCTCGGCACCCCCCTGCACGACGTCACCTTCGTCGTTGTTGACCTCGAGACCACCGGCGGCAAGCCGCAGGACGCCGGCATCACCGAGATTGGTGCGGTCAAGGTGCGCGGCGGCGAAGTCCTCGGCGAGTTCCAAACTCTGGTCAATCCCGGGTCGCCCATCCCGCCGTTCGTCGCGGCACTCACCGGCATCACCGACCGCATGCTGGTCGATGCGCCGCCGGTGGCATCAGCCACCGCGAGTTTCTGGGAGTTTGCGCAGGGCAGCGTGATCGTCGCGCACAACGCCCCCTACGACGTCGGCTTCCTACGTGCCGCGAGCGAGAAGTTCGATCATCCCTGGCCTGCGCCCCGCACGGTCGACACCGCGCGCATCGCCCGGCGCGCACTCTCCAAGGACGACGTACGCAACTGCAAGTTGCAGACGCTCGCGCAGTACTTCCGCTCGCCCACGTCCCCAACCCACCGCGCACTCGATGACGCACGGGCCACCGTGTCGGTGCTGCATGGGCTCTTCGATCGGCTCGGCCCCCTCGGCGTCTTCAGCCTTGAGGATCTGCTCGCCTTCGGCGGTCGCACCACACCGCAGCAGCGCGAGCGTCGCCACCTTGCTGCTGATCTACCCGAGGCACCGGGCGTCTACGTCTTCCGAGACGCCCAGGGTCGCGTCCTCTACGTGGGCACCTCACGCAATATCCGAAAACGTGTCCGGTCCTACTTCACCGCGTCGGAGCAGCGACCGCGCATGTCGGAGATGGTGGGCATGGCGGACCGCGTCGATCCCATCGTCTGCGCGACCGACCTCGAGGCGCAGATCCGGGAGGTGCGCCTCATCGTGGAGCATCGCCCGCCGTACAACCGGCGCTCGCGCAACCCCGAACGCCAAGTCTGGCTGGCCTTGACCAAGGAGCCGCATCCCCGGCTCGTGACCGTGCACCAGACACGACCGAGTCACGCCATCGCCATCGGACCTTTCACCGGGCGGGCCGCTGCCGCTCAGGCCGCCGAGGCGCTGCAACTTGCCCTGCCGCTGCGCACCTGCACCGATCGACTGCCGATCACCCCCCGCAGGGAGTCCGGCTGTGTGCGCGCACAACTCGACCAGTGCGCCGCACCGTGCGCCCGCGAAGGCGACGCCGCGGCATATGTCGATACCGCGCAGGCGGCCCATGCAGCGTTGGCCGGTGACATGCGACCGATCATCGTGGCTGCCCAGGCTCGGATGTCGGATCTCGCCGGACGTGGCCGGTTCGAAGAAGCACGAGCCTGGCGCGACCGGCTCGAGGTGGTGCTGCGCGGTGTGCACCGTGCCCGCCGACTCGAGATCCTGCGGTCAGCTGAGGAGATCGTGGCCGCGCAGGTTGTCGATGGCGCCTGGCACATTCATGTCATCCGGCACGGCCGGCTCGCGGCGTCGGGTGTAGCTCCGCGCGGCACCGATCCGCGGCCCGTCGTCGACGCGCTCGTGGCCACGGCAGAAGTCGTCGACCCTGCCGGTGCCACCCTCGTCGAGGAGACCGAGTTGCTGTGGACCTGGCTCGAACAGGCTCGACTTGTGCGAGCCTCACTCGGGCTAAGCCTGCCGGTGTACTCCGGTGGTGCCCTCTGGGCAAGCATCCGCGACGCTCGCGAATCCGCGAGCTCACTGGCGTACTCCGCTGATCGGCGCGGGCTCCGGCCGAGCGCCTAGTCGATCATGCAGCCCTTGGGCAATCATGGGGCCATGAGCGCACCGTCGGCAGCCGTTGCTGCTTACTACCGCGATGCACCTTCGCCGCAACGCGAAACTCTGCTGGCCATGCGCGAGCGCATCCTCAAGATCGTCCCCACGGCTACCGAGGTGATGAAGTACGCCATGCCCACATTCGTCGTCGATGGCACGCCGGTGTGCGGTGTCATGGCGCACACCAAGCATGTGGGCTACTACCCCTTCAGCGGGAGCACACTGGCCGCGCTACCCGAAATCACCGCGAAGTATGGCGGCACCAAGAGCGCACTGCACGTGCCTATCGACAAACCGCTACCACTCACGGTGATCCGCACACTCATCCGCGCGCGACAGCGAGAGTAATCCCTTCCCCAAGCCGAGGCTCGACTCGAACTTCGGGCGCAGAAGCGCAGTAGGAGTGCGCATTCCGCCCAGAGTTCGGAGCAGACAGACCGTGAATCAGCCGCGCAGAGCCTGGGATGTGTCGATCCAACGACGCAGCAACTCCCCCGCCGCGCCAGACTCGACAGCGGCCTGCGCACTCGGCAGGTGCTCAGTGATCCGCTCAAGCAGTGTGCCTTCGACGGCCTTCCCCGCTTCGGCTGATTGAGCAGCAAAGTACATCGCCAATGCGGCCGCCGCGTTGACGATGACCACCTTGCGCACTGCCTCGACGTCACACGGCAACACCACATCGGGTGCCTCACGAGGCAGGCCGAAGGCGGCTCGACACACCTCGGCGTTCTCCAACGCCGATCCGCCCGCGAGGGCATCCGGGGCGACGTCCGTCAGCCCGAAGTCGGCGGCCTCCAGCGATGTCTCAACCACCTCGCCAGTCGTGGTGTCCCACACCGAAGTGCGGCCGAAGGGCGAGATCTCGTCCCACCCGTTGTCGCCGCGTACGACGAGCACGCGATCGCCACGCTCGGCGAACACCGCTGCCATCACCGGTGCCATCTCGCGCTGCGCGCAGCCGATGAGCCCGGCCTTCGGCCGTGCGGGGTTGATGAGCGGACCCAGGATGTTGAAGATCGTCGGCACGCCAAGTTCCCGACGAATGGGCGCCGCGTGCCGCATAGCTGGATGCAGGACCTGCGCAAAAGCGAAGGAGATGCCGAGTTCGTTCACGCAGGACTCGATGGCGGCCGGATCGAGGTCGAGGGCGAGGCCGAGCTCCTCCAAGACGTCTGCCGTCCCGGTGCGGGAACTCGCCGCTCGGTTGCCGTGCTTGACGACGCTCGCACCGCATGACGCGGCCACGATCGCGGCCATGGTCGAGAAATTGACCGTGCCCGCCCCGTCGCCACCGGTGCCCACCACGTCGAGGACCACCCCGCTGGTCGATACCGGGAGCGCATGCTGGAGGAGCACCTCCGCAATAGCCGATACCTCCCCTAGGGCCGAACCCTTGGCCTGGAGCCCGAGCAAGAAGGCACCTACCTGGGCCTGCGTGGCAGCGCCCGTCATGACCTGGTTCATCGCCCAGGCGGCCTGCTCGCGGTCCAGATCCTGATCGGCCAACAGGGCACGCAGAATCGCTGGCCAGGTTAGATTCGCGTCATTTTCTGCCATTTTGCCCGCTTTATTCGTTTTGTCAGAACGGTGGCCCGCTCACTTCACCGGCAGCCCGGCCACGCGCTGGCGCAGCAGGTGCCCGGCCAGATCGGCCAGACGCATGGGGTCCAGGGGCCGCGGGGCCACACCATCTGCTCGGGACCAGGTGGCCAGCCAGGCATCCTGGGGCCGAGCGGTGAGGACCAGGATCGGCGGGCAGTGGAAGATCTCGTCCTTGAGTTGCCGGCAGACCCCCATCCCGCCAGCCGGGACGGCCTCGCCGTCCAGGATCGCCAGGTCGATCCCCCCGGCATCCATGGTCCGCATGACGAGGGGCTCGGTGGCGACCTCGACGACGCGGATGGCCGGCAATTCGGGGGCCGGACGCACTCCGAGGATGCGGATCACCTGCTGTCGGGTGTCCCGATCGTCGCTGTAGACAAGGACGGTCAGCACCTGGGCATCGGCCTCGGGGGCCCCATGGTCGGTCACGAGGCAAGGCTATCGGGGGGTCTGCGCCCCAGGCACGCTCCCCTCTGGCAGACTCAGCGACGTGGCGACTGCTTCCCCTAACGTGGCTCAGGCGTTCTCGCACACGCCAGCCAATCGACCCAACCCCGTAGCCATCGGCACGATCGTCTGGCTGTCCAGCGAGCTCATGTTCTTCGCGGGCCTGTTCGCGATGTACTTCACGCTCCGCTCGGTCAACCCCGATCTGTGGGCCGAGGAGACAACCAAGCTCAACGTCCCCTTCGCGAGCGTCAACACGACGATCCTGGTTCTGTCCTCGGTGACCTGCCAGCTCGGTGTCTTCGCAGCGGAGCGCGGCGACGTCAAGGGCTTGCGCCGATGGTTCGTGATCACCTTCATCATGGGTGCGATCTTCATCGCCGGTCAGGTGACGGAGTACGCCGAACTCGTGCACGAGGGCCTCACGCTTTCCAGCAACGCCTACGGCTCGGCGTTCTACCTGACCACCGGCTTCCACGGCCTGCACGTCACCGGCGGCCTAGTGGCCTTCCTTCTCGTGCTGGCGACGACCTTCGTGGTCAAACGCTTCACCCACGATCAAGCCACGCGCGCCATCGTCGTGTCGTACTACTGGCACTTCGTCGACGTGGTCTGGATCGCCCTGTTCTTCATGATCTACATCCTCAAGTAGTCGTCGAGCGCCTCGCGCGGACGACGACGCTCGATCGGAAGGGAAGGAACTGCAGGTGAAGGCACTTGCGGCTCGGCGGCGAAATCCCGTCGTGGTCACGTTGCTGCTTCTCGTCGCCCTGCTCGGCGTGGGTGGGGTCTACGCGGTCGCCACGTCGACCGCGCCGGCCGAAGCCACTGCCAGCAACGACCAAACGGCGATCGACGAAGGCAAGCGGCTGTATCTGGAGGGCTGCTCCTCCTGCCACGGCCTCAACGCCGAGGGCACGAGCAACGGCCCGACTCTGATCGGAGTCGGGGCGGCGTCAGTGCACTTCCAGGTCGCAACCGGTCGTATGCCGATGGCGGCTCCCGGTGCCCAGGCTGGCGCCAAGCCCCCGGTCTACAACGACGCCGACATCGCCGCAATGGCCGCGTACATCGCCTCCCTCGCTCCCGGCCCTGCCATCCCCACCGCGGAGCAACTCGATTACTCCAACGCCGATGTCGCCGAGGGCGGCGTCCTCTTCCGCATCAACTGCGCCCAGTGCCATCAGGCGGCGGGCGGCGGCGGCGCGCTCACCCAGGGCAAGTACGCCCCGAGCCTCATGGACGCCACTCCGCAGGAGATCTACGAGGCCATGCTCACCGGCCCGCAAAACATGCCGGTCTTCGGCGACGGCACCTTGACCGTCGAGGACAAGCAGGCCGTCATCGCCTACATCATGGATCTGCAGGAGGCCCCGAGCCCCGGAGGAATCTCGCTCGGACGCCTCGGACCGGTCGCTGAGGGCCTGTTCCTCTTCGCCGGTGTCATGGTTATCTTCATCGGACTCGCCGTCTGGATTGGGATCAGGGCACGATGAGCGACATCACTACCCGCGACAACGCGGAGACCCCCGACCACGGGCACGGCGCGGCCAGTTCCGCTGACGCCGCCGACCTCGCCCGCCCCCTCTACACCGGGCCCGGTGGCCTCCCCGCGGCCGACGTCCCGCATCGCCCCCGGGCCAGCGACGTCGACCCCCGGGCGGCACGACGCGTAGAGCGCCAGGTCTCGGCGATGTTCCTGCTCGCCGTGATCATGGTGATCCTCTTCGTTGCCGCCTACGTGGGCATCGACCCCTACACACTGGTCTACATTCCGGTCCTCGGTGAAGTCGGCGCGCAGAACGTCGCACTCGGGTTCACCTTCGGCCTAGGCGTCTTCGCCATCGGCGCCGGCGCGATCCAGTGGGCAAAGAAGCTCATGCCCGACGTCGAGGTGGTGCAAGAGCGCCACTCCATGCAGTCTGACGGCGAAGAGACCGACGCTGCGGTCGACCAGTTCGAGCGCGGCAAGGAAGAGTCCGGATTCGGGCAGTACCGCCTCATCCGTCGCACCCTCATCGCGGCCCTTGCCCTCTTCCCGATCCCGATCGTCGTGCTCCTGCGCGACCTGTGGAGCCCGAAGAACGGCGGCTTCGGCCCCAGCCCCGCGACCCTCCTCAGTGAGACCGCGTGGACCGAGGGCATGCCAATCGTGACCGACGGCACCTACGTCAAGATCCGCCCCGAGGACATCCCCGTCGGTGGCCTGGTCTCGGCCCTCCCGGAGGACATCAACGAGATCCAGGAAGAGGAGCACAACCTCAACGAGCGCGGCAAGTCCGCAATCCTCCTGGTCCGGATGGAGCCCGACGAGATCCGCTCCCAGCAGGGTGAGGGCTGGGACTTCCAGGGGATCGTGGCCTACTCCAAGATCTGCACCCACGTGGGCTGCCCCATCGCTCTGTACGAGCACCGGACCCACCACCTACTGTGCCCGTGCCACCAGTCGACCTTCGACCTGGCGGATTCGGGCAACGTCATCTTTGGGCCTGCGGCTCGGCGCATGCCCCAGTTGCCGATTGGCGTAGATGAGGAAGGATTCCTTGTGGCCAAGAGTCCCTTCCAAGAGCCTGTGGGCCCGAGTTTCTGGGAGCGTGGATGAGCACCGTCGAGCAGGTGGGTGGTTCCGTCGCGACGTACGTGGACAAGCGCGTCGGTTCGAATCGGTTCCTAGCGCGCAATCTGAAGAAGGTTTTCCCCGACCACTGGTCCTTCATGCTGGGCGAGATTGCTCTCTACAGCTTCATCGTCGTACTCCTCACCGGAGTCTTCCTGACGCTGTTCTACAAGCCGAGCATGGTGGAGGTCGTCTACAACGGCTCCTACGTGCCGCTCAAGGGAGTCATGATGTCCGAGGCCTACGCCTCGACACTCGACATCTCCTTCGACGTACGCGGTGGTCTCCTCATCCGCCAGATGCACCACTGGGCCGCGCTGCTCTTCATCGCCGCTATGAGCGTGCACATGATGCGCGTGTTCTTCACCGGCGCCTTCCGCAAGCCGCGTGAGTTCAACTGGATCATCGGCGTCACCCTCATCGCCCTCGGGCTCGCCGCCGGCTTCTCCGGCTACTCCCTGCCGGACGACCTGCTCTCCGGCACCGGCCTGCAGATCGCCCGCGGTATCGTCCAGGCGATCCCGATCGTCGGCACCTGGGGCGCCTTCCTGCTTTTCGACGGCGAGTTCCCCGGCACCGAGTTCATCTCGCGGCTGTACGGCATCCACATCCTGCTCGTGCCCGGCCTGATCCTGGCGCTGGTTACGGTCCACCTCATGCTCGTGTGGGTGCAGAAGCACACCCAGTTCCCCGGACCGGGCCGGACCAACAACAACGTCGTCGGCTACCCGCTGATGCCGATCTACATGGCCAAGGCCGGCGGCTTCTTCTTCGTCGTCTTCGGCGTCATCACACTGATCGGCGGGCTGGTCACGATCAACCCGATCTGGATCTTCGGTCCCTACACGCCCGACCAGGTATCCGCCGGCTCCCAGCCGGACTGGTACATCGGCTGGCTCGACGGAATGCTCCGCATCATGCCGAACTGGGAGACCGTGCTCTTCGGCTACACGATCTCGTGGAACATCTTCATTCCCGCGGTCGTCATACCCGGCATCGTCTTCACCGCCGCTGCCCTCTATCCCTTCCTGGAGGCCTGGGCGACCGGCGACAAGCGGGACCACAACCTGCTGGATCGTCCGCGCAACGCCCCGGTTCGCACAGGCATCGGCGTCATGGCAATGACGTTCTACTTCCTGCTCTTCATCGGTGGCGGCAACGACATCATCGCGATCACCTTCGACCTGTCGATCAACTCGATCACCTGGTTCCTACGGATCGCCATCTTTGTCGTCCCGCCGCTGGCCTTCCTCATCACCAAGCGAATCTGCCTCGGCCTTCAGCGCAAGGACCGAGAGAAGTTGCTGCACGGCAACGAGTCCGGCCGCATCCTCCGACTCCCCCACGGCGAGTTCATCGAGGTGCACGAGCCCCTCACCACAAAGGAGCGCGCGGTCATCGAGTCGGCTGTCGAGGCCTATCACCCGCCGCTACCGGCCGCGGAGAAGACCGACGCCAACGGCGTGCGCAACAAGAAGTACCGCCGCCAGAATCTCCGGTCGAAGCTTTCGCACTGGTTCTACGGTGACGCGATCGTGCCCCCGACGTACGACGAGATCGAGGCTGGCCAGGCGCATGTCGCGCACGATGCCGCTCTCGAGGCCCCGCTGCACGAGCACGATGTCGACTCCACGGTCATGGTGCCCTTCCACGGAGGCATCCTCCATACGGAGGGCGAACCGGCCACCAACATGGAGCAACTCGAAGATCGAGGTGGCCACCTCTAGGCTGGCCCCATGGCATCGACCGCCCCGGACACCTCGCGGTGCCGGGGCGGTCACATTCCCGGCCACCCCGCCCAGCACCCTCGCTGGGGCCAAGTTCCCTCGGCGTCCTCTGTGGTCATCGGGATGGTCGGTTTCGCGGTCATCCTGGCCATCTGCTGGATCTGGCTGCCGGGCCTGTTCTGGCCTCTCATCGCCCTGCTGGTGGTCGGCCTCATCGTTTCCGCGGCCGTCCAGGCGCTGCTGGGCCATCGAGGCGCCTGCTGGGCCCAGCGGACAGTCCGCTGGTGGCTCGGACCCGTAGGAACGCTGATAGACCCCCTGGGCATCGGCTGAGGCCGGCTTGGGCTGTGGTGAGCCCGAGCCGGGGCTGCGGCGGGCCGGGGGCTGATCGCCGCGCCACCGAGCCTAGCGACGCCAAACGGCGTTTCCGTACGCGCAGCACCGCCGTTAACCGTCGCGAGCCGTCACGCCGCCGAAACAGTGATCCCGACCTGGCCGCTAGCGCCGCGCTTGCCGGCGGCACGCTGGCTGCGCCACATCATCAAGCGTCCGATCAGGCCGTAGCGGTGCGCCACCATCCGAGCGGTCTGCTCAGAAGCCGGTCCATCCTGCAAGTGCCCGGTGGCCTGGACCTGCTCGCCGGTCAGGCGACCACGTACGTCACACGGGGCGATCAAGACGCGTGGTGTGTGGGCTAGCCGCTTGGCCTTGCCCGAGTCATCCTGGGTGATGATCCGCAGCGCATCGCCATCACGCACGAACCACACGGGGGTGGCCACAGGGGTTCCGTCCCGACGGAAGGTGGTCAGTGAGACGTACTTGCCCGATTGGATCCTCCCGACGAACTCGCGGTCAAACATGGATCGGCTATACCAGCGGGGAGGTCATTACGCCGCCCAGGCCGGACGCAGCGGTCCAGTCGTCCCAGGAGATGTTCCACACCGTGATGCCGTTGCCGGGGTTCTGCTTCAACGGAGTGCCGGTGATCTCGATCGGGTCGCCAATGTGGGAGATGTCGAAAAGCCAGCCGGCGTTTTCGGTACTCATGGACGTGCACCCGTGGCTGTAGCGGTAGTTGCCCCAGGCACCGGCAGCCCATGGCGAGGCATGCAGGAACTCCCCATGCCAGGTCAGGCGCATCGCGTAGTCGACCTTGACCCGATAATGCTCCGGATCATCCTTGTCAACACCCGCGGTGGCGTTGTCCATGATCCGGGTGCGCTCCTTGGTCATGATGAGCTTGGTACCCGAGAGCGTCTCGTAGCCATCCATGCCCATGGTGACCGGGATCGTGCGTTCCTTCTTGCCATTGACGAACACCTTCATCATCAACGTCTCCGCGTCGGCCTTCATGACAACCGAGTCTGGCGTGGTGTAGGTGTACATGGAGTTGCCATCGCCGAACTGCCCGGGGGCGGCCTCAATGCCACGCAGGGACAGATCCAACTGAATCTCGGCGTTGCCCGGCCAGTAGTCCTTCGGTCGATAGATGGCCTCGGTCGGCCCGGTCCAATACCAGGCACCCTCGATGGGCGTCGAAGTGCGCACGATCATGCCCTCCTCGACCGCGGCGCGATCCTTGACCGGCTCGTCGAAGGTGACCGTGATCGGCATACCGACGCCGAACGACTCACCATCTGCGAAGTCGGGGGTGGCCGTGATGAAGCCGTCCGGATTCACCGTGGTGACCTGGCTCTCGAAGGAGTTGGTCATGCCACGGGAGTCGACGACCGTCGCCGAGACCTTGTAGCGGGAGTCGTAGTCCAGGAAGCTGCGCTTGGACGTCCAGGTCCGACCGTCGTCACTGAAGTCACCCTCGATGACCCGACTGGGGCCGTTGGTGACGTTCACCTCAGTAAAGCGCCCGTTGTCCGCAAACAGGACGATGGGCTGATCGATGGGGGCGTTCTCGGTGACCTTGTTACCCATGTGGATTTCAGCCGTCGAGGTCCGAGGTAGTTCTGCGGACGTGAGCGTCATCGCGGGCTGGCAGCCCGAGACGGCCACGAGGCCGACGGACACAGCTACGACGGTGAGGGGACCACGCATGTCTTGCAGGATAACCCGAGAAGGTCGGGGATCAGCGAGCGAAACTGCCGCGGTAGTACTCGAAGAGCCAACCGACGATGGCAATCATCAAGAAGACGACCCCCAGCACGACCAGCCAGGCAGCGAAGATGAATCCCAAGGCGACCAGCATCGCGGCGAAGCCGACGGGCAGCGGCCACCAACTGTGCGGGCTGTAGAAGCCGTACTCCGGATCCGCCTCGTCGATCTCGGCGTTGCCGCGGTCCTCCGGCAAGCCGTCTAGGCGCTTGTCGGTGTACAGGATGTAGAAAGCCACCAGGATCGCCAGGCCGCCGGTCATGACCAGGGCGGTGGTGCCGATCTCATCCTTGCTGAAGAAGTAGTAGAGGGCGCCGACGACGAGGAAGAAGACCGCCAGGATGCCGAAGGACCAGCCGCCAATCTTCACTGTGCACTCCCCGAGACGGCTGCGGCAGCCGCAGGCTGCGCAACGTCGGACAACTCAGGATGATGTAGGTCGAATGCCGGGCGATCGGACCGGATACGCGGCAGCGAAACGAAATTGTGGCGTGGCGGCGGGCAGGACGTCGCCCACTCCAAGGAGCCACCCCAGCCCCACGGATCATCAACGGTGACCTTCGGCGAGTGCTTCCAGCTGTAGAACACGTTGAAGATGAAGACCACGGTGGACAGGCCGATCAGAATCGAGCCGACGGAGGAGACGGCGTTCAAGGTCGTGAAGCCGTCGCTGGCGAGGTAGTCACCGTAGCGGCGAGGCATGCCCTGGACGCCCAGCCAGTGCTGGACCAAGAAGGTGACCTGAAAGCCGATGAAGACGAGCCAGAACTGCAACTTGCCGAGCTTCTCATTCATCATTCGGCCGGTCATCTTGGGCCACCAGAAGTAGTAGCCCGCGAACATCAAGAACACCACGGTGCCGAAGACCACGTAATGGAAGTGCGCCACAACGAAGTAACTGTCCGACACGTGGAAGTCCAGCGGTGGTGCGGACAAGATGATGCCGGTGAGACCGCCGAAGAGGAAGGTGACGAGGAAGCCAATCGTGTAGAGCATGGGCGTCTCGAAGGAGACCGAGCCTCGCCACATCGTGCCGATCCAGTTGAAGAACTTCACGCCCGTGGGCACGGCTATGAGCATCGTCGTGAGCGCGAAGAATGGCAGATAGACCGAACCGGTCACGTACATGTGGTGAGCCCACACCGCCACCGAAAGCGCGCCGATGCCCATCGTCGCGAAGACCAAGCCTTTGTAGCCGAAGATCGGCTTGCGGGAAAAGACGGGGATGATCTCGCTGGCGATGCCGAAGAACGGCAGGGCAATGATGTAGACCTCAGGATGGCCGAAGAACCAGAACAGGTGCTGCCAGAGAATTGCGCCCCCGTTTTCGGCGTCGAAGACCACGGCGCCGAACTGTCGATCGATGAAGGCCATGAGCAGAGCTGCCGCCAGGATCGGGAAGGCAATCAGTACGAGAATGCTCGTGACGAAGATCGTCCACGAGAAGATCGGCATGCGGAACATCGTCATACCGGGCGCGCGCATCGTGAACGCCGTCGTAATGAAGTTGACGGCGCTGAGGATGGTGCCCAGACCACCCATCGCGAGGCCGAGCAGCCACAGGTCTGCGCCCACCTCCGGGGAGTTCACCGCATTGCTCAGGGGCTGGTAGGCGAACCAGCCGAAGGATGCAGCGCCACCCGGGGTGAAGAAACTCAAGGCGATGGTCAAACCGCCGAAGAAGAACAACCAGTAGCCCAGCATGTTCAGGCGCGGGAACGCGACGTCGGGTGAGCCGATCTGCAGCGGCATGATCACGTTGCCGAAGCCGACGTACAGGGGGGTCGCGAAGAGGAACAGCATGATCGTGCCGTGCATGGTGAAGAGCTGGTTGTACTGCTCGAGAGACACGATCTGCATTCCGGGGCTGGCGAGTTCCGCGCGAATCACCAGCGCCATGGCACCGGCGGCCACGAACCACACGAACGAGGTGATGAGATAGAGGTAGCCGATGACCTTGTGGTCGGTCGAGGTCGCCCACTTCACGATCGTGCGACCGAAGTGCGATCGACGTACCTGCTTGGGCGAGGCAGCAGACTCCGGAGCGGAAACCGGGTCGTTCAGGATGGTCATATGTTCGTCCTCTCCGACTCGCGCTCTCCGGTGTAGCTCACGCGCTCGCTCTCGAGCTTGCCGGTCTGACCCTTGTTGCGAAGGTCGTCCATGTGCTGTTCGAACTCTGCGCGGGAGACAACCTTGACGTTGAACAGCATGCGCGCATGGTCGGTACCGCACAACTCGGCGCAGCGGCCAACGAAAGTGCCGGTCTTGTTCGGCGTCACCTCGAACTCATTGACCTTGCCGGGGATGACGTCCATCTTGAACAGCCAATCGATCACCCAGAAGGAGTGAATGACATCGGGGGAGGTGAGTTCGAACTTCACCTTCTCATCGACCGGCAGCCACAACGTGGGGGGCTGGCCCGGAGTGCCAACGTCGTACACGTCCTCGTCGAGATAGTTGAAGGCCCAACTCCAGCGGAAGCCAACCGCGTTGACCGTCTGCGACTGGTCATTCTCCACTGCCAGGACCTCGCTTTGGTCGCGAGCGGTAAAGGCGAACAGTCCGAGAATCATGATCAGCGGCAAAATGGTGTACAAGATCTCCAGCGGGAGGTTGTACTTCGTCTGCTTCGGCGTTTCATTGCCCTTGCGGCGTCGGTAGGCAACCGCGGCCCAGAGCATCAGGCCCCAGGTCAAGATGCCGACCGCCCACGCTGCAATCCAGGTGCCATTCCACAGGTTCTGGATGATGGGCCCCTCAGCCGTTGCAGGCTCGGGGAGATCGAAGAAGAACGCCTCGTTGGCTGTGCAGCCGGAGGCTGCCACTGCCAGCAACCCGAGGCCTGCTGTCACGCCGATGACGCGGTGCGATCGCTCCACGAGGGCGACATTAGCGCACGAGGGATCCCCTCGTGGGGCAGGGGGCGCTACCGTCAGATCGTGCCCACGGCCACTCCCCCACCCGGATTCCTCGACGCAGCGTCGGGACAGCCGCTGAATCCGGCGGCCCGGGAGGCATGGTCGGCGGCCGCGGACGCCGGCTGGGCTGACCCTCGGCGGCTCTACCGGGCCGGCCGCCAGGCGGATCTGGTGCGGCAGGCGGCGCTGGCCGCCCTCGGCACGGGCCTCGGAGTCACTTCGGATGCCGTTCACCTCAGCGCCGACAGCCAGGATCTACCAGGGCGAATTATCCGATTCGCCTTACCCGCGAGTGGCACCATCGTCGTCAGTGCCGTCGAACACAGCAGCATCCTGTCCGCGGCCGACGACTTCCTCGCCCGCGGTGGCCAGGTGCGAACCATCGGCGTCGACCATCAGGGGCGTATCGACATCGATGAATACCGGGCCGCCCTGCCCGGCGCGGACCTCGCCTTCCTACAGACGGCCAACCACGAGGTCGGCACGCGCCAGCCCGTGGACCAGATCGCCCGGGCCTGTGCCCAGGCCGACGTACCCCTCGTGCTCGATGCATCGACGAGCTTGGGCCACGATCCGACGCCGACCGACTGGTCAATCCTCCTGGGTCAGGCCAGCAGCTGGGGT
>Ga0181594_10002203_pt1 | contig 18001 bp, 12 predicted proteins | sample 071ome_18_FD_145603 | JGI IMG/M metagenome (GOLD analysis project Ga0181594, IMG submission 145603) | Coastal salt marsh microbial communities from the Groves Creek Marsh, Skidaway Island, Georgia - 071413BT metaG (spades assembly) | ecosystem: Environmental > Aquatic > Marine > Intertidal zone... | reverse complement strand
GCATGGCACCGCCTGAGCCTGAGCCTGAGCCTGAGCCTGAGCCTGAGCCTGAGCCGGAGCCTGAGCCTGAGCCGGAACCCGAGCCTGAGCCTGAGCCTAGCCGTAGCGCTCCGGACGCCTCTGCGACCCGCTCAGAGCGCGCTGAGCGAGTCGAGGACCCAGAGGAAGCGCGCATGGAAGAGACCCGAGCGCCTGTCAGCTCACACCTCAAAGAGCTTCGAGATCGGATCTTAAGCTACGTGAAGGGTTGGCTGATCTGCTTAGTCGTCACCATCATCTTTCATGAGCAGCTGTTCTTATTGGTGACGACCCCAATGTACGAGAGCTTAGGCCGCTTTGGCCTTGAAGATAAGATCACCTTTCGCACAGTAAATGGGCCGATTCTGTTTTACATACGAGTGTGCTTAATCTCATCGTTTATCGCCTCTGCTCCCTTCGCATTTACACAGCTCTGGGGCTTCGTGAAGCCTGGGCTCTATGAACATGAACAGCGCCTCACGCGGAGCTTTGTCGCCCTCGCGACCTTCTTCTTCTTCTCTGGGGTCGTCTTTAGCTACAAGGTCGTGATGCCCTTTGCCTTCGATTACAACCTGAGTTTCTCTCGAATTGAGGGCCCACAGAAGCTGCTCCCTGACATCACGCTTGAAGACTACCTCAGCACCTTTAAGACGCTCACGCTGATGGTAGGCTTAACCTTCATCACCCCGATCTTCTTGGGGTTCCTCAGCTATATTGAACAGCTTAGCTTCCAGACCCTCAAGCGTGGGTGGCGCTGGGCGGCGGTGGCGTCTTTTTTGATCGCCGCGATCCTCACCCCCCCTGACTATGTCACGCAGGTCCTTGTCGCGCTCCCCCTCTGCGCGCTCTACGGGGTGAGCGTCTTGTTCGCCTATCTACTTGAGAAAAGGCGCGCTCAACAGGGGTAAGAGGATCGAATTGCGCCCTTGATGGGGTTTGACGCATCCCTTAAGACAAGCTAATACAGCCTGAGGTCTGAGCGCTACTTAAGCTCGCTCAACTCTCTCCTGCAACCCCCGACCGAGTGAGGCTTGTCTCATGTCAACCTTTATCACTGACGAGTGCATCAACTGTGGCGCCTGTGAGCCCGAGTGTCCTAATAACGCCATCTCTGAGGGAGATGACACCTATGTCATTAACCCTGAGCTGTGCACAGAGTGTGTAGGCTTTCATGGTGATGAGGCCTGCCAGTCTGTGTGCCCTGTTGAGTGCTGTGTCCCAGATGAGAACATCCGTGAGGAGGAGCCCACGCTCCTTGACCGCGCCAAGTCACTCCACCCAGACCTCCCGATCCCCTCTCTAGATGAGCTGAACGAGACGAACTCGCGCTTCCGTAACCCCAACTGGATCAACGAGGGTCGCTGAGCTAGGGCCTCTTTGTCTTGGTGAGTGATCCACTGAGCTTGGACCCACTGAGCTTGGATCCACTGAGCTAGAACCTACTGAGCTAGGGCTTATTTCTCCCGGTGAGTGATATAGTCCACAAAGTGAATCAGCGGGGAGACCTGTGGTCCGAGCGGAGAGATCGCGCTGATCGCCCGCTCAGCATAGCGTCCGCGCTCCTCAAGGACCTCCTCCTTGCTCATATGATGTAAGAAGCTGTTGCCATCCCGCTCTGCGTCTTGGTCAGCGTCAATCAAGTCATCTGTGAGCTGAAAGAGGGTGCCGAGCGCCTCCCCATAGCGCTCTAAACGAGCGAGAGACTCTAGGTCTACCCCTGCGCTCACCCCACCGCCGACCACCGAAGCTCGGATCAGGGCGCCTGTTTTCTTCTGCTGCATCGACAGCAGAGCCTCAAGGCTCTCAACGCCATCAATGTCCTCTACCTGCCCCCCTACCATCCCACGCCCCCCTGAGGCCTCAGCGAGCAGGCGCGTCCAGTCTTGAGCGAACGCGGCGGACGGCGCGCTCCTGCTGATCAGCGCGAAGGACTCCGTTAAGAGCGCGTCTCCCGCTAAGATCGCGGTCGCCTCATCAAAGCGCTTATGGCAGGTCGGGCGACCTCGGCGCTCATCGTCATCATCCATCGACGGGAGGTCGTCATGGATCAGGCTGTAGGTGTGCACGAGCTCAACCGCGGCCGCCCAAGGCAAAGCGGTAGACAGCTCAGCCCCCATCGCCTCAGCGCTCAAGAGCGCGAGTGAGGGGCGGACCCGCTTACCACCACTAAACAGGGAATATCGGGCCGCCTCAGCGAGCGTTGAGGGCCACTGAGGCCAGGCCGTCACCTCGGTCAGGTAAGGCTCAAATTGAGCCATCACCCGCCTCAGCGATGATTTAAGAGCTGGGTTCATCTCCGTCTCCTAGGTTGCTCCTCAGCGACTCAAAGTGTCGCTCAGCTTGAGATAAGAGCACCCGCCCATGATGGGCGAGCTTCACGCCACGCTCGTAGATTTTAAGCGCCTCGTCAAGGTTAAGCTCTGGCTGATTGAGGCGCTGGACGACCTCTTGTAGCTGGCTGAGGGCCTGCTCAAAGCTCACGTCTCCAAGCTGAAGCTCAGGTGAAGAGGGCTGATCTGAGGCAGAGCTTGGAGGGGTCGCTGGGGCCGTGGGGTCGTGATCACTCATCTTTGAGGTCTCCTTAATGCTTTATGTTTATGCTCTTTATGTTTGTGATGATGTATCTGTATGGGCTCGAGTGGGCTCGAGTGGGCTCGAGTGGGCTCGCGTGGGCTCGCGTGGGCTCGCGTGGGCTCGTCTGGGCCCGTGTCGCTTCACATCACCTCACTCTGAGGCGCCCTTGAGGTCCGCTCGCCAGCTTGGGTCTACAGCTTTGATCTCCGCCTCAACACGCCCACGCATCAGCTGGATGACGACGCGGTCACCAGGGGTGAGCTGTGACGCGTCGTCGATCAGCTCAGGTCGCGCCTCGTCCACGGTCGCCTCGCTGAGTCGGGTGGTGATGCTGTAGCCTCTAGATAAGATATCAAGGGGAGAGAGCGCGTGCAGTGAGGCGATCAGGCGACTTAATTGAGCGTGGCTCGCCTGGAGCTCCGCGCTCATCAAGCTGTGAAGCTCTCGCTCGACCCCCTCTAATGCGGTTCTCCTTGGTGGAAAAAGTGACAGGCTCCTCAACGCCACGGTCGAGGCTCTAATCCCTTGACCGACCCTCGCGAGCCTCGCGTCTGGAGCGCTCGCCTCAAGTCGCTGATCGAGCTGTGTGAAGCGCTTTAAGCTCTGATCAAGGGTCCGCTTAAAGGCTCGCTCGAGCTCAAAGTAAGCGCGCTCAAGCGCCTGACGTTTACCCTGCGTAGAGGGCGCTCTTACCCCCTGCGTTAGGAGCTGGAGCTGTTGAGCGTTTCGAGCCCCCTGCCGCTCCATACCACGCTGTACTAACTGGATCGTGGACTCGAGCTCTTTTCTGAGCACGCGCGTGTCGGGGATGACCTCCATCGCCGCATAGGTCGGCGTCGAGCAACGCAGGTCTGCAGAGAGCTCAGCGAGCAGAGTGTTACTCTCATGGCCAATGCTCACCACTACAGGGAGCGGGGCGCTCGCGATAAAGCGACACAGCTCCTCATTATTAAACACCCAGAGGTGCTCAGGGAGCCCCCCTCCCCTCGTGATCACCAGCACGTCAACATCTGGCCGTGACGCGGCGCTCTGTAGCGCAGACTTGAGCCCTTGGACGACCCGCTGCTCCTCGCCCTGCATCCGAGCATCATATCGATAGATTGGGATCCCAGGCGCTCGCTTAGAGGCGGCCTTTAAAAAGTCATACTCTGCGTCACTCTTCTCAGATGTGATCAGGGCGACCGCTCTTGGGACACGTGGGAGCGGGAGCGCGCGAGCGAACACCCCCTCAGCGTAAAGCCTCGCTCTGCGCTCCTCTAGCTGAAGCAACAACAGGCCCTGCCCTGTGGGCTCAAGGTGTTGAATGTGGAGTGAACAGCTCCCCTGCTTTGGGTTTACGTTGACGTTCCCTCTGACCCGAACGAGGTCGCCCTTCTTTGGGGTGTGCTTGAGCGAGCTGCGCTGTCGGGCCCAGATGACCGCGTCGATCGCGCTCTGGTCATCTTTAATCGTCAGGTAGATGTTCCCTCGGCCGTTATTTGGGACCTCCCTGACCTTACCGACCTCGCCCTCAACCCAGGTCTCTCTGAAGTAATGCGAGACACAGCTCGAGAGCTGACGGGTGAGCTCAGACACGCTCATCGCCGGCGGGGTACGCGTCGCGTCTCGCGTCGGCTCAACGCTCATCTCATCCATCTCAACTCCAATCACCAAGGTCGCCTAAGGCGCTCGAGTCGTACGCTCGTAAGCTCAAGCGTTGGCCTCACTCTCAACAGTTAACACAGCCGGCGACGTTTTTGTCTCGTTGAGGCGTGTTTTTCTATACCCCTCACTTGCGTTCGTGCGGTTTCTCAGTCAATTTAGCCTCTTGATACGCTCAGATAAGTACGTCCTCTACTCGAGAGGGTCTCTATGCTTATCAGCGGGCGTTAAGTTCCCATTTTATTATAAGTTGAGCGTCTCTCACTGAGCGCTCGTAATCACAACTAGACCTGGAGAGATCATCCAATGAAGTTAAAATCTTTCCTGCTCCTTGGGCTCTGCCTAGCGTATTGGGGCTGCGATGGAGACGACAAACCTGACCCCGGCGGAGAGACCGCTGGGGAGGCTGGCGTCATGAACGGTGGTGAGGGGGGCACCGGCGGAGAAGGAGGCGCCGGCGGGGTTGGTGGCGTTGGCGGAGAGGGGGGCACCGGTGGCGTTGGCGGAGAGGGTGGCACCGGTGGCGTTGGCGGAGAGGGTGGTACCGGTGGGACCGGCGGAGAAGGGGGCACCGGTGGGACGGGTGGCGAGGGAGGCACCGGCGGGATCACCCCGCTCACGCAATGTGAAGATGGTGTGGACAACGACGAGGACGGCCTCGTCGACCTCGAAGACCCAGGGTGCGCCGACGCGACCGACAACGATGAGAGCGATGACCCCGTCTCTAACGAGTGTTATGAGCGTGAGCTGATCGACCTCAACGCGGCGCTTGAGGCGGACGGCTACTATGAGGGAGACCTCTCTAACTTTGGCCAGAGCAAGACCCAAGGCTCCTGCGGTGGCGCAAACGGCCCTGAGGCGACCTTCAAGTGGACCACCGAGGTCCCGCTGAGCCGTGTCGAGTTTACGACCGACTTCCCTGAGACCACTAAGCCAACCGTCCTCTTCGTACGTGACGAGTGTGAGGCCACAACGGACCTCGCATGTAACCGTGGCGCGAATGAGGAGGGGGCGTATGGGACGAGCGTCACCATCGAGGACGTCGAGGCGGGGACCTATTACGTCTTCGTCGACACCGGCAACGCGAGCGCAGGCCCTGGCCCGTTCCGCCTCTCAGTCACCGTAGATGGCGCCCCCGACTGTCGTGACACCCTCGACAATGATGGAGACGGGCTCATCGACCTCGCTGACCCAGGCTGTGTCAACCCAGAGGATGAAGATGAGGCAGACCCAGAGGAGGCCCCTGAGTGCGCTGACGGCGTAGACAATGACGGTGACCTCCTCACCGACTACCCTGATGACCCCGAGTGTACCGCCGCGGGCGTCGACCGTGAGCGCGCGCTCTGTATCGCGCCATATGGTGAGGTCACAGAGATTGGCCAAGCGGGTGGTGGCTACAACGTGATCTTCCCTGCAGGGATGGCGACCGGCTTCACCGATGGCTGTATCGCGAACAGCGGACCCGAGGTGGTCTTCCACCTCACCCTCGATGAGCCCTCCGAGCTACGCGTGACCTCTGCGCAGACCACGCTCCCCTTCTCCATGTATCTCCGTGGCGCGTGTGATGACCTCACAACGCAGGTCTCATGTACCGATGACCTCACGGACCCGCTCCAGATTGACCGCCTCGAGGCGGGTGAGTACTTCTTGTTCGTCGACGCGCTCGACCCAATGGAGCCCGCGGAGTTCCCTTACATCGAGGTAGAGGTCACGAGCCTCGTCACAGAGTGTAACGATGAGATTGACAACGATGGGGATGAGCTCGTTGACCTCTTCGATCCTGGCTGTGAGCGCGGGATGGACACCTCAGAGGAAGACCCTGCTGAGACCCCCGCGTGCAATGACGGGCTCGATAACGATGAGAACGGCTCAACCGACTACCCTGATGATGAGAACTGCGACGCAGCGGGCGACCGCTACGAGCTCCTCCTCTGCCAAGACTATGACGTCGTTGAGTTTGTGAACAGTAGCACACAGGTGGTCGTGAACACCGAGGAAGGTACTCGGGCATATCAGCCTGGGACCTGTTCAAGCTCCTTCACCACGACCGCAGGTTCAGGCTCAGAGGTCGTCATCGCCCTCCAGCTAGACGAGCCGAGCAACCTGATCGCAGAGACGATCGCTGGCTTTGACACCGTCCTTTATCTGCGAAGCGCCTGTGACGTAGAGGAGTCCCTCGTCGCCTGTAATGACGACGGCGGGACCCTCGGCGACTCCAATGACTCTCGGATCGCGCTCGGCAACCTCGAGCCTGGGCTCTACTTCCTCTTCGCCGACTCCTACTCTACCTTCACCTCAACCGGTGAGATCACCGTAGATATCTCGATTGAGCCTTATGTCGAGCCCGTGACAGAGTGTAATGATGGAGAGGATAACGACACCGATGGCCTCGTAGATCTCGCGGATCCAGGCTGTTATGACGAGTTCTCCCCCTCTGAGGTGAACCCTGACATCACACCTCTGTGTGGTGACGAGCTCGACAATGATGGGGATGACCTCATCGACATCGCTGACCCCGACTGCTTCTCAGCGGGCGACACGAGCGAGGAGCCTCGCTGCGCGGGGATCCCATCTGTCGATGTCATCGTCGACTATGAGACCCCTGTCGTCGTCAGCGTCAACCCATCACGCTATGCGACCTTTGAGGGTGAGCAGAGCTCTTGTGTCGCGAACCGTGTCGGTCGCCCAGAGGTCCTCGCGATCCTTATCCCTGAGCCCTCTGACCTCTCGGTCTCTCTCAGCGAGGTCGCGGAGGGGACGGGCGCGTCACGAGGCATCTCGCTCCGGAGCGCCTGTGACAGCGTTGAGAGCGAGCTCACCTGTCGCGCGACGTCTACGTTCACCAACTCAATCAGCCAGTCCTACCTTGACGCAGGGATCTACTACCTCGTCGTGGAGCGCACAGATTTCTTTGATGACACCCCGCTTGAGGTCGAGCTCTCAGTCGTGAGTCGCGTCACCGAGTGTAACGATGAGATCGACAACAATGACAACGGTCTCATTGACCTATATGACCTGGGTTGCGTCACGGGTGAGAGCCTCAGCGAGACCCTCCCTGAAGGTGAGGAGACCCCCGCTTGCGCTGACACGATCGACAACGACGGCAACGGCCTCACTGACTATCCAAACGACCCCTTCTGCTCTGGCGCAGGCGACACAAGCGAGCGTCCTTGTGAAGCTCAAGACTTCATCCCTGTCCCAGAAGAGGGGATCACAGGCTTCCTGTTTGAGACCGCGAACGGGGTCGATGGCCTCGATTCAAGTTGCTCGTTCGGTACAGGCCCCGAGGCGATCTTTGGGATCACCGTCACCGAGCGCTCTGTGATCTATACAAACGCGACGAACGAGAATGGCTCAAGCACCTACGCGTACATGAACCTCCGCACGAGCTGTGATGATGAGGAGAGCGAGCTCTACTGCCGAAGCACGAACACCGAGCGCGTGATCGTTGTAGACCCTGGCTTCTACCTGCTGTCTGTTGAGCGCTCATCATTCTCAACGAGTAACCTGTTAATCGACGTCCGCTACGAGAGCCTCTCACGAGCCTGCAGTGATGGCGTTGATAATGATGAGGATGACCTGACCGACCTCGCAGACCCAGGTTGCTTTGCGTCCTATGATGACAGCGAGGCTGACGAGGGACTGACCGAGTGTAACGATGGCCAAGACAACGATGAGGATGGCCTCGTTGACTATCTTGGTGACCCTGACTGTGTCGCGGCGGGTGACAACACAGAGCGGGCGTACTGTACAGGGCTTGAGGCGGTTGTCGTGGGCGGGGATGGGCTCACAGGCTACACACACAACCCGCTGTTCTTTGAGGACAACCTAGAGTCCTCCTGCTCATTCAGCGAGACAGGCGCGGAGGCGGTCTTTGCGATTGAGGTCCCAGAGCTCTCGAACATCATCGTAGATGTACGGGACCCCGATGGGGAGCCTGCGTCTGTCTATACGGATCTCCGTAGCACATGTAATGATGAGGAGAGCTCGCTCGCCTGTCTGACAACAGGGTTCGACAATCGAGTCTTCCGTAACCTCGCTGAGGGCACCTACTACCTCGTCGTTGAGCGATCTGACTCCGCGACTCCGCTCTCCTTTACGGTAGATATTACCCGTGAGAGCCTCATACGCGCTTGTAATGACAGCGTCGACAATGACGGAGACGGGAACACCGACTACCCCGCGGACCCAGGCTGTGAGTTCGGCCTTGATGATGATGAGACCAGCCCTGAGCCACTCCCTGAGTGCGCTGACGGGGTCGACAACGATGGTGATATGCTCACCGACACCGAGGACGAGAACTGCGTCTCAGCCTCTGGCGCCTCTGAGTCTACCCTCTGCGCGGCCTACCCAGGCGTCATGTCCTTCACCCAGAGCGTCACCTTAGAGCTCGACACGACGGGCCTAGCCAACAACTACAGCGGGTCTTGTGGTGGTGGGAGCGCGGGCGATATCCCCATGATGATCACCCTCACCGAGCCCTCTAGCCTCCGCGTAGAGACCTTCGCGCCCTCTGTCGACACCGTCCTTTATATGAAGGCGGGCGAGTGCGACATGGGCATGGAGGTCGACTGTGATGATGACGGAGGTGATGGCAATGACTCACGGATCGAGGTCGACCGCGCTGAGCCGGGCGTCTACTTCGTGTTCCTTGACGCCTACTCAAGTGGCGCTGGCCTCTCTACGGTTGAGATCGAGATTAACCCCATCGTCATCCCGACCACAGAATGTAATGACGGAGCAGACAACGACGGAGACAACCTCATCGACCTCGATGACCCCGGTTGCGCCGAAGAGTTCAGCCCCTCTGAGACGAACCCCGAGGTGCTCCCTGAGTGCTTTGACGGCGAAGATAATGACCTCGATGACCTCACCGACTACCTCGGTGACCCCGACTGCTATGCGTCTGGTGACACCACCGAGGCCACGCGCTGTGAGGCGCTCCCCTCTGTTGACGTGACCGTCGGCTATGAGGAGACGGCCACCGTGACGGTCGACCCACAGGAGACCATCGACGCGACAACGCTCAGCACGTGTGTTGGGACCGCTGTCGGTCGCCCTGCGGTCATCGCATTCGAGCTACCTGAGTACTCAGACATCTACATCTCAGCGACAGACCCAACCGAGGCGCGCACCCGTCCGGTCGCGCTCTCTCTCCGTAGCGCCTGTGACGCCAACGCTGAGAATGAGCTCGCCTGTGAGGACGCGATTGACCTCTCAGGGGAGCTGATGGTCGCTCGCCAAGAGGCGGGGGTCTACTATGTCGTCGTTGAGCGCACGAGCATCCGTGACTCAGCGCCTATTGACGTCCACATTCGCCTCGTCAGCCGTGTCACAGAGTGTAATGACGGCGTCGATAATGACGGCGACGACCTCATCGACCTCTATGACTACGCCTGTGTCAACGGTGACAGCCCAACCGAGACCTTCGATGACACGAACCCAATCCCGCTCTGCGCGGACGGGCTCGACAACGATGAGGACGGCTCGTCTGACTACCCAGATGACCCTGACTGCGCGTCTGCTGGGGACAACTACGAGATGACGCTCTGTGACCAATATGCACAAGAGACGATCATCGTGCCTCCCGAGGGGCTGTCCTATGTATTCACCCCAGAGTCGGGTGTGACCAACACCGACTACAACAGCTGTGGGTACAGCTCAGGGGACATGGCGACCTTCCTGCTTGAGATCCCAGAGCTCAGCGAGGTCAGCTACACCATCCTTGACGATGATGGCTTTGACTCTTGGGTCACGACAGCGCTCCGTAGCGACTGTACCTCCTCGGCGAGCGAGCTCACAGACTCTTGTAACGGCCCATTCGATGACTACCCACGCTCGGTCGAGCTTGAGGCAGGCACCTACTTCCTGCTCATGCATCGCTCAAGCACCTCAAGCCCTGAGGCCTTTAACGTAGACATCTCTATCCGAAGCTTGATCACGCAGTGTAACGACGGCGTTGACAACGATGAGGATGGCGCGATCGACAACGCCGACGTAGGCTGTGAGAGCGGTCTAGATGACGATGAGACCGACCCCGCTGAGCTCCCAGAGTGCTCAGACAGCGCCGATAATGACGGGAATGGCTTCACCGACTACCCTGAGGACATCTTCTGTGGCTTTGCGGGTCAAACAACTGAGGGGCCCACTTGCGTCGCTGAGCTGGGTGAGCTCGTGACGGTGACCGAGTCGGGTACGGTCAGCGTAGACACGACCGACGCGGGTGGAGACTATGATGCCAGCTGTGGACTCAGCGCGACCTCCCCTGAGTCTGTCATCGTCCTCGAGGTCAGCGCGCTGAGCGAGGTGACAATTGAGACGGTCTCGCCAGACGTCGACACCGTCCTCCACGTCCGTGAGGGCGCGGTCGCCTGTGATGATGAGGGCGCGGAGATCGCCTGTAATGATGACGGTGGCGTCGGCAACGACTCGCTCGTGAGCTTCACCGCGGAGCCTGGCATCTATTATGTCTTCGTAGATGGCTTCGGAGGCGCGAACGCGGGCGAGATCGACGTTAACTTCACCCTCGTCTCGCTCGTAACCGAGTGTAATGATGAGGTGGATAACGACGAGGATGACCTGATCGACCTCGCAGACCCAGGCTGTGAGAGCGATGAGGATGAGAGCGAGGCTGACCCCGCTGAGCTCCCTGAGTGCGCTGACAACATCGACAACGACGGGAATGGTCTCATCGACTACCCTGAGGACGGTCTCTGCCTCGCGGCGGGTCAGAGCGTTGAGGGGCCATACTGTAACGCAGAGACGAGCGAGCTCCTCTTTGTGACAGAGACGACCACCCTCATGCTAGACACCACGGACGCAGGCGCTGAATATGAGGCGACCTGTGGTGGGAGCGCACGCTCGGCTGAGCAGGTGGTTGTGGTCACGGTGGACGTCACCTCCTCTGTCACCGTCGAGACCGACTCACCTGATGTCGACACTGTGCTCCACGCTCGTAGCGCATGTGACGACTCAAGCACTCAGATCGTCTGTAACGACGACGGAGGTGAGGGTGGAGATGGCAATGACTCCACCATCACCTTCAGCGCGACCGCTGGCGTACCGTACTACGTCTTCGTGGATGGCTTCTCGAGCTCAAACGCTGGCGCGATCACCGTCAACTTCACGGTCACCCCAGAGTAGTCGGCGCTGTTCAGCTTAGGGCCCGCTCAGCTCACCGCTAGGCTGACCCTGAGCCTATGAGGAGCTCACCTTAAAGCTCCGCTCGCCAAGCTCCTCCCTTTGGGAACGTGAGCGAGAAGGCGGGTGTCCGCTCGGTGAGCTCACAGGCGATCAAGAAAAGCGCCCCGCTCTCCTCTGCTCCCTCATAGGAGGTGACGCAACGCGTGAGTCGCCTCGCCCCCTCTACCGCGCTTAAGGGGGTCAGCGCGGGTCGAGCGCCCTTCACAGGGAAGGTGATGGCGTTGAGTGGCGCGCGCTCAGAGGTGAGCGGAAAGCGCCCCTCATCCCGCCCTTCACTCCAGAACGGCGTCCCCCACAGCGTGGGCTCAGGGTCGAGCGTAAGCGCCACAAGCTCATCGCTTAACACAAGGTCAAAGCCTCCACGCGCCGCGGTGCTCTTCCCCGCGCCCGATGGGCCAGGGATCAGCCACGCCTCACCTTGATACACCCCTGCGCTCGCGTGTACCAGCAGACCCCTCCTCTCTCTAAGGAGCCGCTGTAGTACGACCTGGATGCTCGCCTCGATCGAGCCAAAGCTCCCGTTCACGTAGGCGATAAAGCGCTCAGATCCCCCATCGATCGAGGTGACCATCAGGTCCCCTCTGCGATATAGCTCACGCGCTGTCTTAGGCGCGGCGTCTGACCCCATCGCCACAAGGAGGACCACAGGTATACACGAGCTCTGTGGAGGTCGCTCCGACCAAACAAAGCGTGGCCCCCAACGCCTTGAGAGCTCGTCTAGCCAAGGCTTAGGGCCTGCCACCTCGATACATAGAGTGGCGAGCGTCACGACTCGGCTCACCTGGTCCATAGGCGCCACCCCGTGAAGGCGCTCCCCTCTTAAGAGCGCATCGCGCAGAACGCGGGGAAGGCGGAGGTCTGATTTAAGGTGCCAGCGCAGGAGAGCGCCTGACGCTCAAAGGCCTTGCTCACCACGAAGCCTGGCTTTTGATAAGGGCGACGCGCTGGTCGCTCGGCTTGGCTACGCTCTGGTGCGCTCTGAGCTTGGCGTGACATAAGTCGCTCCTCGAAGAGGTTAAGGTCAAGTGAGTATGACAGAGCTCATCAAAAAAAGCGAGCCCTCAAGGCCGAGCGCTCAGGGGAGGTCTCGATAGGGCTTTGATGAGAACGGGCTAGAGGGGAGGTTAATGATAAAGGGTGGCGCGGGCGGGAGCGTGTCTGAGGCCTTGAGCGCCTCCTTAGCCTGCGCTTCCTTAATCTGCTTGAGCGCCTGAACGTACCCCTCCACTTCCTCTTTACTCTGTGGGCCAGCGGGTCGAATCACCAGCTCTACCTCTGTCCCTTTTGTGGGGATCGCGCTGGTGTGCGCCTCATAGCCATTCGAGTCTCCTCGATAAGGGTTCCCCTTGTCCTCATCCGCCGCGAGGACGACCGTCTCATCTGGTATTAAACCGATCACGCTACGATCTAGGTCGCCCATGTACTTCCCTTGGCTCATTACGCTACCTTGAAAGACATACGTGAGTGGCTGTGGGGCGTTGTCAACTGAGCGATCAAAGAGCCACACCGAGGCAGGGAGCCACTGGGCTCGGCCAAGCGACGCGGGGGTCCACTTCACATAGAGGCGAAGCAGGGAGCCTTTTTTCAAGAGCGGGCGCTGATAGGTCTTAGGGTCTTGAGGCCCATACTCAGAGGGCTCAAAGCCCGCTAAGATAAGCGCGAGGTGGAGCTGGCTAGGCTCGACCCCCACCTCCAAGATCGCCTCATGGAGCTTCCCCCCGCTCGACACAGCGTAATACTCAAGGATCCCTCGCGTGAGGTTAATTTTGGCAGGGAGCGTCACCTCACGGAGCCTCCTGTCAATGATCATGGGCCCTAGCTTGATCCTCGACTCATCGAGACGCTCGATCTGGGGGGAGGGCTGAGCTTGAGGCTCACCTTGCACTGTGGGCGCAGGGGTCTGGCTCAAGGCGACACCTCCGCTGATCATGAGCGTCGCGATGAGGGTCAAAAGTCGCCTCATCGCCTCTTCGCTCCTAAGACCGTATAGTGGATCGGCGCAGGGAGCGTGACGCGCTTGGTCAGCTCAAACCCTGCCTCCTCGAGCCACTCGCTCAGCTCCCCCACCGCGTGACAGCGCCCGTCATGGGCGAGCACCCTCATGTTGAGCCCAAACATCGCGCTGAACACCGGCCCACTTCGCTCATCATTCAACATCACGTCACTGAGCCAGACCTGCCCTCCTCGCGGGAGACGCTCAGCAAGCTCAGCGAACATCGCCTTCACCTTCTCGGGTTGCTCACGGTGTAAAACACCTGAGATCAAGGCCGCGTCGTACGGTCGGTCAGGGAGAGGGTCTTGATAGTAATCATAGGCCTGACAGCGCACTCGCTCAGAGGCCCCCATCTGCGCGACGAGCTCCTCGGAGACCTTCACGACGCCAGGTAGATCCAAGACATCAGCCTTGAGCCCTGGGTGGGCCTCAGTGAGGAGCGCCGCGTACGTCCCAGGGCCTCCACCGATGTCAGCGAGCAACGTCGCCTCACCTAGCTCAATCGAAGCGGCCACCGCGCGACCCACCCCTAGCGCCCGGTGGTGCATACCATAGACAAAGCGCCTCGTCTTCGCCTCATCATCACCAAGGTACGCGTCAGGGCTCTTGGCTGTGTCCCCGCGCTGAATCACCTCATCCAGCTGACCCCAGAGCGGGTACACATCTGCATTGTAGAGGAGCGCTGCTGAGATCGACTGTGGTGAGCTCGCGCTCAGGAAACGCTCCGTGAGCGGGGTGTTTTGAAAGGTCCCATCCTCAGCTCGCGTGACGAGCTCTAGGCTCAAGAGGGCCACAAGCAGGCTGTCGAGGGCGACCTCATCGACCTTCAAGGACTGAGAAAGAGAGGAGAGCGAGCGGGGCGCAGAGAGCTCGTCAAAGAGCTTCAGACGGATCGCGGCGATCAAGGTCGCGCTCCCCCAATAGGCGGTCGCTAGAGAGATCAGCGGGCTAGGGTCATGTGGGTTCATCGTAGCTCACAAGGTGGTGCATGAAGTCAGGTGGAGGCTCCGCCCGTCAGGGAGCAGATTAAGCTCAAGTGAGAGAGAGGGCAAGCGCTCCACTAGGTCAGGCGTCTAAAGTAAGCTATACTCACCACCCTTCGATGAGCGACCTCAGCGACACAGGAGATGGGCACGTGACAGAGACTCCCCACGACCTCAAGACCTTAAGAATCATGTCCACATGGGGCAGGGCGCTCTGCGCGCTCTATCTCTGTGGCTGTCAGCTCATTGGCCCCCTTGAACGTGAGCTCTCAGGTCCAGAAGAGGAGGTCGAGGGAGAGGGCGCCTCGCCGACCTGTCTCCTGACAGGGGCGTCTGGGGAGCCATGGTGGGTGGGCGCGTGGGAGGTGGATGGTGAACATATGAAGGTTCAGCTCTTTGAGCGACTCTCTAACGAGGCCCCGAGCGCCCAGAACGCTACGCAACAAGGCGGGCGCACCGACACGATCACCAATGTCTTTATCGCCAGCATCTCTCAGCACTTCGAGCTTCAGGTCACCCACCAGCAGGCGAGCGTCAGGAGGGAGGGGAGCTGGCGTCGCTTCCCGATCTCTCAGCTACCTCGTCAAGCAGGGGTTCGGCTCACCTCACTAGAGCCCAATGAGAGCTCAACGCTCTGGTGCCAAGGTGACCACGCCTACTGGAGCGCCGAGGGAGGGAGCCCCCTCCCACTTAAACGCATCAGCACACCCATGGAGGTGACCCAGTGAGTGACATAACCCCGTATGAGGTGACAGAGGATGGCCGTTTAGACGCCTCACTTCGAGCGCAGAGCTCGCTGTCACATAAGGCGACCCGAAAGCTGATCAGCACAGGGAAGGTCCTCGTCAATGGAGCGCCACAGAGCCGATGGGAGTTCCCCGTCAGGCCAGGCGACCTGATCTCTGTAGATATGCTCGCTCGTAACCCAAAGAAAGATGAGGCCTTTGGCGCGACGGTCTTGTTCCAAGATGACGCGATCGCGGTGCTCTCAAAGCCCGCGGGCCTCTTGAGCGCCCCTGCCCCCTCTAGTGACGAGCCGAGCGCGCTGGTGGCGGTCAACCGCCTCTGTCGTGGCCCTCGTCGCCCCCGTGTCGTCCATCGTCTAGATAAGGACACCTCCGGTCTGCTGGTCTTCGCGAGGACCATCCCCGCGACCCGCGTCCTCCAGGATGCCCTCCAGCATCACCAAGTTCGTAGGCTCTACCGCTGTGTCGTGCGAGGCGAGGTGCAAGGAGAGGGGGGGTACATCTCTAGCGGTCTTGTGCGTGACGCCGGGCGAGGTAGACGTGGCTCATATAAAGGGAGCAGGCGCCATCATCCGCTTGGTCCTCCCCCCTCCACCCGTGAGGTAGAAGGGAAATGGGCGCTCACCCGCTACCGTGTCGTCGCTCGGAGCCCCCACGCGACGGCGCTTGAGGTCGAGCTCTTTACAGGCAGAACCCACCAGATCCGAATCCACCTCATGGAGCTTGGACACCCGATCCTCGGTGAGTATGTCTATGCGCCCTGCCGTACCCTCGCGCCCAGGCTCGCTCTGCACGCCGCCGCGCTCCGCTTTAAGCATCCATTCAGCGGAGAAGAGCTCCTGTTTGAGGCGCCTTGGCCCGCCGACCTGAGAGGGCTCAAGCCTCTCCCTAGTCGCTGGCTCTCAGCTAAGGTGCGGGGTAAGGGAGCGCACACCTGAAGCCAACTTGCTCGAGGCGCTCTGAGCACTGCGCGCCCTCCCGAGCGAGGTAGCTTAGGCTACTAAACAGGCTAAAGAGCGTGTTGGCGTTAGGGCCGACACCGTCTGGTAGCCGGTCGACGAAGCTCCCTCCACGGGTCACCTTCAGCTGACCCGTGCATCGCACGTCTTCTCCACGCACGACCGGCGCGCCAGACTGAGGGACATTCGAGACGATGTCCTCGTCATCTAAGGTCCACTCCGCGAGGTTACCGCTCGCGTCACAAAACAGGCGCTCATCAAGGAAGCTTGGCTCAGGGAGGCTCGGGGTCACGGCCTCCGCGGGGTACGCGTGACAGGAGGGTCTGACGCCGAGGCTAAGCGGGTTCAACGCTTGACAGTTCCCGTAGCTCGAGTACGCGCAGAACGCGTCATTTCTTGACGACAAGTAGCGTTGAAATTCAGGGCTCGCTTGATCAATAGACCACGGGACAGGGAAGACCTCACGGTGCACCGTCACCGCGAGCTCCCACTCCATCTCCGACGGTAGGCGCCCACCGATCCACTCACAAAAGCTCTGAGCTTGTGACCAACTCACGCAGTTCACAGGGTAACGCGCAGGGTCAAGGTCGCCCGCTTGAGAGGCGAGGCAGGCGCCCCGCGCCAACACCTCCTCTGAGTGCCCCTCACACACCCCGTCGCTCACACAGCGCGCATAGTCAGCGAGGCTCACCTCTCTCCGCATGAGCAAGTAGGGGCTCATGATCTGAGAGATCACCGCGGGAGCGCTCACAGGCGAGAGCTGTGTAAAGGACACCTCACCTGACACATTGAACCCAACCCCCGTAGGCGGATCCACCCTGAGCCACTCTCTCCCTTCATCGCTCAGCGACCCTTCACATGGAGGCGCGTCACTTAAGGGCTCCCCATCACTCGTGAGCAGGGCTCCCTCTGGGCTACAGGTCAGCGACGTCAGCTCCTCAAAGCGAGCTGGAGGCGCCATATCGGGCTCCATGTCGAGCTCCATGTCAGGCTCCATATCCAGAGCGGGCCCCATATCGACCTCCCGCGCCATATCGAGCTCCATATCTGGCTCCATGTCTGTAATCACGCCAACGTCGAGGTCAGGGGTGGGCGCCATGTCCACCGTCGCGTCGTCAACGATCGGGCTCGGAGGGTCCGCGAGCTCAGGGAGGTCTGGGAAGGGCTCAAAGCACCCGACCAAGGTGAACAGTACGGAGCTCATGGCGAGCGGAGCGAGGTGAGGTAGACTAAAGCGCATAAGGGCCTTCGAGATCGCTGTGGTAAAGTCGCTTGTAATCTGTGTTCAAACAGATCAAAACGACGATACACTCCCTCTCTTTTGATGGCTATCCCTTCTCTCTCTACTCTGTGATTCAACTAGAAAGCCCTACGATGGCAGAGCTACTCAATCAGCGCTACCAACTCAATCACAAGCTAGGCCATGGGGGCTTCGGGACCGTCTATCACGCGACAGACCTCGTCTTAGATCGTGAGGTCGCCGTGAAGATCCTGAGCTTCTCTGGTGAAGAGCATGAGGAGCTCGCTCGTCGCTTCATCTCAGAGGCGCGCATCGCCTCAAAGCTGACACACCCGAACGCGCTCACGATCTATGACTTTGGAGAAAACAAAGAAGACGAGCGCTGTTATTTAGTCTCAGAGCTCCTGCTAGGGGCGTCGCTCCATGAGCGCCTCTGTGAGGGGGCCTTGAGCGTCTCAGAGGCCCTTGAGGTCACCTACCAAATCTGTGCCGTCCTCCAAGAAGCGCATCAGCTTAAGATCGTCCACCGCGACATTAAGCCCGCGAACATCTTCCTCAATGAGCAGGCCACGACCTCTACAGGGCGGGTTAAGCTGCTCGACTTCGGGATCGCCAAGCTGATGGAGGGGAAGAGCAACACGGTC
>Ga0181594_10002202_pt1 | contig 18003 bp, 26 predicted proteins | sample 071ome_18_FD_145603 | JGI IMG/M metagenome (GOLD analysis project Ga0181594, IMG submission 145603) | Coastal salt marsh microbial communities from the Groves Creek Marsh, Skidaway Island, Georgia - 071413BT metaG (spades assembly) | ecosystem: Environmental > Aquatic > Marine > Intertidal zone... | reverse complement strand
GACGAAGCTGGTTTGAATGCCGGCTGGATACTGAATCTGCGTCGCTTTGATGACGACGCGATCGCCGACACTCACCGATGGGTTGCTCGACACCGTGAACGTGTGGACGCCGCTCGCGAGCGTTGCGCCGGAAATCGTAACGAGCGGGTAAACCTGATCCGATCCAATGCCACGGAACGTGTAGGATATTTGCCGCGTCTCTGTGCGGCTGATCGGGATCATTGAATACTCGCGTTGGAACTGGACAATGCCGGCTCCAATGTGCTGCGTAGGCGTCTCGTCAACGAGGTAGTAAGGGCTTCCACCTATGAACTCCGACACCATGAAAAGCGGCGGCGTCCAACTGTCTTGCCGTTGAAAAAACGTTTGCCGAAAGGCGCGCGTCGTCACGTCGCCGGACGCGTAGAACGGCAGATAGAATTGCCGCGGTCCATTCGCGACAGGCACGGTGAAATTGCCATCGAATATGCGGCTCATTGGTTCAGTTGTTGGACAGCCTCGCGCATGGTTCGCACTTGCTGGTTCAAGTCTTGCAACTCGGAGTTCGACTGCGTCACGGCGTCTTCAAGAGCAGCCATTGGGCGTTGCTCTCCGGTCGTCAACTCTGACAAGTGCGAACGCATTTGACGCGCGGTTGCAAACGCGTCTTGAGAAGATTGAAACAATCCTAGTTCCGCGAGCCTGCGTCCCTCTTGCTCGTGCGCACGGGCGAGTTGCGCGCGCTGCGTCTGTCGAATCAAGTTGGTCAGGTTGATACCACTGCCGGCGTCTATCAATCGCTGAATCGCGGCGGCTTCCTGATGTCGGCCTGATCGGCGTAACGCTGCGACACGCGCGGCGCGGTTGCGGTTGATCGCGACATGCTCGCGGAGGTTTTGTGCAATGTTGCGGTCAGCGAGTCCGTCTAAATCCGTGCGTGATTGATCCTCCCGCGCGTCGGCTAGTCTGCGGCGCGCGTCGGCTTGTCGTTGCATTAAATCAACCTTTTGACGCTCCAGAGCGACTTGCTTTTCAGCTTCCTTGGTCGTCATCTCTGAAATTCTGCGCATTTCGTCAGCAGTGTTTTTGGCATCGACTTGCGCGTTGGCGATGTCGCGCGCTGCTTCAAATCCAATGCCTGTTGACATAGCTCCCATCAATGCATATCCGCGCTCTAGAACGTCGATAAACGATCCAAGTTTTTGAGCCACGAACCCCAACGCTTGAGTCCCAAATGCTTTGAGCTTGTTCGATAATCGATTGATCGCAACCAACGCTTTTTGCTCAGTAACGACGCCAAGCCGCTCCGCTTCTGCGACCATTTCACGCATTCCGTCAGATCCATTTTGGAGCAATGTGACAAGGGCCGCGCCCTCGGAATCAAACGCTTGGAACGCGAGTCTCAACCGCTCTTGTTGACTGTCTGCATTACTGACGGCGTCCGCGTAATCTGCAAGCACGTCGGTCGTGTCACGCATGTTTCCGTTTTCGTCGCGGAGTTGAATTCCAAGCTCTTCCATTGTTTTGGCGAGCACTCCCTGACCGCGCGCCGCTTCGCCAATGCGGCGGGTGAATCTCTGCAATGCCATGTTTGACGCGTTGACACTGACGCCGTTCTGCTGGGCAGCATGGTTCCACGCCTGCAAAAAATCGGTTGAAACTCCAAGCTTTCGCGATGTGTATATGAGTTTGTCGGCAAAGTCTGTTACCGATCGCCCGAGCGTCGCGAGTCCGAAGCCGATACCGAAAAACCCAAGGCTTGACTGCATCGCAGCCTTGAACTTACCCATGCCTGTCTTGGCTTTAGCCAAGCCGCGCATGAACGGCGTCACGTTGAGCCCTAGAACTGCTCTGGCGTGCTCTGTCATTGCGCCCCCCGTTCGTCAGGACGTCCCCAGAGCCGCGTGCGCAGCAGTCTCGCTGTCGCCGCAATCGCACGCTCTAGCCGCGTTGCCATGCGCTCCCGTTGCGTGTATCCGAGTCGCCAGTGATACGCGAGCCAGTCGTCGGTTGCGTATGGACAATCTGCGAGACGTCCACCGACACACCAGTCAGCCGCGCCCCAACGCTCGGCCTCCTCGGCAAGCTCTGCGCTTGGGATTTCGTCAATCAACATGGCCTCAGTTTCTCGCATTTTTGTTTTCCTTCTCCAGCCAGCGCGCGCGGACCTTGTCGGACGGATTGAAAAAGACTGCCTTACCATCGTGGCGGCGTCGGATCTCGCGCTCAAGCTGGAACGTAACACGCAACGGGAGTTCCAGAACAGTCTCGATTTCCCATCCGTATTCCGACGCGAGCAAGTCGCACTGCCGCGACACCCAAGATGTGTTATCAACCCGGAACACACTCCCGTCAGACTGCCCAGGCGCGTCCGCGAACTGCTCAAATACCCAAGCTTCCAAGCTCTCCGCAACGGCGTCGACGCCATGCCTGAAAAACGCCCACGCGCAGCGCAGTTGATGCGCTACGCGGGACGTGTTATCCGGCGATACAACCCATAAATACAACTCCAGCGTTTCCGCGTTCGGCTCGATCTCCGCGCCTAACTGCGACAGCAGCGCAGTATGGCGGACGGTCAGCGGTTCAACGCGGATACCGGCGACGAACTCAGGGACGCGGATAAACGCAGCCTCCCGCGTTCGCGCCTCGGCTTCGACCGCCTCACGATACCCCGGTATGCAGTCCGGGAGATTCATGGCTTAGTTGTATTTCTTACGGAACTCGATGTTGCACTTCTTCTCGCCGTCTTTCGTTTCGGGCTGGCTCACGCTCGAAACGATAAACGTCTCGCTGCCGATCGTCGCATCGAACGTCACAGCAAACTCCTCCCCGAGAACAGGCGCGTCGGTGCTGGCGATCATTTGGAGTTGCGCGGAGCCGGTCACAAAACCAGCAACCAAGACCTGTCCGGACGGCTCGCCGATTTCGTCGGTCTGCTCGATTACATTGGTAGGGCGTGAGACTTCGATGTTGTCGGCAACGAACGTGTCGCCCGTGCTCGCTGGAATTTGAACGGTTCGCGATCCATACTGAACGCTTCCGTCGTTGCTTACTGCTGCCATTTTGGTGCCTTTCGGTTTTGGGTTTTGATCGGTTTACGCTGCTGCCGGCCATGAGTCGTTGGCGATGTCCACGACGCCGGAAAATTGCATTGCTGATTGGTCAAGTAGATCGTCCTCCTGCAACTCAGGAGTGCTTTGCGAATGATGGATTTCCGCGACTTTGTGATACGTCAGCGCACCGTTGATGTTGCTCCCGTATTGCGCGATGACGTTGTGAATCTTGGATCTGTAGTCGCGGTGTGTCGTCACGTCGTCGTTGCGGTTCGTGACGACTCTCAACGCGAGCGAAAAATTGAATGACGCATCCCTCGCCAGTCCGTCGTTGTCCACGTAGAACCTGCCTGTCGCCTCGCCAAGCGACACCTGCACGTCAACGTATGGCGCGGTTTTAGTATCCGTCGCCCGCGCGGCGTAGTTGGTGACAGACTGCGCCGTAAGCAGAGTCGAAACCGCTGATTCAAGGGCGGTCTCGATCTGGTAGAGCGTTGGATAGTCTGGGGCTTGTGGCATGGCTATTATGTGCGGCGAGCGCGGGAACGAACCCGCATCCCGATTGCAATGTCTTTGGCGTAACCGGAATTGATTAGCCGGATCTTGCGCTTGATCGCGGAAAGCCTGATCCGCAAAACGTCACGCATGAATTGGTTGAGCTTCGACGCGCCGCGGGCCGAGTTTGTCATGATTGCGGTCACTGCATTTGTTCCGGCACCTCGGAGTTGCGACGTTCCGCGTGCGCCGGCCTCGTGACGCCGTGACACCCATTTTGGAACTTTCCCTTGAAACTGCCTGGCTGAAGGAATCCAACCCGCTTTCAATCGCCCAACGTTCTGCTGCTTGCGCTTGATGTATCGCGCGCGCACTCGCTCCGGAACGACGATTCGCTTATCCTCAATCCACCGCCCGCCGCCCGTAGTTCTCGCGCGGCTCTGAATTCTGCCGCGCCTGTCGCGTTGGCTGTTGTGGTATTCCTCAAGCCTGTCATCAGTCAATTGTGCTCGGTGCCATTCGATTGAGGGCTCTTCGGTGTCGCCCGTGAAAAGCTTGATGTTGTCGCCGCTGCCGCCGTTCTCGTTCATCGCGTGACGGATCAAGCTTTCCGGCGCGGCGGCAATGATCTTCTTTATGTCGCGCTCGACTGCTTTACGCCCTTGTCCCTGGGTTCGCGGCGGCGTGCGGCGCATGGACTGTTCGGCGAACAGGCGACTTTCAACTCTGACAATCGTGTCAGCATCCTTGCCGGCCGCGATTGCCAAATCAGCAAGCGTGCGGTTTAGCTCGGACGTATCCATTGAGTAGGTAAGGCTCATCGGTCATCCCTGATTCTTAACTCGATGTATGCCTTGTTCGGCGCGGCCATCGTCTTCCCGCTCGAAAATGTCACGCGAAAAAAGCCCTCATAGAGTCCCGGCGTCGTCGTGTCCGATGCGCCCCACGATGCGCGCACTGATCCGTTGGCCGCGTCCGTCAACGAGCACGAAACCACAGTGGCGTCTGCGTCAGAGTCGCTCTTGAGCCAGTAGCGGAACTGCACTGTTGATCCGGTCAAGTCAATCGCCGATCCGGCCGCGTCCTTAATGACAGCGTCAAGCACGGGCTCGCGGTCGCCCTCGCCAAGATAAATTGTTGTCGTTGCCATAGCGTTACGGGTTCACTTCTTCCGTCAATGCAACCGTTCGGAGCGTCTATGTCACTGTCACCAACGTTTCCGTGCTGGTCGCGGTTGCGATCGTTGACGCGCCACCTGTTGCTGTGGTCGGCGTGATCGTCAGTGTGATCGTTGAATCCGGAGGCGGTTCATCAACGTTCCAAGACACGGCCAGCGTATCAATCCCGCGATCTCGCACGCTCCACGACGCGTCAAGCGTATCGGTATCGCGGGCCATGACACTCCACGATGCAGCGACGGTGTCGGCGTCTCGGTCGCGCACGTCCCACGTCAACGATTGCGTGTCTGTTCCGCGCGCTCTGATGCTCCATGATGCGTCAAGCGTCTCAGTGTCGCGCGCACGCACGCTCCAGGATGCGGCTACAGTGCCGGTATCACGGGCGCGGACTGACCAGCTTACGGCGGCGGTGTCTGTTCCGCGGCTTCGCACTTCCCATGTGGCGGCTTGCGTGGCTGTCGCACGAGATCGCACGGACCACGACGCGGCTTGCGTAGCGACGTCCCGAACGCGAACTGACCATGATGCAGCCGCGGTATCCGTATCGCGCGCGCGGACGTCCCACGATGAGGCAACGGTCTTACTGACGCGGGACACGCCAGTTTCGGCGTATCCGTTGCCAATGTAGGTCTTTCCGATGTAGTTCGCGGCGATCATTAAATCGGTTGCGCGTCGGGGTCGTATTCGGTCCATCCGCCGACAACGCGGTCCGGACCAGTGATCGTGTAACGCTGCCGCATTCCGGTTGCGGTCCAGTCAAATTCAAACGCGCAGACAAATGTCTTTCCGCCTGGTCCGTCAGTGACTGATACCGAAGCGCAGGTATGCATCTGCGGGGGAAACGTGAAGTATTCCTCTCCCGTCTCAGTCTCATCCGTTGGATGCACCGAGACATTGTCTGGCGGAAGCGTACCACCGTCCGTAGGCACGGTTGTATGCGTAGGGAGTCGTTGCAGGTAACTTCCCTTGGTTTCCAGTCGCGCAGCTTGGGCTGCAAAAATGGCGTCTGCGTAGGCATTGACTACCGTGACTACCGCTGCTCGGGTTTCTTCTAGTGTTGTCATAGTGCTAGAATTGATCGTAAAACGGGTCGGAGGAGTCAGCTAGTGCTGTGATTTCGGCGTCGGAGAGGACGCGGGACCATAGTCCTGCCGCTTCTATCAAGCCATCCATCTCAGCACCCGCCGTAGTTGTCCCCGGTGAACTAAAAAACGACCCGAGGGCAAACGGAGGAGATGAAGAGGTATTTCTTGGCGAAGATGTGACGCTTGTGCTATCTGCGGTCCCCCCGTTGATTCTGATTGTTATCTCAGAATTGTTGCATGTTAAGCAAACATGATACCAGACACCAGCAGACACGGACCCGAAGTTGTTAGCTTGAACGAGATCCCAGCCACCCGAAGAATTGTAAAAAACATAAAAGTTGAACCGATCAAATCCGGATTCATAGTCTAACACCCACTCTCTAGTAGCGTTAGAGTTGTAAACATCTTTTGAAGCGATGATAGATTGTGCCCTTTTGGACTCAAGTTTCACCCAACAGGAAAACGTGAAATTTGCCGGACGTAATCCAGCATTGTCAGCGACCGTCAGATACTCATTATTCGTTACTTCAAAATCTGCCGCATTCGCATAGACCGTTCCCGTGCCTTGCCCCACGGTGTTATTGTCCGTCAGGTCATTCGATCCATGCGCGTCGTAGCGGGTGCCGCTCGACTCGTCGAGCTTCCAAAAACTGACAAGGTCCGTAGTTGAGACCACAGAGCCTTGAGTTTTGAAGAATGTTGCCGGAGTAATCAGCATCAGGAGAAGTTGAGGCTTGCCACCCCGTAGAGGTTTGTTCCATCACAAACGAACGTGATGATGTCGATGTCGCCGTTGCCCGTGGACAGTGTCGGCGCGGTGCCGCCTGCCCACTTAAAAACACTGTTCCATGTAATCGTGCGCGATCCGGTCGCATCCTGAATCACTTTCAAGACATACGTGCCAGGGTTCAGGTTCGTCGGCGCGGCCATAGTGCGGTTCCCGCCCAGCGTCACTGTCGCCAAAGATCCGTTATCACAGTTCCAGTTGATAGTCGCGCCATCAGTCAGGGTCTGATCTGTGATGTCCGGGTTCGTGTGCTCTTTGTTGGTGAGTGTCTGCGCGCCGTCTGTGGTCGCGAATTGATCCAGAAGCGCGGCGGTCACGCCCGCGTGAATCCGATCTCCCGTAACGATCGTGCGCGCGCTCGTGCTCTCCTGCTCGCGCGTGATGGTCAATGTGTCCGTGCTAACCGCCGTGACTCGCACTATCTCGGCATTGCTCGCGCTCGGGTCGGCGTCGCTGGGATAAACGACGGCGTTAAACGGTGCGGTTGGAAACAGCGTGCCGTCGCCAGACGCAACAACGAGCGACGTGCCGGTTGTTGCCGGACTAGGCGCGGTGGCAACCGTGCTGAATGCGAAATTTGATACTGCGTCTGCCATGATCGTTCAGTGTTACGCGGCAGTGTCCCAGGCAACGCCGAGGGTGAACCCATCCGCGTCAATCGCGGCGGTGTCGGCCGCTGTGCGGCGAATCCAGATCGCGCGGCATTCTCCGGCTGCAATGTCGCCGACGCTGATTCCACCGCCGTCCGTGGTCGGGCTGCTGAAGCTCTCGCCGCTCGGCGCGGTTGATTCGTCGGCAACCTCGTCGGCCTGCGCACTTGCGCTGCCAATCGCGCTGGCAGCGGTGCCGTCGACTGCGAGCGCGATGCTTGCGCCGCCCGCGGTTTCGCTGTCGATGTAGACGCTGACGGATTCCGCGGTCAGGCTGCCGTGGGCGTTGTGAATGAACACGCAGCGGTATTCTACGTCACTGGCCGCGTTTTCCGTTCCACTGATCGCGTCGAACAGATCATGAAGACTCGTTCCGACCTCGGTGGTGGAGATGTATTTTCCGAGCGATGCGTTTGGGTCGGCTTGGGCTGCGCTGTTGCCGGCCGATCCCGTTTTGATGCTCAGCTTAACTTTGATGTCCGATGCTGCAATGGCCATGTGTGAATCCTATCGTTTGAGGCGCAACGTCCATGTCTCGGCGTTGCGGTCGTGGTGTTTTTCGATCTCGTGAATGATCCAAGTTTCCGACTCAATCGTGATCTCTGCGTTCTCGGTCGGAGTCGCTTCACCCTCGGCGGCGAATTGGGAAACTTGGACGATGATCCGCTTGAGTTGTGAGTCGACATAACCGCCGCTCTCCATCTCCAGCATTCCCGGTTGCGGATCTTCCGCCGCTGTGTAGTCCAGTCCGGAGTAGGTAATCGTCAGCGGCATGTCGGCAATGACGTGTCCCAAGTCGGTGTTGAGTTGTGTTAAGTCAATTGCCATTTTCAAAAAGCGCAAAAAAGCCGCCGCCGGAGGGTGGCCCGGACGGCGGCTAGTGGGGGATGTGTGGGCGAGAGTCCTAAACGAGAGTGATCTTGCAAGCCTTGTCCCAGCGACCGATGCCGAGATTGTAGGCGCGGTTCGCGAGAATCAACGCCTGGTTGTTGAGCTTGTAGTATTCTGACTCCGGGCCGAGCACGTCGATCATCGGTTGCTCAAGCTCCACGAGCAGGAACGGCGCGACCGGGCCGTTGGCCTCAAAGAGGCAAATGGCGTCGGTGTCGGTGAACCGCGGCGAATAGACAGGCGTGATGTTCAACCCTTCGCTGGCGAGAGGGTTGGGTCCGGCTCCGTCCTGCTGGTTGATCGCGTTCGCACCAAAGGCGATGCGGCCCGCCGTCTCGTAGCGGCTCGGCAGAATCGCGACCATTTCGGAAAGGTCTTCGTTGATGACCTCGCCTTGATCGTCAACAAACGTCCGCATTTGCTCGACGCCCTGCATTACAGCGAAGATCAGTTCCGCGGGGCTCGGCTCGGCAACGGTGCCGTGCGTGGTGACGGGAAACGTGGAGATGTCCGCGTCAATGTTGTTGTCCATCGACTGATCGCCGGCCGCGTGCGAGTCCGAAAACAACGCCTCGCCATCGTAGCCGGTAGCGGTCACGGTTCCGTTGAGCACGTCGAACAAGTGCTTTCGCGGGTGATTGGCGACGCGCAGCGCGACTTGGTCGGCGAGGTTGCCGAGTTGAGCCTGTCCGGTTTTGTCGAGACGCAGGAGCCGGCGCGGCACGGGGATGGTCAACTCGTAGTCCTTGGACGTAACGTTGACGCTGTGCTCGCGAAAGCCCTTTTCGTTGCGCTCGCCGACCCATTCCGACATTGCCGGCACGGTGCCGAGCGACGCAATGGTTTCGGTGACGTTGTCCGCGTCGATCTGCGTAGTGATCGCGTCAATAAGCGCGGTCTGGGGCCGCTCCTCGATCGCTTGCAGAACGCGACCTTGGACGCCTTTGGCGGTTACCAGCGGATGCGTGTTGTTTGGAAAGTTTGCCATGATGTGCTGTGTGTTGAGTGCTTGTCGCTTGTGATCGGATTACGAGCTGACCGCGCCCGCGCTTGCCGCCGTAGCATCGAACCGGACCATGCAAGTGGTTCCGCTGACGTGGCGATGAATCACGCCGATCGCGGTATCACTGCCGCTGTCGGTGATGGAAAACGTGTTGCTGTCGGTCGCGTAGACGGTCGCGTTGGTCTTGTTGAGCGCGCCGCCAGTGACAGTCAGTTCCACGATGCCGCGGTAGCGCACGGCGCAGTTGATTGCGCCGGCCGCGCCGCTGGAGTTGTCGGCTTTCTCAAGCGCGAACCCGCGGAACGGGTCGCCGTCTTGGAGTTGCCGGACGTATCCGGAGGCGTCATCGCCGAGGCATGCGCCCTTGTAGATCGTGGCGGACGCGTCGACGGGCTTGCTCGTGTCGCGATGCTCGCCGACTGCGTAGGTTCGTTCGGTGTTTGCGGAAAGTTGGGCCATTTTTCAGGGTGTGTTGAGGTGGCGTTTCGGGGAGTGAATCAGTCAGCCTTGAACGGATCGACGCGACCGGCGTCGGCCTGCCGCATGTAGGCAGCGAATGCGCCGGCGGTCGGGAACTCGGCCTGCGCGGCGTCGGAAAGCGGATACGCGGCGACGTAGTCTTTCGCCTCCAACGCTTCGGCAAGCTTGTTCTCGCTGTTCGCGCCGGGCTGTTCGGTGGCGTCGTTGGTTTTGGCGTCAGGGCCAGCGGCGTCCGTGCTCGGATTGGCTCCGGCTGCGGTCAGTGCCTTTCCGGCGACGGTCGACGCTGCGGCTTCCGCAACGGCGGCGACACTGTCCGAGTCGGCGACCAGTGCGGCGAGCTTGTCGGCCTTTTCCTTGGCGTCGGTGTCGAACTTCTCGGCGGCGGCGGCGTAGTCCTTCGCGGCGGCTTCGAATTTCTCAACGGCGGCGTTGAACGTTTCGACGGACGCCTCACACGCTTTACGCGCTTCGTCGGCGGCGTCAACAGTGGCGCGGAACGAGTCGGCGGCAAGCTTCGGGTCTTTGGGATTCCCGAGAGCGGCGAGGGTTTCAGCGGAGAGTTTGATTGTCATTTTGCGGGAGTGGGTTTGCGTTGCGGAAAATTAGCGGATACCGACCTCGACGGGAGCGGTTGAGCCTTTGCCGACCATGCCGGCTCCGATCTCAACAGGGCCGCGATTCGCGGAGCGTTGAACGCCGACAGCGGCGCGGGTTGGAGAGGTATCAGACTCGCCGGTTTTCGCCGGCTGGCTGGGTTGAGATTTCGCTTTGTTGGCCATTCCGTTTTGGCTTTGTAATGCTGCTTGTTTCATGCTGTTTATTGATCGTCAAGCCCTTTTGAAAACTTTTTTCAGGGGCATTTTTCGGCGAATACCGCTACAAAACGGCATAGTCGCTTTCGCTCTGATAGAGCATTTCAAGCGCACCGTCGTCGTCGAATTCTTCGTCTCCATACGTGTCGATGACGCCTTGCAAACCACCAATCTGATCGGCGATCCCTGCGTCAACTGCGTCCTGCCCGATCCACATTTGCCCCGTCGCGACCGAGTCCACGTCAAGCCTTGGTCGCCCGCGCTCGATCGCGTTGCGGAACTGCTCAAAAAACGTCCGGACGCTGGCGGCGATGTCTTCCAACTGCGCAAGCGACATGGAGCCTTGCGCAATGGTTTTGAGTTCCGCTGATTTGACCGTGTGCAACTCCAGCGGTTGATACGTCATCCGGCAGAGCGTGCCGATGCTGCCGATCATGCCGCTTGGGTCGATGTGGATGCTGTTGCACTGCGAGGCGATGTAGTAGGCCGCTGACGCGCAGAACGGATTCACGACGGCGATAATGGGCGGCGTTGATGCCATGCTCGCCAAATCATTGATGCGGGCCGCGATCTCCTCCAATCCGAGGCAGTTACCGCCGGGGCTGTCGATCTCAAGGGCGATTGCGGCAGGCTCCGCGGCGAGCGCGTCGGACAGCATTCGGTCCAGTTGCTCGTAGCTGGTCAGGTCGGAAACGTTGTCCATCCACGATGCGCGCGGCGTCAGGACGCCAAAAACAGGAATCACGGCGACTCCTTGAATCATTGCGATCCGGCGCGCGAACTCGCTCTGCTCTTTGCCGCCAGGGAACGCGGTCATTCCTTTCACGGTGCGCGATGTGCCGGCGACGTCAAACGAGTCGTCCAGCGACTTGAAATCCGGATGCACTGCGCCAGAGCCCGCCTGTTTCGCGTGCTCGAAAATGCCGCAGATGCGGTCCATGTATTCATCGGTGATCGCCCACGGCTTGTTGTAGATTTGCGCCCCGATGCGGTGCAGGTCGCGCGGCGTTGGTTGGTTCGTGCTCATGGGGTCAATCCTCTGTCATCACTTCGACTTGCTCGGGTTGCTCGTTGGGCGTCAGCATCCGGACCTCTCGCGACTCGACGCCGTGCCGCGCTGCTGCCTCGTCGATCAGCTTCGCCGCGCGCGCCTTTTGTTCGACGACGTCCTCAAAATCGGTATCGAGCCATGATTCGCAAAAATCAAACTCGTCCATGACGCCGTATTTCATCAGGTTTTCGGCAACCTTCATGTCGCGGCCGAAGTCGATTGACTGCTTGCGCGGCTTGCGTGCGCCGATCGCCCACCATCGCGGGTGATCCGGCAAAAGTCCTGCGTCGATCTTGGCGCGAATGAAGCGCGCGCCGATCGGTCGATACCACGAGCGCACAAGGAGACGGTGAAGCTTGATGAATTTCCGGTCTGCCTCTTCCATGTCGGCCCGCACTGCTGGACCCGTGCCGACCATGCGCCACACGACGGAGAACGGGAGCCCGCAACCGCGCGCAATGTGCGCAACGGTCATTTCCATCAGGTTGAGCCATCCATCAGAAGGGACATCCGCCTTGAGTGCGGTCACGTCCTCGCCGGGAAAAACGTATCGGATCAACTGGTCGCCGACTTCCTCGACGTTGGTTTCCTCGTTGCCGAGGTGATCCGTTCGCGTGTCTAGCCGAGGGTGCCCGCCGCCCTCCGAAACTTGCAATCCACCGCTCGCGGTCTTGTTGATGATCGCGTGACGGGAATGAACCTTTGCCGTCAAAACCTGCGCGGCCGTCGTCTCCTGCCAGTCGCGAATCGCGTCGAGCACGGCGTGCAGTTTGGTCAATCCGCGATACGCATCGACGCGCCGGCCAGTGTCCTTGATGTGCGCGATCTCAGAGCGGGGGATGATGCGCGCATTTTCGAACTGCCCCCAGCGTGCGCGGTCGCGGAGCTGGTATCCGGTCACGCGGCCGGCGGCGTCCAGCACGCATCCGCCAACCATGTTGCCCATATCAACGCCGTGATCGCCCGTGCGGCTTGAGCCGATGCGGTCTGCCTCGATCAAGTTGACGCCGTAGCCGATCGGGCGACCTGCCGACGACATTTGCAACCGATGCTGCCCAAAAATGTCGCCTTCCAAGAAAAGCCCCTGAGTGACAACCAGTTGTGTTAGTTGAGCAAATCCATGCTCCCCGCGATAGTCGATGCTGTCTTGCTCTTCAACAAATGCGTCCCTGTAGCGTCGGTCAATGTCCGGATCTCCGGTATTCCAACGCAATTCACAACGTCCAACGACGCCCTCCGCATATTTGTCCGCGATGGCGCCCACAAGCCCGACGTTGGCCTCAAGGTCGCGCGCTTCGCTAATAAGGCTTTCCCTGTCTCCAAGATCAAGTGACTTGTCGCGCGACTCAAGCCGGCGCGCTGGACGCTGGCGCAAGCGGTTGCGCACTGCGCCGCTGTAGGGGCGTCCGGTCGTCGCGGCCACGACTCCGCGGCCTGCGGCTTTGATCGCTCGCCCGAGGATTCCGGCCCGCTCGCGGAGCGTGTATCTTGCTGTGACTTCGCGGGGCATGGTTATTCGGGGTCAGCGGAGCAATTGGCGTAGGTGCGCGTTACTTTGGTGCCTTGGGCAACCTGTAGCGCGTGGCTGATCTCGGCGAGCGTGGCGCGGATCTGGGCCAAGCTCGCGCGGTTGTGACTGCGTCCCGCGATGCTGTAGCTTTGGCCCGCGGTCAATGCTGCGTTCAGCTCCGCGATGGCGTTGGTGCGCATCGTGGTCAGCGTGTCCGCGTCCAATCCTACAAGTTCGCCTGTGATAGCCATTTGCTCATATGCTTGGCCACATCATTCCTGTTTTGGCAAGTTATTTGTGGAGAGGAGTTCCGCGCGCGCGTGCTCCATTTCGAAGGCGAGACTGTAGGCCGTGCGGGCCGTTGTCTTCCAATCGAGAATGTCTTCGGTGTCGTCGCGCATGATCTGCACCATTGCAGCGCGGGCGTTTTGGTCGATTCGGTTTGTTTGTTCTGTGCTCATGGTTTTCGTTTTTTTTGTTCAGCTAAATCCCCAAAACTCAACGCAGAAATCAACGTCTTTTCCTGGCTCGTAAATTAAGCATGACGTGTTCCGTTTCACGCATCTCACGCACAAAGAACGCGCTGGCCTCCATGCCTGCGGCTCTCCATACATACCAAACCAAACCCAACCTCCTCCGTGACGTTTTGTCCAATACGCCTCAACTTCAGCTTCCCATCTCGCTTTGCCTGCATCTGATTTTTCGTATGCCCTGTTTGGATGGTGCATCAGCAATTTCACGGGGCGTCCATCTTTTGGCGCGGATGCCATTTCGTTCCAGTCGGCGTTTCTTGAGGAACACGAGGACGCACCCAACCCAGTCCGGCGCGTGTCCTCAGACACGACGTTGGCCGACTGACTCGCATTTCCGGTTTTACGGTCGTTGTTTGTCATAACTGGGCGGGTGGTCCAAATCGTTATCGTATCAGGTCCCAGATACCGCCAATGTCCAGCGCGGCCATCTGCATTTGTTCGGTGTCGGGTATGTCGTGCCGTCCTTTTTCCTTCCACTCGTATCCGGTTATTTGTCCGGCAGCGTCGACCGTCGGCACGCGCGTCACGTTCTGCATCTGCGCGAAATACTCGTCCGGCGCGTTCGCCGCGACAGTCCACCAATGCGGCGGCAGCTTTTCCGGCGTCGCTGCCTCTTTGACCTCGCCGGCGCGGGCGCGAATGTTTGAAACAAACAGCGATTCGCGGTAGTGCGACTTGGAGAACGAGTAAACAAGGATCTCGCGACCATCGCCCGTGCGCTCCACGTCCTGCTTCCAGTGCTGCCGCATGCGCACGCTCTGGTTTGTAACCTGGAAGTTTGCCGCCTTGTGTCCGCGCACTGGGTTCCATCCGTTCCAGATCGGCGCGTGCCTGCTGCCGGCCCATGATCCGTGATCGCGGCAGGCGCGTTTGACCTCATCAGGCTTGTAAGCGCAGTCGATGAAAACCCAAGCGTTGGCGACTTTGCGCGATTCTTGGAACAAGCGTAGCTCTTGGAATCCTAGCAGGTTGCCGACATCCACAAGGCGAGACTCTATGGAGCGGGTTTCCGTGTCGACGATGACTTGGCGAAGGCAATAGACAATAAATCCCTGCTGGTTGTCGACGGTGATAATGCGAGCTTCGCGGAGGTGATCGGCTCGGCTCTGGTCGATGATTCGGAACTCGCCAATCGAGTGCGTTCCGACGCAGGCGTCAAGGTCGCCCTTCTCGATCTTTTCCCCGCCAGGCGGCTCCCATGATTCGCCAAGCGTTTCCGTGACGAACACGCGCAACGGCGCAAGATCGCCCTGCTTTTGAGCTACGCGGGCCTTCAGGAACTTCTTGACGATCTCAGGCCACGCGCATTCCGGCCACGGCATGTAAGCCTCCCACCAATGGCATGAGATTTGATCGGATGGCGCAAGCGGGTTTGTTTGAATCGGCCGCAGCGTCGAGTAGAGTCGGAACTTTTCATGATCCGCGAACCGATGCCGGCACGCTGGATTCTCGCACTCATACCGGACTGTTTTAGCTAACTCCTCCCAATCCCACGCGTTCTCTCCGGGTTTCGTCCGCTCGTTGGTTTCCCAGACAAACCCGCCACACTCGCGCGGTTTCGGGTGCAGCGTCGTCGCGTCGCGGCCGAATCGGAACGTTTGAGCGTGCCCGCACTCGGGGCAATCCCAAAACCAGAGATGTTGTGACCCCTCACGAAAGCTCAAATCGAGTTCGCAGTTCAGATCGCCGGCCGTTGAGAACCCGAAAAACTGCCAGTTGCGAATCGATTTGAAGCGGTTGCGGATCTGCGTTGCGGCTCCGGGCGGGTATTTCCGCCACTCATCAAGAAACACGGTGCCGACGCTGATTGACTCGCGGGCCGATGATGTGACCGCGCTCAGGATGTGCAGATCCATGTTCGCGAACTGCACAAGCTTGTTCGTGAGCCGGTCGCGGGAGTGCGGCACGAGGTGCGCGACCGCTGGACAGTTCTCAAAGTCGGCCTTGAACCTGGTCTTCCAGAATGACTTGGCTTTCTCCTGCGAATCGAGATACCAAGCGGAATGTCCGGGCCGGTTTCGAAGCTTCCAAATCGCGCAGAACTCCGCAGTTTTGGTTTTAGCGCACTGCGCAGCAACTTGGAGCGTTATCGATCGCTTGGAGCGGTCCTGGAATGAGTCGACGACAAAGCGCGACATGGGAACAAGGTCGAAGGAAACGGGGCCAGGGATGTCAGCGTCAGGGCCGAAGACTACGTTTTGCTCGATCCACTGCGAGGCGGGTATGTCCGGCTCCACCTTCCACGCGGCCGATACGATGTCGGACAGGATCATTTCCTCCGTAATCCGTCGTGCTTCGGCTTTGATGTCGATTTTGCCCATGATGGCCTTGTAACGTTAAACGCGTGTATTGACACTGTTCTCCACTATAGAGAAGCCCATCTCATTTAGCTCTTGTTCGACAAACTTAGCGATTGCCTCAACTGGCATTCCATCAAGCCATACGAATACTTTATCGCCTAGCGTGTAGGGAGCATCTGACGCATCGGCCTCGGCGCATCTCTCGATAGCTCGTTGCAGTGGAGAACAAGACGACGATCCCAAGCCCTTGGGCTTAGGTGGTGGCGGGGGCGGAGGGTTGAGCGGTTGCACTTCTCCTTTTGATTTCGGTTTCATAATTTGTCGGGCTGGGATGTCTCGTCGTTCGGCAAGAAAAATGAACTGATGATGCTCCACCAATCCCCATCGCCCGGCTCAACGCCATCCTTTCCCTCCTCATAACCTTTCGGCACTGCACCTTTCCACACAAACGCGATTGCTCCTTCATGCTCTTGCACGACAATGAGTGAGTCAAGAATGTGTGCTGGCATCTGATCCAGAACGTCCAAGACCCGTTCGTCGTGGTCCTCGTCCCATTGAACAATGACTCCCCGATAAATCGAGAAACCGCATTCGCTTTGGTTACAATGACTCGCCATATTTGGCATGTCACCTTGTAATATTGTTGTCGTTCTCATAATTCAAAATTGCACACGCAAAGCGGCAGACTTCAACCTCGCTCCGCTCGGCGAGTCACCTCGTCGTTGCCCATTACGCCTTGCTTCCCTTCGCCGCTTTCCTCTTTGGCTTCGCTTTCGTTTTCGCCTTCGCCTTCGCCTTCCGCTTCGGCGCAACCCGTCGCTTCTTCGCCGCCGGCTTCTTGATCGGCTCCGGCTCCTGCGCATCGCTCCATTGCGTCGACGCTAGTGTCTCCGCAACCGCCTTGCATTCGTTCTCGATCTGCTCCTGTAGCCAGTCGGCCTGCTCTTTGGTCAACCCGAGCTTGAGTTGCGCCCGCGGCGCGATCGATGCGCCCAGCAGCAGGAATCGCGACTTGGCAACCGAAACATGGCGCGTAATGACAGTTCGGATTGACTCCTCCGCAATCAACTTCTTGCGCGCCTCCTCCAGCGCAAGCTCTTTAATCATGCGTTCGGCTCGCGTCTTCTTGGCGCGCTCGACGTGGTAGTCGGGTGACTCTTGATCGTCGGTGCCGTTCTCCGCAATCCAATCAAGCAGTTCGTCGCACTGCACGTTGCCATTCGCGCGGAACGCTGCGCAACCGGCTTTCTGGGCCGCGTCGACGATGCCGTAGGTCAACTCGCAGCGGGCAGCCGCGGCTTGCTTGTTCGGCGCGAAGCCGAGCTTGGTTTTGGTCTGGTCGCTCATTTGATTGATTCGATACGCCGCCCGATCCAGCGCATGACGGGGACGGCCATTGAGTTTCCAAGCGCCTTGTATCGCGGTCCATCAGGGCAGGCGTCGGCGTCTTTGCCGCGCCAGGGGATCATGGTGTGGCCGTCAGGGAATCCTTGAAGACGTTCCGCTTCTGTTGGTGTCAGTCGTCGAACGGCGGTTTGGACAACCAAGGGAGCCGCGCGCGAGCGATCGGCCGATGTGGTAAGAGGCATTGATCTCTGAACACTCTTGAAATCCCCCGTCTTGTAATCGGAGGCCGAAAATGCAACCGCAACTTGCCCGCCTCCGTTCGCATGGCTCGCGTCGTGGTTCATGCTTCGGAGCGTGGGCGCAATCGCTCCCGCATCGGCTCCGTGGTCCTTACACGAAAACGCAACCGGCACCAGCGGCGTCCCGCGTCCGGTCCCGTCCTCGCTCGCGTCGAAGCCCTCGCCGCGCAGTGAGTGGGTGACGAGGTGCGATTCCCGACCGGCGTGATCGCCGCGGTAGTTGGCCGCACAAAGAGGCGCAGCGATCATGGTTTGCCCCTCGTCCATGGTCGTGTTCACACCCTTGTGCATTCGCGCCGTGAGCGGATTCGCTACATCCGGAATCAATCCTCCCGATTTGCCGGAGTCCGCTCGGTGACTTGCGTCAGCGCGCGCTCCAAGGCTGCCGGCAACTTCTTTCCCCGCTTCTCGGCGCGGCGCAGAATCCCCGCGCAGGCACGCGGGCTCAAATAGAACCGCTGCGGCACGTCGCCAGTCTCCAAGACATCCGACAACGAACACACGGCGGCGTCGCTGGGGAACTCCGAAGTGTTGAGCGTCAAGAACG
>Ga0181594_10002197_pt1 | contig 18019 bp, 14 predicted proteins | sample 071ome_18_FD_145603 | JGI IMG/M metagenome (GOLD analysis project Ga0181594, IMG submission 145603) | Coastal salt marsh microbial communities from the Groves Creek Marsh, Skidaway Island, Georgia - 071413BT metaG (spades assembly) | ecosystem: Environmental > Aquatic > Marine > Intertidal zone... | reverse complement strand
ACGCGGGGACGATCGGCGGGCCGCTGGCGCTCGTGCTCGGCGTCGGGCTGTCCGGATCGCTCACCACCTACTCGGGGTGGGTCGCGCTCCTCGCCGACGGTCTCGCCGAGCGGCCGTGGCGAACGGTGGTCGTCGACCTCCTCGTCCCCGTGCTCGTCGCGGTCGGTCTGACGGTGCTCGTGTTCGCCGTCCTGGGCTGAAGCGACTCAACCTGGCGCGGGCAGCCCGCTCCAGATCAACCCGACCGTGCCCCGCGTCCCTGTCACGGCGAAGGGGACACGGGACGAGGCAGCAAGGCGGCGGAAATGCAGGTTGTCGTTGATGTCGTCGACGACGACCACGGCTTCTCGAGCGAGGTTGGGCTGCACGAGCTCGAATGCGAACCGCCGCCCCTCGAGCGACTTGTCGGAGTCGAAGTGGAAGAGATCAATCGGTCCGCTCGCGTCCAGGATGGCCGGCAGGTTCGCTCGGTCACCATCGAGCAGCAGCGTCCATCGGTCGTGGAGCGCGGGGTCCACGACCATTCCGACGAACGGGAGATAGTCGTCGTGCAGCCATGGGCGGTCGTAGACCAGCTCCGATGACCAGAGGTGGCCGTGGCCGTTCCTGTGCATGGCGGCGAGGATGGCTGCGCTGCTCCAGCCTGCAGCAACGCCGGTCTCGACGACCACGGTCGGGCGGGTCAGCCGCGTCAGGAAGTACAGGAGCCGGTGGTCACCGCCGCCACCGAGCCTGATGGAGGCGCGAAGCTCCTGGAACCGTGCACGATGTCGTGACTCGAGCGCTGAGGCGAACGCGGTCGTCTCGTCCCAGAGGACAGGGTCGATCGCGCGCGCGACCTCCTCGGTCGACCGGAAGGCGCTCTTCGACCAGCGTCGCGCCGCACCGGAACGCAGTGTGAGGAGTGGGTGACGGATCCCTCGAGCAGCTCCGTCGAGCCCGCTGCGGATCAGCCATGCACGGAGGCCGTCGCGGGCCATCGGGTTACCCTCCGCTGAGCCCCCGGCTCGATCGCGTCCGGGCGTCACCGTTCGACGGTAGCGCCTTGCCGGGAGTGGGGAAGGGGAGAGCGGTGCCGTTCCTCGACCTCTTCCCGCTCGTCGACCCCGGCGCGGTCTTCGCGGTCCTCTTCCTGATCGTGCTGCTCGGCCCGCTCGCGGCCGAGCGGGCGCGGCTCCCGGGACTCGCCGGCCTGATCCTCGCGGGGATGCTCGTCGGGCCGAACGTGCTCGGGATCCTCGGGCGTGACACGTTCATCGAGACGCTCGGCTACGTCGGACTCCTCTACCTCATGTTCCAGGGCGGGCTCGACCTGGACCTCGACGGGTTCCGCCGTCGGCGCGGCGACTCGCTCGCGTTCGGGCTGCTGACGACCGTCCTCCCGATGGTCGGGATCACGTGGGTGGCGCTCCGGCTCGGCCTCGAGCTCGCCCCCGCGGTCATCGTCGGGTCCGCGCTGACGTCGCACACGCTGCTCACCTACCCGCTCGTCACCCGCTACCGGCTCACACGTACGCGGGCGATGACGGCGACGCTCGGCGCGACGCTCGTCGCGAACGTCGTCGCGCTGCTCCTGCTCGCGTTCGCCGTCGCCGCCGCGTCGGATGCCGGCTGGTTCTTCTGGGCGCGCTTCTCGGTCGGCTTCGTCGCCTACGTCGTCGCCGTGCTCGTCGGCGTGCCCCGGCTCACGCGCTGGTTCTTCACCGGGCTCGGCCAGGACCGGCAGGTCCGGCTCACCTACCTGCTCTCCGGGATGGGCATCGCCGCGCTCGTCGCCCGGCTCGTCGGCATCGAACCGATCGTCGGGGCGTTCCTCATCGGGCTCGCGTTCAACCGCTTCGTGCCTGCGCGCACGGTCATCGCCGACCGGGTCGAGGTGCTCGGCGCGACCGTCTTCATCCCGGCGTTCCTCATCTCGACCGGCATGCTGCTCGACCCGCTCGCGCTTGTGACCGACCCGCGCACGCTGCTGCTCGGTGTCGTGTTCTTCGCGGCGACCGTCGTGACGAAGTTCGTCGCCGCCCAGGTCGCGGGGCTCGCGCTGCGTGCGGTCGCCGCCGAGCGCAGCCTGATGTTCTCGCTCACCGTCGGGCAGGCCGCGGGTGCGCTCGCGGCGGTGATCATCGCGCAGGACCTCGGGCTCGTCGGCCCCGACGTCGTCAACGCGATCGTCCTCGTCATCCTCGGTGCGGCGGTGCTCGCCGGCGCGGTCGGGGAGCGCAGCGCGCCGCTCGTGCCCGAGCCGGAGCGCACCGAGGAGCCGCTCGGCACCCGCGTCGTCGTCCCCGTGTCGAACCCGCACACGGTCGGACCGCTCGTGCGTGTCGCCGCGCAGCTCGCCGCGCCCGACTCGGGTGCGGTGGTCGCTGTGAACGTGCTGCCGCTCGGTGCACGGGAGGACGCGATGCAGGCGCACCGCCGGCTCGCGGACACCGCGGAGAAGGTCGCGCTGTCCGCGGGTGCTGAGGTCGAGACGAGCGTGCGCATCGACACGTCGCCGGGCGGCGGCGTGCTCCACACGCTCGCCGAGCGGTCCGGAACGAGCCTCGTCATGGGCTGGAAGGGGTACGCGAACGCGCGCGAGGGCCTGTTCGGCACCGTCATCGACCAGGTCATCGCGTCCTCCCCGGTCCCTGTCCTCGTGTGCCGTCCGGGCGAGGACCTGCCGACCGGGCGCATCGTCGTCGTGGTCGCGCGCGACGACCTTCGGCCCGTCGAGCGTCGCGGGACCGCGCTCGCGTTCGAGGTCGCTGCGCGGCTCGCACGTCAGGCGGAGGTCGCCCGGCTCGTCGTCACCGACCTCGACCCGCGGCGCGTCCGCGCCGAGCTCGACGCGTTCCGCGTGCCCGACGACGTCGAGATCGTCGGGGTGCGCGACGTCGCGTCCGAGCTCGCCGACGTGCTCGACCCGGGTGACGTCGTGGTCACGGGCGTGCCGCCGACCCCCGGCGGCATCCGCAGGGACGCCACGCGGCTCGCGCGCGCGGTGCCGACCCACACGGTTGTGGTCGTCGTCCCGCGCTGAGTGCCGCGTCCGACGTGGCGCCTGACGTGGCGTCGAGCGGTCAGTGGTCCCTGCAGCGGGCGCAGCGTCCGTGGACGGTCAGCTCGACGGTGTCGGCGCGGAACCCGTGCCCCGCATCGAGATGCTCGCGCACCGTCGCGACGAGCGTGCCGACGTGATGCTCGACGTCGCCGCACACGGTGCAGCGCAGGTGGAAGTGTTCGTCCGGATGGGCGCGCTCCCACTGGACGGGCGCACCGGCGTCGAGCTGGCTCGCACGGACGAGGCCGAGCTCCTCGAGGAGACCGAGCGCGCGGTAGGCGGTCGCACGGTCGACGCCGGCACCCTGCGCGTGCGTGCGCTCGACGATGTCGTCGACGCTCAGGTGCGCGTCGCTGTCCCCGTCCCCGAGCGCGGTCCACACGGCACGCCGCGCGTCGGTGAGCCGGTGGCCGGCGTCGCGCAGCGCGACGACCAGCGTGTGCTCGTCCTCGGCGAGTTCCACGGCGCTCCTGTCCCGCCCGGAGGGTCAGCCTACGACCCGACGCCGCGAGTAGGACGTGTCCGGAGGAGGGCCAGCAGCTCGTCGCCGTAGCGCGTGATGCGTGCCGGGCCGATGCCGTGGCACGCGCGCAGCGCGCGGCGGTCCTGCGGACGGCGCCGGGCGAGGGCGGCGAGCGTGCGGTCGTGGGCGACGAGGAAGGCGGGCACACCGTCCGCGGCGGCCCGGTCGCGTCGCCATGCCCGCAGCGCATCGACGATCGCTGTCTCGTCGGGAGCGGCGTCGGCGGATGGCCGCAGCGTGCCGAGGAGCTCCGGCAGGAACGGCGAGGGGCGGCCCGGGTCGCTCACGAGCACGAGGCGTTCGCGCGCGCGGGTGATCGCGACGTGCAGGACACGGCGCTCCTCCTCGGTGTCGTCGCACAGGCGATGCGGCACGAGCCCGGCACGCAGCCCGACCAGCACGACCACGTCCCACTCCCGGCCCTTCATGCGGTGCACGGTCGAGAGGGTCACCCCGTGCGCGTCACCACCGTCGCCGCGCGCGCGTGCCGCCGCGTGCAGGTGCGCGACGAGCCGGCGTGTCAGCGCATCCGGGTCGGGCTCGAGCGCCGCGAGGTCGAGGAGCGCATCGAGGTCGTCACCGTGGCTCGATCCCTCGGGACGGACGCGTCGTCGGTCGAGCGCGTCGAGCGACGCGCCGAGCCCGATCGTGTCGCGCACGGCGGCGACGAGCTGCGTGCTGTCGGCGCCGTCGCGTGCGAGCGTCGCGAGGAGTGCGAGGTCGTCGACGTAGCGGCGCAGCGACTCGCGATGCTCCGCGTCGACCGTCGCGATCATGCGCGCGAGCGCGCCCAGCGACGTGGCGCGGCCGTCCGCCCCGACGACACCGGTGAGCCTCCGCGCCGGACGCCGCAGCGTGTCGCCGAGGTCGTCGGGCGCGATGCGCTCCGGCCGTGTGGCGACGCGCAGGTAGGCGAGCGCAGTGCGCAGGCCGGTCCGGGCGAGCACCTCTGGGCCGACGTGCGCTCGCAGCGCCACGCCGGCTGCATCGAGCGCGAACTGGGGCGCGATCAGCGTCGCCCCGACACGCGCGAGCAAGACCATGTCGTCCGGCGCGTGCGTCTCGAGCAGCATCAGCACGCGCTCGACCACGCGCCGTGTCGCGGTGCCCGCGGGCGCGTCGAGCACCTCGAGCGCACGCCCGTCCCGCGCTGCCGGCCGCACCGCCTTCTCGACCCGGACCGTGTTGTGCGCGAGCAGCGCCGACGCCGCGCGCACGACCGCCGGTGGGCAGCGGTGGTTCACCGTCAGCTGGTAGGTGGTGGTGCCGCGGTACGCGTCGGGCAGGTCGACGAGCACGCGCGGCGTCGCGCCCGCATAGCCGTAGATGGTCTGGTCGTCGTCGCCGACGGCGAACAGCTGCTGCGCCGCTCCCGCTCCGGTGCGAGCAGCCGCGACCACGGCAGCGCGGGGTCGATCAGCACCGCGTGCGGTGTGCGGGTGAGCCGGGCGGCACGCAGCAGCTCGACGACCTCGAGCAGCGACGCGCATTCGCGCAGCGTCTCGGCGACGATCCGATGCACCGGCACGTCGCGCCATGCGCGCGGCACGTCCGACCAGCGGTACGCGACGACCCCCCGGCCGAGGAGCCCCTCCGGCCGGTCCGCCCCGGAGGGCTGGGTCGGGTTCAGGCGGCCGGGTCCGCCTCGTAGCCGGCCTCGACGATCGCGGCACGGATCGCGTCGTCCGACGCGCTGCCGACGACCGCGACCTGCTTCGTGTCGATGTCGACGACGACGGACTCGACGCCGTCGAGCGCGCCGACCTCGGTCTCGATGGCGGACTTGCAGTGGCCGCAGCTGATGCCAGGGACGGAGTAGGTGCTGTCGGCCATGGGGTGCTCCTCGCTGGACCGGGGCACCGCAGCGTCGCGCCGCCGCGGCTCGGATGTGCCTTCCAGCGTACGGTGGGAGCCGCGGGGGCCGGGCGGCGGTCGCCGAGCTGTGGACGGCGAGGACGGCGAGGGTGCGATGACGGTCGCGAGGAGTGCAGCGATGGCGACCCGCGTTCCCTGGGACGTCCCCGTGCGCGTCGTCCCCATGCCACCGGTCGGCATCGAGCAGCAGGTTCACCGCGTCGACCCCTGCATCGCACTCCCGGGCGTGCGATCGGTCGACGTGGTCACGGTCCGTGCGCCGGGGTCGGCCGCCGCGCTCCTCACCGACGTCCGTCCCGTCCGGACGACCGACGCCGCCACGAGCGACACCGAAACTGACCCCGACAGCACGCTCGCCGAGCTGCTCGCGACGCTGCGCGACGACGACGCGCATGACGCAGCGGTGACGGTCGCTGTCGACGGCACGACGTTCACCCGCGACGTCCTCACCGCACTCGCGCATGTCCCTGTCGGTGCGCGCCGCACGTACGCGCAGCTCGCCGCGGACGCGGGACAACCGCGGGCGGTGCGTGCGGTCGCGTCGGTGATGGCGCGCAACCGCGTCCCGCTCGTCCTGCCGTGCCACCGCATCGTGCCGAGCGGCGGCGGCACGGGCCGCTACGGCTGGGGCGATGCGATCAAGGTCGCGCTGCTCGACGCCGAGTCGCACTCACCGTCGCCCACGGCAGGGCCGCGCGCATGAGCCTCAGCGACGAGCGGACGGTCGAGCTGATGGATGCGGCGCTCGACGAGGCGCGGCTCGCCGTCGCGCACGACGACGTCCCCGTCGGCGCGGTCATCGTCGACCCGGACGGGCGCATCGTCGGCCGCGGCCACAACCGTCGCGAGGTCGACGGTGATCCGACCGCACACGCAGAAGTCGTCGCGATCCGCGAGGCGGCGGCGACGCTCGGGACGTGGCGACTCGACGGCTGCACGCTCGTGGTCACGCTCGAGCCGTGCACGATGTGTGCGGGTGCGCTGGTGCAGTCGCGCGTCGCGACGCTCGTCTACGGCGCGGACGACGCGAAGGCCGGCGCGGTCGTATCGCTGTTCGACACGGTGCGCGACCCGCGCCTCCCGCACACCCCGGCGGTCGTCCGGGGCGTCCGCGCCGACGAGTCCGCCGCCCTGCTGCGCGCGTTCTTCGCCGATCGTCGCTGAGACGCCCACCGCGGGGCCCGGGTTGCCCGTCCTCCGTGCCGGCCCGTACCCTCCCGCCTCCCCTGGAGGGATCGCATAGTCCGGCCGAGTGCGCCCGCCTCGAAAGCGGGTAGGCCCGCAAGGGTCTCGAGGGTTCGAATCCCTCTCCCTCCGCGCAGTCAGCAGCACCGAGCACCGAGCAGTGAGCAGCATCGAGCAGTGAGCACCACCCTGGAGGGTTCGCCTAGTCAGGCCTATGGCGCACGGCTGGAATCCGTGTTGAGTGGCAACACTCTCGGGGGTTCGAATCCCCCACCCTCCGCCGAGATCCTCGGACCTCAGAGGACCACCCTCAGCGCACCGCGTCCTCGGACGTCGGTCAGGCGCTCGCCGGAGTCCCGGAGCGGTCACGCCGCGCTGACATCGTGATCCACGCGGCCGCGCTCACGCAGAGCACCGCCGCAGGGATGAACGGGTCGAGTGACTCGACGCCGTCGCTGAACCGGACGACCGTGTCGGCGAGACCACCGGCGAGCGGCGCACCGAGCGCGAGGCCGACGCTGAACGCGGCGTTGAAGAGCCCGAACGCACGGCCCCGGGTGCGCGTCGTCGCCGCGAGCGAGATTGCACCGGTCACCGCGGGGAAGATGAGCCCGTAGCCGGTGCCGAACAGGGCCGAGGCAAGCGTGAGCGTCAGCAGGTCGGGCGCGAGGATCATCGCGACGAGCGACCCTGCGATCAGCACGAGTCCGAGCGCGATCATGCCGTCGGCACCGTTGCGGTCGACGCGTCCCGACAGCGGGGACAGCATCAGCAGGCCGGCCATCACCGCGTAGGCGGTGAAGAGACCACCGACGGCGGACGCCGGCGCGCCGAGCGCCTCGGCCGTCTCGGGCAGGAACGCGGCGAGGATCCCGACCGCGGCGAGCCACGCCATCGTCGCGACGAGCGCGCGGCGCACCGCGGGGCGGGCGGCGAGCTCACGCATCGCTCGCCCGCGCGACACCTCTTCGCCGACGGCGTCGTCGCCGGCTGTCGGGTCCTCGCCCTCGTCGCGGGCGACGTCGTGGATAAACAGCGCGCTGACGATGGCACCGAGCAGCAGGAGCACGGCGATCATCTGGAAGACGACGTCGGTCCCGGCGGCCTGCCGCACACCGCCGGCGAGCGCCGGGCCGATGACCCAGGCGGCCCCGATGAGTGCTCCGAAGCGACCGAACGAACGGCCGGCGCGGCCGGCGCGCGTGCGGTCCCCGGCGACGGCGAACACGGCGGTGACGAGGATCCCACCGGCGATGCCGTGTGCCGCGCGGATCGCGATGAAGCCGCCGACGGTGGTCGCGAGCGCGTACCCGAGCACGGCGACGGCGGCGAGGAGGAAGCCCAGGATCGTGACGCGCCGGCGTCCGATGCGGTCGATGAGGATGCCGCCGATGATGTTCGCCGGCAGGTTCGTCGCCGAGTAGGCGCCGACGGCGAGTCCGACGCCGGTCGCGGTGGCGCCAAGGTCGCGCACGTGTGGGGCGACGGTCGGGAGCAGGGCCGCGACGTCCATGAACGAGAGGAAGAGTGCGACCCCGGTCGCGGTGATGCTCGCGCGGGTGACGGGACGTGCGGCGGTCGTCGACATGGGCGTCTCCGGGGGCGTCCTGGGACGCGTCGCAGGGGCGTTGCAAGGGTGCGGCAGGAGCGCGACGGAGCCCCGAGGGTACCGACGGCCCGGGTCGGCTACGGTCGCGCCCGGGTGGGATGCGGTGACGGGCGTCCCCGGTGACGTCCGGTGGTGAACCGGGTCAGGGCCGAGAGGCAGCAGCCCTAAGCCGTCCCGAGGCGGGTGCCGATCGGACGCCCGTCGCCGGATCCCACCCGTCCGTCGCGGACCCGTCGGGGTCGCGGCACGTCCCAGGGGAGGACCGCCGGGTGGCGTACCAGTCGCTGTACCGCCGCTACCGGCCCGGTTCCTTCGCCGACATCGTCGGCCAGTCGCCGGTCGTGCGCACGCTCACCAACGCCATCACCGAGGACCGGCTCCACCACGCGTACCTCTTCACCGGACCGCGCGGCACGGGCAAGACCTCGATCGCCCGCATCCTCGCGAAGGCGGTCAACTGCGTCGACGGTCCGACGGCGTCGCCCTGCGGGACCTGCGAGTCGTGCGTGACGATCACGACGGGCACGTCGCTCGACGTCATCGAGCTCGACATGGCCTCGCACGGTGGTGTCGACGACGCCCGTGACCTGCGCGAGCGCGCGCAGTTCGCGCCGACGACGGGACGCCGCAAGGTCTACATCCTCGACGAGGTCCACATGGCCTCGACCGCCGCGTTCAACGCGCTGCTCAAGCTCATCGAGGAGCCGCCGGGTCACGTGCTGTTCGCTATGGCGACGACGGATCCGCAGAAGGTCCTGCCGACGATCCTCTCGCGCGTGCAGCGGCTCGACCTCCGGCGCGTCGACGCGGAGGACGTCGCCGCGCATGTCGTGCGCGTCGTCACTGGGGAGGGCGGCAGTATCGAGGAGCCCGCGGTCGACGCGATCGTCCGCGCCGGCGACGGGTCCGTGCGCGACACGCTCTCCATCCTCGAGCAGGTGCTCGCGTACGCCGGTGGTGCGATCACGGCCGAGCATGTCGCGCAGGTCCTCGGCACGACACCGGGCGGCACCATCACCGACGTCGTCGAGCGGCTCATCGCCGGGGACCTCGCGGGCCTGCTCACGACCGTCGCGACGCTCGTCGACGAGGGGCAGGACCTGCGCCGCTTCACGCTCGACCTCGTCGGACGCCTGCGCGATCTGCTCGTGCTGCAGGCCGCTCCCGATCACGCCGAGCTCGTCGACGCGACCCGCGAGCAGCGCGACCGTCTCGTCGAGCAGGCGGGCCGTCTCCCGCGTGAGCGGGTGCTGGCCGCGCTCGAGACGCTCGCCGCGACCGTCGTCGAGCAGCGGCAGGGCACGCCGCGGCTGCCGCTCGAGCTGGCGTTTGCGCAGCTGACGCTGCCGCGCACCCCGACAGCCCCCGTGGTCCCGCCCGCCCCCGCGGCCCCCGCTCCCGCGCCTGCGCCAGATCCCGCACCCGCCCCGGAGCCCGCCCCAGCACCTGCGCCTGCACCTGCCCCCGCGCCTGAGCCGGCCCCCACTCCTGCCCCGGCTCCGGAGCCCGAGCCGGCCCCAGCGCCCACGCCGGCCCCGGACGCCGAGCCCGACCTCGCTCCGCCCCTCCGCTCCGACGTGACGCTCGACACGGTCGTCGCACGCTGGGACGCGGTCGTCGAGCTCATCCGCCAGGCCTCGCCCCGCGCGAAGGCGATCTTCGAGCCGGCCGTACCGATCCGGCTCGACGCGGGGATCCTCACGCTCAACTATGGCCCGCGCTACGCGAGCTTTCACGCCGACCAGGCGACGCGCGACGAGATGCGCACGATCCTGCAGGAGGCGCTCCGGCGTGCCTGCTCGCTCGAGGCCCGCATCGAGGTCGTCCGCGACGGCGACGACCAGCGCGCCCGCCCTAGACCGCCGCTCGTGACCGACCACGATGCGGTCACCGCGGATGCGCTCGCCGAGGAGGCGCGTGACGTCGCCGAGGCCGACGCGGCACCGTCGGCGCCCGTCGACCCGGAGGATGTCTCACGGCTCCTCGCCGACCGGCTGGACGCGACCCCGGAGCCGTGACCTTCGGAGCCGTGACCTTCGGAGCCCTGACCCCCGGTCGCTAGCATCGCCGCGCGAGTCAGCACAGCGCAGCATCCCGAGGACTGGACGGCGGATCCGTGTACGAAGGCGCGCTCCAGAGCCTCATCGACGAGCTCGGTCGGTTGCCGGGAATCGGGCCGAAGAGTGCGCAGCGCATCGCCTTCCACCTGCTGCAGGTCGACGATGCGGACGCGCGCCGGCTCGCCGCGACCATCCAGCGCGTACGCGACACGGTCACGACGTGCACGACCTGCTTCAACGTCTCCGAGCAGTCGACCTGCCGCGTGTGCCGTGACGAGCGGCGCGACCCGACGGTGCTGTGCGTCGTCGAGGAGGCACGCGACGTCGTCGCGATCGAGCGCACCCGCGAGTTCTCCGGCCGCTACCACGTGCTCGGTGGGGCGCTCTCACCGATCGACGGGATCGGTCCGGACCAGCTGCGGGTGCGTGAGCTAGTCGCACGGCTCGACGACGGCAGCATCACCGAGGTGATCCTCGCGACCAACCCGAACGCGAGCGGCGAGGCGACCGCCTCGTTCCTCACACGCAGCCTCGACGGCCGCGGCCTGCGCGTCACGCGGCTCGCGTCGGGTCTCCCGGTCGGCGGCGACCTCGACTACGCCGACGAGGTGACGCTCTCCCGGGCGTTCGCCGGCCGCCGCGAGGCGTGATGCGCAGCATGTCGCGCGACGCGAGAGGAGCCTGACGTGATCGTCGTCCAGAAGTACGGCGGGACCTCCGTCGGCGATGTCGACCGCATGAAGCGGGTGGCGGCGCGCATCGTCGAGACGCGCCGCGCCGGCCACGACGTCGTCGCGGTCGTCTCTGCGATGGGGAAGACCACCGACGAGCTCGTCGACATGGCCGCGCGCATCAACACCCGTCCGCCGCAGCGCGAGCTCGACATCCTCCTCACCGCCGGCGAGCGCATCTCGATGGCGCTGCTCGCGATGGCGATCGAGGACCTCGGGGTGCGCGCACGCTCCTTCACCGGGTCGCAGGCCGGCATCATCACCGACACGGTCCACGGGAAGGCGCGCATCCTCGCCGTCACCCCGGAGCGGGTCCGCGAGGCGCTCGACGACGGGAACGTCGTCATCGTCGCCGGCTTCCAGGGCGTCAGCCGCGACACGAAGGACATCACGACGCTCGGCCGCGGTGGGTCGGACACGACGGCCGTCGCGCTCGCCGCCGCGCTCGAGGCGGACGCGTGCGAGATCTACACGGACGTCGACGGCGTCTACACGGCCGACCCGCGCATCGTCGCGGGCGCGCGCAAGCTCGACCGGCTCGCCTACGAGGAGATGCTCGAGCTCGCCGCGCAGGGCGCGAAGGTCCTGCAGGTCCGCTCGGTCGAGTTCGGGCGCAACCACGGCGTGCGCATCCACGTACGGTCGTCGTTCAACGGCAGCGAGGGGACCTGGATTGTCCCCCAGGAGGACATGGTGGAGGACGCGATCATCTCCGGGGTCGCCCACGACACGTCGGAGGCCAAGGTCACCGTCGTCGGCGTGCCCGACCGGCCCGGCGTCGCCGCGGGCATGTTCACCGCGCTCGCCGACGCGAACGTCAACGTCGACATGATCGTGCAGAACATCTCGTCCGACGGGCACACCGACATCTCGTTCACCGTGCCGCGCGGCGAGGTCGACCAGGCCACGGAGCTGCTCGGGGCGCGCATCGGTGACATCGGCGCGGCCGATGTCATCGTCAACCCGGCGGTCGCGAAGGTGTCGCTCGTCGGCGCCGGAATGAAGACGCACCCCGGTGTCGCCGCGCGCATGTTCGCAGCACTGAGTCGCGCGGGTGTGAACATCCAGATGATCTCGACGTCGACGATCCGCGTGTCCGTCATCATCGACGACACGCACGTTGAGGACGCGGTCCGCGCCGTGCACAGCGAGTTCGCACTCGGCGACGATGCCATCGTCGAGGAACAGGGGGCCGGCTAATGGCCGCCGCCTCGCAGGGTCTCCGCGTCGCGGTCCTCGGTGCGACCGGCGCGGTCGGCACCGAGCTGCTGCGCCTGCTCGAGTCGCGTGGCTTCCCGGTCGCCGGCGATCCCGTCGTGCTCGCCTCCGCCCGCTCCGCCGGCCGCAAGGTGCGCTGGCGTGACGGCGAACTGACGGTCCGCGAGGTCAGCGCCGAGGCGTTCGAGGGCGTCGAAATCGCGCTCTTCTCCGCGGGTGCCACGCGCTCGCGCGAGTGGGCACCGGTCGCTGCTGCGGCGGAGGCCGTCGTCATCGACAACTCGTCGGCGTTCCGCGGCGACTCCGACGTCCCGCTCGTCGTCGCGGAGGTCAACCCTGATGCGGCGGCGGTGCGCCCGAAGGGCATCATCGCGAACCCGAACTGCACGACGATGGCGCTCATGGTCCCGGCGAAGCCACTCCACGACGCGTTCGGCCTCGAGGCGATGGTCGCGACCAGCTACCAGGCGGCGGGCGGTGCGGGCCAGTCCGGCATCGACGAGCTCGTGCTCGTCCACGAGAAGCTCGACGGTCGCGTCGAGGAGCTGCGCACGCAGGGCGCTGCGGTCGAGGCGTCCGTCGCGACGTCCGTCTTCCCGCGCCCGCTCGCATGGAACGTCGTGCCGCACTGCGGGAACTACCGCGATGACCGCTACACCGACGAGGAGCGCAAGCTCGTCGACGAGTCGCGCAAGATCCTCGCCATCCCCGACCTCGTCGTGTCACCCACCTGCGTGCGCGTGCCCGTGCTCGTCGGCCATGCGATCGCCGCGCGGATGACCTTCGCGCGTCCGGTCACGCATGCCGACGTCATCGGAGTGCTCGAGGGCGCGCCCGGGCTTTCACTCGCCGACGCGATCGGTCCGGCGGGCGAGGTCCTCGAGCTTCCGACGCCGCTCGCCTCGGCCGGCCGCGACGAGGTGCTCGTCGGTCGCATCCGCGAGGACTACGGCGACCCGCGCTCCATCAACCTGTTCGCCGCCGGCGACAACCTGCTCAAGGGTGCTGCGCTCAACGCGGTGCAGATCGCCGAGCTGGTGGCGGGGACCTGACGGTCGTTGGGCTCGGATGGGAGAAGCGCTCGGCGGATGGCGGCGTTCCGCGGTCCTACCGGTGCGGTGGTGATCTCAGCGTGGGCGCTCCGACCTAGGAAGCGTCGGAGCCCTCACCCCTCGAGCGCGCCTCGGCGGCCGCCGCCGATCGCGAGGACGGGCCATTCCTCTGCGGATGAGCGAGATAGGGCGAGACCGTGCGCTCGATCGGAGGAGCGACGGAACACAGCACGCTGTATGCGATCTCCGGGACGCACCGCGAGGCCGATGTTGCGTGCTGATTGCTCCGGGAGGAACCTGGGCTCGCGGTCGGATGCCGCCGGGGCTCCTCCAAGGAGTCGTTCGAGGAACTGTCGGCGGTAGTCCGCGTCGAGGACGAATCGCTCGAAGGCGACGACGAACAGCCGGTCCCGCCGTCGAGCCGCCAGCGCCGAGAGCGCCGATAGTTCTCGGCGTCGAAGTCGGCCGGATCTGATCGTGCGGAGGAGGTTGACCGGCACCGACTCGTTCATCTCGACCTTCGCGCGGCGATCGACGTACTGATCGCGGAGATCGCGGATGACGGTGACGAACGCGACCCGGTCGTCCGCCCGGAGGTGACGCTCGACGGCCGGGGTCGCGCCGGGGTCGTTATCGATGAGGATGTGCCGCCCGGCGTCGCCGAGCAGTGACCGCAGGGCCGCGTAGGTCCCGCGCAGGTATGCGGTCGCTCGCTCCTCGGCACCGACCGCATCGCGGAGCAGCGTTGCGGTCGCCTCCGCTGCATTGCGCAGCGGGGCATCGTCGACCGTCCGCAGGACCTTGTGGTTGATGTGGTGCTGGCCGGCCGGTCGCTCGAGCAGTCGCCGCACGGAGGGCGACAGCGCGGACGGGTCCGGCACCCGCGCACCCGCGGTCCACAGGCCGAGGATGTCATCGGTGGACAGCCCGCGCAACGTTCCGATCGCGTCCGGGAATGCAGGTCGCCCGGAGAAGAGACGGCTCTCGCTCACCGAACCCGTCTTGCCCTTCAGCGATTGAAAACGGTCGGTGTCGAGGAGCGCGTCCAGGACCGCGCCCGACCCGGACCAGCCAAGACCACCGACGTGGACGATCCAGGTCAACGGTCCGCGCCGTCGCAGCCGAACCAGCACGAGTCCGTAGTCCGACGCAGGTGAAGATGCCCGCTCATCGACCGATCCTCGATCGTGGCCGTTGCGGTGGGAGATCGGACGCTTGACATGACCGCCTCCTCGTACTTCACCCCCGGACCCCTGGTCGGGATGGCAGGATTTGAACCTGCGACCTCCTCGTCCCGAACGAGGCGCGCTGCCAAGCTGCGCTACATCCCGTGACCGACGGCGGACCGTCGGCGCGGAGGAGGAGCGTAGCGGCGAGGCGAGGGGCCCGTCAGCCCCTGAGTTCCAGCAGGGTCGCCTCGGGCCGGCAGGCCACCCGGAACGGCGTGTACTTCGAGTGGCCGAGCCCCGGCGAGACGTGGAGCCAGCGGTCCCGGTAGCGCGACTCGCCGCGGGCCTGGTCGAGCGGCAGGTCGCAGTTCGCGACGACCGCGCCGACGCCCGGGATGCGCACCTGCCCGCCGTGCGTGTGTCCGGCGAGCAGCAGGTCGTGGCCGGCGGTGCTCAGCGCGTCGAGCGCCCGCAGGTACGGCGCGTGCACGAGGCCAAGGTTGAGGACCGCGTCGTGCAGCCCCGACGCGCCGGGTGCGAGGATCTCGGGGGCCGGCACGACGGTGTCCTCGAGGTGCGGGTCGTCGATGCCGCCGACCGCGACGTCGCCCGCTCGCGTCGCGACTGCGACCGCGCTGTTGCGCACCGTCGTGTAGCCGGCACTGTCGAGCCGCTCGACGAGCCGGTCGAAGTCGAGCGGCGTCCCGTGGATCGGCAGCCGCCGGTGCGTGAGGTAGCGGTGGGGCGACTTCGGGAGCGGCCCGTACAGGTCGTTCGAACCGAGCACGAACAGGCCCGGTCGTCCCGGTCCGGTCAAGGTCGCGACCGCGTCGACTGCGGCGTCCTCGATGCCGACGTCGCCGAGCAGGTCGCCGGTGATGACGGTCAGGTCCGGTTCGAGCTCGGCGAGCGAGCGCAGGAAGCGGACCCGGTGCTCCTGCCCGTGGGCGAGGTGCACGTCGCTCACGTGGAGCACCCGCAGGGTCGCCCCGGGACGCCGCAGCGTGTCGGGCAGCATCAGGCGGCGAAGGCGGTACCAGCGCGCCTCGAGGGTCGAGTAGCCGAGCAGTGCCGCACCGGCGAGCCCGGCGCCGGCGAGCGTCGTCGCGATCACGGGGTCGGCTCGGTGCCGGCCGAGGACCCGGAACCGGGCAGGGCGTCGGGCGAGCAGTCGCCGCGGTAGCAGCCGATCTCGAGCACGATGGTCTGCGACCCCGGCGGCACCATCGAGCCGGCCGTGGGGCTCATCGTCTGCACGCGCAGGTGCTGCGCCGGGTCGTCGACCGCGCGCCCGATGAGGTCCCAGCGCTGACCGAGCGAGGACAGGCGGAAGACCGCCTCGTCCTGGGTGATCCCGACGAGGTTCGGCAGCGTCGTCGAACCGGTCGGCCCGCCCGACACGTACAGCACGATCTGGCGCCCGAGCTCGTAGGACTCACCGGCGGCCGGGAGCTGCGACAGCAGCGTCCCCGGGGCGAGGTCGCTCACGAGCTCCTCGATGCGCAGTGTGAAGCCGGCGAGCTCGGCGCGCAGGTCCGCGTCGACCGCGTCGAACGCGCCGACGACGTCGGGCACGACACCGCTCACGCGCTCGGGCACGTCGGGGAACGGGAGCGGCTCGTACGGCTCGACCGCACGCGTCATGTAGTCGGCCCACATCGGCGCGGGGATGGTGCCGCCGAACACGCGCGCGTAGCGGGTCCCGGCGATCGTCACGTTCTCGAGCGTCTGGCGGACGGCGGGGCAGCGGTTGAGGAACGCCTGGTCGCCGCACTCCTCGATCGCGGTCGCCTCGTCGACGTAGAAGCGCGTGCCCTGCGGGAAGCCGACCCAGGCGGCGGTCGCGAGCTGGCGCACCATGCCGACGAACCACGCGTCGACGTAGTCGTTCGTGGTCCCCGTCTTCCCTCGTGTCGGCCAGTCGCCGAGGTTCGCGCGCGGCGCGGTGCCGCCGGGAAGGACCGGGCCCTCGAGGATGTCGACGGTCTGCGCGGCGACCTCCGCGTCGATCACGCGCCGGCAGTCGGGGCTGTGCTCCCACAGCAGCCGGCCGTCGGCGGTCTCGATGCGCTCGATCGGGAACGGCGGGCAGTACACGCCGTCGTTCGCGAGCGTCGCGTACCCGCTCGCCATCGCGAGCGGTGTGATGTCGGTCGCACCGAGTCCGAGCGCGCAGGCCACGTCGCGGTCGGGGACCGCGACGCCGAGCCGCCGCGCCATCTCGGCGACGCGCAGCGGGCCCACGTCCGAGGTGAGCTGCGCGTGGTAGACGTTCGACGAGCGCGCCATCGCGCCGTACATGTCGAGGATGTCGTCGCCGCCGGCGTTGCGGACGATGTACTCCTCCTCATCGATCGTCTGGCAGCCGGTGATGACGGCGGGGCCGCGCGCGTCGATCGTGTAGCCCGGCGGGAGGCCGGCCTCGAGCGCCGCGGCGGACACGAACGGCTTGAACGACGAGCCCGGCTGACGCCCCGACCCGCCACCGCCCGGCACCGCCGTGTTCACCTTCGTCTTGTCGCACAGCAGCCGGCCGTCCTCCAGCTCGCTCGCCCACTGCCCGTCCTCGAGGCATGAGCCGAACGTCTGCGGGCCGACCGCGAGCGCACGGATCGCGCCGCTCGACGGGTCGATGGAGATGATGGCGCCCGACGGGGCGAGCGCGACCTCGGCGCGGCGGTCGTCGCCGGTCGCGTCCTCGCTGACGAGGAAGGTGCGGAGCGACTCCTCGGCGAGTCCCTGCAGGCGCGGGTCGAGCGTCGTCGTGATGCGCAGACCCGTCTGGAACACGGTCCGCCGGCGCTCCTCCGGCGTGTCGCCCATCGCACGCAGCGCGTCCGTCTGCGTGCCGAGCGCAAGCGCGAGGTCCTCGTTCACGAGCAGACGCGACACCCAGTCGGACCAGAACGGCTGCTCGGGGACGGGCGCCTCGCTGAACTCGACGCGCAGCGGCAGGCGCTGCGCACGCTCCGCCTCCTCGCGGGTGATGAAGCCGGCGTTCGCCATCTGGCCGAGCACGATGTCGCGACGTGCGCGTGCGTTGTCGGGGTCGCTGATCGGGTTGTTGTTGCTCGGCGAGCGCAGGATCCCGGCGAGCATCGCTGCCTGGTCGACCGTGACGTCGCTGATGTCGGTCGAGAAGAAGCGTTGCGCGGCCGTCCCGACGCCGTAGGTGCCGACGCCGAAGTGCGCGCGGTTCAGGTAGCGCTCGAGAATCTCGTCCTTGGTGAGCTGCCGCTCGATCTGCACCGCGTACAGCGCCTCCTGCAGCTTGCGCTGGTAGGTCTGCTCCGGCGTGAGGAAGGCGAGCTTCACGTACTGCTGCGTGATCGTCGACGCTCCCGACTCGATGCCACCGGAGATCAGGTTCTGCGCGAACGCGCGGATGATCGCGAGATGGTTGACGCCGGCGTGCTCGTAGAAGCCCGCGTCCTCGGTGGCGAGCACCGCGTCGATGACGACCTGCGGGATCTCGTCGAGCGTGACCGGGTCGCGGTTCTCCTCGAAGGTGAGCTCGGCGAGCAGCGACCCGTCGGTCGCGTAGAGGAAGG
>Ga0181594_10002195_pt1 | contig 18027 bp, 15 predicted proteins | sample 071ome_18_FD_145603 | JGI IMG/M metagenome (GOLD analysis project Ga0181594, IMG submission 145603) | Coastal salt marsh microbial communities from the Groves Creek Marsh, Skidaway Island, Georgia - 071413BT metaG (spades assembly) | ecosystem: Environmental > Aquatic > Marine > Intertidal zone... | reverse complement strand
TCGAACTCCTCACGGTGCTGGTCGAGGCCCTTGGCCTCCTTCGACACCATGGCGAGGGCTTCCTTGGAGCCGCACACGTCGACGCACTCCGCGCACCCCTTGCACTTGGACGGGTCGATGAAGATGCCAAAACGACCGGGCTCGTCGCCCTTCTTCTCGCGCTGGTCCCAGTACTTGCGCACCTTCGGCCACATCGCTTCCATGGCCTCGACGTCGCCGTCGAAGTCCGCAAGGGCAGACTGCAGGTCGTCTTCGGAGACGACCTTGCCAAGGATGGCCGTGTCGGGGCACATCGTCACGCAGTCCATGCAACCGACGCACGCGTCGGCCTTGAACGCAGGGATCTCGTCCGCGATGTAGGAAAAGTCGCGCAGTCGGCCGCTGCCAGCGGCGATGATTGAGCGGCCGACCACCGCATCCGCAGGCAGACCTCGGTCAGCGCTGCCGTCGTTGTACGATCCGACGATGCGTTGCTCGAAGTCGTTGACGTCGAAGAACTCGGGGTCGTGGGCGGTTTTCTTGCGGGCGCGTTCGATGGTCATGCGTTCACCTCCACGGTGGCGGCGGAGCCGCCTTCGATGACGTGGACCTCGCTGAACCCACGGCGAACGCAGGTGAGGTTGTCCTGCACGACCTGTTCGCCGCGCTTGCCGAAGTACTTCCGCAGGCTGCCTTCGATCGCCTCGAAGAGGGACGATTCGCCCGTGCTGGACGCGAAGGGCGTGCTGCGCAGGAAGATGCCGAGCAGCACGATGCCTTGCATGCGAACGATGAGGTCGTCGCGGCTGCTCACCTCACGGGCGATGGCGGCCGTGTCGAGCCACAGCACGCGGAGCCCGCGCTCTGCGATGGTCGCACGCGCCCAGTCGGGGAGTGCGGCCAGCGCCTCCTCGTCGCTCGTGGCGGTGGTTTGCAGGAACACGGTGCCGCCTTGGCGCAGCCCCTTAAGCGGGTTGCCGTTCAGGAAGGCGAAGCGGTCCTGCACGGCGACGAAATCCAGGATGTCCAGTTCGTGGTGGATGCGGATCCGTTCGTCGGCGATGGTGAGGTAGAAGTTCGTGGGCAGTCCCTTCTTTTCGGAGCCGTACTTGGGGTAGGCCTGCACGGTCTTTCCGAAGAGGTCAGCGGTCACGTCGGCGATGACCTTGTTCGTCGTCACCGAGCCAAATCCACCCACGCTGTGGCCACGCATCGAGAAGGAGCCGGCGGGTCGACCATCGAATCCGCCAACGGCGGGGAGGGCCGTGGTGTGGTCGATGCCGAGGGAGAAGTACCGTGGCGCTTCGTCCGACGCGAGCAGGTCGTAGACGGCCACGATGTCGCCGCTGGTGACGTCGCGCGAGCCGAGCCCGTAGGCGCCCGTGTGGATGCGCGGGGCGCGCTCGAGGGCAGGGTAGCCGGGGGCGCCTTGGAGCGCGTCCATCATGGCGGCCTTGATCTCGGCCGTGAGCGGGTTGTCCTTGGCCAGGCCGTCGTCCATGCGCTCGAGCACGGCAACGCTCGAACAGTTCGCGACCGCCTCGACGATTTCCGCTCCGGGGAAGGGACGGAAGCAGGTCACGTGCACGCAGCCCACCTTCCGGCCTTCCGCCCGGAGGGCGTCAACGACGGTGGTGGCGGTCTCGATCATCGAGCCGATGCCGATGATGGCGTGCTCGGCGTCCTCCATGCGGTAGGCGTCGATCATGCCGTAGGGCCGGCCGGTGGCGGTGCTGAAGACCTCCATGGCCTCGAGGAGGGCGGGGCGCACGGTGTCCGTGAAGTGGCGCTGCGCAATCTTGCCCTTCATGTACGAATCCTGATTTTGCACCACACCCGTCATGATGGGGTGCGCCGGGTCCATGAGGTTGCGAAGGTTGTCCGCGGGGTTGCCAACGAACTCCTCCATGAATTCGGGCTCGCACAGCAGGACGTTCTCGGTGGTGTGGGTCGTAAGGAAGCCGTCCTGGACGTTGAAGAAGGGCGTCGACGAGGCTTCAGCGGCCCGTCGGGCAATGAGGGCCAGGTCCCCGGCCTCGGTCGCGTTGCGAGCAAAGAGGATGCCCCAACCGGTGTCGGCCACGCCCATGATGTCGTCGTGGCCGGCGTGCACGTTCAGCGAATGGCTCGTCATTGCGCGGGCGCCGATGTGGAAGACGACGGGAAGGCGCTTGCCGCTGATGACGTAGAGCACCTCCTTCATCAGGATCAATCCTTGGCCGGAGGTGAAGTTCGTCACCCGACCGCCTGCAAGCGCGTAGCCTTCTGCGGCGGACGCGCTGGAGTGCTCCGACTCGGGCTCGATGAAGATCAGCGGGGTGTCCCACAGATTGCGCTTGCCGTTGGCGACCGCCTGGCCGTAGCCCACACCCATCGTCGTCGAGGAGGTGATGGGGTAGGCGCAGGAGCCCTCGGTGATGTTCGTTTCAACGTGCACGATGTTGCCTGCACCGTCGGTGATGGCAGGAATTCCTGGGAAGCGGACGGTCATCGGAACACCACGTGCCCCTCGGGGCGAGCAACCCTCCGATTGCGCCGTTTTAGGGGTTTGCCGCAGGCACGAGGATGCGCCATGCGCCACCGCCGTTCATCCACGGTGCATCGCCGGCCTCGGCCTCGACCCAGCCCTCGAGGGTCACGTCGAGGTCGGGTGCGACCACAATGACCGCAACGCTGGACAAGTCACCGCGGTCGGGGAGCAGGGTGCCGTTGAGCACTTCGTCCTCCCAACCCGCATCCGGTGCACGCCAGTGACCGACAAGACCGTCCGGCCCTTGTTCGGAAAGGACAGGATGCATGCTGTACAACCAGTGCACCGCAAGGGTCGGGTCGTGGATCAGCAGCACGTCATCGCCCTCCTCAAGGTGCGCAAGCGCCGCCTCCGCAGCATCGTCGGTCCACAGCGTCTGGCCGTGTGCGGCGGCGAGCAGCGCCAGTGGGAGGATGAGCACGAAGGCGCGGTGCAAACGGTCGGTGGGAAGCGGTGCGTCCCCGCGGAACTGCAGCGCAGCCCAAAGTGCTGCAGGAAGCAACACCATGCCGTGCCTTCCGTTGTTGCCGAGCACCACCATCGTCTTCCACCACGCAAGGTCCCACGCTTGGCCTTCAACGGCCCACAAGGCCGCGACGTAGGCCGACAACCCGCCAAGAAGGAGGGCCATCACGAGCATCATGGGCCCGCCTTGGCGTCGTCCGGAAGGCGTGGAAGCGGCGCCGAGGAAGGCCCACAGGCCGGCACCCAGCAGGAGGTAGAGCCCGAGCAGGTCAAACGCGGCGAAGGGAAGGAAAGCCCACCACGCGTCCAATTCAACAGCATCAGCAACGCTTCCCGGGCCGAGCATGCCGGTGAACATCAGCCCGCAGAGGAACGCGATGATGAGCAGTCGACCCAAGGGGTGGGCGGCGGCAAGGTCCCCCTTCCCACCGCCAGCGGCCTTTGAGCCAAACCACAGGAGCAGCAGGGCGCCCCAACCCAACGCAAAGGCTGGGTTCAGCCCCTTCAGGGCCAAGAGGGCCGCAGCAGCAGCGGTGCTGACCACCACCGTGACCGGCGCCCGCTGGACGAGCGGGCGTTTGACCAACGCAGGGTGCACGGTGACGAGCAGCATGACCCCTCCCAGCAGGGCCCCGAACGGCTCGCTGTAGCCACGCCCGACCGCGAACAGCATGCCTGGATGCAACAGGACGATGGACGCCAACCACGGCGACCACGCCGCTTCAGGGTCCCGCCAACGAGGGAGGCTGCCAAACCCCCACGCCAACAGCGACAGGGACGCAACGCCGACGAGCCGGACCCCGAACAGGCCCAGCCCGAGCGGATCGATCCACGCCGCTTGGGTCAACGAGGTGCTGCTGGACGGATCGCTGGCCAGCGGGTCCACCGTCCGCGCCGAGCCCCACGGGGCTTGACCGTCGTCGTCGACCGAGAGGAGCAGCGTTGTGTCAAGGCCCGGGGCGTTGCGAACGAGGGCGACCACCACGAGCAGCACGCCCACGGCAAGCCAACGGCGACCACGCTCCTCCACGCATGCGCCTCAGGCTCCCCGCACATGAACGCTGAGGCCGCTCTACCGCACAGCGAGGCTTCATCCACCGCCACAGAAAGCAACGGGCATGTTCCGACCCCTCGAAGGCGTGCGCGTCCTCGACCTGTCCCGGGTGTTGGCCGGGCCGTACGCAGCCAACCTGCTGCAGGACCTTGGCGCTGACGTGCTGCGCGTCGAAGCCCCCTGGGGGGACGACACGCGGGGCTGGGGACCCCCCTTCACCGAGGTGGACGGTGAAGAGGTCGCCGCGTACTGGACCTCGGTGAACCTCGGGAAGCAGGTCATCCGCAGGGACCTGCGCAAGGAGGAGGACCTCGAGGACGTTCGGCGCCTGGTGGCCAACGCGGACGTCATCCTCGAAAACTTCCGACCCGGCCGCGCCGACGCGTGGTTCGCGCCGTGGCCCGAACGTGCCGTGGTGTGCAGCATCACGGCCTACGGCAACGAAGGCCCACGTCGAGACGAGGGAGGGTACGACCTCGCCATGCAGGCCCGCAGCGGCCTCATGAGCATCACCGGCGACGCCGAAGGAGCACCGGCCAAGGTCGGGGTGGCGGTCATTGACGTCGCCACCGGACTGCATGCCGGAGCGGCCGTGCTCGCAGCCCTCTTTCGGCGGGAACGAGAAGGTGTGGGGTCACGCCTGACCTTGTCCCTCTGGGATTGCGCCCTGGACCTGCTCATCAACCAAGCCCAAAACGCGCTGATCGGCGGAAAGGACCCCGTTCGGATGGGTTCTGCGCACCCAAACCTCGTGCCGTACCGCGCCTTTGCTGCACGCGACGGGGAGGTGGCCATCGCCGTGGGGTCCGACGCCCAGTGGCAGACGTTGGTCATCGCCTTGGACCTCGAGGTCCCTGCGGACGGAAGGTGGGACACCAACCCCGGACGGGTGAGGGACCGAGCCCGCGTCGAGGCCACGGTCGCGGCCGCGGTGGAGCACCTCAGCCGCGATGAGGTCGAAGCACGCCTTCCCGGCGTCCCGTGCGCTCCGGTGAACAGCGTCCTCGAAGCGTTGGCGGATGCTCAGGTGTCCGCCACCGGGACGGTCACGGCCACCGAGGGCGTCCAGCACGTGGCGAGCCCGCACCGCTTCCACGTCTGACCTCAGGCGAGTTCGATCCGTCGGCTCTCCGGGAGCACGGGAAGCACCCGCGGCAGGTGAAGGCGAAGTTGACCGTCGGCAAGGCCACCTTCCACAGCGGCGACGTCCACGTCCTCGGGAAGCGACAAGCGAAGCCGGTGTTCTCGGAGGACCGGCGCATCGGCGCCGTCCTCCGGAGCCTCGCCCAACCGGCGGGCTTCGACGGTGAGTTCACCTTCAACCACGTCGACCGTCACGTCGTCACGGGCGTACCCGGGAAGGTCCACTTCGACGTCCCATCCCTCCTCACGCTGCTCAACCCGCCAGGCAGGGTGGCCGTGTCCACGGGCGGGCCTGGCCATCGGCACAAAGAGGTTGGACAGCAAGCGGTCCATCTCGGTAAAGGGATCCCATGGCGTGTTCATGCGCATCGTTCGTCGGTTCATGCTTCTCATTCCTGAACTTGTGGTTCAATAGTGGGTCGCGCCGGACCCTTATCAACCCGTGGACAGCATGCCGTTTGTTAACGGGAATCTTCTCTTGGAATTCTGCGCAACCGCGCAGTTCCTCGCGTCCCAGCATCAGAAGGAAAAGAGCGAGGTTTGCCCGCCACCGAGCCGACCTGTGTTCTTGAGGCGGTCGAAGGCGTCGTCCATGCGACGCTGGCTGAAGCCACGTTCGACCTGCAGGAATTGGGTCAGGCCCTTCGCGTCCACCGGGCCGAGCACAAGGGCGGCCGGGTCCGTGTCGGAGGCGGGATGGTCGTGGAAGATGGCCCTGATCTCGTCGATGTTCTCGGGAGCCTCGACCTCCTTCGCTTCGCAGACGCCCTCGAGGGTGCCGTGCTTCTGCAGCAACTTCAGGCCCGTCTTCGGCCCGACGCCCCGCACGCCGGGGTGAAAATCGGTACCGATCATGATGCCAAGGTCGACGAGCTGGTCCTGCGTCAGCCCAATCGCCTCCCGCATGGCGTCCAAATCGATGCGTTCGGCGTGGATGACCTTCCCGTAGGACTTGCTCCCGTCGGCCATCAAATGGCGCACCAGCACCGGTGAGCCGTACAACAGCGCGTCCCAGTCCTGCGTGGCCACCACGTCGAGGTGCCCGCGCTTGGCCATCACCGCAGCCTGCCCTTCGCCCTCGGCCGCAGCCGCGACCCAGGGCACGCCGAGCAGGCCGAGCATGGTCTTCGTTTCCTCCACCATCTCCGGACTGTAGTGCATGATGCGGGCCGCCAACTTCTGCGCCAACCGGTGGTCACCGGCCGCACGTGCCGCCGCGTACTGTTCCTCGGCCTCCTCGCGTCGTGCCCGGCGGGAGGCGAGTTCTGCTTCTTTGAGGGCAGGCGAAGGCCCGTCGAAGACGAACACAGGGACGATGCCCGATTCAAGGAGCGTCACGGTGCGCTGAAGGAAGCCCATCAGGTGGGCCACGTAACGGCCATCCGGAGCGCGGAGGGGCATGCCGTCCCCCTCTGGCGATCGGTCGCGCATCGTCGTGAGGAACTGAAACGCAGTGAGGAAAGCGTCGATGCCAACCCGCTGGCCTGCAAGGTCGGGAAGGCGAACGCGAACCGGCGTGGCGAGGTCCTTCAGGTTGCAGCCCATGGCTCCACGCAGGGTTCCTCCCTTGAGAGGCTTCGGCTCCGCCGCAGGGATGAGAAGGGCGCCGCGCTTCGACGGGGCATGGTGGGCGAAGGGAGGGCCGTCGTGGTCCTGCGTGGATTGACCACCGGTTTGGCCGCCGCCGAAACCGCCGCCCTCGGCATGCGCATCGAGGAGCGCCGCGGCAGGTTGCTCCGAGGGACCGCCCCCGACCTGACCTCCGCCGCGGGCATCGACGCCGTGCTGGACGGAGGCGGACTCGCGGCCTGGACGGGCCACGACGACGCTGTCGCCTGCACCATGCGCGACCTTCACCTTCCGAACGGGCCCCTTGCCGTGCGCGTCGAGCGCCTTGGTGGCAAGGTCGCCGGGTGCTCAACTCAGGCCCTCGCCGGAGCACTCGGGGGGCGCTTGAACGACCTCGGTGCGCGCATCGACCTGTCCACCCCGTCGCACGTGCTCAACGTCGTCGTGGACGCCGCTGGCCCCCACCTCGCGTGGGGGTGGCGTCGAGGAACGCCGCAGGACGGCGGCACTGGCGCGCGCCGGCCCGGCGAGCGGCCTTTCTTCCGCCCCGTCAGCCTTGACCCTCACTTGGCCCGTACCGCGGTCAACCTCGCCCTCGGAGCACGTTCAGGCGTCGTGCTGGACGCGATGACCGGCACCGGGGGTTTCCTCATCGAGGCGGCGCTCACCGGCCGTGAGGTCGTGGCCCTCGACCTCGACCCGATGATGGTGGAGGGGGCCACGACCAACCTGACATGGGCCTTGAACGGTCGGGCATCGGCGACCGCTCAGGTCGTTGAGGGCGACGCCACCAACCTCGGCTCGGCGCTGCCCGTCGGGGCGCATGGCCGGATTTCGGGCCTGGTGCTCGACCCGCCGTACGGTCGGAATTCGCACGGCTCGCACGGCCCGTGGGACCTGCTGGCCAGGGTGCTGGCAAGCACGGCTGCGCAGGTCGGACCTGAAGGGGCAGGGTGCTGCCTCATCCTGCCAATCCACCCGCTTGGCATCGACCTCAACGAAGGGACCGTGGATCCTGGGGTGGAGGTGGACCTGCTCCATGGCCGCTGGCAGGACGTCATCGACCTCTTCCAAGCCTCCGCATGGACGCTGGACGACCGCCGGTGGAGCGTTCGGGTGCACGGCAGCCTTGGCCGCCTCATCCTCCTCGCAGCATGCGCTCCTCAAGGTTGAGCAGAGCCGCAGCCTCCTCGGGACCGGGACGGCCGAAGGCCTCAGGGAAGGGGCAGCCTTCGTCGAGCACGGCGACGTCGTTGTCGTTGAGCACGAAGGGGTAGTGGCGGCAGCCTTCCGGCCGGTCCTCGTGCACCGCGCAGAGACCCGGCGCGTCCTCCGCTGCCGATTCGGTCACGAGGAACACACAGGCGCGCGTGTCCGAATCGTTGAGCAGCGTCAGCACGCCCTGATCGTTCTCCCACGCGAAGTCCTCAACCGCCATGCCCGTTCGCCGTGCAAGGCGTGCCGCCTCATCACGCGAAATGGGCATCGTCGTGTCCCGGCAGCAGCGTGCGCAGCCCTTCTCGAGGCATGGCAACCGCAGCGACACAACCTGCTCATCCCACCCTCCTTCTTCAAGAAGGGTGGCCCTCAGGAGGGACCACTGGGCGATTAGGGTAGTCTGGATATCCTTCCGGCCTTCGGAGCCGGAGACGTGGGTTCGAATCCTGCATCGCCCGCTTTTTCTGCGGCGTGGTGCTCCCGCGGGCGACTGGCCACGGCCTTCCCGATGCTGAACAATGCTGCCGTTGGTCCAGGCAGTTGGCTGCATCGCCCGCTTTTTCTGCGGCGTGGTGCTCCCGCGGGCGACTGGCCACGGCCTTCCCGATGCTGAACAATGCTGCCGGTGGTCCAGGCCGTTGGCTGCATCACCCTCGCCCATCGAAGGTTGAGGCTTCGAAGCGGGCGTGGCCTCTCGATGTTGGTGAATCGACCGTCGGATGAATCTCAATCGATGTATACGGTCGAGCGTCCTCGTGGCAACCCGGAGGTGAGGGTGTCGATGTCATCGTTGTACATCAATTGAACAAACGCACGTTCCGCAGGGGTATGTTCGTCGAGGATGCGTCGAATCGTCTGCCACACACTGAACCGCTCCCACTCCGTGTAGTTGTTGTTTGGCCGGCAAGTGAGCAGGCGTTGAATGACGTCGTCGTCGTTCAGTCCCTTCGCCTTGTACGTCTCACGGAGGCAGTCCACGACCTCCTGCCTCCATACGAACACGGGGAGGGCGGCTGGCCGAAAGGTGTCCGTTCGAACGGAATCGAGCAGGATCTCAAGGCGGCGTTCCTTCACGCTCTCTCGCATGCGCCCGCTTCCGTTGTACCCACAATAGAGCAGACCGAAGGCGAGACGACAAACGAAGGCATCGTCGTTCGAAGGGTCGAGGTAGGCCGCCTCGAGCATGTCGGTCTGGGCGCACGAAAGCATGGTTTCCGGGATGGCGTGGAGGGGCCAGCCGGCCTCTGCAAGCAACACGAGGGTGGAGATGTGGTCCGTCACTGGAACCTGATCCTTTGATCGCCCCGCCACCACGCAGGGACGCAAGAGGGTCCCTTCGTCCGTGGCGATGCGCATCTGGATGTGCGGGTCAAGGGAGGTGAACCGCTGCTCCATCGTATCGACGACGTTGATCATCACGTCCCCCATCACATCGGAGCGGTGGTAGAGGAGCAAGCCCGCGGGCTCCCACCCCTTGCTCGCCGCCAACACCGTTCGAAGGAGGTGGAGGCCGCGCCATTCCGCCATCCGCAAGCGCTCGCTCAACAGACCGTCCGCAACGGGTATGGCGGCTTTCATCCGACGTCCAACGTCAGTGAGCAGCGCGTCAAAGGGGGTTGCTTCCGCGGTCACCGGCGTCCCCCCTTCCCTTTCTTTCCGTTGCGACCTGCCTTCAACCGCTGGCGTTCCGCGGAGGCGGCGAGGCGGCGAGGGTCGATTCGAGAGGTGAAGGCGGGGGGTGCAGGCCGCTGCTTCTCCGGAGGAGGGGTCCGACGACGGACCTCGCAGGTCGCCCCCGCTAGAGCGGGGCTCGGCACCAGGCTGGTCACCTCGGCCCCGGGCGTCTCGATCTTTCGCAGGGTCGCCTCAAGGGTGTTCATCTGGCAGAGGAGGACCAACGCCTGCCGCTCGTCCCCCATCCGCTCCGCTCGTTCCCGCTCGTAGCGCACCTTGCGGATGTCGCGGCGAAGTCGATCCGATTCAGAGGTGTTCGAATCTGGAGGAGGGCGAGGACGACCTTGGCCTTCGGCTTGGCGGGGTTTACTGGTTGTTGCTGTCATGCTTTTGTAAGGGCCTCCTGAGGCGGAGATTTCGTCCTCTCAGCCTGCCACTTTTTCCAAAGTTCGGAGATAGTTTTACACACAAATCTTCCTTGTATGCTCCATGGACTCAAGGAAGAAAGTCGCACCGGTCAACGCCCCAAGCGAATTCATTGATGTCGCATTGCAAGCCTTTCTTCCACCGGAGGAAGACGTTGGAAGCGGCTTGGGAGGGTTCCCGCTGCAATTTCGGGTCAGCGGTGTGGACGCTGGATTGATTCGGCAGCTGAACGCCACCTCATCACGCTTCACAAAGGTGCTCGACGGCCGACTAAAGAGCGCACGTCAACGGGGGTTGTCCACCCGGTTGAGCGTGCTTGCGTACGAAGCCATCGTGCACACGCCGGAATGGCCTGTGTGGACCATCGGCTACAAATCACGGAGGATTCCGAACTACGTCCCGAGCAACGGGTTGTTCAGGGAACTCCCCCCTCACGACGAGGGCGAAGCCGAGCACATCAACGCATGGCGAAAAGAGGAATCCTCGCCTCGGGCGAACGCACGTGGAGCGCACGTCGCAACGTTCACATGGATGCTCAACGCATCAATGACGAACCAACGGGTGATGCGGGAAGTCCGTTTGCTTCGCCTCTTCGAACAAACCGCACGTGCCGAGGCGTGCGCCCACTTTCGGAACTATTGCCCTCCTCCTGAGGCTGAAGGACAGGACTACTGGCCCTCAGCGGACGAAGTTGCGAGCTTCAAGGCGCGGGGGAAATACAGCCACCGGGTGGACGGCGAAATCGTCGGCTGCCTGCACATGGTCGTGAAGAAGCAGGAGGATGGCCTTGCCTGGCACGCGACGTGGAACCGAGGGAAGCGGGGCGCAGTCCTCGGTTCGGTGCTCGCACGTCGAATCAACCGCATGTGGCGCAGGCTGGAAGGCTCCTACCTCGGAGCGTTCCACGGCAAGCGGGTGGACACACGTGGGCAGTTTGACGCCATGGTCCGAGCCGCTGACGACCCGTCGCCCGTCCGGCCGTCGTGGGAACGCTTCGGTTCCCGTTACGGCGCGGTGCTCGCATCGAACCTTGTGGATGACACGGTCCTGCTGACCGCGATCAACGCATCCCCACAGATGCTCGACATGCTGCGCACCACGGAATGTATCGGAGACGGGCAGGCCGTCTCCACCAATGAGTTGCGCACCTACCTCGGGTACGCCCGCCACACCATGCAGCGGCACGAACGTCAGCGGGATGCGCTTTCATCCACCTCGGCGGCAGCGGTCACGGTCGTTGAACAACAATCCCCAACGTGCGATGACTGCGGCACGTCACGCCTCGAGATGAACGAGTTGAAAGGTGAGTTGGCATGCATGGATTGCGGTCTTGTCATCAAGTGGGACGTGCCTGATGCTGCATCGGTTCCGTTCCACTCCGATGATGGAAAAGGCACCTCGAGGAAACTATCTCCTGTAGAAAAAAAACAGAAGAAACTCCTCAAAGGCAAGGAGCCGCTCTTTGAGCAGCGCTGGAACAGGTTCAGGGGGGCCGGATACGCGTGGGCTGAACTGCTCCCTGAGGAGAGCGCAACGAAGCACAAGCGTGAGGTCCTCAATCGCATCAAAGAATTCCAGAAAATGGCGAATCAACTGAAGAACGAAGCCATGAGCATCATCGCCGACATCGACGACCCGGACGGGGAAGACACCCACGTCGCCTCATGAGGCGACGAGATCACCAAGGTCGCGGGCCTTCGCTTCCTCGAGCCGCGTGGCCCATGTGCGCGCCATGCGCGGGCGGTGGGCTTGAAGGGTGGACTTGGCCTCAAGGTGGCTCCATCCGAAGGAGCGGAGCACCCCGTACGCAACCACGCCCGTTCGGTCCCTGCCGTACACGCAGTGCAGCAACACGTGCCGCCCCTCGTCGATGAGGCTACGCACTTCCTCGATGGCGCACAACCAGGGCTCGTCGCGCGTGTCGTGGGCCCGGAAGTACCGGTGCAGCCACGGCACCAAGGGGGCGTCCTTTGGGAAGGCAGGCGGCCCGTGGCACAGCGTCACGACCGTGTGGTCCTCGCTGAGCGTCTCCTGAAAGTCAAGGAGATCGCAGAGGGTCAACGAGCCATCACCGATGGCCATGCGGAGGTTCGCCGAACGTCGCTCTTTGGGGCTCGCCTTGTTCACCTTCTCCTGCACGTATGCCTCCGCTTGCCGCACGGCATCTTCGGACGTCCCGTCAAAGCACAGCAGGTAGGGGGAGGCACCGGCCACCTTCTGCTCTTGACGCGCGCCCCACATGTGGTGCACGTGCCACAGATCGGTGCACAGGCGATGGTAGGCGTCGTCGGCGATGCTGGCCTTGAAGTTGGAGTACTGCATGGAAAGGACCTCCTCCGCAAGCACGTCGGCGACCTCCTCGCGATGCAGCACAGCGCGCGCAGGGTAGTCCGCGTCTGGGGTCAACCAGACCTGTGCACCAGGCCAGAGGCGATGCAGGTGCGCCGCTTGACGGGCCCGCACCATGAGGTGGTCGGGTTGGTCACGATGGGCCACGATGGACACAAATCCGCCGGAAAGGAAGGCCCACACTCAGACCACCTCCATGCTGGTCGAGGGCGCAGGCGCAGGCGCGAGCGAGCTGATGGTCGGACGTGGAACGTCGAGGTCCTCGAGCAAGGGCCGGTCGTAGCACATCGTCTCGTCCCCAATCAAAGGGGCAGGGATCCATTCCCTGGTCCACGACGAACCGTCGTCGGACCGGTCGAGGAACACGGCGAGGTCAAGGATGAGGAATTCGACGCCGAGCAAGCGGCACGCTTCCTGAACGACGATGCATCGACCGCGGACGCTGTGATGTTCCACGCCCATCAGCAGGGTGAGTTGGTTGAGGCCGCTCCGGAAGATCAGGAGGCCGAAGTTCGGCATCCAGTAGGTGCCTCCAGCCACCAGCCCGCGCATGATGCCGGTGATCTGTTGCTGAAGCCGGTCGTCCCGGGCCATCTCCAACTCCCCCGGTGATGGGGGGCGGAGATCATGCCTTCGAAAGGCGAATTCGGGTGTCAGGGGAACTTCCTTCGGTGGGTGTGGTGTTTTGCTCATGCTTTCATAAGGCCGTTCTACGTCGGATGAGGGGGCGTGGACTGCGCCCTCATATGTTGAATATCCATGGGAGTTTTACACCCTGAGGCAGCGATGGGCTGATGCGCTGCCTGAGGGTCCCACCGCCTCATGGAGCCTTTGTTGTGGGAAGCCTTGGCCGTGCTGATGATGGTCATGCTTGCGTGGATCCGCACGGTGGCCAGCGGCCTTGTGACGGTCATGGACGTGCTCTGGGGGCTCGGCTTCCTCGTCGTGGCGAGCGCACGGCTCGTGGCGCAGGGCGGGACGGACGCCGTCGGCTGGGTGGCCTATGGCGCGCTCCTCGTGTGGGCGCTCCGGCTGGCGACGCACCTGCACCTCCGGACCCGGTCGCGCGGCGAGGACCCTCGTTACGTCCGCATGCGTGAGGGCTGGGGCGAGCGATGGTGGTGGGGCAGCCTCGTGCAGGTCTTCCTGCTGCAGGGCCTCATCCTTCTCGTCGTGGCGGCCCCCCTCCGGCCGCTGCTCGATGCGGACCAGCGCGACGCGCTGCCGTACGCGACGGTGCTCATGGCGGCGGCCGGCCTGCTCGTCGGCCTTGGCCTGCTCCTTGAGGCGGTGGCCGACGAGTCCCTGCGGCGCTTCCGCGCCCGTGAGGGCCCCGGCCACCTGCTGACGACGGGCCTGTTTGCCGTTGTGCGTCATCCGAACCACCTCGGCGAGGCCATGGTCTGGTGGGGCTTCGGCCTCGCCGCGCTTGCGGTGGCGGGCTGGTCGGCGTGGCCCGTGCTGGCCGGGCCGGTGCTGCTCACGCTGCTGCTGCGCTGGGTCTCCGGGGTGCGCATGTCCGAGGAGGACCTCGAGGCGCGTCCCGGCTTCGCCGAATGGGTAGCCTCGACCCCGGCCCTCTTCCCCTGGCCTCGACCCAAGCGAGGCTGACCCGATGGTGAAGAATCCGGACCTGCTGCCCACGTGGGCCGTGCTTGCAAACGCCGCTCGCCGGGCGGGCACGGGGCAAGCCGTGACCGTCGACGAGCCGGGCAGGCTTCGCCTCGAAACGCTGCAGGGCCGACCCTTCTGCGAGGTGCGCGTGCAGAAGGGGCACGTCGGGGTCTACCTCCTGGCCGTGGTGCACCTCGGCCTCGTGCTGCCTGAGGTGCTGGAGCGGCATCGAAGCGGGCGAGGTACGCTGCGGTTTCGCAACGCGACGGAGGAGGAGGCCGCGGCCCTCGAGGCCTTTGTCGCGAACCTGCAGGGCCTCGTCGGTCAGTGGTGATCAATCGGAAGCGTTGCCTTCGACGAGCGGCGTGAGGTCGCCCACGTCGGCGAGCAGGCTCGGTCCAGTCGCGAGGTAGGCCATCGTCCCGAGCCGGTCGCGCGAGTTCTCTGCCATCGGGTTCTCCATCGTCGTGCACTCGCCCGTGCAGCCGTCGGTGTAGGCGATGAAGATCCGGCCCTCCTGGTCGATGACGATGTCGTTGAAGTCCAGCAGGTTGCGGTTGGAGCCTCCGATGTCGCGGCAGTCGCCGCTGTTGAGGCAGATGGAGCCCTTCTGCACCGGGTCCTCCGTGATGCGGATGGTCTGGAAGACCGGGTTCTCGTCAAGCGCGTTGAGGCTAAAGGTCACGTACAGGTGGTAGGTCGCATTGCCCGGCGCATAGTGCGCGTTGCCGTTCCACGGGCTGCCGTCGATGTCCGACGTGTTCAGCAGGGCCCCGTCCTCGCTGCCGAGGTAAGTCACGGCGATGCGGCCGGGGTCGCCGGCGATGATCTGCGGGAACACGGAGGAGACGATGTCGACCGGGGAGATGCGCAGGCTGGTCTGCTCCCAGGAACCGCCGGAGTCGAAACTTCGGGACATGTAGACGCCTTGATCCGCCCCGGTCCAGACGTGGAAGCCGTTGCTGTCCGCGTCCGCCGCCATTTCGGAGTTCTTGCGCGGGTTCGGTGTCCCGACGTCCGTGCCCATGGTCTTCTCCTCCCAGTTCAGACCGTTGTCCTTGGAGATGACCAGCGTCGGCGTCGCCACACGGGGCGGGACGTACACGGTGCCGTCGGGCGCCGCGGAAATGGCCCCGTGGAGGCCGCCGTTCGTGGTCACCAGACCGAAGGCTTGGCCGCCGAGGGCGAAGGTTGCCCCGCCGTCAAAGGAGGTGTAGCAAAAGATGCCGGCCAGCTTGTTGTAGCAGAAGTACACGGCCGTTTCGTAGGTGGGGTTCACACCCCCGAGTGCGCCGTAGCCCGCATCGGTCCAGGGGCCGGTGGCGAGTTTGATGTGGTCGTTGAGCGGTACGGGACCCGAATCGTGCGGGTTGCCAAGCCAGGTCTCGCCGTCGTCGTCGGACCAGCCGATCCACGTGGTCGCCAAACCGACCATCTGGACGTTGAAGATGCGGTCCGTGACCGGGTCCACCCACCCCCACGGGTCGCTCGTGGAGGGGGCCTGCGTGACCTCGCCCTCGGCGCTGTTGTCCCACGTTTGGCCGTTGTCGCACGAGCGCATGACCTTCTCAAGGGCGATGAAGAAGATGCAGCCGGAGGAGGTCACGCCGATGCTTGGCTCAGGGCCAAGTTCGCCCACGTCGTTGACAAAGTAGGTGCTCTCGAAGGGCTCGAGGTCCAGCGGGAGGCCCCGGCCGTCGTGCACCCAGATGCCGTCGGTGCCAACCTCGGTTTCGGGCACCTCGACGACCTCCTCGCTGCCGAGGCAGCCGGCCAGCGGGGTGGCAAGCATCAGGACGGAGAGCAGCACGGCAACGGCGCGCATGGTGTGGCGTGCCGCGGCCCCCTCTCAAAGCCTCCGCGAGCGCGGGTCGAGACGGGCCTTCAAGAGCCAGTGCACGAGGTCGTCTCATGCTCGACGCCGCAAGGCTGCCGCTCCACCTCGTGGAGCGGTGCATCGAGCGGCCCGGACCCGCAGCAGCGGAACCTGCCTTTGTGCTGCACTGGATGCGCACCGCCATTCGGATCGACGAGTCGCCCACCTTCGACGTGGCCCGGTGCATGGCCGACCACCTCGGTCTGCCGCTCCTGGTGTACCACGGCATCGACGAGCGCTACCCGCACGCCTCCTACCGCCTGCACCGGTTCCTGCTGGAAGGGGCGGCCGACGTGGCGCTTCGTGCCGAAGCCATCGGTGTCGACCACGTTGTGCACGTGGCGAGGGAAGGGCATCGAAGCCCGGCGCTGCTCGACCTCGCGGCGCAGGCGGCCGTGGTCGTCACCGACATGGCCGACCTTGAACCGTGGCGTGCGTGGACGGCTCGCGTCGCCGGCGTGCGGCACCTGATCGAGGTCGACGCGCACTGCGTGCTGCCCCGCCCCGTCTTCGGCCGCAGCCTCGACCGGCCCTTCCGCTTCCGCGATGCAACGTCGAAGCAGATGAAGCGACGCGCCGGACTTCCGTGGCCGCGCTGCGACCTCCCCCTCCGTCGTCTCCCTGAGGGGTGCCAACTTCCCTTCCAACCGGTCGACGTGCGCTCTGAACTCGCGGCCGACGGGGGTCGCTCGTTGCTCTCGGCGTGCGTCATCGACGCGACCGTGGTGCCCGTGACCGACCTGCACGGAGGTGCAGGCGCCGGCCTGGCCCGATGGACGGCATGGTGCGACGAAGGGTTGCCGCGCTACCATCGCCGCCGCAACGACGCGGCCGAGCGCGAGGGGGTCAGCGGCATGTCACCGTGGCTGCACTTCGGCATGGTGGCCGCCACGCGCGTCGTGCGGGACGCCGTTGAACGCGGCGGGAACGGGGCGGAGAAGTTCCTCGACGAGATGCTGGTGTTCCGTGAACACGCGCAGCACCATGTTCACGCCGTGGAGCGTGCAGACGGGTGGGAGCACCTGCCCGCATGGGCGCGCGCGTCGTGGCACCGCTCCGCGCTGACCGGACCGACGAAGCCAGCCCTCGACATCGAACGTGGACGAACGATGGACACGCTGTGGGACGCCGCACAGCGCGGCCTCGTGCGCCACGGCGTGATGCACAACAACGTCCGGATGACCTGGGGCAAGGGCGTCCCGCAGTGGATCGATGACCCCGAGGAAGCCATGCACCTCGCCCTCGCCCTGAACGACCGCTACGCGCTCGACGGACGGGACGCCTCCTCCATCGCCGGCGTGCAGTGGTGCTTCGGCCTCTTCGACCGCCCCTTCGACCCACCCGAACCCCGCATGGGGCGGGTGCGTCGCAGGCCGACCTCCGACCACGCACGACGCATCGACCTCAACCGCTACCAAGCGTGGACGGAGGCCCCGAGCACAGGCGTCGCGCTTGACGTGGGTGTGGTGGGCGGTGGACTGGCCGGGCGGTTCGCCGCTCGCTTGCTGCAGGACCTCGGGCACCGCGTGACGGTGTGGGACAAGGGGGGCCGAGCCAGCGGCCGCCTCGCCGACCGCCGAGGCGATGACGGCGCGTCCTTCCCAATGGGCGCACCACGGCTCAACGGGCTTCCTTCGTGGAGCCGTCGCTTCGTCGACGACTGGGAGGCACGCGGCCTCGTGCAGCGCGACGGGCCGGCCTCGATTGTCCCCGTACACGGCCTCCCGGCTGTGCTGGATCACCTTGGGGAGGACCTCGACGTGCGGTTGCGCACCCGCATCACGTCGATCGAAGTGGACACGGAGGGCGCATGGGTCAGCGGACGGTCCGGGGACGACGAGGTGCACGTGCACCACGACCTCGTACTCCTCGCGGTGCCGCTGGAACAGGCCCGCAACCTCCTCCCAACGCTCAGACTTGAGGGCCATAGCGAAGCCTCGCTCGTCGCGTGGGGCCCTGCACCGTCGACCCTTCCAGAAACACCCGCTGGTTGGACAGCCGAGGTCCACGCCGGCCGGCTCGTGGTGCGCCTGGACCATGACGCGAGCCTGCTCTGGCTCGACGAGGACCTCGACGACATCGCGCGGAACGTGGCCGAGCACCTCGGACTCGAAGCCGACGGATGGACGG
>Ga0181594_10002194_pt1 | contig 18039 bp, 15 predicted proteins | sample 071ome_18_FD_145603 | JGI IMG/M metagenome (GOLD analysis project Ga0181594, IMG submission 145603) | Coastal salt marsh microbial communities from the Groves Creek Marsh, Skidaway Island, Georgia - 071413BT metaG (spades assembly) | ecosystem: Environmental > Aquatic > Marine > Intertidal zone... | reverse complement strand
TGGCTGGCGCTTAGCGGTGCCTCAACGCTCAAACGGCTCGAAGCACCTGTGATCGAGACCGAAACGGGAATTCCAAACAGCTTTGCCGCGCTGGACTGGCTTTTCGATGGAATCCTAGTCCTCCTCATCCACTGGGCCGCACCACCGATAGCTGGCACAAACTTGATCTTGTCACTGGCACTCCCGATGACGAGCCTGCTGCTTCTCAGGATCTATTGCAGAATTCCCACGATACCGGGCGTAGGCCTTCTCGGTGATCGGGCGCTGCTGAGTCTGTCGCTTGCCCCGTGCACCATATTGGGATTTGTCGAATGGGCCGTGGCACTTGGCGCCGTGGCCTTGGCTGCTGTAATATTGGTATTTTCGAGCGACCGTGGCGGCTAACGCTGGCTTAACCATGATGCGCTATGGCGGTGCCATGATCGATGCAACTTCGCCTTCGCTTGATCCGGCTTCGCCGGAGCAGGAGCTCAGTGCGGCCCTTTCGCGCGCAGATGTCGTCGCCGATACGGTTGTTCCGATCCTGCGGCACGTCCTTTCAAACGAGGACAATTCACTATTTGGCGATGAAATTGTTGCGCGAATCCGGGGAATGATCCGGCACCTTTCGGTGCAATTGCTCGACAGGCTCGCATCTGCGTCCAATGGCACCGCGCCTTCCCAACATGAAGCTGATCTTGCCGCTCAATTGTCCGATCATTTGCTCGAGAGCGATGGGCTGGTCTGTCATGTCCATGCCCTCGCGCTCGAATATCAGCTTGCCGAGCGGCTTCGTTCCCGTTTCGGGGTTGACCCTGTGCTTACACCGCTGCTTCAGGACCGCATTGCTTCGAGCGATCCCGACCTGGCGGCATTGGCAATGCGGTTCCTTGCCGCACAGGCGCGGCATGGCCAGTCGCAGGGCCGGATGAAGTTGCCGCTACTCGAGCTTCCCGGCGATCATCTGCATCACGCTTTACTGGCAATGCAGGCAATTGATCCCCAAACTCGCGCGGATGCCGCTGTGCAAGGCATTCGCCGCGACTATGACGAAGCCTCCACGCGCCTCGGCCTTGCCTCCCTGCTTCTCGCAAGGATGGGCGCCGATGCCTCCGAAGCACTCAAGATCAATCATGCAGGGGTGGCCCTGTTCGCCTCTGCGCTTGAAATAGCTTCTGGACTTGATCGCGACAGTGCAATTCTCGCAACGCACGAAACGCAGGCGGCCCGGCTTGCACTTGCACTGCGTTCGGCGGGTGCGAAGCTGGATGTGGTTCGCGATCAGTATCTGACGCTGCACTCCGAACTCGAGTTTCCCGAGCATTTCGATGCGATCGGGCCGGACCGCGCCGCTGCACTGCTCGCGTCAGGCAGCAGCTTCGACGGATTCTAGATAATGTCTGCTGCAACGCCCGGACGCGCCATTGCGCTCACTGACGGCGGAGACTGCCTGCTTCGCGCTGACGAACCCCTGGCTTCGTTGCAGCTTCAATGTGGGGGCGAATTGCCCGGCAAGATCGCCATTCCCGCACTTCTCGAAACCGTACGCAAGGCACGGCGGTATCAGCTCAGGCTGGCGCGCGGCATAAGCGCACTAACTCCGTCCGAAGCGATTAGCGCCTGGGTCGAGGTCGAGCCCCGCGTAGACGGTGACGAGGGTTGCGAAATCAGTCTGAAGACGTGGCAGACAGCGCCACTGCCGGCAGATGACGGGAATTCGCATGAGTACGATCGTGAGCAGATAGACAACGAACTTGCCGAATTTGCAGCCGTCCTGGATCATGACCAGAATGTACTTGTCGTGAGCTGCCGAGCCGATGACCTTGCCGCTCTAGCCGCAAGAATGGAGGATGCACCGGGTAAACGCTGGACCAGTTTCGTGGATGTTGCGGGACTGGAGCACCGCCAGCCTGTCCACTGGCGCCTGCTCGATGGCGCTCGATTGATGGTCGAGGGATCCGAGCGGAGTTGGCGGGCAGCGCTTCGCCCTCGAAATGAGGACCGTGCCGAGACACCTGACGGATTCGAACTCTTACTGGTGGCAGATGAACCACTGCCACCTAGTTTGTCGCAGGAACCCGATGACGCGCTGGCGGCGACACAGCGCAAGCACATCATCGGCCAGGAAATCGCTCCGGCACTGCGTCAGCCCATCTCGCGCATCATCGCCAATGCCGAAACAATTCGCGCCAAACTCGCAGGGCCATTGTCGGACGACTATGCTCGCTATGCGAGTGACATCGCCAGTGCCGGACAACTCCTTCTGGACCTTCTCGAGGATCTATCCGACCTCGAAGTGGTCGAGGCCGAGGACTTTTCGACCGCACCTGACCGTATCGATCTCGCCGCTGTTGCCCGACAAGCCGCCGGTATTCTCGCCGTTCGCGCGAGGGAGAAGGCAATCGCCCTCGATGCTCCGCGTCATGGCGAAACGCTGCCCGCAGTGGCGGAATTCCGCCGCGTACTACAAATCCTTATCAACTTGATCGGCAATGCTATCCGCTACTCGCCTGCAAATTCTCAGATCTGGATCAGGGTCGAACAGACTGGCGAAATGGCCAGCCTGGTTGTCGCCGATCAGGGACCGGGTCTCAGCGCCGAACAGGCGGCAGTCGTTTTCGACAAGTTCGAACGGCTCGGACGCAGCGATGAGGGTGGCTCGGGGCTTGGTCTTTATATTTCGCGCCGCCTTGCCCGCGCCATGAACGGTGACCTTACCGTGGAAAGCGCGGCTGGGCAGGGCGCTCGCTTCACTTTGACAGTGCCGTTTGACAGCGAAGCGAGTGATGGCGAGCCTCCGCCACCCCTTGACACCTAACGCTTGTTCACTGGCACATAGTCACGCTGGACCGGACCGGTGTAGAGCTGGCGAGGACGACCGATTTTCTGGCCAGGGTCGGATATCATCTCGTTCCATTGAGCGACCCAACCCACCGTGCGCGCGAGCGCGAACAATACAGTAAACATCGTCGTCGGGAACCCGATCGCGGACAGGATGATGCCCGAATAGAAATCGACGTTGGGGAACAGCTTCTTTTCGATGAAATAGGGATCGTTGAGCGCGATCTCTTCGAGCTGCAGGGCCGTCTCGAACAGGGGATCGTTGACCTTGAGCGCGTCGAACACCTCGCGCACGGTCGACTGCATCACCGTCGCGCGCGGGTCGTAGTTCTTGTAAACGCGGTGGCCGAAGCCCATCAGGCGGAACGGATCGTTCTTGTCCTTGGCGCGATCGATATAGTGCGGGATCCGGTCGGGAGTGCCGATCTCGCGCAACATTTCGAGCGCTGCCTCGTTGGCGCCGCCATGGGCTGGCCCCCACAAACAGGCAATGCCTGCCGCGATGCAGGCGAACGGATTTGCCCCCGATGAGCCAGCCAGACGAACGGTCGAAGTCGAAGCATTCTGCTCATGATCGGCGTGGAGGATGAAAATACGATCCATAGCCTTTTCCACCGCCGGGATCACTTCGTAGTCCTCGGCCGGGACGCCGAAGGTCATACGCAGGAAGTTGCCGGTGTAGCTCAGTGAGTTGTCCGGATAGAGAAAGGGCTGGCCGATCGAATACTTATAGGCCATGGCGGCAATCGTCGGCATCTTGGCGATCAGCCGGTGGCTGGCGATGCGGCGCTGGACCGGATCGGCGATGTCGGTCGAATCGTGATAGAAGGCCGACAGCGCGCCGACCACGCCGCACATTACCGCCATCGGGTGAGCATCGCGGCGGAATCCGCGATAGAACTGGGCCAGCTGCTCATGAACCATGGTGTGGCGGCTGATCGTGAAAGTGAATTCGTCGAGCTCGTCCTTTGAGGGCAGCTCTTCATTGAGTAGCAGGTAGGCGACTTCCATGAAGCTGGAATTCTCGGCAAGCTGCCCGATCGGATAGCCGCGATGCAACAGTACACCTTCGTCGCCGTCGATGTAGGTTAGGGCGCTTTCGCAACTTGCTGTTGACGTGAAGCCGGGATCGAACGTGAACATTCCGGTCTGGCCGTAGAACTTACGGATATCGACGACGTCGGGCCCGACGCTGCCCTGAATGACCGCGCAATCTACGTCCTTGCCGCCCGCGCTGATTTTCGCCTGATCACCCACTATGCGTTCCTCCATGTGTCATTACGATCCTGCCGAAGCCCGCGCCTGCGCCCCGATACGGGCCAGGCTCTCGTCCCGTCCGAGCAGAACCAAAACATCGAATATCCCCGGCGAGGTCGTTTGACCCGTCAGCGCCGCTCGCAGCGGCTGCGCCAGTTTGCCGAGGCCAAGGCCGAGGTCTTCGGCCAACTTCTTCACGTTGGCTTCCAGCGCCTGAATTGTCCAGTCGTCAAGCGCCGAGAGACGTTCGTGAGCCAATCCGAGCCGTTCACGCGCTTCGTCATCCAGCAGGCCCAGCGCCTTTTCGGTCATCTCGAGAGGCCGTCTCGCGAACAGGAAGGCTGCGCCAGTGGCAATCTCGTCAATGTCCTTGGCGCGAACCTTCATAACGGGCATCGCTCGCACCAACAGATCAATGTCTGGTGAGCCATCCATGCGCTCTGCGACAAGCGAAGCGAGCCGCATATCGTCCGTTTCGCGCAAGTAGATTCCATTGAGATTCTGCAACTTGGCAAGATCGAAGCGCGACGGGCTCTTGCCGATGCCGGAAATGTCGAACAGCTCGATGGCCCGGTCGCGGCTGACAACTTCCTCGTCGCCATAGCCCCAGCCAAGTCGCAGCAGATAGTTAAACAGAGCTTCAGGCAGAATTCCCATCTCATCACGATAGGCTTCAACACCTAGCGCGCCGTGACGCTTGGACAGTTTGGCGCCGTCGGTGCCGTGAATCAGCGGGATATGAGCATAGACAGGATCGGGCCATCCACCCTCAATTGCCTGCATCGCGCGTATGATCGGCAACTGGCGGAAGGCATTGTTGAGGTGATCGTCACCGCGGATAATATGGGTGCAGCCCATATCGTGATCGTCGACCACTGCCGCGAGCATGTAGGTCGGCGTCCCGTCGGAGCGAAGGATGACGTAGTCGTCTAGTTCGGAATTGTTGACGCGCACAGTACCCTGAACCGCATCCTCGATAATGGTTTCGCCGTCCTTCGGGGCCTTGAGACGGACCACGAACGGCGTTCCTGCGGGGGCATCCGAAGGATCGCGATCACGCCAGCGCCCATCGTATCTCAGCGGTTGCTTTGCGGCGCGCTGGGCCTCGCGCATATGTTCAAGCTCTTCCTGGGTTGCGTAGCAGCGGTAGGCATGGCCATTCGCCAGCAGGGCCTCAGCCACTTCGACATGTCGCGAACCGCGTTCGGACTGGTAGACCGGCTGTTCGTCATATTCGAGACCAAGCCAGTCCAGCCCCGAAATAATTGCATCGATGGCTTCCTGAGTGGAGCGGGCACGGTCAGTGTCCTCGATCCGCAGGAGCGCCTTGCCTCCGTGATGGCGAGCGAAGAGCCAATTGAACAGCGCCGTTCGCGCCCCGCCGATATGCAGGAAACCGGTGGGCGAGGGAGCAAAACGGGTAACGACCTGCCGTCCCGTCGCTTCTTTGTCGCCTACGTTGCTTGCCATCGCCAGTCGGTTCCTCTCCAATAAAACGATGGCAAGCGAAGCCACCGGACCACGTGCCGCCGAATCCCAGCCGGAAAGCGGCGCTGCATTGCAGCATGACCCTTGGCCCAGGCCAAGCGCAATGTCGAGTGTTTTGGCCATTTGCGAACAATTTCTCGCCAGGGCGGGCTTTGAGCGCGCGCCTTGGCTAGCGGTGGCATTTTCTGGCGGAATCGGCGCTTGGTTTGCATTACCTGGACCGTGGCAATGGACCAGCTTGATGGCTGCCTACGTTGCTGCCGCACTTGCGGCATTGGCGGGGCTCAAGGAGGAAGGCCGCTTCCCCTTCTTGCGTCAGGCGGTGACGCTCGTTCCGCTGGCGATCGCCGCCGGAACCGGGACGATCTGGACCAAGTCTGCATTGGTCGGTCAGCCTGCCATCGAACGCCCCATGGTGGCCTGGATAGAGGGCAGCGTTCTAGAGCGACAGGAACAAAGTTCGCGGGACCGGGTGCGGCTGACAATCGCAACGCGCCTCGCCGAATTTTCGGATGCAGTAAAGGTCAGGGTAAATGTCCCCGACACGCGCGGCTCAGCCGGCCTTGAGAAGGGCGCCCGGGTTCGCCTGCAAGCGCGTCTCATGCCCCCTGCGCCGCCAATGCTGCCGGGTGGTTACAACTTTGCCCGGACCGCCTGGTTCAGCGGTTTGGCCGCCACAGGAAGCGCCCTGTCGCGCGTGGAATTGCTTGATCCGCCACCTGCGAGGTGGGGCTTGGAACGCACACAACAAGCGCTTTCGCGATATGTTCGAACGCAGTTGAGCGGCTCGCAAGGGGCCATCGCCGCAACCCTAGCCAGCGGTGATAGAGGTGCAATCGCCGAAACGGACGCGCAGGCGATGCGCGATTCAGGGCTGGCACATCTGTTGTCCATCAGCGGCCTGCATGTGAGCGCACTGATTGCTGTCGCCTATGTTCTCGCACTTCGGCTGCTTGCACTGTGGCCCTGGCTAACGCTGCGCTCGCGCCTGCCAGTGATTGCAGCCGGGGTTGGTGCCGCAATGGGCATTTTCTATACACTGCTGACCGGAGCCGAGGTCCCGACCGTAAGGGGTGCATCGGCGCACTGCTGGTCCTTGTGGCACTCGCCATGGGCCGCGAAGCGCTATCGTTCCGGATGCTCGCGCTGGCCGCATTTGCGGTGCTCCTCCTCTGGCCCGAGTCTCTGGTCGGGCCTAGCTTCCAGATGAGCTTCTCAGCTGTGATCGCTATCGTCGCCCTGAGCCAGAGCGACTGGGTGCGTCGCTGGTTTGCGCCGCGACAGGAGCCGTGGCGCACGCGAGCCCTTCGCAATCTCGCCATGCTGCTGCTCACCGGCATTGTCATCGAGATCGTGCTGATGCCCATCGCGCTCTACCACTTCCATCGGGCAGGTGCCTACGGCGCATTGGCCAATGTCGTAGCAATTCCGCTCATGACGCTGGTGATCATGCCGCTTGTTGCGGTCGCCCTGGCACTCGATCTTGTAGGCGCAGGAGCTCCTGTCTGGTGGGTCGCAGGACAAGCCTTGTCGATGCTTATTGGACTCGCACACCTTATATCCTCCCAACCCGGCGCAGTGACGAAATTGCCGGCGATGGGACTGGGTAGTTTCTTGTTGTTCGCGATCGGTGGGCTTTGGCTGGCATTGTGGCGACATCGCGTGCGGTTCGTCGGACTAGTGCCAGCTTCTATTGGAGCGCTACAATTGGCGTTGTTGACTCCGCCTGACGTACTGGTCTCGGGCGACGGAAGACACGTTGGCATCACCGATCCTGAAACAAGCCAATTGATCGTGCTCCGCGAAACAAGCAGCGACTTCGTTCGAGACAATTTCACCGAAGGCGCGGGGATGGGGGGCGAAACCATCGCACTCTCCCAATGGCCGGATGCCAACTGCAATAGCGACTTTTGCGTCGCAACGCTTCATCGCAGAGAACACGACTGGCGGCTGCTTATCTCGCGCGGACGCGACATGGTTCCCGAACGAGCTTTGGCAGCCACATGCTATCGGGTCGAATTAGTCATCGCCGACCGATGGCTGCCGTCAAGTTGCAAGCCGCGCTGGCTCAAGATCGACCGGGCCTATCTAGCCCACACCGGCGGCGTCACCGTCGACCTAGGGAAACGCGAAACCCGCACTGTTGCGCAAGATCAGGGCTTGCATGGATGGTGGCGACAGCCGAAACCGCGCAGCCAGCGCAAGGATGGGCAGGACTAGTTATAGCGACGCAGCAGCCCTGCCAGCTTGCCCTGGACGATCACCTCGCCAGGTCGATAGACCTGCGGCTCATAGGCGGCATTCGCAGGGTCGAGCCGCACCATGCCATTCTCGCGGCGCAGATATTTCAAAGTCGCCTCTTCCCCGCGGACCAGCGCCACTACTATCTCGCCATCGAGGGCCGTATCGGTGCGCCGCACCAGCGCATAGTCGCCGTCGAAGATTCCGGCATCGATCATCGAATCACCGGAAACCTCGAGCGCATAGTGTTCACCCGAGCCGAGCAGGGCGGCAGGAACGGGTAACGTGGACTGCCCTTCCAGCGCCTCGATCGGGACACCGGCAGCGATCCTGCCGTGCATGGGAATCTCGACAACATCGTTGGCTACGACAGGAGGGGCCGCAGGTTCTGGACTATTGGAATTGGCGACAGCTAAGGCTGGCTTACGCGCACCAAGATCCTCCGGCGCACGAATAACCTCCAGCGCGCGAGCGCGATTGGGCAAACGCCGAATAAAGCCACGCTCCTCCAACGCGGAAATCAGCCGATGCACGCCAGATTTGGACTTGAGGTCGAGCGCTTCCTTCATTTCCTCAAAACTGGGCGAGACACCATTTTCCTCGAGTCGAGCTTGAATGAACTGGAGCAATTCGTGCTGTTTGCGCGTTAACATTTGCCGCCACCCTCCTGGGACAATTCTGTGAACATTAGTGGAACAAGTAAGCAACAAATTGTTTCGCGTCAAGCGACGCCCACATTTCCGATCGGATAGACCCTGACAGTATCCCCTGCATCTGCGGCAGGTGAGCTGGCGGGACGATCGATCAACACGTTGCTGGCTGCAAGCGATGCCATTGCGCCACTGTCCCGCACGGCTTGGGAAATCACCTTGTCCCCGTCCCAGAACCCGCGAACGAATTCGCGCCGGCTGCCTATGGCTTTGAGCGGCGATCCAAGCCGCGCGACCATGGATTTCGGCAACGGCTGCTCCGCGCCCAATGCCGCGCGCAGCATAGGCAAAGCGAAAAGGTAGGCGGTGACGAAGCTCGAGACCGGGTTTCCGGGAAGGCCGACGATAATTTGCCTCGGACCATTCCCGTCGAGCGTTGCGACGAGCAACGGTTTGCCGGGTTTGATCGCAACGCGCCAGAAATCTAGCCTTGCACCAATTGCTTCAAGTGTGGGTCGAACGAGATCGTGATCGCCGACCGAGGCCCCGCCACTTGTCAACACAACGTCGCAATCACGCGCTTCTGCAAACGCGGCTTGCAGCGCCTCGAGCGTGTCAGCAACCGGCCCGATGCGCCGTACGTCACAGCCCAGTTCGCTGACCATGGCTGCCAGCATCGCGCCATTGCTTGCCGGGATCTGGTGCGCCGCGCACCTGTCTGGAGAGGATGCAAGCTCATCGCCGCTGTCGATCACGACCACGCGGGGCCTACTTAGGACCGAAACCTGGGCATGGCCTGCCGAAATGGCCAATGCGATCTGGGCCGGACCAAGGCGCGTTCCTGCCGCGAGAACTTGGTCGCCAGCCCGAAAATCGAGCCCGGTGCGGCGAATGTGCTTGCCGGGAGGGTCAGGTCCCTCTCCGGTAAGCTGAACCACATCGCTCTCGCGCATGACATCTTCCTGCAAGATGACGCAATTCGCGTCGGCAGGCATGAGTGCACCGGTCGATATTCGCACTGCCTCGCCTTTGGCCAGTGCGCCGGGGAAGGGGTGACCTGCAGCACTCTCGCCGATCACGCGCCATGGTCCGGCGTAGTCGTCGGCGCGCACTGCATACCCATCCATGGCCGACAAGTCGGCGGCAGGCTGAGTTCTCTTTGCTGCCAGATGTTCGGCGAGATAGCGGCCGATTGCCGCTTCCACCGGTAGCACTTCCAGCGACATCGGCGGCGCCAAGGCAATCAGTCGCGCCTGCGCCTCTTCTAGCGGCAGCGGCGGGGGATGCGCCATCAATCCAGTTCCGGCGCGCGCCAATGACCGGACTTGCCACCTTGTTTTTCAACAAGCCGAACGTCCTCGATCACCATCGCCTTGTCTAGCGCCTTGGCCATGTCGTAGATTGTGACCAGCGCTATAGTCGCGGCGACTACCGCCTCCATCTCGACCCCTGTCTTGCCGGTCAATGAGGCAGTGGCAGTCGCGCGAACGGCGTCCGCTTCCCATGCGAAGTCAATCGTGACAGCGTCGAGAGCGAGCGGATGGCACATCGGGATCAGTTCTGCAGTGCGCTTGGCAGCCATGATCCCAGCGATTCGCGCTGTGCCAAGGACATCCCCTTTCGGCGCATCGCCCGCCCTGATCGCCTCTAGCGCTGCTTGCGACATACGGATCCTACCTGCCGCGACGGCAAGCCGGGCCGTTTCCGGCTTGGCGCCAACATCGACCATCTTGGCGCTACCCTCGGCATCGATATGTGTGAGCGAGACCGCGCCCTTCGTCGAACTGTTCATAACTGCCTTGTGCCAGACCTTTGCCGATTTAAACAGGCGCAAGCAGCGATAGATTTCCCGCTGTGTTCGTGCGATTGCTTGCGCGAATGTCGATGATGTGAAGGACAGGTGCGTAGAATGCCGATGCGACGGTTGGAAGACGGCGGTTTCCTGGCGCTCTTGCTGCTCATCACGCTCGCCTTCGCTTGGCTGATTCTGCCATTCTTCGGATCCATCATTTGGGGCGTGATTGTCGCAATCCTGTTCCGTCCGGTATACCTGAGACTTGAGAAATGGCTGGGCGGAAGGCGCAATACGGCAGCTGCGCTTTGTATCCTGCTGATACTGGCGCTTGTCGTGCTCCCCGCCACGGTTCTGGGGGTCAGCCTCGTTCAGGAAGCTGCCAGCCTCTATACCCAACTCCAGAGCGGTCAAATCGATCTGGCGGAAATGTTCGACAACGTGCAAAAATCGCTGCCGGCTTGGGCCGACGAGATGTTCGTTTCAGCTGGCTGGACCGATTTGGAGGCCGCGCGGCGCATGGTAGGAGGAAGCTTGACCACGGTGCTCGAAAGCATTGCCGGGCAAGCGCTGGGCCTAGGGCAAAGTGCACTCAGCCTGCTCGCCGGTCTTGGCGTCATGCTTTACCTCGCGTTTTTTCTGCTGCGCGACGGGGCTGCGATCGCCGCGAAGGTCAAGCTTGCCTTGCCGATACGTCCTTCGATTCGTGACCGCCTGATCCGGCATTTCATTGTCGTGATCCGCGCAACGATGAAGGGCACGATCGTCGTTGCGATGGTCCAAGGCTTCATTGGCGGCCTCATTTTCTGGATGCTGGGTATCGAGGCGCCTATCCTTTGGGGCTTGTTGATGGCGCTGTTCTCTCTGGTCCCGGCTGTGGGAACAGGCATCATCTGGGTGCCGGTAGCCGCCTACCTATTGTTCACCGGATCGGTCACCGAAGGCCTGATCCTCACAGTCTGCGGATTCTTCGTGATCGGCCTGACTGACAATATCCTGCGTCCAATCTTGGTGGGGCACGACACGAAGATGCCGGAATTCGTGGTGCTGATTGCGACTCTCGCAGGACTAAGCCTGATGGGCCTCAACGGCGTGATTATCGGTCCGATCATCGCGGCCCTGTTCATCGCCGTATGGGAAATCGTGGCGCGCACGCACCCATTAATCCATGGCGAACGTCACGAGAACTAGCCGTTCAGCAGGGTCCGCGTCGCCGCTTCAACATCATCGTTGCGCATCAGGCTCTCGCCGACGAGAAACGCGCGCGCGCCGCGTGCTGAAAGCCGCAAGATATCGGCATGCGATCCGATCCCGCTCTCGCTTACCAGCAGGGTGCCAGCAGGCACCAGCGGCGCGAGCCGCTCGGTTACTCCGATATCGGTGACGAAGCGTTTGAGATCGCGATTGTTCACTCCGATCAAGCGTGACTCGAGCCTCGCAGCGCGCTCCATCTCGGCCTCGTTGTGCACCTCCACAAGCACGTCCATACCCCGTTCAAGCGCTGCGGATTCTATTTCAGCCATCGCACCGTCTTCCAGCGCGGCGACAATTATCAGAATCGCGTCGGCCCCAATCGAACGCGCTTCGGCCACCTGCCAGGGATCGACCATGAAATCCTTGCGCAGCACTGGAAGTGAACAGGCCGCGCGCGCCTCAATCAGGTAGTCTTCATGACCTTGGAAATAGGGCGCATCGGTAAGGACAGACAGGCACGCCGCACCCCCTGCGGCATAGGCGCGGGCATGGTCCGCGGGGCGGAAATCTTCCCGGATGAGTCCTTTGGACGGTGAAGCCCTCTTGATTTCGGCGATCAGCGCAAAACCGTCTTCTGACTTTGCTTCCAACGCCTTGCGGAAGCCGCGCGGGTGACTGCGCATGGCGGCTCCCGCATCAAGGCTGGTCACCGAGCGTCCGCGCTTGCGCGCGGCGACCTCATCGCGCTTGCTCGCACAGATTTCAGTAAGCTTGTCAGTCACTGGCAGACCGCGATCCAGCGGTCGAGAAGTCCGCTCGCCTTGCCGCTGTCAATTGCTTCGGCCGCCATCTCGGCCCCGTCGCGCCAGCCCGAAGCTTCGCCGGCGACGATCAATGCTCCGGCGCTGTTGAGCAGCACGGCATTGCGATAGGCACCGTCTTCGCCATCGAGCAGTCGGCGCAGAGCCGCCGCATTGTAGTCTGCCTCGCCGCCGCGCAATTCTTCTAGCGGATGGCTGAGCAGGCCGGCATTTTCTGGCGTAATTCGCTCGGCGACACCTGGAAGGCCGATCGCCGCGATGCGGGTTCCCCCTTCTACCGAAATCTCGTCCAGGCCTTCTTCACCTGAAACGATCATCGCCGCCTTGGTGCCTAGCAAGGCCATCGCCTCACGATAGAGTGGGACAAGATCAGGATGCGCCACTCCGACAAGCTGGCGTGCTACGCCCGCCGGATTGGCAAGTGGACCGATAAGGTTGAAAATCGTGCGTCTGCCAATCTTGCGACGGATCGGCATGACGTGACGCATTGCCGGATGGTGCGACTGCGCGAAGAGGAATGCGATACCGATGTCGGCCAACGTCGCTTCTGCGCGGGTGCTTGCCGCATCCAGGTCGAGGCCCAGTGCCTCGAAAGTGTCGGCGGTGCCTGCCTTGCTCGATGCTGCTCGATTGCCGTGCTTGGCGACCGGAACTCCGCAAGCGGCGACGACAATCGCCGTCGCGGTAGAGACATTGAGGCTGTGCTGCCCGTCGCCACCTGTTCCACACACGTCGATAGCGCGAGCAGGGGCGGTTATTCGGGTCATCCGCTCGCGCATCGCGGTGGCCGCACCGGCAATGTCAGCCGGGGTTTCGCCTTTGTCGGCCAGTTCGAGCAGCGTCTTCTCGATCTCCTCGTCGGGCATCAGACCGTCAAGCATTCGCCCAAATGACGCGCGCGTAGCTTCCATCGCCTGGCTCATGACGCACGCGCCTGTGGTTCAAGTCCGCAAAGCCGCATGAAATTGGCAAGAAGACTGTGGCCATGCTCAGTGGCGATGGACTCAGGGTGGAACTGCACGCCGTGGATCGGCAGGCTCGCGTGGCGGAAGCCCATCACATGATCATCGTCGGAAGTTGCATTGACTGAAAGCGCGTCCGGGATGTCCTCAACGATCAGCGAGTGATAACGCGTCGCAGTGAAGGGGGAGGGCAGGCCTGCGAACACGCCACTTCCATCATGCGTGACCAGTGAGGTCTTGCCATGCATCAACCCCCCGCGCGTGACCGTTCCTCCAAAATGCTGGCCGATCGACTGGTGGCCTAGGCACACGCCAAGCAACGGTTTGCCGGCATCGGCACAAGCCGCGACTAGATCGAGGCTGATCCCCGCTTCGTTGGGCGTACAAGGACCCGGCGAGATCAGGAAACCGTTCGCTCCGCTCGACAGCGCCTGTCCTGCCGAAATCGCATCGTTGCGAACGACCTCAACCTTTGCGCCCAGTTCCATCAGGTAATGGACCAGGTTCCAGGTGAAGCTGTCATAATTATCGATGACCAATATGTGACTTTCAGGGTGCATGACGCGCCTATTGCCCGAAGCTCGGCTCGCTCGCAACGCGCACAGCCTCGCGCGCAGCAGCGAACAGCGCGTTGGACTTGGCCTCGCATTCTGCATGCTCGTAGTCCGGATCAGAGTCCGCAACGATCCCCGCGCCAGCCTGAACATGCATGACGCCATCCTTCACCACGGCGGTGCGTAGCACAATGCAGCTATCTACCGATCCATCCGGCGCAAAATAGCCGACTCCCCCTGCGTAAGCTCCACGCGTTTCGGGCTCCAGCTCGGCGATAATTTCGCAAGCGCGGACTTTGGGGGCACCGCTGACAGTGCCTGCCGGAAAGCCTGCAAAGACAGCATCTATCGCGTCGTGGCTGGCCGTATCGAGCCGCCCTTCGACATTCGAGACAATATGCATCACGTGGCTGTATCGTTCGATCGTGTAGCTCTCGGTGACGCGCACAGTGTCTGCCTCGGCCACCCTGCCGACATCGTTGCGACCGAGATCGAGTAGCATCAGGTGCTCAGCGCGCTCCTTTGGATCGGCGAGTAGACTGGCCTCGTTGGCACGATCTTCATCCGGCGTGGCTCCGCGCGGCCTTGTGCCCGCAATGGGCCGAATGGTGACGTCACCGTCACGCACGCGCACCAGGATCTCCGGACTTGACCCGATAATGGCGAAGCCGGGCAGGTCGAGGAAATAGAGGAACGGCGAGGGGTTTACCCGCCGCAGGGCGCGATAAAGTGCGAGCGGAGGCAGCTCGAACGGGCATGTAAAGCGTTGCGCAAGGACGACCTGAAAGATGTCCCCCGCTTCTATGTAATCTTTCGCGCGCAACACCATCGCCTTGTAGTCGTCGGCCGCCATGACCGATTGGCGCTCGGGCTCCGGCATGCGAACTGGCATGGACGACGATGGCACTGGATCAGCTAGCCGTCGAAGCACTTCATCAATGCGTTCTTCCGCCGCCGTCACCGCATCCGCGGGCTCGCAGTCGAATGGCCAGATCGGAGCTACGCAGAAGAGCTCATCTGACAGGTTATCGAACACGAGGATCACAGTTGGGCGCACGAACAGCATGTCGGGCAAACCCAGTGCGCTTTCAGGCGCGCGTGGCAGCCTTTCAACTAGACCTATCGTCTCGTATCCGAAATAGCCGACCAAACAAGCCAATGCTCGGGGCAGCTCGTCGGGCACCTCGATGCGGCAAGCGGCGACAAGCGAGCGAAGTTCGTCGAGGCTGTTGCCTTCAAGCGCGGAAAAGGCTGAACGGTCGTTCTTCCATGCGCGATTGATCTCGCAGGCTATTCCGGTTGCACGAAACACCAGATCGGGATCAAGCCCGATCAGGCTATAGCGCCCGCGCACTTCGCCGCCTTCGACCGATTCGAGCAGGAAGTCGCCACGCCCCGGCTCGAATAGCTTGAGCGCGGCGCCGACCGGGGTGTCAGTATCGGCGATCAGCCGTTGCCAGATGAGCGCCGGCCGTCCTTGCGCAAGCTGCGCCAGCGCCTTTTCGCGGAAAGTTACGACCGTCTCTGCCATCGCAGACCGGATCAGCTCTCACCGCCGAGTTGCGCGCGCACGGCATCGATGGCCGCAGGATTGCGCCCAACGCCGACCTCCATCCGGATTGCGCGACCAAGCGCATCCGAATATTCACTGGAAAGCAAGGTGCCAAGCTGGCCCCTTGCGGCTTCGATAGTCTTGTGATCATTCTCGACCTTGCCCGGCACAATGTCTTTGAGCGAGATCACAAACCACGCTTGATCGTTCGGGGCTGGCTGCACTTTCACGGTACCTTTGGCCATATTGAACAACAAGGCGATCGGCGGCGGCACCTGGCGTTGTTGCTGCTGCATCTGCGCGAGTTCGGGCCGGCTCATTTTCACTTTCTGTACAGGCGGGAGGGGACGGCCGATCGCACGCAGTGCTTCTGCAAGCGTCTTTCCCTTGGCCATTGCCGCCTGTACTTCGCGCGCTGACTCGCGTGCCCGAGCCGAAGCCTTGCTGGCAACCAGCGCGGCCTTCACCGCTGGGGTTATTTCCTTGAGCGGCGCGGCGGCAGACTCGGCGATGTCGGTGACATCGTAAATAAGGAAGGTCTTCCCCCGCTCGATTTCGGCAAGTTGGGGTTCTTCGGTCTCCATTGCAAAGGCTGTCTGAAGCGCGGGCTGCAGAACATCAGGCACGGTCGCGCCCAGCTTGAGATAAACCTTTCCATCGGCGGTTAGCGGCGGCGTTGTCACCACTTCCGCGCCGATCCGCTTGGCCACTTCCACAAGACTGCCGCCGTCGTCGAGCTCCGTTTCGATCTCTTCGAGCGCGTCGGTAATGGCGGTTCGATTCTTTTCCGCTGCGATCGCGGCCGAGATTTCACTCCGCACCTGGTCGAGCGTGCGCGCAGGGCGGCTATCGATTGCCTCGACCCGCACGACGTGCCAACCAAGATCGCTCTTGGCAGGAGCAGCCAATTGGCCGCGCCCGGCAGCGAACACCGCTGTGGCGAGAGCAGGGGAGAATTGGCTGGCCATATCCTGCCGGGAAAGGCCATCAATCTTACTTGTTTCAAGTCCCTTGGCCGCGGCGGATGCTTCCAGCGACTTGCCGCCCTTAACCTCTGCAACGACTGCCTTGGCGGCGTCCTCGGTCAGAACGACAAGTTGGGTGATCCCCCGCTTCTCGCTCGCTGCATAGAGTGCGGCATTTGCCTTGTAACGTGCAGCGATTTCGGCCTCATTGGGTGCCGGGGCTTTGGCCAGACCCTCCACGCCAAAGGTCGCATAACGGATCACGCGGCGTTCAGGCCGGATAAAGTCGTTGCTGTTCTTCGCGTAATAGGCGGCGATATCTTTCTGGTCCGGCTCTTTTTCCGGACGAAAGAGGACAGATGGTAGCACCGCAATCTCGCCTGTGCGCGTCTCGCCGAGTACGGCGGCGTAGCGGACCGCCAGTTTCCTCGGCATACGTGCGCCCGAAGCCGCAGGGAGCATGACCTGGCGCGCCACCAGACCTTGTGAGAGATCCTCGCGCAGCATCGCTTCGCTCAAGCCCTGCTGCTGCAAGGCCTGCCGGAAGAGTGTGTCGCTGAACTTGCCATCCGCTCCCTTGAAGACCGGAACCTGTGCAATCTCGCTATCGATAAGTCGGTCACTGGCGACAATCCCGTTTTCTCTGCCAAAGGCTGCCACCGCCAGCCGATCGATCAGGTCGTCAAGCACCTGGTCCATGCCCTTATTCGCGATGAACGCCTTCATCGACATGGTAGGGTCCTGCTGCTTTACCCGCTCGAGCGCCGAGGTGGTCGCTTGGCTAAGCGTCGCCGTACCAATTAGTTCCTTGCCTACGGTTGCTACCCTGTCGCCGCCCGCAACTCCGCCGAAATTGCCGACATTTGATATGTCGCCACTGGCGAAGGCCAGGGCGATCAGGATCAGCAGGCCAAGAGCCAGGAAAGCTCCTACCTTCGATGTAACGAATGATCGTATAAGATCCATTTTGGTTTCGCCATGGTAGCAAAGGTCGGAGTGGCGCGGCATCCGCCTCGCGCCTTATGGTGCGCTGCTTTAGTGGCCCTAGGGCAACACCGCAATGGTTCCGGAAGACCTAATCGGCAATTCGATTGCATTGCAACTTTGACAAGCCCGTCTGATCCGGCCTAGCAGCCTCGCTCTACTGGAGGTGACGGTACGGATTCGCCCGCTTTTGAGGAATTGAGATGAGTTCCCCTTACATCGTCGGCAACTGGAAGATGAATGGATTGCGCGCCTCGCTTGCCGAGGCTCGTGCGATTGACCGCGCTGCAGCGCACTACCCCAAGGTAGATCTGGCGGTTGCTCCACCCGCAACACTGATCAGCCGCATGCACGAGGTCGTTAAAACCATCGCCGTCGGCGGACAGGACTGCCACTACGAGGAGAGCGGTGCATTTACTGGCGATGTTTCCGCCACGATGCTGGCTGATGCCGGTGCGACGTTTACGATCATCGGCCATTCAGAACGCCGCGCTGCTTATGGAGAGAGCGACGCAACCGTTCGCGCCAAGGCCGAGGCAGCGCTTGAGGCGGGCCTTTGGGCGATCGTCTGCGTTGGTGAGACCGAAGCCCAGCGCGACGCGGGCGAAGCGGAGAAGATCGTTACCTCGCAGGTCGCCGCGTCAATCCCACAGGGCAAAGATGCCGCCGCGCGCCTGTCGCTCGCCTACGAGCCAGTCTGGGCGATCGGTACAGGGCGCGTACCTTCGGTGGAAGATGTCGCAGCGATGCACCGCGCTA
>Ga0181594_10002193_pt1 | contig 18041 bp, 18 predicted proteins | sample 071ome_18_FD_145603 | JGI IMG/M metagenome (GOLD analysis project Ga0181594, IMG submission 145603) | Coastal salt marsh microbial communities from the Groves Creek Marsh, Skidaway Island, Georgia - 071413BT metaG (spades assembly) | ecosystem: Environmental > Aquatic > Marine > Intertidal zone... | reverse complement strand
TGACGCCGCATCATCTGGCGTTGTCCGATGCCGAGGGCTCGATCAGCCTGCATGTCGCGACCGAAGGCGGGCGCGAGCTGTCGGAAAGCGGCTCCATCGCCGGCGATCCCGATGGCGGCGATGCCGGCGCCGACAGGGTCTATGAGGTCGCGTGCCGGCCGCTGGATTCATTTGATTTTCCCGATACCGGTTTCCTGAAGATAGACGTCGAGGGCGCCGAACCCGCCGTGGTCGCGGGCGCGCGCGAAACCATCCGCCGGCACCGCCCCAACCTGATGATCGAAATTCAGGCCAACATCATCGGCGAGGACGCGATGCGCGATCTGATCGACGGCATCCGGGCCGAAGGCTACGACTGTTTGTTCTTCTTCGGTCGGCGCATCGTCGGCTGGGAGCACTTCGATCTCGCCCGCCACCAGACCGAGCCCTTTGCGCGCGGCGACATGCTGAACTTCGCGAACAATTTCATATTCCTGCCGCAGGATTAGACTTCCATTTTTTGCCGGTATTGCGTTACATGGTCCCCGGCGGCCCCGTAGCTCAGCAGGATAGAGCGACAGATTCCTAATCTGTAGGTCACAGGTTCGAATCCTGTCGGGGTCACCAGTTTCGCGCACCGAAGACAACGGTGCGTTCGAGGCGTCGGCAAAATGGAGACCGGGATGAAGCGTACCAGGATTTTCGTTGCCGTAGCGTGTGCCGTCACTCTGTTGGCCGCCCCGACAAGCGCACAGCTCCTCAAAAATCCGGGCTACCAGACTCCGACTTATCAAATCCCCACTTACGAAATTTCGAGTCCGAGCGCACGCCCGGCGATCCCGACGCAGGAAGAATAACGAAGGAACTCTCATGACCACCAGTTTCGCTTTCATCGGATTCGGGGAGGCCGCGCAATACATCTCCGGGGGCCTGCTGGACCAGGGCGCAACCGTGACCGGGGCCTATGACATCCTGTTCGATGCGCCGGACGGCGGCGGCGCGCAGGGCGAGGCGGTGCGGGCGGCGCTGGCCGAGCGCGGCATCCCGGCGGCGGCGGACAATGCGGCGGCCGTCGCGGGCGCCGACCTGGTGTTTTCGGCGGTCACCGCCAAGCAGGTATCCGCGGCGGGCGATGCCACCGGCCCGCATCTGCAACCGGGGCAGATATTTCTCGACATCAATTCCGCCTCGCCCGCCGCCAAGCGTGCGGCGTCGCAGGCCGTGACCGGCGCGGGCGCGGACTACGTGGAGGCCGCCGTCATGTCGAACGTGCCGCCGCACGGCCACAGGGTCCCGATGTTTCTCGCCGGTGCGAATGCGGAAAAGGCCGCTTCGCTGATGACGCCGTTCGGCATGGATGTCGAGGTCGTCGGCACGGAGATCGGCCAGGCATCGTCCATCAAGATGATCCGCAGCGTAATGGTCAAAGGGCTGGAAGCCCTGTTTGTGGAATCGCTGACGGCGGCGCACCGCGCCGGCGTCGAGGACAAGGTGCTGGAAAGCCTGGGCGAGAGTTTCCCCGGCCTCGACTGGCGCGGCAAGGCGGGATACCACCTCGGCCGCGTGGCGCTGCACGCCGCGCGCCGCGCCGACGAGATGGAAGAGGTCGCCGAAACCCTGCGCGATATCGGCGTGCCGCCGACCATGGCCGAAGCGGCGGCGAAGCAGCTCCGCATGTGCGCCGACATGGGGCTGCGCGACCGGTTCATCGACGATTTGCCCGACGAGATCGCGCCCTTCGTCGCCGCGATCGGCGAACGGCATCGAAGTTAGCGACAGGGCGGTTCGCATATGGCGAATTCCCAGACCGAGATTTTCCGCCGCCGGGTGGCCGACTGCCTGGGCACGCCGCCGCCGACCGCGCCGGTCTCGGCCACGGTTTCGGAGGCCGTCGATTGCCTGCGCGAAACCCGGGCCTCCGGGCTGGTCCTGACGGATGCGGACAACCGGCCCGTCGGACTTCTGACGGAGGCCGACATCACCCGCCGCGTGGCGTATTCGGTGCCGCCGGAAACCCCGGTATCCGAGGTGATGACGTCGCCGCTGGTGACGATTGCCGCCGGCGAACATCTCTATCGCGCCATTGCACGCATGCGCCGGAACACGCTGCGGCACCTGCCGGTCGTGGCGGTGGACGGCGCGCTGGCCGGCATGCTGCATCTCGACGATGCGCTGGCCTTCGCATCCGACGAGCTTGTCACACGGATCGACAGGCTGGCCGGCGACGGCGGCGAAGCCGCCTATCGCGGCGTCAAGCGGGCGCAGGTCGAACTTGCGGGCGGTCTGCTGGCCGACAACGTGCCGGCGACGGAAATCCTGTCCCTGATTACCTATGTGAACAACGATATCTATCGCCGGGTTGCGCGGGACGTTCTGACGGAAATGGACGGCGCGCCGCCGGCGTCCTTCGCCCTGATCGTCATGGGGTCCGGCGGCCGCGGCGAGAATTTTCTCTATCCCGACCAGGATAACGGGCTGATCATCGGCGACTACCCGGATGCGGATCACGGCCGCATCGACGGCTGGTTCACCGACTTCGCGGACCGGCTGACCCTGCGGATGGATGCGGTCGGTTTCCCGCTCTGCACCGGCTATGTCATGGCGACCAACCCGCTATGGCGCAAAACGCAGGCGCAATGGCGGCATCAGCTCGATATCTGGATCGCGCGTCGCAGCATGGCGGCGGTGCTGCTGGCGGATATCTTTTTCGATTTTATCCCCGTTGCCGGAGACGACGCATTGGCCGTCCCGGTGCGCGACCATGTCACCCGGACGATGGCGGATGCGCCGCTGTTTCTGAACGGCATGGCGCGAAGCCATGAAAACATGCGGTCCGCGCTCGGCCTGTTCGGGCGCATCCGGACCGACAACGGCGAGATCGATCTCAAGCGCCGCGCCATCCAGCCGGCCGTGGCGGCGGTGCGCCTGCTGGCGCTGACAGCGGGAATTTCCGTCACAGGGACGCTGGACCGGGTCACGGCGCTTGGAGATGCCGGCATGTTCGATGCCGACGATACGGACGAGATCGGCACGGCGTTCCGCGATGTGTGCGATATCCTGCTGCGGGCACAGATCTCCGCGTTCGACGCCGGGCGTGACGTGAACAACCGCGTGGCGCTGGCATCGCTGACCCCGTCGCGCAAACAGGCGCTGCGGTCGGCGTTGCGGATCATCGAGAAGCTGGCGGCACGGGCGCGGTCGGAATTTACCGGTACCACGTTATAGTCACGGTCGCCGCACGGAACCTCATGCGCGCGCCGTTATCCGTAAGGCCTCAAATCCCGGATCCTGTCGGCGGCGTTGGCGCACAGATCCTGCGCGTCGCCGAACGTGGCGGCGCCAACCCGCCGGATCTCCGGCAGCAGCTTCAGGAATATCCGCGCCGTCAGATCGGCGTCGCCCAGCGCGGTATGCCGGCCTTCGACGATCTCGTCGAAATGCCCGGACAGGGAATCCAGCGTATGATCGCGCCGCGCCGGGAACGCCGCGATGGACAGCAGCATGGTGTCGAGGCTGGGATTCGGCACGTTGCCCGCCCGGTTCATGAAGGACAAATCGAAAGCGATATTGTGGCCGACCAGCACGGCGTCGCCCGCGTAATCGAAAAACTCGGCCAGCATCTCGTCGATCCCGGGGGCATGAGCGACCATCTCGTCGGTGATGCCGTGAAAGCGGATCGACTCCTTCGGGATCGGCCGTCCGGGATTGACCAGCCGTTCGAAGGAATCGCCGTCCAGCACCTTGCCGTCGACGATGCGCACCGCACCGATCTGCACGATCTCGTCGCGTTTGACGTTCAGCCCCGTGGTCTCGGTATCGACGATCACGTAGTCGAGACTTTCCAGCGGCAGCGACGCGATGTCTGCATAGCGCATGTCGAGCCGCAGCGGCGTAAAATCCGTGGTCAGCGGGCGGGGCGGAAGGTCGGGATTCGCGGAATCCGGGTTCGCCGGCGCGATCTGGCGCCACAGGACCCAGAACACCGCGGCGATCCCTATCCACGCAGGGACCAGCGCGCGCAGCATGGTTTCAAGATCGCCCGGAAACTGCCACACGGCGCCCGCCGTCAGCGCCATTGTCACCAGGGCGGCGAGGGTGAATATCCAGGGCAGTGTCAGTCTGCGCAGCATTGCTACCAATACTAGATCGGATGCCGCAGTTTCGTATAGAGGCGGCGAATCTTGCGCACGTAATTCCGGGTTTCGCGATAGGGCGGGATGCCGCCGTATTTCCGGACCGCGCCCTCGCCTGCGTTATAGGCGGCGACGGCCTTTGTCACGTCGCCTTTGAAGTGCTTCAGCAGCCAGCGCAGATAGGACATGCCGCCGCGGATATTGTCCCGCGGATTGAACGCATCGCGCACGCCGAAGCGTTCGGCGGTCGCCGGAATCAGCTGCATCAGTCCCTGCGCGTTGGCCGACGAGATCGCGTTCGCCTGATAGGCGGATTCGACCTGAATGACCGCCAGCACCAGATTGGGGTCAAGGTTGAACTCCGGCGCCATGGCATGAACCATCGCGCGGATTTCCTTCGGGGCGTACAGCTTGGCGCGCGCGGTGCGTCCCCAACCGTTGGGGCAGCGGGCGGAACTGCGCTTGCCGCGCGGCCTGAAGATCGCCGCCATTGTCTTCGCCTGCGGATGGCCCAGCGCGGCGGCGCGATTGAACCAGGCATGGGCGCGCGCCTGGTCCTGCTTGAAGCCGTGTCCGCCGGCGAACAAAAGCCCGATGGCATAGGCGGAATCGGCATGCCCGTCCGTATCCGCGCGGCAATACAGCAGCATGGCGATCCGGTAGTTCCGTGCCCGCCCGTCGCTCGAATAGTGGTGATTGAGCGCCATTTCATAGGCCCGCTGCGCGTCGATATAGGCGTTCGCCGGGCTCGCGGGCATCAGGCCGGCCATCAGGACCAGCGCCATGGCGATCAGGCCGTTATGCCGGTGCATCAGTCGCCCTTGGAGGCGTTTTCCGCCAGCGCCGATGTCGATTGCGCCGTCTGCTGGTACAGAAGCTTGCGTTCCTCGTCCGTCGGCGGCGCGGTGCGGCGCAGATCCTTGCCCAGATCGACGCCTTTCTGCACGGCGGGCCGTTCCTTAATCGCATTTCGCCAGCGCGACACGTTGGGGAAATCGTCCAGCGGCTGCCCCATTGCCTTGGCGATCAGGACCCACGGCCAGCTTGCCATGTCGGCGATCGAATACGCGTCTCCCGCCAGCCAGTCGCGGCCCGTCAGCCGCCGTTCCAGCACGCCGATGCAGCGGTTGTATTCGTTGGCGTAACGCGTTGCCGCATATTCGTGGTCGCCGTCGGCGTAGTTCCAGAAATGACTGTGCTGCCCGGCCATGGGACCCAGATTGCCGACCTGCCAGAACAGCCATTCAAGCGTTTCCTTCTCGCCCACCGGATCGGCGGGAAGGAACCTGCCCGTCTTGCGCGCCAGATGCAGCAGGATGGCGCCCGATTCGAATATCGTCACCGGTACGCCGTCGTATTGGGCCGGCGGGTCGCGATCGACGATGGCGGGCATGCGGTTATTGGGGCTGATCGCCAGGAACTCGGGCGCGAACTGTTCGCCCTTGGAGATATTCACCGGGATCATGCGGTATTCGATCCCCAGCTCTTCCAGCAGGATCGACACTTTCCACCCGTTGGGGGTCGGCCAGTAATAGAAATCGATCATTCCGCCGCGTCCTTCGCGCCGCCTGTGAGGACGGCGATCTCGTCCGGTGAACAGCCCGCCTCCGCCAGAACCTCCGCCGTGTGTTCGCCCAGCGCCGGACCGCCGCGGCGGATATCGACCGGCGTGCCGGAAAACACTGCCGCCGGCCGCGCCTGTCGCACACCGCCGGCCAGGTGGTGCTCGGTCTCGATGACGATGGCGTTGGCCGCGACCTGCGGGTGTTCGATTGCCTGGCTGCGCGTCAGCACCGGCGCGCAGGGGACGTCTTCCGCTTCCAGCTTTTTCAGCCACTTGGCCGACGTATCGGTGCGCAGCACCTCCTGCGTCAGGTTCAGCCGGTCGTCGATGTTTTCCTGGCGCAGCGCGGGCGTTCCGAAACGCGGGTCGTCCAGCCATTCCGGCTTGCCGAAGGCGCGGGTCAGGGCCTGCCATTCCCGGTCGCTCTGCACGGCGACACTGATATGGCCGTCGACGGTCTCGTAGATCAGGTCGATGAAGCTGGCGGCGTTCTGCTGCGGGAACGGCTTGTCGATAAAGGTCTGGCTGCCCATGTCCGACCCCCACAGAAATGCGATGATCGTGTCCAGCATGGACACGCGGATATGCTGGCCTTCGCCGGTTCGCGTGCGCGCCAGCAGGGCTGCCGTGATGGCCTGCGCCGCCACCGTGCCGGTCAGCTTGTCGGGCAGGATGGTGCGCACCAGCCGGGGGCGCTCTGCATCCGAACCCGCCTGCACGGTGGCAAGCCCCGACAGCGCCTGGATCAGCGGGTCGTAGACCGGTTTGGCGGCATAGGGACCGGTTTCGCCGAAACCGCAGATCGAGACGTAGATGATGTCCGGGGCGACGGCGCGTATGTCGGCCTCGCCGATGCCCATGCGGTCGACCACGCCGGGACGGAAGTTCTGGATGAACACGTCCGCGCCCTCGCACAGCTTCAGCAGCGCCTTTTTGGCGGGCTCTTCCTTCAAATTCAGCGCAACCGAGCGCTTGCTGCGGTTGTTGTTCAGGAAATTGGCCGAAAACCCGTTCTGGGTATTGGCCGACGAGCGCGTGTGATCGCCGCCGTTGGGGTTTTCCACCTTGATCACATCGGCGCCCTGGTCCGCCAGCAGCATCGTCGCCGAGGGGCCGGAGACCATCGACGTGACGTCGATAATTCTGAAGCCGTCCATGGGTCCTGTCATGGCAACCAATATAGTTGATCAGGCAGGAAGGTCTAACTTTCGGCGGCGATTTCTGACCGTCCGCGCCAGCACGCCGTAGCGCGGCGCTCCCAGCATGGCCGCGACCTGCAGAATGCCCGCGACGACGGCGATCATGCCGGCGGCGCTGAGCGCATTGGGATTGCCCCACAATTGCGGACCGAATGCGGCCAGAAAATAGCCGCCGATACCGGCGATCGCGGCTACGGCGACGCTGAGCCACAACTGCCGTGCCAGATTGTCGGTCAGCATGCGCGCCGTGGCGGCGGGACAGATGAACATGGCGATGACGAGGATCGAACCTACGGCTTCGAATGCCGCGACGGCGGCGACGGCGACGATCACGATCAGGGCAGTCGATATGGTGCGCACCGGCAGACCGAGGCTGGCTGCGAGACCCGGGTCGAAGGTTGAAACTTTCAGCTCTTTGAAGAACGCGGCAATCAGCACGGCGATCGCGGCCGTCACGCCGATCAGGGTGACCAGCTGGCGCGGCATTGCGGCATAGGCATCTGCGGTCAGCAGATCGGACCAGGCCGTCAGCCCCAGCCATAGGGTCGATTCCAGGTTTCCGTACAGCGCGTGTTCGGCGTCGATATGGACGTTCGACGCGCCGGTCTGTTCCAGCAGGACGATACCGCCGGCGAACATGGCGGTGAACACCACGCCCATGGCGGCGCCGGCTTCCATGCACCCGACGCGGCGGATGATCTCGATCAGTCCGGCGGCGATGACGGCCGCGGCCATCGCCCCCAGCATCAGGGGCAGGGTGGCGATGGTGCCGGCGACCAGGAAGCCGACCACGATGCCGGGCAGCGCGACATGGGAAATGGCATCGCCGATCAGCGCCTGGCGGCGCAGCACCAGAAAATTTCCCAGCAGGCCGCAGCTGGTCGCGGCCAGCACCGCGACGAGAATCGCCGGCAGGTCGATCGACAGGAAATCCGCCGCCGTCATGCGCTGTCGCGTTCCAGCGCGGCGACGATGTCTGCCGACAGCGCATCTTCGATCCGCCGTCCGCTCAGGGGGTTGAACGACAACGCAGCATCGGGGTGACGTTGCCGGTAGGCGCGCCACAATCTCTGCTGGTGTGCTGCCCCGGCCGCCGCCGCCGCGCCCCGTACGGTCATCTGTCCGTGCGCATCCGTGTACCCGCGCCATCCGGCCAGGCGGCGGGCCAGGGCGTCCGGTGCCTGATATCCGTCCGCCATCGCCAGCAGCGCGCGGGTCTCCGCTGCCCGGAGACGCAGCCGAAGCCGGTGCAGGCTCCAGGCGATCACGCCGCGCCTCGGCGCGAACAGCAGGCTTGCCGTGAAAATGGCGGCGGCGGCAAGCACGATCACGGCGCCTGCCGGCATGTCCGGGAAAAGGGCCGAGATGCTGCCGCCGATCCATCCCGACAGCCCGCCGAACGCACCCGACAGCGCGACCATGCGGCCCAGACGGTCGGTCCAGAAACGCGCAGCCGCCGGCGGAATGATGACTAGGGCAATGATCAGGATCAGGCCGACGGTCTTCAGGCCGATGGCGACGATGGCGAGAAGCAGCGCCAGCATGATCAGGTCGATGCGCGCCACCCGCCAGCCCTGCGCGGCGGCGAAACCTTCGTCGAAGGCGACGGCGCCGAATTCCTTCATGAAGATCAGCGCAATGGCAATGGCGGCCACGGAAGCGCCGGCGATCAGCTGCGCCTCGCCGGCGGTCAGCGCGGCGGTCGACCCCAGCAGAAAGCTGTTCAGCCCGGCCTGCCCGGCGGCCTGTAAAGTCTGGATGTGACTCAGTAATACAATGCCGAATCCGAAGAACACGCTCAGCACCGTGCCGATGGCGGCGTCTTCCGCCAGGCGCGTGCGGTCGCGGATCCACTGCACCGCCAGGATGCCGATGGCGCCGGTCAGCGCCGCGCCGGCCATCAGCAGGGCGAGGTTGCGTCCGGTGCCGCCCAGCGCAACGCCTGCGAGAAAGGCCAGCGCTATTCCGGGCAGCGTGGCGTGGCTGATCGCGTCCGAAATCAGCGCGCGCTTGCGCAGAAATGAAAATACGCCGATGACGCCGCCGCCGATCCCCAGCGCGATGACGCCGGCCAGCACCACGGACGTGTTGTACCCGGCGCCGAACGTCAGAACCGCAAATGCTTCGGAAGTCATCTCAGGGCCGGTGCGAATCTGCGAAGCAGATCATCAAGCCGTACGGGCGATCGCGCGGATTTCCGTCGCCGCCAGGCGGCCGCCATAGGCTTCCTGCAGGTTTTCCTCGGTCAGGATTTCAGCGACCGGGCCCGCGGCGACGGGGCGCACGTTCAGGATCAGGGCGTGGTCGAAATAGTCGCCGACGGTCTGCAGGTCGTGGTGGACGCAGACGACGGTCGCCCCATCCGCCCGAAGGTTGCGCATCACGTCGACGATGGCGCGCTCGGTAGCGGCGTCGACGCCGGCAAAAGGTTCGTCCATCAGATAGAGATCGGCGTCCTGCGCCAGCGCGCGGGCGAGAAACACCCGCTGCTGCTGTCCGCCGGACAGTTGGCCGATCTGCCGGTTCGCGAAATCGGCCATGCCGACGCGGTCGAGATGGGCGCGGGCGGCGTCGCGGTGGTGGCGGCGCACCGGGCGGCACCAGCCGATCCTGCCGTACAGTCCCATAGCGACGACGTCTTCGGCGGAGGCCGGGAAATCCCAGTCGACGCTGGTGCGCTGCGGCACATAGGCGATGCGCTTGCGCGCCCGTTTCACCGGCGCGCCAAAGACGCGGATATCGCCGGCCAGCACCGGCGTCAGGCGCAGAACGGCCCTGATCATGGTCGATTTTCCGGCGCCGTTGGGGCCGATCACCGCGACCAGGCTGTCGCCGGGTGCGTCGAAATCGAGATCCCATAAAGCCGGTTTGTCGTCATAGGCAACGGTCAGGCCGCGGACCGACAGAGGTGCGTTCTTGCTTTCTGCGTTGGCCGGAGCCGCGTCGAACGGAAGCAGGCGGGGCGGATTCATCGCGCTTTTCCCGCCGTCGCCAGCTGGCCGCCGAAGCCGCGTTCCGGCGCGTTGCCGCCAAGCGCCCGGACGATCGTGGTCACGTTGTGGTCGAACATGCCGAGATACGTGCCGGCGTAAGACCCTTTCGGTCCCATCGCGTCCGAGAAAAGCGCGCCGCCGATGCGGACCCGGTGACCCCGCGACGCAGCGCCTTCGATCAGGGCGCGGACATTGCGATCCGACACCGTGGTTTCGACGAAAACGGCGCCGATCCGGCGTTGTACCAGCGTTCCGACCAGGGATTCGATCTTGCGGATTCCCGCTTCGCTTTCGGTGCTGATGCCCTGGATGGCCAGAACGTCGATACTGTAGGCGCGGCCGAAATAGCCGAACGCGTCATGTGCCGTCACCAGCGCGCTCGATGCCGGCGGGATCGACGCGATGGCGGCGCGCGCCCGGATGTGCAGTTTGTCCAGCTTCGCGAAATAGGCGGCCGCGTTGGCGCTGTAGAAATCGGCGTTCAGCGGGTCCAGTTTCGCCAGCGCCGAGACGCCCGCCTGCAGCGCCGTGCGCCAGAGCGCGGGATCCATCCAAACGTGGGGATCGTGCACCTTGCCGTCCCACGGCAGCAGGTTGCGGTCCGCCAGCGTATCGGCGACGGCGATCACCGGCTTGCGATCCGCGAACCGCGCCAGCATGTCCAGCATCTGGGCTTCGAGATGCAGTCCGTCATAGAGGATGAGATCGGCGCCATTCAGCTTTGCGACATCGGACCGGGTGAGGCGATACAGATGCGGATCGACGCCTTCGCCTATCAGGGTCGTCACATGCGCGCGGTCCTGTGCGATTGCCGATAGCGGTTCGCCGATCTGGGCGATGGTCGCGACGACGGTTTTCTGGGCGTGGGCGGGCGCAGCCGCAAATATCGCCGCGGCGACCGAAAGCACTGCAGAAATCGCGCTCGCGAATGTGCTCGTAACTTTCATCCGTCCCTTCGTCCCCCTGCGGATTTTGGCCATTTTCGACTCTTTCGCAGACAACATGACTCTAGCGCGCCGTCCGGCTTTCGCAAGGGCTAATTATATAAAAGAAGGCTATAATAGTTAGCCTCTACTAATTTATGGCCGTCGGCGAATATGTCCCGAAACGGGCCAAAAAAATGTCCAAGGAACCTGTTTCTAGTTGCCGTATTTGACGCTGCAGCCGTAGGCGCGGGTCTTGGCAACCTCGACGGGCCGCCCGGCTTTCAGATCGGCGAGCGCCGCGCGTACGTGGTTGCGCGCGCCCTTGATGGAATCCGGGTGCCAGTTGGAATCGCTATCGATCGCGCCGTAATAGGCGAGGGTGCCGTCGGCGTCGATCACCGCCATGGTCGGGGTGTGGCGGGCGGCGTATCGCCGGCCGATCGTGCCGTCGGGATCGAGCAGGGTGCCGGCGGGCGACGCGTCGCGCGACGCGTTCAGCTTCTCGGCTTCGGCGCCGTTGACATGGCCTTCCAGCCCGGGCGCGGAGGAGATGACCTGCAGCCAGACGACGCCCTCCTTCGCCGCGTCGCGCTGCAGCGCCTGCATGTTGCCGCTGGTGTAATGTTTGCGAACGTAGGGACAATCGTGATTGGTCCATTCCAGGACCACGGTCCTGCCGCGCAGATCGGCGAGCGAGAGAGTCTTTCCGGCGCTGTTCGTGCCGGTGAAGGCGGGTGCAGGTTTGGCGATGTCCGGCGTCGCCGAGGCCGGGCCTGGCAGTCCGGTCAGCAGGACGGCAGTGGCGCCTGCAATCGCGAGGGGGAAAACGAACGTCGCTGCATCGGTCTCTCCAACGGTCGGTCGGGGCTATTTACGTCTCACGAAACGGGATACGCCGCTCCGTTGTTTGGAACCGGCAGTTTTTTCATAGCGTGGATTGTCTTCGTCCATGCGTGCCAGCACGTCCTGGCACAGCAGGTTGAGCGCCGCCTTCTGCTCCCTGCTTTTCGCGTCGTATACGCCGGCGCGCAGATCGGCCGCCAGTTTCCGGTTGAGATGCGACAGCGCAGCTTCCGGCGGTTCCAGGGCATCGGCGCCGTACAGCGCGCGCAGTGTATCGAGCTCCTCGTCCCAGGCGGAAACACCGCCGGCCAGTTCACGCCGCGCGATACCCATGGCCGACGCTATCAGCGCGACGTTGTAGCGCTGGCGGTTGGACATATCGGGCGCAACCTCGCCGGACAGGGTCTGTTCCGCGATGTCGAGCAGTTCGGCGGCGTTCGGGCGGCTTCTCATTTCATGGCTCCCGTCAGGCGCAGGCATTCGTATTCCAGTTCCGCCAGCCGCCGGCCGATCAGGGCGAGTTCGAGGCTCGGCTCTTCGCCGGACCGGTGGCGCATGGATTGCTGCAGCGCGATCACCGCCCAGCGTACATGGGCCATGGTTTCCCAGTATGCGACCAGGTCGCGGTCAACCGTGCGGCCGGAGCCGTGTTCGTAGGCGTTGTAGAATACATTGCGCGCGGCGATTCCGCCGGCTTCAAGCTGCGGGCCGGAAAACCGCCAGCACCGGGCGCAAAACCAGGCGATGTCCTCGTGCGGATCGCCCCAGCCGGCGAATTCCCAGTCCAGCACGCCGGTCAGTTCTCCCTCGTGCACCATGTAATTGCCGGTACGGAAATCGCGGTGGCACAGCACGATCTCGCCCGCTGCCGGCGCGTTGTTCTCCAGCCAGCGGAGCGTCCATTCCAATACCGGATGCGGTTCCGGCAGTTCGTCGAGGTATCCGCGGTATTTCGCGATGGCGTCCAGCGCCGGCGATTCGGTGACCGCGTCGAGAAATTCAAGGTCGTTCCGTGGCGGATGGATGGCGTGTATGCGCGCCAGTTCGCTGCCCAGTTCGGTTGCCAGTTCCGGCTGTTCGCCCTGACGCGTGACACGGATGCCCAGCGCCTCGCCGGTTATGCGTTGCATCAGGTAGAACGTCTTACCCGCGACAGCGGCGTCGCCGCAGTACCAGAACGGTTTCGGCACCGTCACCCCCGCGGCCTCGGCGGCCTTCAGCAGGGCGAATTGCTGGTCCAGCGGGCGGCTTTCGGCGATCGTCGCGGCGGCCTCCGCGCGCAGCACCATCTCGTGCGTGCCGTCGAAGTCGCCGCCCCTGATGACGACCGTCAGCGCCCGGTTTTCCTGAATCGCGCCCCCGGTCAGCAGGTTGCCGTCCTCGACTTTCACGCTGTCGGCGCCCGCGGCCTCGCGGATGAAGGGACCCAGGGGCATGTTAATCCCAGCTCCAGAAATCTATGCCTTCCGCCAGCAGGTGGCGCGACAGCACCATCTTGTGGGTTTCGGACGAGCCGTCCACCAGCCGCGCCTGGCGGGCGTAGCGGTACATCCATTCCAGCGGCGTGTCCTTGGAATAGCCCCGCGCCCCGCGCAGCTGGATCGCTGTGTCGATCGCCTTGTGCAGGGTTTCCGACACCACCACCTTGGCCATGGAGACTTCCTTGCGGGCGAAATCCCCGGCATCCAGCTTGACCGCCGCGCGCATGGTCAGCAGGCGGCCGATCTCGATCTGCATCGCGGCTTCGCCCAGCAGCCACTGGACGCCTTCGTGGTCCGCCAGCGTCTCGCCGAACGCCTTGCGCCCCGCCACGTAATCGAAGGTTTCCTCCAGCGCGCGCTTGGCCATGCCGGTCCAGCGCATGCAATGGGTCAGCCGCGCGGTCCCGAGGCGGATCTGCGTCACCTTCAGACCGTCGCCGACTTCCATCAGCCGGTTCTCGTCGGGGATTTCCAGCCCGTCGAACGAAATCTCGCAATGCCCGCCGTGTTCTTCCGGCCCCATGATCGGAATGCGCCTCAGGATTTCCCAGCCCGGCTGGCCGGCGTCGAACAGGAACGCCGTCAAACCTTTGCGGCTGTCGTCCGACGTGCGCGCGATCAGGATGAAGTGCTGCGCTTCGCCGGCGCCGGTGATGAACCATTTACGGCCGTTGACCACCCAGGTGTCGCCCTTCTTCTCCGCCGTGGTCAGCATGGCCGACGGGTCGGACCCCGATCCCGGCGCCGGTTCGGTCATGGCGAAGGACGACCGTACCTTGCCGTCGACGATGGGCTGCAGCCAGCGTTCCTTCTGCGCCTCGGTGCCGATCTTGTTGAGGACGATCATGTTGCCGTCGTCCGGCGCCGCGGAATTGAAGCAGACCGGGCCGAAGATCGACCGGTTCATTTCCTCGTAGCACGGCGTCATGCCGGCGACGTTCAGCCCCTGGCCACCGCGCTCCTTCGGCATCTGCAGCGCCCACAGGCCCTCGGCCTTGACCCTGGCGCGGATGTCTTCCAGCACGTCCGGACGGATGTTTTCGTGTTCATCGTAATTGGCGCGGTCGGCTTCCAGCGGGATGATGTGCGTATCCACGAAGGCGCGGATTCGGGCGCGGTAGTCGTCGATTTCCGGGGGCAGGGCGAAATCCATGATGTTCCTTGTTCTTTCTTACATGCCGCTGAGGCTGAGACCGCCGTCGATGGTGACGATCTCTCCGGTCATATAGCTTCCCGCGGGGGCGGTCAGCAACAGCAGGACCCCTTCCAGATCTTTCACCTGTCCGAACCGGCGCTGCGCCACCCGTTTGACGATGCGTTCGCCTGCCGGGCCGGCCAGAAAATCGCGGTTAAGGTCGGTTTCGATATAGCCCGGCGCGATGGCGTTGACCGAGATGCCGTGGCGCGCCAGTTCCAGCGCCGAGGTCCGCGTCAGCTGGTTTATCCCGGCCTTCGACGCGGCATAGGCATGGACCTGCCCGCTGGGGGTGACGCCCAGCATCGACGATATGTTGACGATGCGCCCGCCGGTTTCGGTTGCGATCAGGCGCTTCGATACCGCCTGCGTCATCAGGAAACAGCCCGTCAGGTTGGTGTCGATCACCTCGCGCCAGTCCTCCGGCGGTGTATCGACCAGCGCGTTGTTCGTGACCGTGCCGGCGTTGTTGATCAGGACCGTCACCGGCCCGAAAACCTGTTCCGCGGCGGCCAGCGCCGCCTCGATGCCGGCGGGGTCGGTCACGTCGAGGGCGACGGGCAAGGTGTCGCCGCCGATTTCGTCTGCGGCTTCGGCGCATTTGTCCGCGCGCCGGGCGGCCAGCACGACCGACGCGCCGGCATCGGCAAGAAACCCGGCGAACGCGCGTCCAAGTCCCGACGACGCGCCTGTGACCAGCGCCACCTGTCCGGCAAGCGAAAAATCGGCGGTCATGACAGATCCTTCAGCCAGTCGGCGATGGCGATACCGATCTCGTCCGGCGAATCTTCCTGGATGAAATGGATGCCCTTCACGGTCACCTCGTCCTGGTTGGGCCATTCGCGGCAGAAATCGCGCTGGCGGCCGACCAGAATGGCACCCGGCTCGGCATTGATGAAGAGTTTCGGTATGTCGGATTGTTTCAGCCAGTCGGCGTAATCCTGCACGATCGCCACCACGTCGGCGGGCGCGCCCCCGATGGGCAGTTCGCGCGGCCAGCTCAGCGTCGGCCGCCGGTCCTCGCCCGGAGTTTCGAACGGCCGGCGGTATTCCGCCATTTCTTCGTCCGTCAGGTCGCGCCTGACGGATTGCGGCAGGATCAGCTCGACGAAGGCGTTCTTTTCCAGCACCAGCGCGTCACCCGCCTCCGACCGCAGGCCGTTGAAGATGGGGCGCGACGGTTCCGGCCAGTCGTCCCAGTTCATCGGGCAGACGATGGCTTCCATATAGGCGATGCCGGCGACCGCGTCGCGGTGCCGGTTGGCCCAGTCGAAGCCCAGCGCCGAGCCCCAGTCGTGCACCACCAGCGTCACCTTCTCGGTCACGCCGATATGGTCGAGCAGGGCGTCGAGGTAATCGCGGTGTTCGGCGAAGCGGTAGCTGTCGGGACCGGACTCGTCCAGCTTGGCGGAATCGCCCATGCCGATCAGGTCCGGCGCGATACAGCGGCCCATCTTCTTCACATGCGGGATCACGTTGCGCCACAGATAGGACGACGTCGGGTTGCCGTGCAGGAACACCACCGGATCGCCGGTGCCGCATTCGGCCCACGCCATGTCGCGTCCCCGGATGGTCGCGGTCTTTTTCTCCGTCCAGGTCACGTCAGCTGCCTTTGAAATCCGGCTTGCGCTTGTTGAGAAAGGCGTCGATGCCTTCCATCGCGTCGGCCGTTTTCGTCAGCGCGCCGATCGAGCGCGTCTCCCGGTCCATCTGGGTTTCCAGACCGGTGTCCCAGGTTTCCTGCAGCAGGCGCTTGGTGGCGCCATAGGCTTTCGTCGGGCCGGCGGCGAAGGCCTTTGCCTGTTGCATCGCGGCGTCCTGCAATTCGTCGTCCGGGACGACGCGGTCGATCACGCCCATCTCCCGGGCTTCCCCGGCGCTTAGCATCCGGTTGGTCAGCATCAGCTCCCTCGCCCGGCGCAGCCCCACCAGACGCGGCAGGAACCAGGTGGACGATCCGTCGGGCGACAGGCCCGCCGCCGTGTAGGCCAGGGTGAATTTCGTCGACTCGCCGGCGATGGCGTAATCGCACGCCGCCGCCAGGCTGAAACCGGCGCCGGCCGCCATGCCGTTGATCGCGCCGACCACCGGCGCGTCCATATGCGCCATGCGCGATACCGCGGCATGCAGCAGCCCGGTGATTTCCTTCAGCGCGGCGCCCAGATTGTCGCCCTGCGCGGAAAAGTATTTCAGGTCGCCGCCTGCGGAAAACATCGATCCCTCGCCGGTCAGCAGCACGGCGCGGATATCGTCGCGCTCGTCGCAGGCGATGGCGGCGTCGAACAGCTCGCGGCAGATATCGGGGTTGAAGGCGTTGGCCGCGTCCGGCCGGTTCAGCGCCAGCCGGGCGACGCCGTCCGCCACGTCGAAGGACAGATTTTCGTATGACGGGGTTTCGTATGCCACGCTGGTTCCCTTCTTCCGATTGTCACGCGCCGTCCCCGGCGATAGTTTCGGTTTAAACGCAAAAATACGGACAATCAAAGGGAGGAACGCGGATGCTTGGCCTGATGATGGACAAGCCGCTGCTGATTTCGTCGATCCTGGACCACGCGGCGAAATATCACGGCGGGACCGAAATCGTCTCGCGCACGGTCGAAGGGCCGCTCCACCGCTACACCTATGCCGACGCCGCCGTCCGCGCGAAGAAACTGGCGCAGGCGCTGCGACGTCTCGGCATCGGCGATGCCGACCGGGTCGCCACGCTGGCGTGGAACGGATACCGGCATTTCGAGCTTTACTACGGCGTGTCGGGCATGGGCGCGGTGTGCCACATGGTCAACCCGCGGCTGTTTTCCGGCCAGATTTCCTACATCCTGAACCATGCCGAGGATAAAATCGTCTTCGCGGATCTGACCTTCGTGCAGCTGCTGGAAGAGATCGCGCCCGAAGCGACTTCCGTCAAAGCCTTCGTCGTCATGACCGACGAAGCCAACATGCCCGACACGTCCCTGCCCAACGTCCATTGCTACGAAACGCTGCTAGCGGCGGAAGACGGCGATTGCGAGTGGCCGCAATTCGACGAAAACACGGCGTCGTCCATGTGTTACTCCTCCGGCACGACCGGCAACCCCAAGGGGGTGCTGTATTCGCACCGGTCCACCGTGCTGCACGCCTGGGCCGCGGTGACGCCGGACATGCTGAACATCTCCGCCGCCGACGCGATCATGCCGGCGGTGCCGATGTTCCACGTCAACGCCTGGGGCATTCCCTACGCCGCGCCGATGGCCGGCGCCAAGCTGGTGCTGCCGGGCGCGGCGATGGACGGCGAAAGCATCCACGGCCTGATCGACGGCGAAGGCGTCACCATTTCCGCCGGGGTGCCGACGGTGTGGCTCGGCCTGCTGGACTATCTGGACCGCAGCGGCGCGACGGTGGAGAAGTTCAAGTACTGCGTCATCGGCGGTTCCGCCGCGCCGCGCGCGATGAGCGTCGCGATGGAGGAAAAATACGGCGTCCACGTGCTCCACGCGTGGGGCATGACCGAGATGTCGCCGCTGGGCACCGTCAACTGGCCGAAATACGGCATGGAAGGCCAATCCGACGAAGACCGCTACGACCGCCAGGTCAAGCAGGGCCGGCCGTGCTACGGCGTCGACACGAAAATCGTGAACGACGCGAACGAGCCCCTGCCGGAAGACGGCGCGGCGTTCGGCGAACTGAAAGTGCGCGGCCCCTGGGTGTGCAGCGAATATTTCAAGGGCGAGGGCGACAGCCACGATGCCGAC